>Ga0209172_10001103_pt1 | contig 62435 bp, 57 predicted proteins | sample LarsenN4metaG_FD_184113 | JGI IMG/M metagenome (GOLD analysis project Ga0209172, IMG submission 184113) | Hot spring sediment bacterial and archeal communities from British Columbia, Canada, to study Microbial Dark Matter (Phase II) - Larsen... ...
AGCCGATCTGTGGTGATAAGACCTCGATCAACTGGACATCGTCGTTCGAGAAACTGTCGCCGGACAGTTTTTGCCCGAGGACGAGGACAGCGATCATGTGTCCTTGCGCAAAGACCGGCGCGACGAGGGCGGCACCCATGCGGACGAATTCATCGCGTGACGCTTCAAGCATTTGCCGCTTATCGGCCGAGGAGTCATCAATTTTTCGTTCGAGTGATTCAAGAATGGCGACGTGACGGTGTTCGCGGAGGTACGAAATTAACGGACTGTCATTCCGAATCGTGAGATTCGCGTTTTTCGCGAGCATATCGCTCGAAGCATCAAAGCGTTCCGTCCCGCCATTCGAGGATACGCGCTGCAGCGTCGCGGCTGACTTAATTTTTAGTTCACGGGTTAGCGTCTCACGAACAGCTTTAATCAGGTTTGTACGGTCAAGTTCGAAGTTAAGGGTTTCGGAAAGTTCTTGTAATACCTGTTGATAATTTATTCTCGCTTTAAAAAATATTCTATCAGTAATAATTGACAACTGCCTTTTTAGGGGATCGAGGGTAAATACTATTATGATGGCTGCCCCAAATGACAAAAATGACTTACTAGAATTTGAGCCTCCGAAGAACTGGGAAGATAGTATTAAGGCAAGAATGAAAGCAAGGCCAACGAATGAAACGAGGATTGCATACAGTACTGATCGTATCGCTATGACTCGAATGTCAAATAATCTATGTTTGACAATTGAATATGAAGTAAATCCTATTAGAAATAATATGAACGATGGGCCAATTTTAGTGTACGAGAAATCTCCTGTAACGGTGGGTAATAATAAGTTAAAGGTTGCCCCTCCTATTGTTGTGATTAAAATCCCGGCTAAAAGGTATTGTAGTTGTTGTTTTTCAATACCCGTAGTATTTCGAAATTTTCTAATAATAAGCGTAATTGCAACGCCCATGTAAATGGCAAAATATGCACTATATAATGAAAATAATCTGCCAGCGACAATGTTTACTCCGGTCTCATACCGAGAAATTCCAGAAACGATAAGATTTGTATAGGATAGAATTATAAGCGCTATACCTGCGGGTATTACAAATATTTTATATCTTCGAAAATGGGCAGGGCTCTCTTTCTTAGGAAAAAATAACGTAAACGCCAGGAGTAGTAATGGGATTGCCGAAGTGCTCGAATAAGCACTTTTGGTAAGGAATAACGCCCAAGCGTCAGATGAGATTATATCTGCAAGAAAATTTGAAGCGGTCCAAAATATTCCAAATAACACTACTAGACTGAACGTTATGTTCGAAATTTTTTTTATATGCCTAAAAAATATGAGGATGAAAAAAAGTATCTCTATCGTTATCACCAAAGAAATGAGTATCGGGTACATCATTTAATATCTCCAATAATTGATTCACCCGCTTTTACCGAATCGCCTTTTTTTACCCGAATGTTCACGTTAATAGGTAATAATAAATCTACTTGAGATCCAATCAATATCGCACCAATTTTTTGTCCAGAATTTACCGATTCTCCCTCTTTTACGTAACATGCAATTTTACTAACGTAAATATCTGCAATTTGTACAACAAAAGTTGTTATCCTGCCAACAATCTCAATCACGTTTCGAGTATTTTCTGTTACATGCGGACTACCTTTTTCGTAGGGCGATATTTTTAAAAGTACTTTCCACCACATTTTTGTCATCGGAAGGTTTTTATTTTGGGTATATACTATCTGCTTTATTATTCCCTTTATTGGAGATCTATTAATATGCACACTTGTGGGGTGCATAAATATTCCGACGATCTGATAAGGTGCGTTTTTATAGTCTGTGTTCCTGAGCATTTCACGTAGGTGTATTTCGTTTTTATTTTTTATCGAGATAGGGATGGTTTCTTTTTCAATAGGGTGAACATAAACAACTGTACCATCCGCTGGCGACAGAACTAAAGAATCTCCGACAGGTATATTGCGAATCGGATCTCTAAAGAAATATCTAAATCGCCAGTACAAATAAACAATAAAGATTATTATTGCGACTGGTAATAAAACGATACTAATTATCATCTCTTTGAGGTTTTTCGGAATTTCCAGTAAATGAATCTAGGTATAGCCATCACGCTAATTTTCGCATGTACCATAAACTCTTTATCTGCGTGGGATTTATATGCTAAATACTTTTCCGCCATGTTCATGGCTGAAGTAAGATAGTGTTTTTGAATGGTAGGTGTAATCAACCAAGGCATGTCAAGATACGAGCCTAGTAATACGCTGCCCTCCCTTAATAAAGTACGTTTAGGATTCCAACTATCTTTTAATACGGCGTTCAATAAATCCCAGGTTTCAATATTTGATGGCATTAGTTTGCCACCCATTTTTTGAAATTGTTTAGGATTTGGATACATATACGAAGCGAAATGCGAAATGGTCGCAAGCACTCTTGGGTTACGAGTAATGGTAATTACATCTAACTTCTTAAAGTTCAATCTCTTTACCCTATTGATCATTTCACCGATAATGATGGTTCCATTTAAATATACCAACAATGCATAGCCCTGATATTCTGGACTAACAAGTGTGAACTCTAGATAAAGCAATTTATGATTATTGTATTCTTTCAGTGAGGCTGCGGCTAGGGCGACAATTTTATCACCATCTCTAACCAATTTCAGACGGTTTGCTTTTAGAATGTGGTGTGAAATAAAGTCTTTACTAAATTTACCCCAACCTTTCTCAATAATTTTATCAATATTCTGTAATATGTGAATTTTTATTTCCTGTAGTTTTTTTGACTCATTAAAAGTTTCTAATATGAAAATCTTCGGTGTTGTGTCTCCGTTCTTATATAGTTTTATTGTTGTTACTGCGTAGTCCGACATTTATTAATATCCGATATTTGAAAAATTCCTAAATCTGGTTATGAAGTTCACTAAACATTCTGCTTAATCTGTCGCGGACTTTTCCCAACAACTAATCGGTAAACAAGACTTATCCAAGTTAATGCAATAATTATTATCGGCCATGGAGATTCTGTTGTAATCCCAATATAGGGTAAAAGTAAGCTAGTAATCACTGATAAAACTGATGCGAATGCTGTTGTAAAAATGATCAACAGTAAATTTCCTTTTGATTTGGATTCATTTGTTCGATAATTGGTGATTAGTTGGTATAAAACCAAAGTGGTATATGAGCAGTAAAAAAGTATCCATAACCAAAAATCTGATCCAAATATTGTGTTTGTAAATGGATTATCTTTGAATCCTATAATCAAATTGTCTGAATAAAGAATTGGGGCGATAAGAAAAACGGGGAGAAGAAAAACAAATAGTATATGTTCCTTGGTGTTTGTCTTATTTATTGGGTAATTTCTTGAAAATAAATATAAACACGGAGCAGCTAGTGTTATTGAAACAAATATTAATCTTCCGGTAATGTTTGTCCAGGTGTAACTATCGGAATTTAATACCGACAAGCCGTTCAATATCAACCATGCAGATACAAAATATATAAATAGTGTAAACCACAAAATATACTGGCTACGATAATTCTTTGTAAGTGTGTTGGTTGCTAATCCAAAAAGTATTACCCCAGAAAGTATCGTTACGAATGAATATATCTGTGGACTCATGTAACCCCCCCCTTCACCCGCCGTAGGCCGCTGCCGATGCTCTGCTCTGCGGTGAGTTTAAATGGGCCGACTTCGCTCGTATGCGTGACGTGGGGTCCGCCGCACAGTTCTTTCGAGAAGTCCCCGACCGAATAGACTTTGACTTCCGGCGGATACTTTTCGCGGAAAAAGGCCATCGCCCCTGACTCAAGCGCCTCCTCAAGCTTCATCATCTTCCAGCTGACCGGCAGGTCGTCATTGATCTTCTGATTAACGAGCATCTCGATCGCGAGCTTTTCTTCATCCGTCAGCTTCCGATGGAACGTAAAGTCAAAGCGGAGCCGTTCCGGCGTGATATCCGAGCCCATCTGTTTCACTTCCGGTCCAAGGATCTGACGGAGTGCCGCATGAAGGAGGTGCGTCGCGGTATGGAGGCGAGTGATTTTTTTCTTATCCGCTTCCGGCATGTCGGACGTGGCCATCGCTTCGTCTGATAGACCGTGCCCACCGAATTTCTTTTCGGCGCCGGCGCGAGATTGTTCTTGATGGGCGGTAATGCGCTCTTCGACGGCAGTGCGCTCGAATCCGAATCCAAGTCGCGCGAGACGATCGAGCGAGATGCCATGCGTCGTGAACAGGATGAAGGCTTCATCGGGGGTCAGGAGGATATGTGACGGTCCGGTCGCCGGCTCGACTTCCGAGACGACGTCATTCCCTTTCCGCATTTTCTTCACGAGACCCATGACGTCGACATCGAGCACCTTCTTGTACTGCATGAGCTCTCCACGCATCCGTTCATGGATATTCGTGCTGTTGGCATGAAGCTCTGGGTACGCGGCACCAAAATGTTCGATGACGGCATCGGCGAGCGGTAACAGGTTCGCGTCAGAGCGCAGGAATTGGTCGGCCGCGCGACGGACGATACGCCGCAAAATGTACCCCTGATCTTTGTTGGAAAACTGAACGCCGTCTGCGAGGAGGAATGTCGCGCCGCGGATATGGTCGGCAATGATGCGGAGTCGTCGTGCTGTTTCGGTCGGATTCTCGCTATCGCCGAAACCTTCGATTTGTTCCGTCGCGGCAATGATCGGCACGTAAAGGTCGGTCTCGTAGACATGTGTCTTCCCCTGGACGACCATCGCGAGTCGTTCTAGGCCCATGCCAGTATCGATATTCTTCTGTGGCAATGGGGTCAGCGTCCCTGCTTCATCCATCTTGTACTCGGTGAAGACGAGGTTCCAGATCTCGATGAACTCCGGGCTTTCGTTCGGTTTTCCCTTCGGGTCGTCAACGAGTTGCCAATGGATCTCACTCGATGGCCCACACGAACCGGACTTACCGGGCGGCCCCCAGAAATTATCTTTCCGTCCGCAGTGGACAATGCGCTCAGCGGGAAGATGCTTTTTCCAAGCGACCTCTGCCTCCTGATCGCGCGGAATACTCCCCTCACCAGCAAAAACGGTGACCCAGAGTCGATTCTTATCGAGTCCGAGCGTTTTCGTTAGGAATTCCCAGGCCATGTCGATCGTTTCGGTCTTCCAATAGTCGCCAAAACTAAAATTCCCGAGCATCTCGAAGAAGGTCAGGTGGGACGTATCGCCGATCTCATCGATGTCCGACGTCCGGAAGCACTTTTGGACCGTCGTCATCCGTTTCCCGCCGAGATCCTTGATCGGGTCACGTTCGGCGAGGAAATATGGTTTGAACTGCTGCATGCCGGCCGTCGTTAAGAGGACCGACGGGTCGTTATCCGGCAGGAGCGAGGACGATGCCTTGCGGATATGGCCGTGTTTCTCGAAGTATTTCAGGAATGACTCGCGGATCTGTTGGGCAGTCATGATATAATGAGAGTACCACTTTTACCCCTATCCCGCAACTCTGGTAATGGCTAGGATATGAGGAAAGTTCCGCCATATTGAGTGTGGCCATCTTTATACTACGTCTTGGAAAGGGAATTTCTTTCAAAAATGGTCTAGCTGGGATACACTTCGGCTGTAACACCAAGCGAAACAATATGCGACCCGATCATCCGCTCAAACGGACTCACCACACGACCGTCATCCTCGGGATGTTCTTTTCGTTGGTGATCGGCCTGGGGGCATTATCGTACGCGCTCTTCGTCGTGTTGCCGAATATGTTGGTGTCCGATGAAGTGGCGCCCGGGTATGACGATCTTGCTTTACAACCCCTGACGCTCAAGCCGAATGAGAATGGATACCCGGCACTTCACGATGCGATCGTCGCAGCTGATATGTCCGCGAGTGACGCGGCGGCGATTGACGCGATCGTTGAAAATCGTTCATGGACCGATGCCGAAGCGGTCGCGCTCGTTAAAAAGTACGACGAGCCGTTGCGCATTTTTCGCGAGTCCGCTGATGCCGTCGCGCTCGTCAATCCCATTTACGCCACCGAAGCGTCGGCGGAAGCGGCCGTCAAAGCGTGGTTGTCAAAAACCAACTTCGGCGATCCATCGCTCCCCTATAACGATTTTCTGCACGCAAGTTTCCGGACCTACACTCGTTTAGCGATCATCGCCGCTGAACAACAAGCCCACGCCGGGAAAGTCCGTAGTGGGTTACTTGAACTTGCGGCGGCCGCCCGAGTGAACGAAAAATTAGCGAATGGTCGACAAAACCTGATCGGCTTGATGTTGACGATGAAGAATATTCAGGAAGTCCTCGAGGCGATCATCAACCTCGGGGCACGTTCGACGCTGACCGCTGATGATGTTCAGTTATTGACCAAAGCGTTGCCGACCAACGATCTCCGACTTGGCACGATCGCTGCCTATCAACTCGAACGAGTCGTTGGTATGGCGATGCTACCATCGTCATTACCGGCGCTCCTGGAGGATCTATACATCGGCGCTGAACCGTCATGGATTGACGCGCTGACGATCGGTTTCGGGGCACCGTGGTATGCGTTCCCCGTCCAGGCTGCGGCCCACCTGACTGGACAGACGGACATGCTGTACTTACCGAAGCAGACGAAGCGGCTCGCGTTCGCCCATGCGCGTGACACGATCTGGCGACTCGCGAAAGACTGTGATGATGAGTCGCTCGCGGTCGAAGCTCGAACGGAACTCAATGATGGATCGTTCCAGTGGAGGCCATTGACCACCCCGAACTACACCGGTCGCATGATCCTCCAGCAAGGCCTCTGGCCGAATGAAGTCCATGATTTGAATCAGCGTCGCTGTAATCTCCAGGCGTTGACGAGCATGACGACGATCGCGTTTGCGATGCTCGCGGCCGAAGATGCGAACGAAAACCTCCCGTCGACAGTATCGGATCTGTCACCAACATACCTGACCGATCTCCCGACGGACCCATATACTGACCGTGCTTTCGCGTATGATCGCACGAATCGAACGTTGCAGTCGCTCGGTATCGAGCGTCAAGCTTCGTCGAACAATCCAACGGTCAAAATCCTTTCTAAAAATGATCTCGCGGCAAATCCAGCTGGTTCAACGACCAATATGTACTATGTCGCGCTCGATGACGACGGCCGAACTGGGGAAAAGATTGGCTGCGGCGATAGTATCGTCCCGGTCGCGCGGGCCCTCTCCCTAACGAACCGAACCGAGGAACAGAAAATGCGCATCGCGCTTGAATCACTACTAGCAGATAAGGCTACGACCGTGATCGGCACATCGTATCGAAACGCCTTGGCCGAATCAACCTTACGGATCAACCAGATCGCTTTCGACAACGCGACGCAACAATACGTGGTCGCGCTCAGCGGGACGCTCGTTTCCGGCGGTACCTGTGACGACCCGCGGATCATTGCCCAACTCACACGGACAGTCGCTCAATTCGCGCCGAATAACGGTGTCACGATCACCGTCAATGGGACGCCACTCGCGACGCTCCTCTCCGGACGCGGCGAGTGATTTTCAACAATGGGAACCGGCGGCTCACGAAGAGCCGCCGGTGTTGTTGATGATGCGAGCGATAGCCGAGACGGGAGCATCGGTCCGAAAGAACGGAAGATCACGGTCGACGACGTGCAAGATCCAGCCCAGGCAGGCACCGACTTGCACGATGTCGTACCCGATCCAGCTCAGACCGTTCACCGTCCGCGGGTCGAGCTGACACGCGCTCACGAGTTGGGCCTTCGCCCCAATCAACTGGGTGCCGCCGGCCGCGGTGAACAGGTCGTACTCCGACGGCGGGATCGTCGTCCCGGGCAACAGCTCGATCACGACCGATAACCCTTGCGTCGCGGCTGTGACTACGCGTCCGACGATCTGGCTCTGACCGGTACCGTTTCGTCGGTTGATCTCGACCGTCTCGCCGGGTTGGAGACTTTTCAGGTACAAGACCGCTAGCCCATTCATGTGCCCTCCTGTTGGAAGCGGTTTGACCCGACCCTACGCTTGGGACGCGACGCTGTCAATCACCCCACAGCCGAGGCACTCATCGTCACGGTAGAGAACCGCGTATTGTCCCGGCGTGACCGCCCGCTGCGGTTCGTGGCACATCACCCGGAAGCGCTCGCCGTCTGGGAGCAGCGTCACGGCAACATTCTCAGCGCGGTATCGAAGTTTCGCATGGAGGGCGGCCGGGAAGCTACAGGCGTAGGCGATCCACTGCACCTCACGCACGTAAAATTCTTTCGTCAGGGTCTTGCTCGTCGCACTCGCCGGCGCGACGACGAGGGCGCCGGTCGTGGTCTGCTTTTCGACGACAAACAATGGCCGGCCCGCCCCGAGTGCGGCCGCGACTTTCTTCTGGTCAAGCGCCGGACCGAATCCATGTCGTTGGCCGATTGTGAAATATAAGAGCCCGTCATGCTCGCCGACGACCGTGCCATCCGGTAAGACGATCGGCCCAGGCTGAGCGTGGACGTAGCGAGATAGGAATTCTTTCATCTTTTTTTCGCCGATGAAGCAGATCCCGACACTGTCCGGTCGATCCCAGTTCGGTAGACCGGCCGCTTTCGCGATCTTTCGGACCTCACCTTTCTGTAACTCCCCGAGCGGGAAGAGGACGTGGTTGAGTGACCCGCGCGGGATGGCCGCGAGAAAATATGATTGATCTTTACCGGTATCGACTGCTTTATAGAGCCGACCGTTCTTCGTCCGCGCGTAATGTCCGGTCGCGACGAGATCAGCCTGTTTTAGTGCGCGCTTCAGAAAGAGATCGAATTTGATCTCACGATTGCATAAAATATCTGGGTTCGGCGTTCGACTTTGCTCGTATTCGGCGATCATCGCTTCGAAGACGCGTTGTCGATATTCAGCTTCAAAATTCCAGGTCTCGAGCGGAATGCCGAGATGCGACGCGACCGCCTGGGCGCTCGCCTGATCTTCCGCCCATGGACACGGGCCACCAAAATCATCTTCCGACCAGTTTTTCATGAAGACGGCACGCACGTCGTACCCCTGTCGTTGCAACAATAAAGCGGCTACGGCGCTATCAACGCCGCCGGAGAGTCCGACGATGACCGTTTGCTTCGTTACCATGACGCCACCCTACCGCGCACCATTCGTTTCTGCAACTTGGCGAGCCAGGATCGTCAGGTCGCTATCATCGCGAACGATCCGCCACTCCGGGCTTCGCCGGAGGAGTTCGAGCGCGGCGGCGTTCTCCGCTTCGGTTGAGACGACCGTTTGCCCATGATTCCGCCATACGACCACGACATCAGCCCGATCGAGTCCATACGGAAAACTATACAGCTCGGCGCGTCCGGCAAATTGGGCGCCGACATTGTTTGTGACCGAGACGGCGGTTTCGGGTGGTAACGTGGCGGCATATTCTCGGACGATTGGCGCATATCGATTTCCCCAGGTCGCGAAGCGTAGCCACGAATTCGGCGTTCCGGGGAGCGGGCCATATTGGAATGAGATCACGGCCGCTGAACCGATCAGCCAGCCGCACAGTAAGAGATGCTTGGCTCGCGGTGAGTATCGCTTCATCCGCCCCGCGAACCATGACCACCCGAAGGCGGCACCAATGATCAACCATGGGAGGAGCGAACCGTGATAATGGAAGCGGATATCGCGCTGTTGGATCTTATCGCTCAGGCCGTTGATGACGATATCTGGTAGCGCGGCCAAGCTGATCGGTGAGAATAATGCCAACCCACCGAACGAGGCGACGAGCTGCATGACTGGCTTGACGTTGGCTGGACCAATGACATCTTTTACTGCTTCGACCGGTTGCCGGAGAACATGGCTGACAACACTCGACGCTGTTTCGCCATAGGCCGATTGATAGGCGGTCGTGGTGGGCGCAAGTGCGGGTAGAACCACGAAGAACATGGTCAAAGCGTAGACAGCCGGGATGACGGTCAGCCACGGTCCCCAGCGCCAGTCACGTCGTCGCCACCAAAGGAATGCGCCGAACATAGCCACGCTCAAACCGACCTGTTCCTTCGTCAGCATTGCTAAGCCGAGGAGGATCGCGGCGGCGACATATTTTTTCTGTAGCGCGAAGTATCCCCCCCACAAAATGAGCGGGACGGCGAAGGTCACCGCGTGGAGCGGTTGGATACCGGACCACAGAAGCGGTGCGCTGATAGTCGTAGCGACGGCGAAAGCCAACCCAGCAGCGATCGATCCAACCACGCGTCGACCGAGGAGAAATGTAGCTGGAATGGCCGCAGTCAGAGCGACGACCTGCAAGACGATCAGTGTTTCGGCGTGCGGCCAGATCGCATAGAACGGTGCGAGGAATATGAGAAACGGATCGGCATGGAACGCGAAACGGGTCATTTCCGCGGTTCCATATGGATCGGTCATGACGAACCCGCGTCCATGAACGAGGTTCCACATCACCTGTTCAACGTTCCCCAAATCGAACCGATGGATGTTGAGTTTATGGAACGCGGTGACCGTGAACCAGGACAAGCTGCTGGCGAAGGCGGCCATGAGCGTTGCCAGGATGTAGTGTGGCCAGCGGGTCATGATCGACGACCGAGCCATGAAACGATCCCGAAAAATATCACTTCCGCGACGGCCATCCCGAGCCGCGTCACGATCGCGACTAAACTTGCGAGCTCAGCACCGAGTGCGGCTGGGACCAAAGCGACGAACGCCACCTCGCGTACGCCGAGCCCCATTGGGGTGATGATACTGAGATATCCGAGCATCCAGGCCGCAACGCTCACCCCCATCGCCGTCGAAAATGACATGGCGTCTGATGCTGGGAATGCTAACCACAGTGTGGCTGAAGCAAAGCCGTAGAACATCCAGGCGAGGGTATCCATCAATAGCAACGGTACGACGGGTGGACGCGGTTCATTCGCCGCTTCAGGCCGCCAGCGACGGATAAAATGTGGGCTGAGCCAGATCCCGAGCATCGCGACCGCCGTGACGGCGATCGCACCCATCGCATACCATCCGATCGGTAATGTGAACGAGGCAACTAAGCCAGCGCCTCCGACCAAGGCCAAGGCTTCGACGATCAACGCTAAAATGGAACGTGGTCGATCAGCACCGCTCGTTCGTGCGCCGCGATAGCGGACCGCCAGCGAGAGCACATTTCCGGGAATGTATCGCGCGAGTTCCGACAAGGCCCACGTTCGCCAGCGTGGCCAGCGTGAACCGGAGGCGCCGGCATGATCACTAATGCGTTCCCAAGCGAGGGCGCGAAATCCGAAGAACGGGAGAAAGAGGACGAGGCTGATCACAACATAGCCAGCGTCCAGGTCGGCGATCGTCGTCCAGACGTCGGATCCGAGTCCAGAGATCCAGCGAAATAAAAAACCGATGGCCAGCAGGCTGATCAGCCAGCCGAGGATTTTGGTTAGCGACGTGGCCGGCCGACGACGATCGTCCATGGGAGTGACGGAATGACGTGATCGACGATCAATTGTTCGCTCGCAAACGCGACAAACTTTTTCCCGGTCCAGAGGTTGATATGTTCCGGATGATTTCCGAATCGCTGCCAATGTTTTCCGCGGGCAAAATTTCCGAGTCGGAAGAACGGTTCCCACGGGACGGACAGGACGACTGCATGTTTCGCGACGCGGGTCAGCTCCCGGAGCGCGTCGGCCGGGCGATCGAGGTGCTCGAGCACTTCACTCGCGACCACGACATCCCAGGATTGATCTGGCTCGTTGATATGATAGATATCGCCGGTGCGGAGATCGAGATGCGGGAAAACGCGTTTTCCTTCGGCGACGAATTCGGGGATCAGATCGAGACCAACCAGTCGTGCCTGAGGTAATCGTTGATGGATCTCGTTCAAGAGATAGCCTTCGCCGGTCCCAAGCTCTAACAGTGACGTCGGTTCGAGCGCGGCGACCGCGTTGACGAATCGGCGCTGAAAAGGTCGGAGGAAGATGTTCCGAATCTTGACCCCGTCCGTGTACTTAGCTTGATTGGTCGAGGTCATGACTTAGCCTGACGGTTAATCACGAGATCGGCGAGCAAGCCGGTGAAGATCATTTGGAAACCGGTCACGACGAACAGGACCGCGAAAATCAGCAGTGGGCGGTCACCGATCGCTCGACCGAGGAAATGTTCGACGGCAAGATAGACGAGCATCGCCGCGCCGACGAAGATGAACAACGCGCCCCAGCGACCGAAGAAATGGAGTGGCCGAAAACGATACCGCGTTAACATCATCAAGCTGATTAGATCGAAGGCGCCGTTCAAGCGCAATCCGAATTTTGATTTCCCCCAACGGCGCGGATGATGCGTGACCGGCGTTTCGATCGCTTTAAACCCTTTGGCCACCGCTAAGATCGGAATGAACCGATAGAGGTCACCGTAGAGATCGAGCGATTCGACGACGTCGCGGCGGTATGCTTTCAGGCCACAGTTCATGTCGCGGAATTTCGTCCCCATAATCCGATTCGCCAAGCCGTTAAAGATCTTCGATGAGACGAGTTTGAAGAATGGATCGTGTCGTTTCTTTTTCCAGCCGCCGACCACGTCAGCCGGCGTCGTTTCGAGCAGCTCGAGCATGCGCGGGATTTCGTCCGGATCATCCTGCAGATCGGCGTCGAGGGTCACGATACGATCACCCTGCGCCGCTTTGAATCCGGCCATCAGCGCGGCTGATTTCCCACGGTTCGACGAAAAGACGACCAAACGAACCCGTGAGTCATTCTGGGCGTAGGCTCGAACGAGGTCATTCGTGCCGTCGGTCGAACCGTCGCTGACGACGACCAATTCGGAACCAGGATACTGGTCGAGCAGTGGTTTCATCCGCTCCCACAGCCGAGGCAGGCTTTCTGCTTCGTTGTAGGCCGGAACGAGAAAAGTGATACCAGCCATAGCGGGACCAGTATACCAGCCCGAGACTCGCTCGTCTACGGGAGCTTGATGACCTGACCAGGCGTCAACGTCTGGCCCGGATTGACTGTCGGGGGTGTTGGGGCAGGAGCCGGGGTTGGCGCTGATGGCGCGGGTACCGGCGCGGTCGATGTGGTCGGGGCGACAGCTGGACGAGGTCGCGGTTCTTCACGTCGACGCGGCGATTGACGCGGCCCACGGTCATCACGCCGCGGGCGACTGTCGCGTCGTTGACCATCATCCTGTGGACGCGGTTGATCGGACCGAGGACGCTGATTCGAGGATGTTTGTCGTGGCGGCTGGGTTTGGAGCGCTTGGGCGAGCGATATTGGTGCCGGGATATCTTCTCTTACAACCGGTTCGGCACGTTCATAGACGACCGGCTCTTCGACTTTGGCCGGGGTATTCCGACGTTCGACGGCGCGGTTTTCCGCCGCCGCGGTCGCCATCATCGTCTCTTCGACGCCAGCCCATCGTGAAATTTTGTCCTCAACGCTGGCGCGGTCGCGGGCGTATCGTTCACGCGACACCCTGATCACCGTCTCTTCGAAACCTTCCGGTGGCTGAGCCTTGATCGGCGGCAGACCGGTCGCGGAGAATGGTTCCGAGGCGACGCCGTCGATCATCAATTTCAGATACATATCGAACTTCGTCAGGTTGACCAAATCCGTCTCGGTAAAGACCGGCTCGAATTCCTTGGCCAAAAATTCCGCATCGGTCGCGCCAACGCGGAAGCAGGTGATCGTCCCGACGTTGCCGAAGACAGCCGCTTGAACGGTCTCATCGAGTTGCTCGATATATTGGTGCGCGACGATCAGGTCAAGATGATATTTCCGCGCTTCGGAGAGAATGTTGGCGAATGATTCGGTCGCGAAGTTTTGGAACTCGTCGACGTACAAGAACATGTCGCGACGATCTTTTTCCGGAATATCGATCCGGGACATGGCCGCAAGTTGGAGTTTCGTGATCGCCATCGCCCCGAGCAGCGCCGAATTATCTTCACCGATCCGTCCTTTCGCCAGGTTCAAGAGGATGATCTTCCCGGAGTCCATGATCTCCCGCATATCGATCGTCGATTTTGGTTGGCCGACAATATTTCGAATGACCGAGCTTTGTAGAAACTGACCGATTTTGTTCTGAATCGGGGCGATCGCCTCGGTCCGGAACTGGTTGTTAAATGCCGAGAATTCCTTTTGCCAGAAACTTTTCACGATCGGGTCGGTGATGTGGGCGACGACTTTCTTTTGGTACTCGTTATCGACGAGCATCCGCGTCACCCCGAGCAAGGTCGAGCCTGGATACTCGATTAAGGCTAGCAAGGTGTTCCGTAAGATATACTCCAACCGAGGCCCCCACGAGTCGACCCAGATTTTTTTGAATACCGCTACGAGCCCTGAAACAACGAGCGTTCGTTGGGTTGGATTGACCGCTTCGAGAATATTAAAAGCAATTGGATAATCAACATCGGATGGATTGAAATAGATGACGTCGTTGATCCGATATGACGGGATATATTTGATCACCGTTTCGACGAGGTCACCGTGCGGGTCGACGACCGCCAAGCCATGACCAGCCCGGATGTCCTGGATGATCATATTCTCGAGCAACGTCGATTTGCCCATGCCGGTCTTCCCGATGACGTACATGTGCCGACGGCGATCGTCGAGCTTGATCCCGAACGGACGAAGCTGGCCACGATAATTCGTCTTGGCGAAGACGGCGATGTCGGGGTTGACGGGTGGGTGTTGCAGGTCGGCCATAGAGATCAGGACGTCGGAAGATTCGCGGGTGGATTTCCGGCGACGACATTCGTGCTCGATGGACCACCGGAGATCGGCGTCGGGTCGAAGTCGCTAACCGGGAGGCTGACCGGCGGTTCACCACGTTTCGCGTCCATCTTCTGGACCGACGGGGCTTTCACGGTGATGACCGGGAAGTGCCAGACCGAGGCAAGTTCTTCGATGTTCATAACGATTGGCGTGCCACCGGACATCGACCGCTGCTTGAATTGACGGAATATCTTTCGACGGAGGGCATTGACCCGTTGTTCGACAAAATAGTATTCCGCGGCTGTCTTCATCTTTTTCGACGGCTTGAAGCCATTCATATCCATCGTGTTGAACTGCTTTAATGCGCCCATCAGACCGGCCACGCGCGCCCGATTGAAGACCTCGTGTTTGCCGATGTAGGCCACCCGGAATTTCGTCGCGAACGCGAGTTTCGAGATTTTGATCCCGATTGCCTCGACGACCGCTCGAACATTCGGCGGTAAGTATTGCAGGATATTTGGCGGGCCATTATCATCTTTCTTCGATTTGACCGCTTCACCTGGTTCGAACAGCGTTCGGGTCAACGTCACCCACGTCCCGACCGCGAGATTTCCTGGCGCCTGGATCAATTCATCGAGCGTGCTGACCTTCTTCTTCGATTTTTGACCGATCAACTTATTGATCAGGTCGAGACCGCGTTTTCGGAAATCTTGCCCCGGGACCGGCGCGAGGACCCACTGGAACCAGATCTGTTCACCGTCTTGGAGCCGGTTCATGATCTCGAGGAGGGAGGCCATCGGGTCAAGGAAGGTCTGGGTCAGACTGTGTTCCCAGAGCGGGTAGGTCCGGATCGGGTATGGATCTTCGTTCGTGAAGACGATTTCCGCCGCCCAGACATTGAAATCCGGATTCGGGAACGTCGTTCCAAGCTCTTCGGTATAATCTTCGACTTCCGTGATCTCGGCGTTCGGGTACTGTGCGTAGATCGCCGCTTCAACCAGGTCTCGGGCATTGATCGGACAGCGGATCAGATACTGGATGTAGCCGCCGATCGAAATGAGTTCGAGGGTGATCGTGGCTTGGAGATAGCCGTCGATATACTTCTCTTTCCAGTTGCCCGACTTCTGGATGCCATGGAAATGACTGAAGATATGCTCGACCGCTTTTGGCGTTTGCTCGTTCTCTTTCGGGACATCGACCGCGAGCAGGACATACTGGACCTTCTTCAGGTACTCGGTCTGGATATAGTCCAGGTAGATCCACCAGATCCCGTAGGCCAGCGCGCCGAGGAGGATGACAAAACCGCCGTGACTAAACAGCCACCACATTGAGGCGAGCGGATTCGAAAAATCTGGGACGGCGAGGAACTCGTTCATGCGTCAGCCGGGCGGTCCACCGGGGCCGCTGGCGACTGCGCGAGCGAATACCGTCCGTCCGGCAACCGGGCGAACCGTTGTTTGTTTGTGAGAGCGAGGTGAATCGTGTTTCGTTTCACCAGGCGTTGTTTCATGACATCAGCCACAATCGCGTCGCGATCGAGGGGGCCTTTTTCTTTTAAGATCGCCGCGATCACATCGGCGACGACACCCGGTTTATATCCCCATTCCTTGAGCGCGTAGATGCCGCGTCCGACGAGGACGTATTCCGGGTTGAGAATCAGTTCATTATGGACCGTCGGCGGGTAGGCCTGACGATGATCAAAACCGATCTCGTTGATCTTTTGCGTGATCTCGACGAAGTGCATCGGTTTTCCGGATTTCCGGAGGACCATCAAAATTTTATCGTTCATCCGCTTCGGGACGATACTGCCCCAGGTCCGAAGGCCATATTCGCCGTACGGATTTCGATCGATCGTGGTCGCGATCGACAGGTAGGTTTGGATGATGGTCGGCGTGATGTGCTGAGCTGAAAGTTCTGGCGCGCTTGCGACCTGCGTCAGGAGATCGTTGCCCGGCATCGGTCGACCAGCGGCGGTCAGAATGCGTTCAGCTGTGGCGATGACGATCGGTAAAGCGGCGATCGTCGTATAGAACGGTTTCCAGTAGGGACGATATTCCTTCGTTTCGATCCGCACGAATTTATCGGCGAGCAATTCTTCGAGAATAAAACTCGTCGCGGCTGTCGTGTGCGCTTCTTTCGAAGCATGCGCCGTCAGCGCGGCGAATAATTCATCGTCGGGCATCAATCCACCATGCTCTTCGAACAACTGTTGGAGCAACATGTTAATATTTCGCAGGTGGCGCTTTGTCACTTCCGAGCCGCGCAGTCGTTCAACCGCCCAGCGTTGGATCTGGCGAACACGTTCGCGAGTGACTTTATATGAGGCGCCGATCACTTCGAGCGTCTCGGCTGGTTGCGGCCCCAAACCAAAACGTCGCCGGACAATATCGGCTTCTTTCTGAGTTAGGGTCTTCAGGAGCTCGTTGACCACTTCCATCGGCTGGAAATGCTCGAGGGTTTCGGTCTGCTGGCTGCTAATGACCCGGTCGAGGATGGAACCGGAATGTGACGGTTCGGCCATAGTCGGATTTCCGCTAAACGACTATAATATATCACATATTTGCCCATGTGTCAAGAATCTGGGATGAACTACAAAATAGCCCCGGATTACCCTATCCTAGGCTAGATTATCGGCGTCGTTTCTTATTCCACTCGTTATAGACCACCAACAGCGGGGTCGCGACGAAAATCGACGAGTAGGTTCCGCTCGCAATACCGATCACGAGCGCCAGCGAGAAATTTCGGATCGATTCTCCACCGAACAAGTAGAGCGCGACGAGCACGAGCAGTGTCGTGAACGATGTCCCGAGCGATCGGACCATGGTTTGGTTCAATGAGACATTGACCGTGTCTTCAAACGATTCTTCTCGACCGATGAGAAGTCTTTCGCGGACACGATCGAACACGACGATCGTATCGTGAACCGAGAACCCGAGTACGGTCAGCAAAGCGGTGACGAAGAGCGCATCGATCTCGATCCCGAAGAAGTGGCCAAGGATCGCGAAGATACCAACGACGATGAAGAGGTCATGGACGAGAGCCACGATCGCGGACGCGCCGTAGACCCAGGCTGGGACCGGCCCGACACCAACGCGGCGGAACGCCCAGCTGATGTAGAGGATGATCGCAACGAGAACAAGGATGATCGCGATCACTGCACGACGCATCAATTCTTGACCGATGGTCGGTCCAACGGAGTCGAACGCTGTCTCGGTGAATGTCGGGTGGGCCGCAACGATCGCGTCGATTACCTGTTGACGTTGATCGTTCGTGATCGTTGGCAAACGGACGATCATATCCGTCTCCCCTGCCGTCTGGGCGGTGACTTGGCCGAGCTCGAGCGGCGAGAGCAACTCAGCGACAGCTGGACCACTTGGGCGATCAGCGGCGAACGTACCGGTCAGTTTCGTCCCACCAGTAAAGTCGAGCCCGAGATTTAGTCCGTACATGATTAATCCGATGATGCCCGGGACCAGGATAAGTCCAGAGAAGAGGAAGAGCCAGTTACGTTTTTGGATGATGCGGTACATAGGTTAGGCTTTCGGCTCCTGTTTCAAACCCGTCCCGAATAACCACAGGTGTCGCTCCATCCACCGACTGACAGAGACGAGCAAGAAGGTGCGGGTCACGGTCAACGCCGAGAACATGGAGATCAAGATACCGATCGACAAGGTGACCGCGAACCCTTTGATCAGGCTCGAACCGAACCAGATCAGGATCAAACAGGTGATAAAGCTCGAGACGTTCGAATCGCGAATCGAGAGCCAGGCGCGACGGAAACCCTCCTCAATCGCGCTCATGAGCGGGCGGCCATCACGAAGCTCCTCTTTCGTCCGTTCAAATACGAGAATGTTCGCATCAACAGCCATCCCGATCGACAGGATATACCCGGCGATGCCGGCGAGGGTCAACGTTACCGGCCAGAGTTTAAAGACAGCCAGGACGAGCATCGAATACACGACGAGCGCGATGACGGCGAGAAGGCCCGGGAATCGGTAGACGACCAACATATACAAGGCCACCATCATCAGCCCGATCAAGCCGGCAACGAGACTACGTTGGACCGATTCTTGACCAAGACTCGCGCCGACATTCTGTTGACTGATCAGGGTAATCGGGACCGGCAAGGCACCGGCGTTCAGACGCTGAGCGAGTTGTTTTGCCTCTTGGACGGTAAAATCTCCGTTGATGACCGCTTGGCCACCGGTAATTTCTTCATTCACGGTTGGGGTGCTGATCGGCGATCCATCGAGGTAGATGGCCAAAATCTTGCCGACGTTCCGTTTCGTGATGTCGGCGAACAGTTTCGCGCCTTCACCATCGAACTGAAGCGAAACTTGCGGTGATCCGGTTTGCGGATCGAAGGTCGGGTCGGCGCGCTTGAGTTGCTTCCCGGTCAGTTCCGTTGTCGCAAATTGCCCAGCCGCCGCCGCGCCGTCGGCGGACATAATTAAAATATGGGCACCATGGATCTCGGTGATCTTCGTGTTGTCCTCTTCGACTTCACGCGCTTCGAGTCGTTTGATGATGTGATAGCCGAACTGCGTTCGCACTGGCTCAGCCGTGACTTCGCCGTCCTTTAACGTATCGAACAGCGCCGTATCGAATTCCGGAACGAATGTCCCCTTCTTTGCCCAGCCTAAGTCACCGCCATTCAGTTTCGACCCGGTATCATCAGAGAATTCCTTGGCGAGCGCGCTGAAGTCAGCACCCTTGGCTTTGACCTTCGCGAGCACTTCATCCGCCTTCGTTTTTGCCTCTTCATCCGTTAGACCTTTTGTCTCGCGGAATTCGAGGAGCGGGGTTTCGCCGATTTGTCGGATGGCTTCGTTAATATCGGTGATCCCAGCTAGGTCGACCTCGACCCGGTACTGACTCCCGACCTGACTTGTTTGGATGACCGGTTCGGAAACACCGAAAGCATTGATCCGTCGCTCGATCACATCGCGGACACCTTCGAGCGCCGAGCCGCGGTCGCCTTCAGCGAGTTGCGCCACGTCGGCTTCGTAGATCAGGGACGTCCCACCGCGCAAATCAAGTCCGAGACGCAAATTCAGGTCCCGTTTCAGGGGTCCGAAGTTAACCGCCGGACCTTTCGGCCAGTCGACGATTCCGACGAGGGCGGTTAGAGCGATAATTCCGAGAAAAGCGGTCCAGAGTTGGCGGCGACGCATGGGATATTCAAAACAAACACCGGGTAATGCCGATTGAGTATACCCGAGCCGCGGCTCGGCGGCAAGCCGTTATTGTTTGATGATGACCGGCGTCCCGACAGGGGCCCACTCGAAGAGCGATTTTGCGTCGGCGACAGTCTGACGGATGCAGCCGTGCGAGACCGGCGTCCCAATATGGTCCGCGCCTTCGTACCGGCGACTGCCATCGCGCATTTTCCAATATGGGAGCGAGTGGACGCCATATTTTCCATCCGGGGTGATCGCCATCCAGTATTCCATATACAAACTGTACGGACGAGAATAGGCGACGGTGATCTTGTTCCGCGTCTTGAACGTCCCGATCGGCGTCGGGGTGCTCCACTTACCCGAAGAAATACGGCGGACAGAAATCGCGGTTCGACCTTGGTAGAGCGTCATTGTCTGATCGCTCAGATCAACGACGATCTTTTTCGTCCCGATCGCTGTCGTGTTCTTATTGACTCGAACCGGGACCGCCGCTAACTGCAGCGTTGTCCCATCATCGGCTAACGCGACGTTCACGCCACCGCGAAAGTTTGATTCGAACACTCGAGTCTCACTGATGAACTTTCCGGTGTCGGTATATTGTCGAACACGTGGCGTTTCGAATCCTTGCGGTCCAACGACGATCTGTCCATCTTTGTATCCAACATTGACGCCGTTCTTCATGTCGGATTCGAATGACATCCACGTCTGACGCCAGACGTTCGCGCGGATGCTGTACACGCCGATGCGCGGGGCGCTCTCTCGACCAGCGCCAAAGATGACGACTGGTTCCCCCCACGCGTCACTCCAACCAGCAGCGACGGTCACGCCCGTATCTTTTCCGCGCGCGACGTTGGTGATGATACTGCGAAACAATTTTCCAGACGGTGTGAAAAGGCGAACCTCGTTCGCTCGCAAGCCGCGCGTACCAAGAATAATGTACGCGTCGTCAGTCAGCGTCTTCGGCATGATCGCAACGTTCACCCCTTCGTGGTAGGACGACGGAAAACCCATGAACGCTTTGATGCCACGTCCATCCGCTCGGAAGATTTTTACTAATGGTTCTTTGTCCCCCATCGGCGCGGTCACGATCTCTGCGCGGCCATCGCCATCAAGATCACCAGCGGCGACGTTGACACCGCCATTCATGTTCTTGTCATATGCGAACCAGCTCACCAGGACGTCACCGTCTTGTGATAACACCTGGACCTGCGGTCCGCCGCCGATTCCGGCGCCGACGATGATCTCATCAATTCCGTCTCCATCCGTATCGGCCGTCGCGACCGACGCGCCGCCTTTGAATTGACCATCAAAAAGCGAGACCTTCACGTCGGCCGCTGGTAGAACGAGTTGCGAGGACCGTGAATAGGTCGCCGCGTGCGCGGATTGTCCCAGACCGATACAGGCGACCGCCACGATGGCAGTCAAGAGAACGGATTGTTTCATATGCGAAAATAGAGGGTGGGGCAGAGAGCCGCGCTTCGTTGAAAAATGAATTCCGTCGAAGACGCGTGGGAACGTCCGAAGGTCGTCGCATTGACCACCACCTGACGTTCCCATGCTCTCTGCCCGCGTTTTGTTTTTTCTTTTTGCGTTTCAGAAAGAACGCTGTTTTGGCTTGTTTTTAGCCTCAACAGGTATCATTGTAGCAGAAAAAACCGCGATTGTCAACTTTATACTGCTGCGCCTAACTTATTTCTTGAGTATCCCCTCGATGCTCACTAAGTACGGTTGCCACCCAAGCTTCCGATAAAGCTTAAGTGCACGAGTATTTTTTGCATCGGTCTGTCCTTGGAATCGAGTTGCCTTGCTCGAGCGCGCCCAAGACATAAAAGTGTTGGCTAGAGTATGTCCGATATGTTGCGAACGGTATTTGGGTTCGACGAACATGATGATCCCCTCCGCAATTTTCATTTTTTTTCGCCACCATGGCCCATCAATAATGTGTCCCCACATAAATGCGACGACCCGATTTGAAGTTTCAGCGACAAATATTGCATGGCGTTGATTTACGATTGCTGATTTTATTCGGCGTTGGAATTCTCGACGAATACGCGGTGACCATTCAAGCGTCGGGTCATATCGACGTTGTACGTGAAGTACAAAATCACGATACAATCGGACGAGCGCGGGAATGTCGGTTTGACGAGCGCGTCGAACGACGCGATCACGATTTAACTTTTTCGCAACCCGCATGACGGATCGTTCGCCAGATAGCACTTCTTGAACTTCTTGCCGGACCCACACGGACACGAATCATTCCGACCGATCGTTGAGATGTCGATCCCCTTCACGAGTTGATGGTCAACTTTCAGGCCGATCGTTGAGCGCGCTTCCGTCGCTTCCTTTTGTGCCGCCGAGAGTTGGAGATTCTGTTTCGGCGCTTGCGTGGTCTGACTCGCCGGCGTGATCGTGAGCTTGAAGATGTTGTTCGCGATCTGACTATTGATCGAATTGATCAGTTGCGAGAACAGGTCGAACGCTTCCTTCTTGTATTCAACGAGCGGTTCACGTTGCGCATACCCGCGCAGACCGATCCCCTCGCGGAGCCGATCCATCAATTCGAGATGTTCGACCCAGTATTGATCGATCGTTCGCAGCATAACGTTGCGTGCGACTTCGGGGAAAATGTTTTGATCGGTGACTTGCTTCGTCAATTCTGCTAAGGCCTCGTCCGCGTGTTTGACGAGATGGTCGATCATCTTCGATCGCGCGCCGGCAACGCCGAGCGGATCACCGCTTCCCGTCCGAAGTTCGTCGAGCACGATCCGATCTTTCACGTCGAGATTGCACATCGCGTTGATCGCGGCGTAGACCGCGTCGAGGTCCCAGTCGGTCGTCCGATCGGCAGCGGTGTGGAACGAGACGATCTGAGTGATCTCTTTTTCGATCAGTTCTTTGAGACGCGCGACCACGTCCTCTGGTTTGCCATGCAAAATATCGCGGCGGCGACGGTAGATGACATCGCGATGCTTGTTGATGACGTCGTCATATTCGACCAAGTGTTTCCGAATGTCGAAATTATGACCTTCGACTTTCTTCTGCGCTTGTTCGATCGCTCGGGAGACCATGCTCGATTCGATCGGCATATCTTCCGGTACACCCATCCGATCCATCAATGACTTCATGCGATCAGAACCGAAGATGCGCATCAAGTCATCTTCCATCGAAACGAAGAACTGACTTGAACCCGGATCGCCTTGACGACCGGAGCGACCGCGGAGCTGGTTGTCGATCCGTCGTGATTCATGACGTTCCGTCCCGAGGACGTGGAGACCGCCGGCATCTTTCGCGCGTTGGGCATCAGCTGGATCGGCCGGGGTTCCGCCGAGGACGATGTCGACACCACGACCGGCGATGTTCGTTGCCAGCGTGACGGCGCCAGGTCGACCGGCTTGGGCGATGATCTGCGCTTCTCGTTCATGGTTCTTCGCGTTCAGGACTTCATGTGTCACGCCCTCACGCGTCAAGAGTTCGGACAGGAGTTCGTTGCGTTCGATCGAGATGGTGCCGACGAGGACGGGTTGTCCGGCTTCTTGGCGTCGCTTGATCTCGCGCACGACGGCCATGAACTTGCCCTGCTCCGTCTTATAGACCGAGTCGGCCATGTCTTGTCGGGCCATCGGGCGATTCGTTGGAATGACGACGACGTCGAGATTGTAGATCTTATGGAATTCTTCGGCTTCGGTCGCCGCCGTCCCGGTCATACCGGACAATTTGGGGTACATGCGGAACAGGTTCTGCAAGGTGATGGTCGCCATCGTCAAGTTCTCTTGTTTGACCGCCATCCCCTCTTTCGCTTCGATCGCTTGGTGGAGACCTTCGGAATACCGCCGTCCGTGCATCAGGCGGCCGGTGAATTCATCGACGATGATGACTTCACCATCTTTGACGACGTAGTCTTTGTCTCGCGTAAAGAGCACGCGCGCTTTGAGCGCTTGTTCGAGATGATGGACGAGCTCGACGCCGCCGGAGGCATAGAGGTTATCGAGTTTCAGAGCGCGCTCGACTTTCGTCACACCGGTCTCGGTCAGCGTTGCCGCCCGCATCTTCTCGTCGACCGCGTAATCGGTCGCGGCATCAAGGGTGCTGACGATTTGCGAGAACTGACGATACCGGTCGGTCGATTCTTCAGCGGGCGCAGAAATGATGAGCGGCGTCCGCGCTTCATCGATCAAGATCGAGTCGACTTCGTCAACGATCGCGAAATGGAACGGTCGCTGGACGAGGTATTGCTTGTCCGGGACCATGTTGTCGCGCAGGTAGTCGAACCCGAACTCGTTATTCGTACCGTAGGTGATGTCGCAGGCGTATGCCTCTTTCCGTTCGATCGGCCGGAGATGCATCGTCCGCTCTTCAAGTGCGTCGGGATTCGTAAAATCCGGATCGTAGATGAATGCCTGTTCATGAACGATGATCCCGACAGTCAACCCAAGAAAATGGTAGATGGCGCCCATCCACCCCGCGTCACGACGAGCCAGGTAGTCGTTGACGGTCACGAGGTGCGCGCCTTTACCAACGATCGCATTCAGCGCGAGCGCGGAGGTCGCGACGAGAGTCTTTCCTTCACCGGTCCGCATTTCAGCGATCGAGCCACGGTGGAGGACGATGCCCCCGATCATTTGGACATCAAAGTGTTCAAGTTTGATCGTGCGGCGGCCCGCCTCGCGGACCATGGCAAAGACTTCCGGCAGGATCGGCTCAAGCGCCGCCGGATCGCCATTCACTTGACGCCGGAGGTCGTGCATCCGCATCCGGAACTTTTCATCCGGCCATTTCTGCATGTCATCGCGCTTCGCGTTAATCTCAGCGATCAGCGGGTCATACTCGCGAACCGCTTTTGCATTCGTGTCGCCGAATAGGCGTTGCATCAGGCTCATAGCCCCCGCACGCTACCACAAAGTCGACCCCGCCGCAAGGCACGGTTGACGCTCATTTCGACCTCGGTTGGAGGTACAGTTGTCTGAAAACTACGCCTAGACCCGTGTCCCCCGCTGACGATCGCGTGTCTTCCGTTCGTGGTCGACGATCTGACGCTCGATCTTCGGATAGACAAGGTCGATGGCTTCACGCATGTGCTCGGCTTTCAGTCCGGCTTGGAGGGTCTTCCCCGGCATGTAGGCCCAGACTTCGATACGATGGATCAAACCTTGGTGGGCGGAGTGGTCGACATCTAATTCGACGCCGATGCGTAAAATGTTCTTACTGAAACGTTCGAGTTTCCCGAGCTTCTCCTCGACATATTCTTTGATCGAGGGCGTTAGATCGAAATCTTTGGCGGAGATAGTGATGTTCATATTTAGAAACCGAGTAAACGAATTTCGTTATGAAGTTGTATGCCGAGTGTATCACGGACCCGCTGCTTGACCAAGCTCATGAGCTGAACCGCTTGATCGGCCGTACCAGTTCCGGTGTTTATCATGAAGTTCGCATGGAGATCCGAGATCGTCATCCCGCCCAGATGATACCCGACGAGTCCGACCTCAGTCACGAGTCGCCAGACCGGCACGACGCCGTCAGCGTCGGCCAGCGATTTCGCCGCTTCAGAAACTTCAGCCGGTGAAACATTTCGGAACATGCAACCCGCGCACGCTGCGCCGATTGGCTGGCTCCGCTGTTTCTTTTTTGCCATCTCTCGGAGCAACGATTGTTCGGTTTTAGGTTCAACAGTCGGTAGCTGTAAGCCGACACGGACGATGATATATCCGTTCGTATGAAAAATACTTGAACGATACGCGAATGCACAGGCGTCGGGTCCGAACCGTTCGATCTTTCCGGCCGGACTCATCGCTTCGATCGAGACAACGTATTGACCGATCCAGTCATGTCGTGACCCTGCGTTCCCGGCAACCGAACCGCCGACTTGCCCAGGTACACCAATGAGCCAAGAAAGCCCACCGCGATCATGCTCGAGGGCAAAAGCGATCAACTGACCGAGCGGGACTCCGGCTCCAGCGACGATGATGCCATCCTGCAAGGTGAGAGTTCCATCAGCCGGATGGATGACGAGCCCTTCGATACCCTGATCAGGAATGATGACGTTACTTCCGCCACCGAGAATCGTCACGGGTAATGATTCTCCTTTTGCCCATTGCAAGGCCTCACGAAGTTCGTCATCAGTTTTTGGTGCAGCAAAATACTTCGCTGATCCGCCAAGCCGGATGGTCGTGAATTCCGATAGCGTCACATCGGTTCGGATGTTACTCGGTCTATTTGCCATACGTGTCGGCTAAAGGTCGGCCGAGAGTCCAAATATCCCCTGCTCCCATCAACAACAGTGCATCACCGGGCTGAACGATCGCCGCGATGTGATTGATGACGTCGCTGAGCGCCGGTGCATAATGACATTTTACACCTTGTGCTCGAACAGCCTCCGTTAAGTCCCAACTTGTTTTTAGATCTTGGTCGGTCGTTTCACGTCCGGCCACGGTATACGTTTCAGTCAGAATGACCAGGTGAGCGCACTTAAACGATTGAGCGAAGTCGTCGAACAACGCTTTGAGTCGTTGACGGTGATGTGGTTGGAAGACCGCGATCAGACGGCGGGACGGATAGAAGACTCGCGCGCCGTCGATCGTACCGCGCACGGATGTCGGATGATGCGCGTAGTCATTGATCACAAGAGTCCGGCCGCCGGGATTCAGCACTTCAAACCGTCGCCAGATACCGCGAAAATCGCTGATCGTTTTCGACATTTCGGAAAAAGGCACACCAAGAGATTCCGCCATCACCATCGCCCCAACGACGTTCATGACATTATATCGACCGGGAATATGGATCGTGAATGGACCGAATCGTTCCGAACCGCGATGAAGCGTGAATTTTTCTTGACCCTCGCCGGCTTCGAACGATTCGATCCGGACCGTGGCTAAAGGATTGAAACCGAAGCTCACGGTCTGCGGACGCGTAGCCCAGCGCCGCATCGCAACGGGATCGTCGGCATTGATGACTAGGAGGCCACCATTCAGTTGGGCCACGAATTGTTCGTAGCTCTCTTCCATCCGTTCCTGCGTTTTAAAAAATTCGACATGATCGAGTTCGACACTCGTAATGATCGCCATCGTCGGATGGAGTTGCAGAAAATGATCGCGGTACTCATCAGCTTCCGCGACGAAAACATCAGATGTCCCGAGACGAAGATTCCCCTTGAACTCGGCGACGCGACTCCCGACGAAGACGCTCGGTTCATGCCCGGCGTTCGTCAGGATCAGTCCGAGAATGGCCGAGGTCGTACTTTTCCCATTCGTGCCCGACACGCCCACGCGACGTTGATACCGGCTCATGATCCAGCCGAGAGACTGGGCAAAACTGAGACATGGGATTCCGCGAGCGACGGCGGCGGCGCGTTCGACCTGGTCCGGCGGATAGGCGTCGGTATAGATCAGCAGGTCGACGTCAGCTAAGCGTTCCGGCTGCGGGATGGTGACGATATCGGCACCAAGTTGGCGGAGATCCTCGACGGTCGGTAAGGTGCTCGGATCGGAGCCACTAACGCGAACGCCATTCGCCATGAAGAATCGCGCGATCGCCGACACGCCGATCCCACCGATGCCGACGGCATAGACGTGGCGAGGTAACTGGTTCATGAGACGAGCCGTTCGATTTCGTTGGCGATCGCATTGGCGGCGCCGCTTTTATTCCAGGCGTGCATCGATTGCCCGAGAACTTCGCGTTTGTGCGGATGGTCGAGCAGGTCGCGGATCATCGTCAACAATATATTTGGCGTCAGAGTCGACTGCGGGAGAACGATAGCCGCGTTCTGGGCCGCGAGCATCGCCGCGTTATCCTCTTGGTGCGAATCAGGGATTGGGATGATGATCGCCGCTTTTTTCAATGCCGCGAGTTCCGTTAAACTTCCCATCCCGGCGCGCGTGACCACGACGTCAGCGAGCGCCAGCGCGTCCATGACTTCGGGTCCCATGAACGGCCGCACCACGTACCCAGATCGAACGAGCGGCTGATAGTCGCGTTGGATTCCGGTCAGATGAATGATCGACGCTTGAGGCAATAACGGATCGACCAGGTCGGTGACGAGGCGATTCAATGCCATCGAGCCAGTACCCCCGCCGAGAATCAAAACCACCGGTTTTTCGGGTGGTAATTGAAGTTGCTCGCGCGCGCTTGATGGATCGGCGGAAAAAATCCCAGCCCGGACCGGATTCCCGGTCAAGATCGCCGGTCGACCAAATGCGGAAAGTCCTTCTTCGAACGTGACCGTGATCTGATCGGCCCATCGCGCCGAGAGTCGATTCGCTAAGCCCGGGCGGACGTCTTGTTGATGAATTAATATTTTCGCACCACGTCGATGCGCTGACCACATCAACGGCACTTGAACGTAGCCGCCGGCGCCGATTACGACGTTGGGTCGATACTCGTCGACGATCTGGTGCGCCGCGCGAAGTGTCGTCGGGACGCGGAAGAATTCAGTGACTGATTCCCAACGCAGATAGCGACGGAGTTTTACGGCCGGCATCGAAACAAATTCCATCTGCGGCGCGATGAGCGTCCGTTCTGGACCATGTTCCGTCCCGACCCAAACAAACCGCCACTGCGGATGCCGCTTACGTAATGATTCAGCCACCGCCAGGAGCGGTGTCACCGGCCCGAGCGTCCCGCCGCCAGTGAATAAGATGGTGGTCATGTGGTTCGAGTTTGACGAGAAATATTAAGTAGGACTGCGGCGGCGACTAAATTCATGACCAGCGCTGATGAGCCGTGACTCATAAATGGGAGCGGAATCCCGGTCAGCGGCAAGAGTCCGGCTAAAGCGGCCATGTTAAAGAAAGCTTGGAGACCGAGCCAGGCGGTGATTCCGGTTGCGACGAGACGTCCAAACGCATCCGGCGCAGCCTGAGCCACACGTATACCTCGAAATATGATTGTCAGCCAGGCAATGATAAATAGTAGCGACATGAAAAATCCTAATTCTTCGGACATGACGGCGAAGATCGAGTCTCCGGCCGGCTCCGGTAAATAATTATATTTTTGACGAGAGTGGCCGAGTCCCAGTCCAAAAAATCCACCTGAACCGATCGCTAAGAAGGATTGTTGGACATGATACCCGATGCCTTGCGGATCAAGTTCCGGATTGAGGAACACGGTGAATCGTTCAGCCCGATATGGGGCGACGGCAATGACAATCGCCAACAATGCCGCGCCGAGCACGGCAATGGTCGCGAGATGACGCGTCGCGCCGCCAGCGACGAAGAACATCACGACCCCGACCAGGACGATGACCATCGTCGTCCCGAGGTCAGGTTGCAAAATGATCAAACCAGCGACGCTCCCGAGTGTAATCAGAAATGGGAACAGCCCCTCGTTTAAATCACTGAGTTTCCGCTCGCGCTGAGTGAACCAGACCGCTAAGTATGCAATGATCGCGAATTTCATCAGTTCGCTGGGTTGCAACAAGATCGGTCCAAGCTGGATCCAGCGCCTGGCACCGAGGAACAGCGAACCGATCCCCGGTAAGAAGACGATCACCAAGCCGATTAGACTCGCAATGAACAGCGGGACCGCCCATTTCGCCCAGCGATGATAGTCGATACGATAGACGAGCCAGGCAGCCACAACACCGACGACTAAACCCAGTAATTGTCGTTTCAGGAAATAATAACTGTCGCCGTGTCGTTGGAGACCAAGGACCGCCCCCGCGCTCGCCAACATTACCAACCCGAATAAAACTAAAATTCCGATCGTCGCGGCGAGGACATAATCCGGTTGTTTTGCGTCGCGAGCGCTCATCGGAGATTCTTCACACAACGAGTAAAGGCATCGCCGCGGTCGAATTCATGTTTAAATAATCCGAAACTCGCCGCGCCGGGTGAGAGTACGATATCTTCCCCCGATCGCGCGATATCCATCGCGACCGTCACGGCTTCCTGCATGCTCGTCGTCTGGTGGACGAGTGAACGCGCTGGACGCGGTAACGCATTCAGTAATTTTTCGGTCGCGGTTCCAGGGAGTGTCACGAACGATCGTCGACGCTTCGCGAGCGTGATCGCGAATGGTTTCATATCCAGGTCCTTATCCGTTCCGCCAACAATGAACACACCGCGGCGAAATACGTGCAATGCCGCGAGCGCACCGTCGGGTGAGGTCGCCGCCGTATCATTAATGAACCGATGACCGCGCCACGTCCGAACGATCTCTTGCCGATATGGTACGCCGGCGAACGATTGCACCGTCTGTCGAATGATTGCCAGCGGAATATCAAGCGCGCGCGCGGCGGCTACCGCAGCGAGGAGATTATCGGTGTTGTGTTCACCGGCCGGTCCGAAGTCTGAACGACGGCAGAGACGAGTTAAAGTTCGACCACGACGTTCTACGACCCAACCATGGATGACCGTGTACCCAGATTGTGATGCAGGAAGCATCCGCCCATACCAAACTTTTTTCGCTGGTGTCACCGTAGCCGCGCGGCGACAGTACGGGTCATTCGCATGCAGGACAGCCACGTCGGTTGCCGACTGACCACGAAAGAGATTGTATTTGATATCGGCGTACTTCTTCATCGTCCCGTGCCGGTTGAGGTGGTCTACTTTCAAATTGGTCATGACCGCGACATGCATCGCTCGGTTCGGGACCGGTAATCGCTCGAGCTGATATGACGATAATTCAAGTACCGCCAACGTCGCCGCCGACGACTTCGGTAACAGATCGAGCATCGCCACCTCGCGGACGTTGCCACTAATAATCGTGTCACGATGCCAGCGCTTGATGATCGCTCCGAGGAGGAGCGTCGTGGTCGTCTTACCGCGCGTCCCGGTCACCCCGATCAAGGTCCCGGGGAAATCAGTCACGAAGAGCGAGGCTTCGTTATAGATCGGCCGGCCTAATTTTTTCGCGAAACGGATTTCCGGCGCGGTTTCGGGTACGCCTGGATTTTGGATCACTGCCTGAGCCCAGCGGACTCCTGCTTCATCATGCTTCCCAAGGACGCGCTGAAAGGATATCGATCGTAATCGACGTAGGGTCGGCGCTAAATCAGCCACGGTTTTCATATCCGTGACGCGAATCGTCGCGCCGATGCTCGCCAGCCAGCGGACCGTCGCCTCGCCACCACCATGGAGTCCTAAACCGACCAGCAAGACCCGTCGACCCTTCAAATGCGCAGCGGAGGTGGTCAGACGGGAAGATTTCACGTTGCGATTGTACCAAAAAAACACCCTCCTCGCAACCGCAACGATGAGATATCTAGATCAGTCGATCAGCCAAGACGACGATCAAGCCGAGGAGCGCGCTGATCGCAGAAATGACCCAGAATCGCATGACGATCTTTGATTCACTCCAACCCTTCGCCTCGAAATGATGGTGAATCGGGGCTGAGAGGAACACTTTTTTCTTTCGGAATCGCTTCGAGAGGACTTGGATGATGACCGACGCGGACTCGATTACGAACGGGAGGCCGATAATCGGCAAAATCATCGCGGTATTCGTCAACATCGCTAAGACGCCTAAGGTCACCCCTAAACTCATCGCCCCGGTATCACCCATGAAGAATCGTGCCGGCGGGATGTTGAACCACAGGAACGCGGCGAGCGCCCCGACAATCACGGCGATCAAGCTCGCTAGCTCGAATTTTCCTTGGAGTACAGCAATGCCGCCGTAAGCAGTGAACGAAGCCAGGAGCAAGCCACCCGCTAAGCCATCAAGTCCGTCGGCGATATCGACCGAGAACCCGGCGGCGACAATCACGAAGATGAAAATCGGGACATACCAGAGACCGATATCAAAGGCACCGACGAACGGGACCTGGAACGTCGTCCAATCGAGTTTCGTCACGAACCACCAGGCGCCGAGCGCGGCGATCGCGCCGAACAGCAATAATCGATGACGAACCCGAAGTCCACCGCCATGAGCGCCAAGCCGACGGATGTTATACATGTCGTCAACGAGACCGATGACCGCCGCGAGGACCATCAATCCGATCGGGAGGTATGTTTCCGGTCGTGACCAGAAGTTCAGATCATGTCCGAAACCGCTCGGGACGAACCGGGCAACGAGCCACCAGACGAGTAACATGGTCAGCACCGTTCCCCAAATCAAAATGCCGCCCATCGTTGGGGTCCCGGCTTTATGTGCGTGAAGCGCGCTATAGATCGGGGTTTCGGCCGCATCGCGAATCTGTTTCCCGAGTTTGTACTTGTACAGGAACTTGGTCAGGACGGGTGTCATCGCGACCGCGAAGATCGCGGCGATCACGACGAGCAGTAACAGTTGGATGATGATGGTGATGTTCATGCGAGGATGTCGAGCAGGTTCAATGAAGCTAAGATCGCGCCGAGGAGGATACAAATCACGGTGCCGAGGACGAGCCAGGCTTGTCGCCAAGCGACATGCTTGACTGCACCGGCGGCGGTGATGTGGGCGATCCACACGAGGGTCGCGACACCGGGAATGAGGTAGAGTTGATCAGCGGCGGCGGTCAAATCGATCCCGAAGTATATGGTATAGTGGAGCGGTGCGACGGCGCCATGACGCTGGATCAGGAACGCCGTCGCGACCCAGAGTGCGGCCACGAAAAATAACGACCCGAGCACGAGCATCATCTCGACCGGTTGTCGGAACCCGAAGAATCCATGTTTACGAATGACCGAGATGATCGCTGGCATACACAGTGGCCCCGTTGGCTGACAATCGTCATCCTGCTTGGGGCGGCTGGCTGGCAGTGTATCGGCGCTTGGACCGATAGTCAAACGACGGACGAGGCGGTCCATCTCGTCGCCGGCTACAGTTATTTACGCACGAACGACCACCGGCTCAACCCAGAACATCCGCCGCTCGTGAAGCTTCTCGCCGCCGCGCCCCTCCTCGGGGTGAAGGATTTAGCATTCACTCCTCGTGGAGAGGCATGGGATAATGCGGAGCAATGGGGAATTGGGAGTCGTTTACTCTATCGATCTCGCCCCGACCCACGCGCGGCACAGTGGATCCTCCTCCTCGGGCGGATCCCGGTGATCCTGATGACGGGCGCCTTGATCTGGCTCGTCGGTTGGTGGGCAAAAAAACATTGGGGGGCTTGGGCGGGCGTATTGGCAGCCGGCCTCTTAGCCTTCGACCCGACTATCCTCGGACATGGACATCTCGTCACGACGGATGTGCCGCTCGGACTCGCCTTCATGGCCACCATCATTCTGCTTGAACGATTCCTCGAACGTCCGACATGGCAACGGCTCTGGCCGGTCGCCATCGTCTTTGCGCTCGCACAAGTGACAAAATTCTCGGCCATCATCCTTTGGATTCTCATCCCGCTCATCTTATTGATTCACGCTTCACTGCAGTCTGATCGTACGCGCTGGACGTGGGCGCTCCGCCTGATCGGCGCTCTCCTCGTCATCACCCCACTCATCGTCTGGCCGATCTATGGCTTCGAGGTCCAACGGTTCGATACTGATCCGCGCGTTCGGGCCACCCTCGATGCGGCGTTACGGGGAGAATCACCGAACGCCAGCGAATCGCCAATTCTCACCTCGTTGCTCGGAAATCTTGCTCAACCCGACTCAGTCTTCGGTTCGACCATTCAGAATCTCCGCGGCCTCCCGATTCCAGCGTACAGTTATTTCCGCGGGCTCGTTGAGACAGCAAATCATAATTCGTGGGGGCATACAGCCTTTTTCCTCGGCGAAGTCCGCGAGTTCGGGTGGGTCCAATATTTCCCGGTCGCGGTCGCGATGAAACTCCCAGCGATCACTTGGTTGGCGCTCGCGATCGGGATCTTTTTCGCCATCCGGCAGGTTTTCCAGAAACGTAGTAACGGGACCGTCTCAACCCGATTCCTCGTGATCGTCGTACCGCCACTCCTCTACCTCGCCTGGAGCATGACAAGTCATATCAACATCGGCGTCCGGCATGCGCTCCCGTTCATGGTCTTCTTGCCGCTTTGGGCCGCCAGCACCGTCACGACTCCGTTCTTGCGACCGATTCGTCGGCAAGCGCTCGTCGTATTGTGTTTTGTCTTGATTCTGATCGGCACGTCGCTCGCCGCCTGGCCGCATACGATCGGATATTTCAATTGGTTCGTTGGTGGGACGAGAAATGCTCCGAATTTAATCCACGATTCGAACTTTGACTGGAATCAGGACACGTATCGACTGCGCGACTATCTCGATCGCCAGCGGATCACCGATTTTGCCGCGGCTATTCCTGGTGGTCGGACCGAATTGTTTTTCTCGGGAGCGCGACGTGTCCCGACCGACCCCGAGATCGACGCGGGGAATTCCTGGCGTGGGCCGCTCTTTATCACGGCGGCGGTCTTGTTCGATCGAGACAACCCCTTCCGCTGGCTATGGAACCGAACCCCAACGACCATCATTGGTACCGGCATCTACCGCTTCGATGAAACTTGATTCAGTGGAGAAGATGTGAGATAATATACACACTCAGAACACCAAAATACCGCGTGCCGACACAACGTATTATCGAACGAATCATCCGCGAGACGAATCTCGTCGCTCAAGACAAGCTTGAGGCAGCTTTAGCGAGCGCGAAAAAGAACCAGGTCACGCTCGATGAACAGCTCGTGAACGAGCATCTGGTTAATGAGCAGGTGCTTTACGAAACATTGGCGAACGGTCTTAAACTTCCGTACGCCGATTTGACCGCGAAAAATATCCGCCGCGACATTTATACCCTCCTCCCCGAGCAATTGATCCAAGCCCACCGGATCGTACCTTTTGAGAAGAGCAACACGGAGGTCAAGGTGGCGATGGTCGACCCGGATGACCTGGAAATTATTGATTTCACCGAGAAAAAGACTGGCCTCCGGGTTTCAGTCTCCTTGACCTCGCCGTCGAGTATCCAGCATGTCCTGACCATGTATCGGAAGGGATTGCGGGCTGACATCGAGACGATTGGGAAGAAAACAGAGGAGACGAGTTCGAAGGAAGATCTGACCCAATTAGCGCAGGACGTACCAGTCGTGAAACTGGTTGATTCGTTACTCGAGTATGCGGTCTACGAAAGCGCCTCAGATATCCATATCGAACCAGGTGAAATCGAAACCATTGTTCGGTACCGCGTAGATGGCGTGCTCCGCCAGGCAATGAAACTCCCAAAAAAGGTTCACCCGGGCGTCGTCGCGCGGATCAAGATCCTGGCCAATCTGAAGATTGATGAACATCGCCTCCCACAAGATGGTCGTTTCAAGATCAAGACGGATGAATATGCCGTCGCGTTCCGGGTCAGTATTCTCCCGGTATACGACGGTGAAAAACTCGTCCTCCGCTTGCTCAACGAGTCAGCTCAAGTCTTAACGCTGGAGCAGCTTGGGCTTCAGCCAGAAGCGATGGAGATGATGAAACGTAACGTCGCGAAACCCCATGGCATGATCTTTGTCAGTGGTCCGACCGGTTCCGGAAAGACGACCACCCTCTATACCGTCTTGAATATTCTCAACACCCCGAAGGTCAACGTCTCGACGATCGAAGATCCGATCGAATACCGGATGCCCGGCGTCAATCAGACGCAAGTCAATCCGAAAATCGGGATGACGTTTGCCGCGGGTCTTCGCTCCCTCCTCCGACAAGACCCAAACATCATTATGGTCGGTGAAATTCGTGATGAGGAAACGGCCGAGATCGCGGCCCACGCCGCATTGACCGGTCACCTTGTCCTCTCGACGATTCACACCAACGACGCGGTCACGGTGTTGCCCCGTCTGACCGAAATGAAGGTCCCGACGTTCCTGATCGCCTCGACGACGAACCTGATCATCGCCCAACGTCTCGTCCGCAAGATCTGTCAGCATTGTATCGAAAGTTACACCCTGTCACCAAAAGCGATCAGCGAACTCGAAAAACAGATCCAGGTCGAATATCTTCTTCAGACCCTCGAGTCGCATGGCGCAATCGTGAAAGGCGCGAAGGTGCATGAACTGCTCTTTTTCCGTGGACGGGGCTGCGCCCAATGTAATCAAGAGGGTTATAAGGGTCGGATCGGCATTTACGAAACCCTCGAAATGAACGACGACCTAGCGAAGATCATTTTGGAAAATGGAACGGCGGCTGATTTACAAGAGTATGCGATTCATCATGGCATGGTGACGATGCTGCAAGATGGACTGTTGAAGGCGAAATCCGGCACCACGACGATCGAAGAAGTTCTGCGAGTAACGAAGGAATAACCATGTCGTATTATACATACATCGCCAAAGATGCGAATGGTAAGAAAGTCAAAGGTCAACAGTTAGCGAACACCCAGGACGAATTGAAAACCGTTCTCGCGACTAAGGGGCTGGCCCTCCAAATAGCGAACGTCTACCATCCTGAAAAGAAATCATTTAACGACAAGTTCGAGGCATGGCAAGGGGTACCAGTCGTCCAGAAGATCTTCTTCACCCAAAACCTCGGGGTCATGTTGCGTGGCGGTTTTTCGATTAGTCGCGCGATGGGTACCCTCGCGCTCCAAACGAACCATAAGTACTTCCGCAAAGTCGTCCTCCAGTTGCAATCCGATGTCGAGTCGGGGATCCAATTTTCCCAAGCCCTCCGGAAGCATCCGCGGGTCTTCTCCGAACTCTTTATCAACATGATCGCCGCCGGCGAAGCGAGCGGGAAACTTGACGACGTTCTCAAGTCGTTGACCATCCAGATGAAGAAAGAGCATCAACTCGTGGGGAAAGTTCGCGGGGCGATGATCTATCCGCTCGTTGTTGTCTTCACGATGGTCATCGCCGCGATCGCCATGATGGTCTTTGTCGTTCCGAGACTGATGGCTGTCTTCGGTGATTCAGGTGTCGAACTCCCGCTCCCGACGCGGATCTTAATCGCCATGAGCGACTTCGTCACGAAACAATGGCACATCGCGTTGAGCGCGTTGATCATCGTGGTCGTCGGTTTTCTGCTCTTCAAGCGTACGAAAAAGGGTACGTGGATCATCGATGCGATGAACCTTAGGATGCCAATCATCGGGCCGATTATCCTCAAAGTGAACCTGGCCCGGTTCACCCGGAACCTCAGCTCGATGTTAGCCACGGATATCCCGATCATCGACACGTTTCATATCATCGGCCGCACCCTGGGGAGCGCCCACTATCGAGCCTCAATCGAGGCGTCATCGAACGCCCTCCGTTCCGGCCAGTCCATTTCCAAGGTCCTCGAAGCCTACCCACGACTCTATCCCCCGCTCGTCCAGCAAATGATCAGCGTCGGCGAAGAGAGCGGGACGCTCGATGAAGTATCGGGTGAGCTCGCGACGTTCTACGAAGAAGAGGTCGACCAGACCATGTCGAATCTCTCAACGATCCTCGAACCAGTGTTGTTGCTCATCCTGGGTGGTGGCGTAGCCGCCTTGGCCTTGGCAATCATGTTGCCAATCTATAATCTGTCAGATGCAGTAGGCAACCAATAATTGTATGCGACGTTTCGGACTCGATATCAGTGATTCTGTCATCCGCCTGGCGGTCATCGAACGCCATGGGAAGGATTTTCGTTTACCGGTCCGAGGAGAGATCCCATTGTCGGATGGCGCTGTCGTCGATGGGACCATCATGAAGCCAACCGAAGTGATCGACTTATTAAAGAAGCTGGTCATGGCGGCCAAGCCGAGAACCCGACATGCGATCGTCACCTTGCCGGAACGACACAGCTTCGTGAAGGTCATCACCCTCCCGTCCGGCAGCGAAGCGAGCGAGGCTGGCGTCAAAGCCGCGGTCTTGCCGCATCTCCCCTATGCGTGGGAGGAGATGTCCTATGATTGGCGACTCTTACCACCAGTCCCGGGTCAGCCTGGGACACGGATCATGTTCGGCGGTGCGCCGCTCACCATCGTCAAGAGCTATCTGGACGTTTTGCATGCCGCGAACATTGAGGCCGTCAGCATGGAGATCGAATCGGTCGCTATCGCCCGAGCAATGCTTCCACCGAACGCCCAGGGCGCTCACATCATCCTCGACCTAGGTCGAACTCGCACGTCATTGATCTTGGTTAGCGACGGGGTCGTCGAATTTTCAACGACCATTCGATACGCTGGTAAGGAATTGAACCAATATATCGCTGACGCGCTCCACCTCACCCTCGAACAGGCCCAACGGGCGAAAGAATTGTTCGGCTTGGATCCGACCAAGGGTAAGGGTCTCCTCGCGAACGTGCTCGCCCCACAACTCGATGTTCTCGCCGAGAAAATCGAGAGCATTCAAGAATATTATCGATCGCGGTTCCCGACTGAAGCACCGATTTCTTCGATCCTGTTAACCGGGTCCGGAGCCTTAATTCGGCACCTTGACCTCGAACTCTCAAAACGTCTCCATGAACCGGTTACTCCTCAACCAGCCTGGATCATTCGGCGCGTTTCGGACGACCCGGCCGATATTCACGACATTGGATACACCTATACGACGGCTCTGGGGCTTGCTCTGCAACCATTTTTTTCACCGCAATGAGCTACGGCCTGAATCTCCTTCCCCCACACGAAAAAGAAACTGTGGCGCTCGAAAACACCCGTCATGTGTGGGTTTCGATTTTTACCGCCGGTATTATTGTCCTCATCCTATTCATCGCCGGCACCTGGCTCCTGACTCGGCAATTGAACCTGCGGGTCGAAAAATTAGCTCGCGAGGAATTGACACTCCAACAACAAGCGACCGGTTCCAGCACGATCGATCTCACCCGTGACACGACGAAAGTCAACACCCAAATCGAGCTTCTCAAGACCGTCCTTGGGACAGACCGCGATTGGTCGAGCTTGGTGCGCGGTATCCTTGACGAATTGCCACCCGAAGTCCAGCTGACATCGCTAAAGATCGCGATGGGTGGTGGTGTGACACTGACCGGAACTGCTGACACCCGGGCTTCATTTTTGGCGCTTCAGTCGGCCTTGAGTAAAAGCTCTCTTCTCAGTAATGCCCGGACATCCGATACCCCGTCGAAGCGTGAAGCACTGCCTTTTACATACACCGCCAGCTTGAAAAACACCCCATGACCCTGACCCCGAAACAACAATTTTTGATCCTGATGGCCGGCGGCGCGATTGTCCTCGGTGGTCTGGCGGTTGGGTTGTTCGCTCAGGTAATGCCGGCGCTCCACATGGCACGCGACATGGTCGATGTAAAACGAGCCCGCATCACGGTCTTGCAGGAACAGCGTACCAACTTACTGGCCCTGAAAGCGCAAGAGGATGCGATCGTCAAAGCACAAGCAGCGGTTGATAATGAAACCTGGTCATTCCTCACTGAGGACGAATTCTATTCACGCGTACGCGATCTCTACCGTCAGGCTGGAGTTCGTGGTGATGAACCACGCTTGGCTGATGCGACACCAGGTAACCAGCCGATCGTTCGCAATGGGACTCTTGATCTGACTGGTACCCGCGATGCCATCCTCCAAGCCATCCGACTGTTGCGAGCCATGCAACCGGTGATTGGAATCACGGAGATCGAATATCGTGATTCGGCGTCTGTGTCCGTTGCGATATCTATCACGACCCTATGGCAATAATCCCTGTCAACCGCCGTCTTTCACTTCGTTCGTTGCGACCATCCTACCTGATCGGCGCGGTCCTCATCATGCTGACGGCATACGTCGGCTGGCAAGCATATGAACAATTCGTTGATCAGCCGCTCCCGCCTGAAGCGATTTCGTCCGTTCGACTCCAGATTGACACTGCTGGACTCCAACAGGTGACAGCCGACCTCGCCAAACGTCGTCCGACCGAAACCCGTTGACAGGCGTTCCGGCATTCGGTATGATGCGCCGGCAACGTTCCGTTTTCATTCTTTCCCGATATGGCCCACACTAAAGCAGGCGGCTCGACACGACTCGGCCGCGATTCCCAAAGCAAACGACTCGGCGTCAAGAAATTCGCCGGCCAGGTCGTCCGCGCCGGACACATTCTCGTTCGCCAACGTGGCGCTTCCTTCTTACCTGGCGATAATGTTCGTCGAGGCGGAGATGATACCCTGTTCGCAATCAAGGACGGCAAAGTTTCCTACAAAACCCGGACCAAGATCCGCTACGATGGACGACGCGTCCGACGTCGGATTGTTAGCGTCGAGTAGGCTCAGCCTCGGCATCGACGACGACCGTAAAGGTCGTCGTTTTGCGATCGGGCCAGGTCAGGGTAACCGTCGTCGGTCCGGTCGATTTTATCACCGCTGGCGACATTTCCGCTCGCTCGATTGGAATATGATACTGGTGTTCGATTTCACGAGCGACATCAATGGTTTTTAGTCCAACGTAAAGATGCTTGCCCGGTACACCGGGACGAATGAAATTGATCGTGACACCGGCGAGGATCGACTGGGCGCGCTGTTCATGTGCAGCGCGGTCAGCGCGCTGTTCTGTTTTTTTGAGTAATTGTAGCTGAACCTTGGCTATTTGGTCTGGCGTCGCCATGATCGCTACCTTGTTGGGCAATAGAAAATTCCGAGCATACGCATCACCGACATTGACCAGTTCTCCGGGCTGGCCGATCCCTTTGATCGCCTTCAAGAGCACGACTTTCATTACTTCATGAGATGATCGAGGGCGGCGTCGAGTTGCGGATCGCGACCGGCCGAGACATCTTCGAACGTTCGTTCCACGACGATATCCGGCGTGATCCCCGCTTCGGTGATCGAGCGACCACTCGGGGTCAACCATTTCGCGATCGTCAATTTTAGATTCGACCCATCATCGAGTGATTCGAGTTCCTGGACTGTCCCCTTTCCGTACGTTTGAGTGCCAATGACCGTGGCCACTTTTGCGTCTTGCCACGCACCAGCGACGATTTCAGAGGCTGAAGCTGAACCACCATTCACGAGGACGACGATCCGCTGATCGGCTAAAATAGCATTGCCGCGAACATCGAGATTTCGTCGCTCACCGTCACGGGTGACCTCGGATACGACTGTGCCGGACTTCATGACGATGCTCGCGACCCGGACCGCTTGATCGAGATACCCACCAGGATTATTCCGGAGATCGATGATGAACCCATCGACTTCGTCGTTGAGCGCCTTTTGGGCGGCCGCTCGGACCAGGCGCTCGGTATCGTTCGAGAAACCGGCGACTTGAATCCGGACAAACGTTTTTCCGTCGTGGTCGATATTCGTCGCCTTGACTGAATCGACGACGATCGTTTCACGGGTGACCGGGATCGATTGCGGATCGCCCAGCCCGCGCAGGATCATCAGCGTCACCTTCGTATCACGCGGACCACGGATCTTACTGACCGCGTCATCGAGCGTCAGGGTTTCGGCGTCAACGTCATCGATCGCTAAAATGATATCACCCGGTTGGAGACCAGCTTTTTCGGCCGGACTCCCGGCGAGCGGTGCGATGATCGTCAGGCGGTCATTCTTCCGGCCGATTTCAGCACCGATACCCTCGAACGTGCCGGTGATCTCATCTTGGAAGGCTTTGGCTTCGTCACGGGTCAGAAAGACCGTATACGGATCTCCGAGGGCGTTGACCATCCCTTTGATCGCCCCCTCGATCATTTGTTGGTCATTCGTATTCGCTTCGATATACCGGTCCTTGAGGGCTTCCCAGACCGTTTTAAAGGTCGCAACGTCAGTACTCGCTCCCGGGGCCAGGGACGCTAAAACGTCCGGTAACGCCGTCCGGGTGGCCGTTCCGGGATATCGGGTCACGAAAGCACCCAACCCGAAACCGATCGTTAGGACGACCAGCAAGGTCAGGACGTTTCTTATAGTCGAGCGAGGTGAGGACATATCAAGGTGGTCATGATTGTAGCTGAATATCGGCGCCGAGGCCACCCACCCGCTCTATCAAGCGTTCATAGCCACGTTCGAGGTGATCAAGCCCGGTCAATTCAGTGACACCATTAGCGGTCAACGCCGCGATCAGGTATGACATACCAGCGCGGATATCGGGAACGGTCACCGCCGCTCCATGAAGTTTTGTCACACCGGTCACCGCCGCACTATGGACGAAACCTTGGGCCCAGGAACGGCACGGTAATTCACCCCAACAGTCGGTCGAAGTCTCGATCTGAGCACCCATTGCGACGAGCGTGGTCGTGTACCCGAACCGATCCTCGTAGACGGTTTCATGTATCACGGAGCGGCCTTGCGCCTGCGTCAGGACGGTCATGAATGGTTGTTGCCAATCGGTCATGAATCCTGGGTGCGTATCGGTTTCGAGTTTGACCGGCCGATAGGGCGGCGTCCCGCGAAAGCGAATCCCCTCCTCGGTCACTGCATAATCAGCGCCAATTTTTCGTAAGGTGTTGAGAAACGTCATGACATCTTCTTGTCGCGCGCCACGAACGAGAATTTCTCCACCCGTAGCTAAAGCGAGCGAGGCAAAAGACACCGCTTCGTTCCGATCCGGCATGATCGTGGCCGTGGTCCCATGCAGTTGTTCGACCCCTTCGATATAGATGGTCCGGTTCGTCCCGAGCTCGATGACTGCGCCCATGTTTTGGAGCATTTGGATCAAATTAACGATCTCGGGTTCCACGGCGGCGTTCCGGATGATCGTTCGGCCCTTGGCCATGACTGCCGTCAGGACGATGTTCTCGGTCGCCCCAACACTCGGGAACGGCAAGGCGATCGTCGCCCCATGTAACTCCTTGGTCGAGGCGCGGTAATGCGTCGCCGTACTTTCGAAAACAACACCCATCTGCCGGAGTGCGGCGACATGATAATTGACGGGACGTGGTCCGATCGCATCACCACCAAGGACCGGCACCGCCGCCGTCCCCGCCCGAGCGAGTAATGGTCCGAGCGCGAGGATCGGGATCCGATTCTTTCGACTCAGTGGCGGTACATCGGTCGTCGTGAATGTTGGCGTCGAAATGGTCCAGCGATTCCCCGTCCGCTCGACCGTGCCCCCGAGAGCGACGATCAGTTCAGCGGTCACATCCGTATCACCGAGGAGCGGAACGTTCACCAATGTCGACGGTTCTGGACTGAGCAGCGTCGCGATCAACATTTTTGTGGCCGCATTCTTCGCGCCGACCGATTGGACGGTCCCCACGATCGGCCGGCCACCATGAATACGCAAGGTGGGCCGATTCGGGTCGTTGTGGGACGTAGACATGCGTGGTACAGTATCCATACCTGACCGCAGTATATCGGTCCAAACACTCTTTCGCAACGTGCCATGTCATCTGCTCTCCGTCGCCTCTTGCTCGCCATCGCGGCGGTCGTTTTTTTCATCTTGACGACGTTCGTCTTAGCGCTTGCCGCCGGGTATGATCTGGATGGTTGGCGAATCGTCCGCCGAGCGGGGCTGATCGTTGATAGTCGACCAAAGTCCCAGGTCATTTTGGATGGTCAGTTCGTTGGGACGACACCGTATCGTTCGTCGCGTCTCGATCCGGGATCCGTTTCGATCACGCTCCGACGAACCGGGTATGAACCATGGTCGACCACGGTCGATGTCAGTACCGGGTTTTCGACCCCCGTCAGCGTCATCAGGTTGTTTCCGGTAGTCACACCAAAAGTTATCGCTCCCATCGGTGAGCAGGCAACGGTTCTGCATGATCATGGAAATGATGCAGTCTGGCTCGTCACGACAGATGGAACACAGGCGACGGCGACGGGCTATGGACCGACCGCCATACCGCGACTCACCCTCCCGTTCCGACCGACGACTATTCGGTCGACCGCGGCTGGTGATCACGTGTACGCGGATGATGGTGTGTCCGCGGCCATCATCGATCGGGCTGGTACTATCTGGTCGATCGCGAGTTTGTCCGAACCAGCCTGGCTGGAGAATGGCTCCACCACGTTGATCGGTTACCGTGACGGCTTCCTTCGTTCGCTCGACCCGCTCGATCGATCGCTCTCGATCGGCCCAGCGGCGACATCGTATGCTCTTCATGACGATGCCATCTGGCACACGACCCAGGTCGAATCCGTCACGACTCTGTGGCGTCAAACCACACTGAGCGCCGCTCCCAGCGCGGCGGTGACCTTGAGCGGTGTGTGGACGATCCAGGACGATCACGGTGACCAGCTCATCATCCGACAGCCGAGTGATGGTTCGACCCGACGGGTGACCGGGAATCGCGTGACTGGTTGGAAAACTGCGCCGATCGATGACGCGCAACGCATTTTGTCCGTCTCTGGAACGCCATTGACCTGGACGAATGGGCTCGATATTCGTCTCCTCCTCGCCGCGAATCGGACCATTCTCCTCGATCGTCTCCAACGCGGCGTCCGCTGGGCGGGTTGGTATCATGTCGCGACAACAGTCGCTGTAACTGATGGCCATGAAGTCAATATCTACGGACGGTACAGCACTCGACCGTTCCAACGCATGTACACAAAAACATTACCCGCGGATGCGGTCTTCATCGGTCCGCTCCCACGCGGCGAAGGGTTCTGGTATACGAGCGCTGGCCAGCTCTACAGCTGGTCCTGGCGATCCTGACGCCCAGCGACCACTAGGACGACTATGATCGCGGTGCTAATGGGCCAGATGAATCCGATCGGTACCCAAGATAGAATGAGGCGTTGATCGATGATCAGTCCGATCTGAAGCGCCGCCAGACCGAGTAGATTGATCAAGATGGTGAGTCGAAGAAGCGTCATCGGCGATAACGAAGAGTGATCGATCGGAGATACCCAACATCGGTCGTACTTCCGCGGACAGTGAATCGATATCGACCATCGAGCGGAACGAGATCATCGAGGTGATACACGCGGCGAGCAGCGGTCCCGCTTTGACGCTGGCTGGCGTTCCGATGTTCGTCATCAAGCCCAATCCCCACATCGGCTTCAAGGGTGATTTCAACCGTACGAAAACGCGCCAGCGGACGCACCAGGAATCGTGCCGACCCGCCCGCCCCGAGTCGCAATCGGCCGGTTTCGAATGTATACGATGACACTCCCGGTGTCCAGGCAAGATATGGATGTGGCTGATCGATGTCCGTCCAGGTCGTCGTCACCGCACCGAGGCGAGCGGTAGTGACCGCTGCGAATCGCCAGCCGACCAAGCCCCAGACGATGATCGTCACCCCGAGTCCTGCAATTCCAAGCCAGCGGTTCATAGCTCTACCCCTCCCGGTACCAGGCGCCAAAGCGTTGCGTCTGAAACACTGAGTACCTTCGTCGTCGTCAGGCCGACATCAGCCGCGGCGGCGGTCATCGATTCCGGCCGTATACTGACGGGTGTCGTCAATAGATACACGGCGCGGTCTGACGCGACGGACCGTAATACGATCCAGTCGCCAATATCCTTTGGACCACGATACGATGTCATCCGTTGCCCAACGAAGAGCTTATCGTAGTTATACGCAATCACCAGACTACTCGGCTGGGTCGCCCCGAGAACATCCGACTGGATGCGCACTTGACGCAGGTCTTGATCACGCGCTGCCAATAACCCGGAATTGTGCCAGATGACCGTCGACACATTGAGACATATCAGCACGAGGCACGCCGTCACTCCCCACCGGATCGGCCAACGAAACGCAGCTCGCAATGTTACGATAATTCCAGCCGCCATGGCGACTGTGAACGGTAACCAATACCGCAAGTAAGAAATTTGGAATCCGACGTTCTCAATCGTAATCGGCGCGAGATCGAGAGAACCATAAAACGCAAGGTAATACCCGAGCATCAGGATCACCACTCCAAGTTTTGCGAACTTGCTCCACGATGTTAATTTCCGTCGGAGATAATATATGATCGCGACGGTGACCAACGAGGCATGAAGCGGAGTCAGACGGACGAACGAATCCCAGACCGCCGACCATGTATGCCAGCTGAACACACCGCCAGGTGGAAGGAAGAGTCGATACCAAGCAACGCCGGAACCGGGCGCATCAGACATGACCAAGTTTACTCCGGACGTTGTATACCCTGACGCGAGCGGCGCGCCGAAGACGACCGTCCCGGCGATCAGCCACGGGACTTGTACCAGCATCGTAGCCCCAACTGCACCCAGCAAATACCGCCATCCGTGCCGATGAACGAGCATCACGACCGCGACGATCGGTCCGGTGAACAGGACTTCGACCGGCCGAATGGACAGGGCGACACCGTAGAATAGACCAAAGACAATCGCCCGGCGCCACGTTTGGACTTCTTGAAATCGCAAGAGCGCCCAGCCAGAAATGATGATTGACGAGGTAAAGAGCGCGGCGTGGTGGTACGGCAGGGTATTGAAGATGGCCACAGCTGGCATCGTCGCGGCGAGCAAGACGGCCATCATCGCCCAGACAGGCTCCCAGTACCGACGGCCAATGCGGTAGAGCGCGAGTAAGGCCACGCCAAAAATGACCAAAGTAAGAATAATTGAACCATGCGTACCGAAAACACGCTGGGCGATCGCATGGTACTGCACAAATCCCAGAAAACTGCCTGGACCGAGGTCGGAGCCAGAAACAGACAAGCTCCTGGGCCGATACACTTGGAGTTGAGCGGAGGTCAAGGCGGTCGGCATACGATAAGATCCGGTCGTAGCGAGTTGTTTGCTGATGAGTCGGTTTGCCGCTTCGTCCGGTGAACCGGTAGTTGTCATCCGACTTGCCGACCACCCGAGATACGATACCCAGGCAATCACCGAGACGATGACAATGCCCATCGCCAAGCCCTGCCGGGTCATCATGAGTTTAATTGTCTTGCTTCGTGGATTGCTCATCACGGTCGAAATAGACTAACAATCCGAGCCCGACGACGATCAGACCAGCGAGGATACTTATTGGCAGACGGATCCCACCTTGATCGGCGAGACGGAACCACAGAATCAACGACGTCATCACCCCGAGTACTGCCATCCAGGCGATCGACATCCAGGTCAGTTTTTCAGCCCGTCGCGACTGGGTCACGGTCGGCCAAATTGCAGTCAGGACACCGAGTCCGACGGTCAGCCAGAGAAGTTGATTCAGGTCGTAGACGGTGGTGACAAATCCCGAATTCATGTCTTCAATGACATATAGCCCGAGGTATGTGATCAACGCGACTTGGAAGCTAAACGCGAGCAGATCCCGCGTCTCGGCGGCTGTCAGGGGCCAAGAAAAAGATATTGTCACACGGTGCATCCTCATGTGCCACCTCCAACGGTCTTCTTGACCCGCGTCCAGATCCGATCCCACGGTAGTGGGTTGCGGTCATAGGTAAGGCGAAGACGCTGTAATCCAAGTGTCCCTTGGCGTTCACGCAAACCGGCTGCGACGAGCGAGAATTTCACCTGTCCGTCCTTCAAATTCAGATCAGTAGTCCGAAATGTTTCATCGATCTGTAGCACCCCTTCGCCATTCGGAATATATGGTGCGACAATGTAATCGAACTCATCAAGATTGGGTTTTGCGGCTAAATTGATCGGCCGGCCGCCAACAGCCAGGAGTTTGAACGGCGCGAGCGTCGTTAACCCTTTGGCTTCGATGACAAGATCACCACGCAGAACACGGAACGTCGTTTGCTCATCTTCAAGAGTCTTTGTTGCACCCAACCCTGGTTTCATCAGATCAAGTACCTCACCATCGACATTGACTCGCTGCCGTCCTTCACGATGAAAGGTAGTCAGTCGCAGATCACGAGCATCGGTCGTGACATTCAGCGGCGAAAAACCTTGATCTGGAGTGAAGACCGGGCCTGAAGCTAAATATACTCGGTCGCGGAACCCTAAGTATTGCTGTGGGGTCCGCAATCGACGGATCAAGACTTCATCGGTACAGTCGAATTCGACGATGTAGACCCCCGTTGGAGCATCTTCGAACCGGACGGTGATATCTTGTTCGGCGCCACGTTCACGCGAACGGTCAGTGATCCCATCATCTCGGACCGTCACCGTCTTCAACCAACGATTCGGCGCATCAGCCGGCATATCGGTGCGACGGATTCGGATGGTGAGTGGATCGCGACCGGTTCGGTAGTTCATGTCGGTCTTGGCAAAGTTCAGGGTCAAGTCTTCATTCGCCGCGAACACCAGGATCGTCATCGCTCCACGAAGATCGTTCGGCAGTCGTTGCATTTCCGTTCGTGGTTCGTACTTGTCGGGCATGACGAAGGAGTGTTCGTCCAGATCAACGAATCCAACCCGAGTTGAATCAACGTCGGCCGCACGAAATTCATCGAACGAAGCAAATCGAGGAATCTCACGAGCCGAAGTGGTCTCGGTCGCGGCGACGGACGGGCGTTGCCACAGTGTCAGTCGATCGCTGCGAATCGTCGGCCAGTCAAGTGCGTTCAGGAGACTCGAGTGGATGATTTTCTTGATTTCACCGTTCGTAGAATTCCCCGTCGCCGTCAGGGCGAGATAGGGAACTTTCGTCGCCGCGAGGTCGAGTCGGACGCGAACCGCATCGGTCGCTCGCGGTAATGTTCCGCGGAACGCAAACGCATTCTCATCGATAATCCAGTCGTAGGGAGCAGTCGACGCGGTCTTGATGAGGGCTCGGTCGCGGACGGCAATATCCGTTCTTGGATTTCCTGGTCGATAGACTTGCGTCACATCCGTCAGTAGCATGAATCGGTAATTGATGAGCCAAACGACAAATACGACCGGGATAGCGACAAGAAGCCCCTTCACGATGAAGAGTATGATTCGGCGCTTCGGCAGGAGGTTGAGTGACGGCATGCAGGGCGTAGTATACGAAAAAATGGCTTGTTCGTCGAGGATTTATTGACGTTTACGTCTTTGCGTGGTAACCATGTGGCGCACTGTTCTACCTGTTCATTCCCCCTTCGTCCAGGCCTGTCCGGCCGGAAAGGAATCCAATGGACGCCAATCGTCCGCTGCGTTTCGCTTTGACCGGGGCGGCCGGCTATATCGCCCCTCGGCACCTGAAAGCCATTCGTGATGTCGGCGGTGATCTCGTCGCTGCGCTCGATCCGAGCGACAGCCTCGGGATTCTCGACCAGTATGGTTTCTGGGAGTGTGACCCCTACGACGAGCCAGAGCGGTTCGACCGCTACCTCGACCGTCGTCGCCGAGATGGTGTCGGTATCGACTACCTGGCGATCGCTTCGCCGAACCACCTGCACGACGCGCACATCCGGATGGCACTCCGCAACGGTGCCGACGCGATCTGCGAGAAGCCGCTGGTCATCAAGCCGCACAACCTCAACGCCTTGGCCGAGCTCGAAGCCGAGACTGGCCGCCGCGTCTACACCATCCTTCAGATGCGACATCACCCGGCGGTCATCGACCTCCAGACGCAGCTCATCCGTTCCACTGGTCGTCATATCGTGACCCTCGACTGGGACACGCCGCGCGGCAAGTGGTACCACTACGCCTGGAAGGGCGAACTCGAACGGTCCGGCGGACTGTTCACGAACATCGGTATCCACTTCGCCGACATGCTTCTCCTGATCTTCGGATCATGCGATGACGTGCGGATCGACGTGAGTACGACCGAAGTCGTGAGCGGCACCCTGGTCTTCGAACGGGCCACGGTCAAGTTTCGCCTGTCCATCGAACGCGGTGATGGTCGGAAGCGCTCTCGCCTGCTGGCGGTCGATGGGCAGTCCATCAACCTGACGCAGGGGTTCGAAGAGCTCCACACGGCCTCCTATCGCGCCATCCTGGCCGGTCACGGCTATGGCATCACTGATGCCCGACCGTCGATCGAGCTGGCGGAGCGTATTCGCAATACGCACACGTAGCACAACACCCGGACGGGAAACCGTCCGGGTGCACTATTCGTACGGATTGACAAAACACTGTAGAATCATTATGGTGTAATACTTTGGATTATGACTATCGACAAAAAAGATACTATCCCCGTCACAACTGATGTGACCATTGGACGCGTTGCAAAGAATACATTTTTAAACTATATCAACAGCGTTGTTTCGTTACTTAGCGGAATTTTTATATCCATAATTGTCGCCCGCAGCCTCGGTCCTGATAAACTCGGGGCATATAGTGGGATCAGTTATCTCGTTGGGTTAATAGTCACCATCTTTAGCCTTGGGCTCGGTTCAACGATAATAAAAATCCTATCTGAATATTCGGCCCGATTTGGATATCCAGTTGTCCGTCGGGTTCTTCGAATGATTGTATTTGGAGTCGCGATACCGGCTTCTATTGCCGCCCTCACCACTTGGGGTGCGACACAAGCACTGAATCACGACCAACGATATACCACACTAATGATTATTGTGGCTGCTTTTTCCGTTTACCCTCTGTTTTTTTCACAAATTTATCGATCGATCGTGACAGGATTACAAGATTTCGGATTTCTCCTGCGAATAAATTTGATCAGCACATTCATTCTCCTGATCGGTACAATAGTTGTACGTTTTGTACAGCCTTCTATCGTTGGGTACTTATTGATCGGCGTCGTAGCCAATCTGTTCACATCGCTCATTATTGCCATCAAATACCGGCACATTTTATCTACTCAGAAAACGGATCAGGAGTTACCACCAGGGATATCGCGGGAAATTTTTTCTTACCTTTGGCCGATCGCGATTATTTCCATCCTCGACATGATAGTCTGGCAATACTCTGAAATATTGTTTCTTGGCGCGTTTCGTCCATCTAGGGAAGTGGCTTTTTATACCATGGCGTTTACGTTAGCGACACTGTTGTTACGAGGTATCGCATCCTCGGTCACTGCGGCATTTCTCCCAGCCATGTCGCAGCTTTTTGGACAAGGCGACAAATTGAGAATTGGTGCCGCCTATCAAAGTGGCACTCGATTCACGATGATCGTTGCATTCTCGTTGGCGGCAATCGTCGCTGGGCTCGCTCGGGAAATTATCATGCTTTTTTACGGCGTTGACTTCTCACCAGCCGCGACGTACGTACCATTTCTCGTTATCTCTGCGGCTTTCGCCACCGTGGCAGGTATTGGCGCTGATGTGCTGAATGCATCAAGAAAACAGCTATCAATGTTAAAACTTTCGGCAGTGATTGCCGGAGTGAATTTAATTCTTGATGCCTTCCTTATCGCTCCATATGGGATAGCTGGAGCTGTCGCAGCAAATGTTATTGCACAACTCGCTGGTGTGATCGGTGTTGCCAGGCTGGTTGAGAAACAGCTTGATCAAAAAATCCCCATCCATAGTTATTTTCGGCCGTTGATCGCCGCTGTATGTAGTACTGGGATCATTTTCCCTTTGTCATATGTTTTCCATGGTTGGTCCGGGCTAGTGGTACATGGTCTTATCGGAATGTTGGTCATCTTCGTTTTCCTCCGTCTTTTTAGAGCCATGTCACATAAAGAAACCGAGATCATTTCTGACGTGATCTCACACGCACCTCCGATTCTTCAACGACCAGGCCGTCGCCTGATCCAATTTCTTGCGCCTGGCATAAATCAATAATTATCATGTACAATTTGCACGTCGTTGTTCATCGATTATTTTAAGTCAACCGCATGTCAATCCGTAATATTATCGTTCCGTCCATCAAGCGCGTCCCTGGTGCGCAGACACTATACAAATTAATTGACCGTCATCTCCTACAGCCAAGCAAAGGGTATGGCATTGGTACAAATAATTTTGCTAACCGTGAAAAATGGATCCGGGAACAATTACAAGCACTTCCATCTGGATATAAACTACTTGATGCTGGGGCCGGGGAACAACAGTATAAAAAGTTTTGTTCCCACCTGAAATATGTAGCTCAAGATTTTGGTGAGTATAATCCAGAAACGCTACCGGTTGGCGACCAAATGCCGACCTGGAGTTATGGCAAATTGGATATTGTCTCGGATATCACCCAAATACCCGTTCCTGATGGATCATTTGATGCGGTCCTTTGTGCCGAAGTGCTTGAACATGTGCCAGATCCGATCGCCGCATTAAAAGAATTTAGTCGCATTCTGCGTCCGGGCGGAACGTTACTTGTATCAACCCCTTTTTGTTCGATGACGCATTTCGCTCCTTATCATTTCTGTACCGGTTTCAATAAGTATTTCTTCGGACATCATTTACCGAGACTTGGATTCACAATCAAATCTTTGACACCAAGCGGTAATTATTATGAGTACGTCGCGCAAGAAATGTACCGCCTGCGTTATACGAGCAAGCAATATTCAGGTTTTTGGGGAGGTATATTGACAAGATTAGCATGGCACCAAATCATCCAACAATTACATTACCTCTCGACAAAGGATACGAACTCGAATGAGCTTGTAAATTATCAATATTTCGTCAAAGCCACGAAAAACTCCTCATGAGTCGCCCACTGATCAGTGTCATCGTGCCGACCTTGAACCGCGAGTTCGAGGTACGACGATTCCTGAACTCTCTCCGTCAGCAAGAATACCGGCCAATTCAATGTATCATCGTCGATGCATCAAAAGACGATGTCCGTTGGACGGCAAAGGAAGTGCTTGGCCCAGACATCGAATTGATATGGGTCAAGTGTAATCCCGGATTAACGATCCAAAGAAATTTTGGATTGCAGCATGCTACCGGGAAATATATTTTTTACTTTGATGACGATATAGTTCTTGAGCAACATTTTTTTGACCCGATTGTCGACGAATTTGAGTCTCCCGCGAACACCAGCGTTGGGGTCATTTATGGAACGATCACTAATAATGCACCTCGGGTGTTCACGAAACTCCATCAGCGTATTCATTATAGTGTTGGGAAAGCTATTGCCTACTGCTTTATGCTCCCCCGACATGGGAACGGCAAGTTTCAGTTGTCGGGTATGCCGACGTTTGTAATTGGTGATTCGGAACAAAAATTTACGGAATGCATGCCGGGCGGGCTAACTGGATACCGTCGTTCGGTTTTTGATACTTTTCGTTTTGATGAACGACTTTCGACATACTCCTACATGGAAGACGACGATACAGGGTATCGAATTTCCCGTATCTGGAAAATACTTTATACGCCCCGAGCTCGATGTCAACACCTCCATACACCAAACGCCCGTCTCAAACATGACGTACTTGGGAAGATGTTGATGGTCAATCATCATTATCTTTTTATCAAGAATTTTCCAAAGGATCTCCCTCACCGCTTCGCACACATCATTTCATTACTTGGGTATCCTTTGTCGTTACTTTGGGCTCTAAATATCCCCCGTTTTCGGGGCTCGATCGTCGGATTATGGTCATGCCTCACAGGTCGTGATCCATTGTTCCGGCAGGTATTGCATCCGTAATGAATATCGTCGCCATCGCCCGAAATTTCGCTCTTCGATTCACAATGAATCGTTTCCCACGATTATATTGGGAACTTCGGGCGTCTGATATCGACCAAAAATGGGGACACGATACTCATGATCATGCATTAATGCAATCCATCATCGAAAAAATACAACCGCGTGTGATCCTTGATATCGGGTGTGGAACTGGTCGGATGTTCCCCGTATTTGTAGCTGCTCAAATTCCTGAAATCGTTGGTCAGGATGTAAGTCACTGGGCCTTAAAACAGGTTAAACAAAGATTCCCTTCGTCTACGATTACAGTCACGAGTACCGATCTTGAAGCCCTAGATTACCCAAGACGCCATTTTGATTTAATTGTATCTAATCGTGTACTGTCCGCGGTTCCTCCATCAGACATATCCCGCGTTCTGGGTCACCTGCTACCGATGACGCGATACATATACCTGAATGAGTTTTCAAATACAGATCCAGGCAACGAAAGTTCGACGTGGTTTCGCCATAACTACCATACAATACTCGATTCGCTCTGCGAGTATCATGTTGAGTTGGCCGGACAACTCGGATCACAGCATTATGAGTTGTTGGCTATCGACCGAATACTCTAAGCTGTCTGCTTGAAATTAGGCCAAAAGTATGGCACAATTGTTTTTGAATTAGGTTGTTCACACTCTTGATTAGTCTACGATTATGACTCACCGTTCATCTATTTCGAGAGCTTTAATTGTCGGGGCTGGAACCGGTGGACGCGAACTGGTCCGGTTACTCCGCCGCGAAGCGCCACACGTGACAGTGGTTGGGTTCCTTGATGATCGATATACACCCGGTCTCCGATCAGCGGGTGTATCGGTCCTTGGTCCGATTTCCACTCTCGACGACGTCGTCAAAAAGCGCCGCATCGACCGCGTCTACATCGCCATCCCTTCCGCTGAAGGCCGCTTGATCCGACGAATCGTCAACAGTTGCAAACATGCCAAAGTCTCATTTCAAATTATTCCCCGCCTCCTTGAGTTGGTTGAGGGCCACGTTAAAATCGACCAGGTCCGTAATATTGAACCACAAGACCTCCTCGGTCGTGCCATTATCAAATCGGATCAACGTCAATTGCGGAAACTTTTCGCTCACCGCGTCGTGGTGGTCACGGGTGCAGCCGGGTCAATTGGCTCAGAACTTACACGCCAACTTGCGGAATATGGACCCGCTCATTTGATCGCCCTTGATTGGTGGGAAAACGGACTCTACGACTTTGAATATGATCTGCGTCGTTCTCTCCCAAAACTGAAACTGACGACCCATATTGTGAACGTTCAGGATGCGGATAAGATCGGTCGAATGTTCCGAACATATCGCCCGGATTTTGTTTTCCATGCCGCCGCCTATAAACATGTCCCGTTGATGGAACGTCACCCAGAGGAAGCTTTACGAAATAACATTCTTGGGACCTGGAACGTCGCGAAAGCGACGAAACAGGTCGGCGCGAAAAAGTTCATCCTGATCTCGACCGATAAGGCTGTCCACCCCACGAGCGTCATGGGTGCGACCAAGGCCGTGAGCGAACTTTTGATCCAATCCTTACACGGCGGGAAAACACATTTCTCGTGCGTACGATTTGGTAACGTCATCGCCAGTCGTGGCAGCGTCATCCCGCTCTTCCAAAAACAGATCGCTCACGGCGGGCCGGTGACCCTCACCCATCCAGACATGATCCGATATTTCATGTCGATTCCGGAGGCCGTACAGTTGATTCTTCATGCCGCACAACTCACGTCCGGCGGAGAAATCTTTGTGCTCGACATGGGCGAACCGGTCAAGATCATTGATTTAGCTGAAAACCTCATTCGTCTTTCCGGATTCCGTCCGAACGTCGATATTCCGATCATTTTTACTGGAATTCGACCGGGTGAAAAATTGTTTGAAGAAATAATGACCGACCAGGAAGGTATCCATTCAACCAAAAAGGCAAACATCTTAATTGCTGATAAACCGGATATCGGAACGATGAAACCGCCGATGATCTTGAAAGAGACCGTTCGACTCGCGCGTCTCGCGAATGCAAATAAAATCCGTACGTTTTTAAGACACGTCCTCCCAGACTATCGACCAACGAAAGGAACATAATGCGCCAAACCTTCCTACCCTACAATCTCCCTTCGATCGGCGAAGAAGAGATATCCGCCGTGACGGATGTCTTACGATCCGGATGGTTGACCACCGGTGCAGTCGCCAAGAAATTCGAAGAAGAATGTTGCCGCATCACCGGCGCCAAATACGCCGTAGCTCTCAATTCTTGCACCGCCGGATTACACCTCTCTCTCGTTGCCCTCGGGATCGGTCCGGGCGATGAAGTCATCGTCCCAGATATGACCTTCTGCGCGACCGCCAACGTTGTCATACATACCGGAGCAACACCGGTGGTGGTCGATATTCTTCGTGACACATACCATATCAATCCCGAAGCTCTCGAACGAGCTATCACCCCACGGACCAAGGCCATCATCCCCGTCCATTACGCTGGACAAGCCTGCGACATGGATCGCATCATGGCGATCGCGAAAAAACATCACCTGTTTGTCGTCGAAGATGCGGCCCACTCGATTGGGGTTGAGTACAAGGGTCAACAGATCGGGACGATCGGCGATACCACCTCCTTCAGCTTTTACGTCACGAAAAATGTGACTACCGCCGAGGGCGGTGTTGTGACGACAAATGATGAAGCGTTAGCGGACCGGATCCGTCGTTTGACGCTTCACGGGATCAGCCGTGATGCCTGGAAACGGTACAGCGCTGAAGGGACATGGTACTACGAAGTCTTGGAACCGGGATTCAAATGCAATTTGACGGACGTCGCTGCGGCCATCGGCATTACCCAACTCAAGCGCATGCCAGAATTCTACCGCCGACGCTCGGAATTAGCCCAACGATTGACGAATGGGCTGAAAGGACTACCCGGTATCACGACGCCGACGTCCGTCACGTATGGTTCGAATATTTGGCATTTATATGTGATCGAAGTTGATCAGGAAAAGACCGGTATCTTTCGCGACGACATGATCAGTGAGATAAAGAAGCTCAACATCGGCACGAGTGTTCACTTTATCCCGTTGCATCGTCATCCGGCCTACGCCCCTTACGGTCTCACCGCCACCAACCTGCCGGTCTCAGAAGAAGTCTTTACGCGTATCATTTCTCTTCCCCTTTACCCCAGCATGACGGATCAGGATGCGGATGACGTGATCTCCGCCATCAAGCAGCTCATACGCGCATGAGTGAGAAGCGGCTGCGGATACTCTTCGTCGCGAATCCATCGAGCGTCCATACCCAACGCTGGGTTAGTTGGTTTGCCAAACGGCACGATGTCCTCTTGTACGGTTATCCGGCTGTTGATCCGAAGACGTGGACACATCCGGATATCAAGCTTGCCCCGACAATGCCGAGCGGAACTGTCCCGGTCTGGACGACAATAAAAATTGTTCGACATTTGCGTGGCGTGATCCGTGATTTTAAACCGGATATCATCCACTCTCATTATCTTGTTCCACGGACATGGCTTGTAGCCGCAACGGGTTTCCATCCCACGGTCGCGACTGCATGGGGTAGCGATATTCTGCAAACGACGCGGTTCCAACGCTACATGAATCGCTGGGCACTCAAGCGCACCGATCTCGCCACCAGTGATTCGGCCGATGCAGTCAGAATTCTCAATACAATCAGGGGTCAGGGACTGAAGACGGAATTAATTCAATTCGGCGTCGATACCGAACGATTTCGTATCGCTCAACCCGTTAATGATCTGCGTTCGGCTTGGAATATTCCAGCCCACGCGAAGCTTGTCGTCAGCCCCCGGATCTTACGACCCCTGTACAATGGGCAAACGATCGCCCGGTCATTTATCTCTATAGCAAATGAGCACCCTGACGTGTTCCTCGTCTTTCTCGCATACAATGCGGACGCATCGTACCTCGAATCAGTCAAGCAGATCCTCGACAAGGCCCACCTGATGGACCGAGTTCGATTCATTCCCTCCATCCCGCACGACCAAATGCCCGACCTCTATCAAAGTGCTAACATCGTTGTCTCTGTACCGGATTCGGACACCACACCGGTCACGTTACTTGAAGCCATGGCCTGTGGCGCGATGTGTATTAGCACTGATCTGCCGAGTATTCGAGAATGGGTCTCAAATCCGAATTTCCTCGTCCCCCCGAAGCATCATGAGCAATTAGTTGCCGCCTTACAACGAGCGCTTTCGCTCGGCACCGAGTTACGAGCTCGGTATGTTGCAGAAAATCGTCAAATTGTAGAAGCTCGGGCTAGCCAGGACCATGAAATGAAACAAATGGAGACCTTATATTTACAATTATTAAAGAGCTAATACATATAATGCAGACTTCTTCGTCAAAACGAGTCTGTATGGCCGTCACCAATGATGTGACCCTTGATTCAAGAGTCCTGCACGAGGCGCGGACATTGCGCGACGCCGGGTTTCAAGTGACGATTATCGGCGTCCAAGGTCGATCAAGGGTATCGGATGAAATGATTGACGGTTTACATGTGCAGCGAGTACCGCCCGGTCCGGCCGGGAGCTTTTTTGCTCTTTCGGTACGCAATAAAATGAAATATATCGACGCCTTTATTCGTTATGGCGGAGTCGCCCAGAAAAGAATGTATCCTGCGCTCATCCAATCAGGAGCGGATATTTTTCATGCTCACGACTTGGATACATTACAAATTGTGGAGCGGGCTGCACGGTTCACGGGAAAACCATTTGCCTACGATTCACATGAGATTTTCACTGAAACCGTCACTCAAGCAAGCAATAAGACAATACCCGTACGTGTAGCCATATGGTTTGCACAGCGATGGTATCGTAAGATTGAACGGTCGCTGATCCGACACGCCACAGCGGTGCTGACCGTAAATGTGTCGCTCGCGGACTGGTTCCGTACACTCTATTCGATCGAACAACCGACCGTCATCATGAATGCGCCAGACCTTGTTCAATTCTCCGAAGTCCGGCCGCTTCGAGATATGTTACATTTGGCCGAGATGACGAAAACTATCCTGTACCAAGGAACATACCGCGCCGGCGTCGGGATTCTGCCGCTACTAGAAAGCGTTGTGCACTGGGATTCTGATCTTCATTTGGTCATGATCGGATATGGGCCACTTGAGACTCGGATGAAACAAACGATCGACCGATTACACATAAACGAACGAGTTACACTTCTTGGGCCGGTCTCACCCAACCGATTACTGTCATTTACGGTTGGGGCTGATATTGGTGTCGTTCCGGTTGAATCAGTAAATGTGAGTAAAAAACTAAGCTTTGCCAACAAATTCTTTGAATTCATGTCAGCCGGAATACCGGTCATTGCTTCAGATCTGCCGGAAAATCGTCGGATGATCGAGGACACCAAGTGCGGCATATTATTCCCGACCCTTGAGCCACGAGATATTGCCGCAACGATTAATGCTTTTTCCAAGAACCCCGAGCGTCAAGCAATGGGCCGCCGAGGAAGAATGGCAGCTGAAACAAGATTTAATTGGTCGATCGAATCCAAGAAGCTCGTCGTGCTCTATCAGCGGATTACCTTGCCGGATCGACGCGCTCTATAAGCGACGATACCGCCCGGGCATTCGCTCGCCAACTATACGAGCGTATCGCCAACTCACGCCCGCGCTTCCCCATGTTTTCGGCTTCGACTGGGTGTTGCAGCATCCATTCAATGGCCCGTGCCAATGCTTGAGGATTGTCGGGTTCGACACAAAGTCCTGCTTTATTTTTTTCAATAATTTCTTCGAGCACTCCTATCTTAGTTGTTACAACCGGTTTGCCGCAGGACATGTATTCAAATATTTTCAAAGGTGATGGACCAATTTCAATATTTCTATTGGCTGTGAACGGTGCGGCCACCACATCTGCAGCGTTTATATATTTTGGTACAGTGTTATAGGGTACCAGGCCAACAAATTTGCATTGGTTTTCGATTCTGAGATCTTTACTTAATGCCTTGAGTTTTTCGAGTTCCGGACCATCGCCAACTAACAAAAGGTTAACTCTGTACTTACGAACAAGCGATATTGCCTCAATAAGGGTTGAGATGCCTTGCCAGGGTGCAAAATGACCGATAAACACAACCCACTTCCCGGTCTCATTGAGCCCAATATCTGCCCGGGTGTTATTTAGGGGCGCAAATAGTTCGGCGTCCGCACCATTCGGAATTGCTGTGATATTCTGTACATCTACCTTGAATCTTTGTGAAACGATAGTTTTCATTTTTTCCGTAACGGTAATGATACTGGTAGCCTTACGAATAAGTACTTGCTCCAAATATTTTTGGAAAGGCCCTGAAAACCTATATAAAGGATTTTTAAATTGGGATGCATCCGAAAAAGCGAATCCGTTCACTTCCAATACATAGGGAATGCCCATCATCTTAATGAGTAACGGGGCAAAACCATAATATCCGAGTCTGACATAGAGCACGTCAGGTTTGATTTTTCGCGCGAGCCTGATCAACGCGAATTGATAGACCAGAACAGACAGTCCGAACCAAACAGCTTTGATCGATTTTTTTCGTCGCGTGTGCGGTATTTCGTGGACTTTTACGGATCGATATAACCATTGATACTCTGAACGCCGTTTTTCATCGACCTGGGGCAGCGCGAGATGCACCTCGTTCGTCTCCCCAATATGTCGCCAGACTTCCGTAACATGTGTCGAACCGGCATCCTCACCGAGATAGACAAAGGCAAAAACAAGTATCTTCATGAGCCAAATGAGAAAATAACATATCCATCATACACGGACGACGATGACATAATTAAAGTATCAGGTGGCGTCCAATCAAACCTCGGTGTTTGAATAACCATTCCGATCTTCGCATCACGCATCACGCTTGATGCGTTATCGTTACGAAAAGTAACAGCGGTAACCTTCTTTGTATTGATCAGCGCCGATAGGTCGCTCTGAGCACGGGCAACGATCTCTGCGAACGTATTAGGATCCGTCAGAATTTTTTTATCTGGGTACGTGCGATGAAACAGTTCAACCTGATCGATAATGGTCGATGGCACATTTACGCTCTCGTCGCGTTGCGTAAGCCTGACGCTTCCGACCATGGTGGTAAGAACAATCGACATGATGAGTGATATTCCTGCGATCCAATAGCCTCGCTGAAACACCTGATTGATCAGATATCCCGCAAAGAATACCGCGGCAATAGATAGATACAGGATGGCACGCGGGGTGTTGATATCCGGATTGATACCAGCATACGGTCCGAAAAATAGTGTCCCCAGCGAAAGAACGAAGATCGTAAACAATAATCGAAATGGTCCGACCAAAAGTTGACGTTTAATCAGGCGCAGTATGATACCGGCTAGTGACACCAACAGGAGCATGAGGTTGATGCTGACGGGCGACCCGTTTCGTAAAAACGTTTGGCGCCAAATTTGGAGAAAACGTAATGGTAAATCTTGAGCAAGCCAATATTGTTCATTGAAAAAAGCACGGTATATGCCCCAACCTTGGGATACACCGCAGACCACGAAGCTGAGTGAGAGAACAACAATTGAACCTCCAAGTAATATCAATGGCTTGACGTGGATTTTTTCGGCTAACCATTGGAGTCCAAGTACGAGTAAAGAAGCGATCGTCGCCAGCCCACTCACGCTCATTACATATTTGACCCAGAAGGAATCGAGGTTTGGTATCAATAGTGAGATGGCTATGCCGGTGGCCGTAAGGAGGGCGTGGCTTGCCGCTTCTCGATATTTTCGCTGGTAGAGAAGTACTGGTATCCACAGCATGATCAAGGCGAAGGCGTATGTGGCCGTTAAAATGTTGGTCAAGGTAATCAGCGACAGCAAAGTAATCGATATTAGTAGTCGCCGCCTCAGTGGCCAGACTTGATGTAAAAGCACCCATAGGAGCGCAATCAATCCAAGAATTGCTGCATTTTCGGGGAGGAATTGGCCAAGACGCAAAATAGGGAAATAGGTAGCCGAAAGTAATATGTAAATCAAAGAAACATACGTCACTTTTGGAATAACCTGCCACGCGAGAGCCCCAAATCCGATGATCAATAACATGACCGTCACCGCGCTCATGATCTTGGCGTATTGGATGAAATCCTCGATCTTGAGTAGGTTAGCGATCGACGCGTTGAGATACGGAAATAATGGCGGGTAACCGGTCTGAATCGAGTTCCAAAAAACCGCACCGGAAAGATACGAGACATTATGTGAGGCGATCCCTCGAACAAGCATCACGTGATAATAACTATCCAAACTCGTAAGTTTTTCCTGTCGTGCATTCGGTAGTACGATAAGCAATGTACCAAGCAGTGCCGATGACAGGAGAACGACGGATATTTTAATGGCAATAGCTCTGGTCATGCTAGGGTTGAGCGTCTACTGTTTCCTGAAATATTTTATAGGTGGATACAACCGCCTTGTCCCACAACGCTTCGCTCTCTACGTATCGACGACCAAATACACCATATGGCCGATCTGTCCCCAGCATCTGTTCAATAGCATTTGCCAATTCATCCGGCCGATCGGAAGGTACAACGATTCCCCCGCCACTTCTAGATATGATTTCTGCTACGGCGCCAACATCGGTCGCCACGACGGGTAATCTTGCGGCCCACGCTTCGAGGATTGTCAGTGGGTATCCCTCGGAGCGGGAGGGTAGAACGAAAACATGCGCGGCCAGATACTCTTTACTGAGCGACTCGCCTTGCAGTTGACCAACAAAGTCGACAGCCTCATTAAGATGGAGCGAATGTACAAGTCGACGGAGTGCTTCTCCTTCGGCACCATAACCAACAAGTCGTAGCCGCACGTCCGGTCTCTTCGTCTGCAAAAGGGCCATGGCGTGTATCAACACATCGATGCCTTTGATCGGATCAAATCGCCCGACATAGAGCAACGTGGGGTTTTTCCATTTATCAACGCGCGGACCATCAAACGGAGCAAGGTCAACGCCATTCGGAATGACTACAATATGTCTATTTACGTTCTTTAACTGACGAAAATTTTCTGAGACGGTAATTTGCCGCGTGTATTTGATACGCGTCAGTATGCAGAACTCTACCCAACGGATCAAACGTGGGAATAATCGGGTCGGCTGTGGTCGAAACAGCGCCGTGCCGTGGACCGTCAGAATGACCGGCGTCCTCGTAAGACCACCGACTATTTTCCCAACTATGCCCGGCAAAATCGATTGCGGATTGAGCACGTCATACCGCCGCCAGAGCAACAGCCATATTGCCTGGATGAGAAATGCAACGCGCGCGAATGGATTATGAAAGCTCGTCAGCCAACCAAGTCGATGTACGATATATTTCGGCGTAGATACAGGAACCGCCGTGGATTCGCTACGAAGCTTACGTGTATATATATCTACCGAGCAATTGTGCTGCGACACAAGTCGATTCGCTAACTCGTGGACGTACACTTGCCCCCCACCAACTACCGGATACCACGCATCGATAATGATGCAAACCTTCACAAACCTGGTCCCCGATAATAATTAGTTTCAAGGGTTTGTTCGTCTAAGGCCTGAAGAAAGGTTCCTGGCCCAATAGATCGTTCTAATCGTAGAAAGATGGTTACAGCGAAACTGGGCAAAAGTCTGGCCAGCGCCCGCGACACGAACGGCGGAAA
>Ga0209172_10001109_pt1 | contig 62181 bp, 73 predicted proteins | sample LarsenN4metaG_FD_184113 | JGI IMG/M metagenome (GOLD analysis project Ga0209172, IMG submission 184113) | Hot spring sediment bacterial and archeal communities from British Columbia, Canada, to study Microbial Dark Matter (Phase II) - Larsen... ...
CGTGATCTTCTCTTTCATGGGTGGCGTCTCCTTTCACCCCGGCGTCAACCGGGCGTTGGTTGAAATCAAAGTTCCAACCGAAAGGCTACGCCGCCTTCCTCATTTACACACTTTTTAATCGTACCTCTGAAAAGACCTTTCGCGAAGTTCTCGCGCAAGATCCTTCCTGCGCCATCGCGACCTGGGGCATCGCCGCGATCCTGATGTCGAACCCGCTCGCAGGCCAGGGCGCTACGCCGAAGGGTGCGCAGGCGGCCGAGGCAGCAATCGAGCAGGGACGCAAGATCGGCGCGAAGACCGAGCGCGAGCGCGACTACATCGAGGCCGTCGCAGCGTATTACCAGGACTGGGCGAACACATCCGAGCGCGCGCGCCAGGTCGCACGCGCCAAAGCGTACGAAGCGCTCGCTGCCAAGTACCCGAAAGACGATGAAGCGCAGATTTTCTATGCGCTCTATCTCGCTGGCACGCAGACGCAGGCCGACCAGACTTACGCCGCCTATCTCAAGGCAGCCGGCATCCTCGAGAAGCAGTTTGCAAAATATCCGGACCATCCGGGCGTGGCGCACTATCTCATCCACAGCTACGATGCGCCGCCGATCGCGCAGAAAGGCGTGCCCGCGGCACGCCGCTACGCGAGCATCGCGCCGGCGGCCCCGCACGCGCTGCATATGCCGTCGCACATCTTCACGCGCGTGGGCGAATGGGCGGACTCCGCGGCGACCAACCGGCGCTCCGCAGAAGTGGCGGTACAAGGCAACGATACGGACGAGGCCTATCACGCCCGGGATTACGAAGTCTATGCCTATCTCCAGCTCGCGCGGGATACGGAAGCGAAGCGCACCATCGAAGCAGCGATGAAGGTCGCGTCCAACGACGCGCGGTTCGTCGCACCGTACGCGATCGCCGCCATGCCCGCGCGCTATGCGGTCGAGCGCGGGCAGTGGCGCGAAGCCATACAACTCGAGCCGCGGCAGACAAAGTACCCGTTCGTCGACGCGATCACCTACTTCGCACGGGCGCTCGGCGCGGCGCGGAGCGGCGAGATCGCCGCGGCCGAGAAGGAAGCCGAGCAACTGGCGAGCCTCCACAAGGCCCTGCAAAACGCGAAGAACAACTACTGGGCGACCGAAGTCGAAGTCCAGCGCCTCGCGGTCGCAGGCTGGATCGCGCTCGCGCGCGGCAACCGCGACGAGGCGTTGAAACTCATGCGCGCGGCCGCGGACCTCGAGGACCGCAACGAAAAGCACATCGTCACACCGGGGCGCATCGTGCCCGCGCGCGAGCTGCTGGGAGAAATACTGCTCGAGCTGAAGCAGCCCGCGCTGGCGCTGAAAGAGTTCGAGGCCTCGCACGTGCGCGAGCCCAACCGCCTGCGCGGCTACTACGGTGCTGCCCTCGCCGCGGAAAGCGCGGGCGACCGCCAGAAGGCGCGCGACTACTTTGCCAAGGTGGTCGAGCTCACCAAGAATGCGGATGCGCAACGTCCCGAGCTGCAGCGCGCCAAGGCTTATCTCGCGCAGCGATGAACTCGAGACCGCGCACGCATAAGGGCGGCCGCGGGCGCGCGCTCGCCGCGGCCTCGATCCTCGGCGCCGCGCTGCTCTTTCCGGTCGTCACGCCGGCGCTTGCGGACTCGTGCGAAGACGATCCGCAGGCGATCGGCACCGACAAGGATTACGCGAGTGGCCGGACCGCCCTCGAGCACAGGGACTGGAAGCACGCGATCGTGCACTTCGAGCGCGCGGCGCGGCGCTTTCCCGACAGCGCCGACATTCAGAGCGGCCTCGGTCTCGCCTACCACAAATCCGGAAAGGCCGACCTCGCATTCAGGCACTATCGCCAGGCGCTGAAGCTCGATCCGCGTCACCGCGGCACGCACGCCGCCATGGGCGAGGCCTATCTTGAGTCGGGCGATCTCGCGAGCGCCGAGCGCCATCGCGATACCCTGCGCGGAATCTGCCTGCTGCCGTGCGACGAGCTGACGGCGCTGGAGCGCCTGATCAGGGAACATCGGCCGCCGACCGCGAGCCGCTGACGGCGGGGCGCCCGCCGGCGTGGCGGCGATTGATCTGGATCAACCGATCCGGGGATTGCAATTGCGCGCGCGGCCCCGGGCGATTACCATCCACGCCATGTTTCGATCGAGGCATACCCGGCGTGTCGCGGCCGGCCTGTTCGGGCTGATCCTGCTGCTCTGCCAGAGCATCGCGCTTGCCAATGCCTGCCTGGATGCGCTGCCGTCCGCAGCGCCCGGCGACAGCGCCTGTCACGCTCCGGATACCGGGACCGGCGGGCACCACGCGGCGCATAACGACTGCGAATCGCAGGTCTCGAGCTTCGGGCAGGGAAATCTCGTGCTGCCCGCGATCGCGACGCCCCCGGCGCTCAAGGTGCGTCTCGATGTAACGCGCAGCGCAAGCGCGTGCAGTCGTCTCCTCAGCGACGCGTCCGCACAGCCGCCACCCGTTCCCCTCATCCTCGTTCACTGCCGACTCCTGAATTAAATCCTCCGTCCCGCTGCTCGGCCGGCGCTCGCCGGTGCTTGGGGCCGTTGATTCACTATCGGAGGGTTTATGCAGTTCCTGTCGCTACGTCACGCGCGCACGCGTCTGTGCGCCGCGGCAATCCTGTTGCTCGGAGGGCTCGGCTTGCAGCAGGCCGCTGCGCAGAGCATCACGCCCCTTCCGGATCTGATCGCGGAAGCGGTGCGCAACAATCCTGAAATCCAGGCTTCCCGCAAGGAGCAGGAAGCGGCCGAGCATCGGATCGCCCCCGCCGGCACCCTCGATGACCCCATGCTCGAAGCCGGCCTCGTCAGTGTACCGACCGACACCTTCAAGCTGGACCGCGAGGACATGACGATGAAGATGATCGGCCTGTCACAGCGTTTTCCGTATCCGGGCAAGCTCAGGCTCCGCCAGGACATCGCCTCCAGGGAAGCCGAAGCGATGGCGCACGGCTACCGCGAGATGGTCAACCGCGTCGTGCGCGAAACGAAGATCGCCTATTTCGACCTCGCGCTCGTGCTGGAATCGATCCGCCTCACCGAAAAGAACAAAGGAATCCTAGAACAGTTCCTGAAGATCGTGGAAGGCCGGTACTCGGTCGGCCAGGCAACCCAGGCAGACGTGCTCAAAGCCCAGACCCAGCTCTCCAAAATGGTCGAGGAGCTGCTGAAGATGGCCCGTGAGCGGCCGATGTTCGAAGCCGAGCTGCTGCGCGCGCTGGGCCGCAAAGGGAATGCACCGGCGCCGCTTCCCCAGTCACCTGAATTGCGCGAGGTGCGTCTGGCGTTCGACGAGCTTCACGATGAGGCATTGCGCGCGCGCCCGCAACTACTGGCACTTCAGACGACGGTCGCCAAGGCCGAAAAATCAGCCGAGCTCATGCGCAAGGACGCGTATCCGGACTTCGACGTACGCTTTTCCTACGGTCAGCGCGATCGCATGCCGGACGGCACGCGCCGGCCCGACATGGTGAATCTGGTCGTTGCGATCAATCTGCCCGTCTGGCGGGAGCGGAAAATCAACCCGCGCATATCGGAAGCACAGGCGATGCGGGAACAGGCGCTCAACATGTACGAGGCGCAGCGCAACGAGATCGCGATGAAACTGCGCCAGCAGATCGCAGCCGCCGAGCAGAACCTGCGCTCGGCGCGCCTCTACCGCAACGAAATCCTCCCGCAGGCGCAACTCACGGTCGAGGCGGCGCTTTCGGCCTACCGCGTGAACCGAGCCGATATCATGACACTCCTCGACAGCCAGATGAACGTTTACAACTTCGAGATTGCTCACGCCGCAGCAGTCGCCAACTACAACAAGGCGCTTGCCGAGATCGATCTCCTCGTTGGCAAGACGGCGCAATAGAGAAAGACGACCATGAACCGCATATTTTCCACTGTCCTGATACTGATCCTGGCGGCGGCGTCCGCCGCCGCCGGTTACTGGTGGGGCACGCGACGCGACATCGGTGCCAACGCCGCGAGCGAGTCCTCCGCGGCCAACGTGGCCGCTGCCTCTGCGGAACGGAAGAAGAAAATTCTCTACTACCGCAACCCGATGGGGCTGCCGGATACCTCGCCAGTACCCAAGAAAGATTCGATGGGCATGGACTACATCCCGGTGTACGAGGGGGAGGACGAGGCGAGCGGAAGCACGCTCAAGTTGAGCCTCGACAAGGTGCAGAAGCTGGGCGTCAAGACCGAAACCGCGACGCTACGCGAGATGTCGCGCACGGTGCGGGCGGTCGGCACTATCGAGATCGATGAACGGCAGGTGTATGCGGTGGCGCCGAAATTCGAGGGCTGGATCGAGCGCCTGCACGTCAATACAACCGGCCAGCAGGTGGCGCGCGGACAGCCGCTGATGGAAGTGTACAGCCCCGATCTCATCACCGCGCAGCAGGAGTACCTGATCGCGCGCAAAGGTGCCGAGTCGATGAAAGACAGCAGCCCCGAATTCCAGGGCAGCATGCAGCGGTTGGTCGCGAGTGCGCTGCAGCGGCTACGCAACTGGGATATCTCCGACGAGGAGTTGCGCCAGCTCGAAAAGGAAGGAACCGTGCGGCAAACCATCACGCTGCGCTCTCCGGTAAGCGGCGTGGTACTCGAAAAGCCGGCATTGAAAGGCATGCGTTTCATGCCGGGCGAAGCGCTCTACAGGATTTCGAATCTCTCGTCGCTGTGGCTCGTCGCGGACGTCTTCGAACAGGATCTCGCACTGGTGCGGCAGGGGCAATCCGCAAGGATCACGGTCAATGCCTACCCCGGCCGGACGTTCGAGGGCAAGGTGTCGTTTCTTTATCCGACGCTCACTCCGGAGACCCGGACGGCTCGAGTGCGGATCGAGCTCGCCAACCGTGGCGGGCTGCTCAAGCCCGCGATGTACGCCAACGTCGAACTCCTTGCCGGCCGCGCCAAGGGAAAGGTGCTCACCGTTCCCGATTCGGCCGTCCTCGATAGCGGAACGCGCCAGATCGTGCTCGTACAGCGCGGTGAGGGAACTTTCGAACCGCGGCAGGTGAAGCTCGGCATGTTCGGCGATGGCCATGTCGAAGTGCTCGATGGCCTCACGCCAGGAGAGACCGTCGTCATCAGCGCCAATTTCCTGATCGATGCTGAAAGCAACCTGCGGGCAGCGCTCGGATCGTTCGGCACAGCGGATCAGAAGCAGCCGCGCGCGTCGGCTGAATCGCACAAGGGTGAGGGCACGGTGCGCGCCATCGATCTCAAGACCAGCAGCGTGAAGATCGAGCATGGACCGATCGACACGCTGAAGTGGCCGGCGATGACCATGGATTTCGCGGTGAAGGATCCGGCACTCGTCAAAGGCCTCAAGCCCGGCCAGATCGTCGAATTCGAAATCGCGGCGGGCCAACGCCAGGGCGAGTTCGTCATCTCCGCGATCGCACCGGCAGGACAGCAAAAAGCCCTGCAGCCCGCAATGAAAGCCGACAACAAGGGCCGCTGACATGCTGAACCGCATCATCGAGTGGTCGGCCCGCAACGTCTTTCTCGTCCTGCTCGGGACGGTGTTCATCATTGCCGCCGGCGTCTATGCGGTCATCAGGACGCCGCTCGACGCCATACCCGATCTGTCGGACGTGCAGGTGATCGTCTATACCGAGTATCCCGGCCAGGCGCCGCAGGTGGTGGAGGACCAGGTCACCTACCCGCTTACTACCGCAATGCTCAGCGTGCCGCGCTCGAAAGTGGTGCGCGGCTTTTCGTTCTTCGGTGCGTCCTTCGTCTATGTGATCTTCGAGGACGGCACCGACATCTACTGGGCCCGGTCCCGTGTTCTCGAGTATCTCAACTTTGCCGCTGCGCGGCTGCCACGCGGGGTCACACCATCGCTCGGCCCCGATGCGACCGGCGTGGGCTGGGTGTATCAGTACGCGCTGCTCGGCGCGCAGCGTTCCCTCGCCGAGTTGCGCACGCTTCAGGACTGGTTCGTCCGCTATCAGTTGAGCAAGGCCCAGGGCGTGGCGGAAGTCGCGAGCGTAGGCGGTTTCGTGCAGCAGTACCAGGTGACCGTCAATCCGCGCAAGCTGCAGGCGTACGGCATTCCGCTTTCGCGCATCTCGCAGGCGATCCGCATGAGCAACATCGACGTCGGCGGACGCGTCGTCGAAATGGCGGAAACCGAGTTCATGGTGCGCGGGCGCGGCTATCTCCGCGGAATTCCCGATCTCGAGCAGCTCGTGGTGAAGGCCGAAGGCGGTGTGCCGGTGCTGCTGCGCGACGTGGCGCGTGTCGAGCTGGGGCCGGACGAGCGGCGCGGCATCGCCGAGCTGAACGGCGAAGGCGAAGTGGTCGCCGGCATCGCCATGGCGCGCTACGGGCAGAACGCGCTCGAGGTGATCGACAACATCAAGGCGAAGGTCGCCGAGATCGCGAGCGGGCTGCCCGAAGGCGTGGCGATCGCCCCGGTCTACGACCGCTCTGATCTCATCCATCGTGCCATCGACAACCTGAAGACGACGCTCATCGAAGAGAGCATCATCGTCGCGCTCATCTGCATTCTCTTCCTGCTTCACGTGCGCAGCGCGCTCGTCGCCATCATCATGCTGCCGATCGGCGTCCTGATCGCGTTCATCGCGATGCGGGCGCTGGGCCTCAACTCCAACATCATGAGCTTGGGCGGCATTGCGATCGCGATCGGCGCGATGGTGGACGCCGCGATCGTCATGATCGAGAACGCGCACAAGCATCTCGAGCGGCTCGAGCCCGGTGCATCGCGCCTCGAAGCGATCATCATGGCCTGCCGTGAGGTCGGTCCGGCCCTCTTCTTCAGCCTGCTCATCATCACGGTCTCGTTCCTCCCGGTGTTCACGCTGGAGGCGCAGGAGGGCCGGCTCTTCTCCCCCCTCGCCTATACCAAGACTTTCGCCATGGCCGGGGCCGCAGTGTTGTCGATCACGCTGGTCCCCGTGCTGATGCTGCTCTTCATACGCGGGCGGGTGTTGCCGGAGCACCGCAATCCCGTGAGCCGTGTCCTGATCTGGCTCTACCGGCCGGTCATCTCATGGGTGACCCGCTGGAAGAAGCTCACCATTCTCGCCGCACTGCTGATCACCGGAATCACGGTTCTGCCGGCACTCAGGCTCGGCACCGAGTTCATGCCGACTCTGAACGAAGGCACGCTCCTCTACATGCCGACGAGTCTTCCCGGCATGTCGGTGACCAAGGCGGCGGAACTGATGCAGATCCAGAACCGCATCATCAAGAGCTTCCCGGAAGTCGAGTCGGTCTTCGGGAAAGCAGGCCGCGCCAACAGCGCAACGGATCCCGCTCCGGTCGAGATGTTCGAGACGGTCATCAATCTCAAGCCCGAGCGCGAATGGCGCCCCGGCATGACGGTGGACAAATTGATCGCCGAAATGGACAAGGCGCTGCAGATCCCCGGCGTGAGCAACGCCTGGACCATGCCGATCCGCGCGCGGATCGACATGCTCTCCACCGGCATCCGTACCCCGATCGGCATCAAGGTGTTCGGCAAGGATCTCGCCGAAATGGAGCGGCTCGCGAAGCAGATCGAGACCGTGGTGAAAAACGTCCCCGGCACCACCAGCGCCTACGCCGAACGCATCATCGGCGGTTACTTTCTCAACATCGAGCCCGACCGCATGGCGCTCGCCCGCTACGGCATCACCGTCGGCGATCTGCAGGACGTCGTGATGACAGCACTCGGGGGCGAGATGGTAACGACCACGGTCGAAGGCCGCGAGCGCTTCGGCGTGATCGTGCGCTACCCACGCGAGTTGAGGAGCGATCCGCAGACCATCGCGACCCAGGTACTCGTGCCCGTCATGAGCACCCCGTCGGGAATGATCCCGACGGCTTCGTCCATGAACGCCGGCGCATCGACACGCAGTCCCGCCACGGCGATGGTGCCGCTCGGACAGGTCGCGAAGGTGACGCTCACCCAGGGCCCCCCGGGCATCCGAACCGAGAACGCCCTGCTCTCGGCATACATCTTCGTCGATATCCGCGATCGCGACATTGGCGGATACGTGGCGGACGCACAGCGTGCGGTGCGCGAGAGCGTGAAGTTCCCTCCCGGTTACTACGTGACCTGGAGCGGGCAGTTCGAGTATCTGGAGCGCGCCAAGGAACGCATGAAGATCGTCGTCCCGGTCACGTTGCTGCTCATCTTCGTGCTGCTCTACCTCAATTTCCGGCGCATGACGGAGACGTTGATCGTCATGCTCTCCGTTCCGTTCTCGCTGGTGGGCGGCATCTGGCTGATGTACCTGCTCGGCTACAACATGAGCGTGGCTGTCGCTGTCGGCTTCATCGCGCTCGCCGGTGTCGCGGCCGAGATCGGGGTTGTTATGCTGATTTATCTCGATCAGGCGCTCGCCGTGATGACCGATCGTCGGCGCGCGGAGCATCGCCCCGTTACGCTCGCCGACCTCTATGAAGCCGTCATGCAGGGCGCTGCGATGCGGGTGCGGCCCATCATGATGACGGTCTTCGCGATCATCGCAGGGCTGCTGCCAATCATGTGGGGCAGCGGGACGGGCTCAGAGGTGATGCGCCGGATCGCGGCACCCATGGTCGGCGGCATGATCTCGGCCACGATACTTACGCTCATCGTGATTCCCGCCATCTACGCCCTGGTGAAGGAATTCGGAATACGCCGGAGTGAGAGACAGACGGCACGGCCCGCGGCCGCGGCGTAGTCAGACGAAAGGAGATCGTTTATGGAACTGAGCGTGGTGACCGCCATCGTCAGGCGCGAAAAGCTCGCCGCAGTGGAAATTGCCCTCCAGGAGTTGGGCGTACGAGGAATCAGCGTCTCCAAAGTGAAGGGCTACGGGGACTATCACAATTTCTACGCACCGGATCAGATGGTCGATAACGTTCGCATCGAGATTTTCACTCGCACGGACAAGTCGGATGCGATCACGGCCACCATCATGAACGCCGCGCATACCGGACTGCGTGGCGACGGGGTGGTCGTGGTGCATCCGATCGAAAAGTTTTTCAACATCCGCCTTCGATCCGAGGCAGTACCCGACAACGGCTAAACCAGTTTGCGAAAGGAGACCCCATGAAGCGAATGATCACCGTTCTGAGCGCAGTTGCCTCGTTGATACTGGCCGGCACGCCGGCTCAGGCAGCCGATAGCGCCGCGCATACGGGCCAGGGAACCGTGAACCGCGTGGACGCAAATGCCGGCAAAGTCAACCTGACCCACGGGCCGATTCCGAGCCTGAAGTGGCCGGGCATGACGATGGATTTCGCGGTCAAGGACAAGCGCGTGCTGGGCGGCGTCAAACCGGGACAGAAGGTTGAATTCAAATTGACCGAGCAGCCCAAGGGGCAATACGTGATCACGGATATCGTCCCAGCCAAGTGAGGGTGCCGATGATCACGCCGCGCAGCGCACGCGTCCCGCTTCTTGCAGCGTGGTGGCTGATCATCGCGTTTGCGACGGCGCCTGCAGCCGGATCGGCAACGGCGGCGCAATCGCCCCCGCCGCGCCTCGCGAGCCTCGAAATCGACATCTGGCCCGACTACGATCGGCGCGCGGCGCTGGTCATTCTCAAGGCCGAACTAGCGCCTGACGTCGCGCTCCCGGCCGCCATGTCGATCCGCATACCGGCGTCCTCCGGCGGACCGGCGGCGGTAGCGTTCGCCGATGAGGCGAAGACCGGACTCTTCAATCTACAGCATGAGCGTTCACTGGACGACGGTTTCGTCACGCTGCGCTTCCAGGCTCCGCAGCGTCGCATCCATGTCGAGTTCTACGATCCCATCGCTACCGAAAATATCCGGCACTCCTACCGATACGTATGGCCCGGCAATCTGGAGGCGGAGCGCGTGAGTGTGCGGCTCCAGGAACCCGCCGGCGCGAGCGCTATCGAAGTACGACCCGACTTGGGCGCTGGCGCCGACGGCCCCGATGGACTGGTCTACCGCACGCGCACGCTGGGACGGCTGGAGGCGGGAGCAAAGCTGCCCATCGAGGTGAGCTACACAAAGCGCGACTCGAGAACCTCCACCGAAATCATGGGACTGAAGGCTCAGCCCGCCCCGGCGCCACAAGACGCCCGTGAGTCTCCCCCCGACATACCCTCATGGGTGTTCGGCCTGGTCAGCGTGACGCTCGTGAGCATGTTGGCGGTCGGGCTTACGCTGTGGTGGTATCGGCGCACGGCATCGTTGCCCGCCGCGAGAAAGGGCGGCGAACGCTTTTGCACGCGGTGCGGTGCCGGCATGGCAGCGGACCATCGGTTCTGCGCGAAGTGCGGTGCGCGTGGCCAGGAATAGCGCGGCATGAGCGACATTACGACCATCGGCATCCTGACCGTGTTTGCCGCCGGGGTGATTTCGTTCCTCTCACCTTGCGTGCTGCCGATCGTGCCCGGATACGTTTCCTATATGGCCGGTTATTCGCTGCAAGACGTGCGCAACCGGACAGATGCGCGGGCAAGACTCGCAGCCCTCGGCGCGAGCGCCTTCTTCGTGCTGGGCTTTTCGTCGGTGTTCGTCGCATTTGGCGCAAGCGCCACCGCGCTTGGCCAACTCGTGATGCGGTACCGGTATGAAGCCAACATCATCGCCGGCGTAATCATCATGGTATTCGGCCTCTTTACTATGGGCACCCTGAGGCTGCCGTGGCTCCAGCGCGATCTGCGGATGCATCCTCGCATAGCAAGCGGCCGGCCGCTTGGCGCATACGTGCTGGGGCTCGCTTTTGGATTTGGATGGACCCCGTGCATCGGGCCGGTTCTGGGCGCCATTCTCACGCTGAGCGCGGTGACGGCATCCGTCTCGAGCGGAATCGCGTTGCTGGGCATCTATGCTGCTGGGCTCGGACTCCCGTTTCTCGCCTGCGCCGCCTTCACAGACGCGTTTACCAAGCGCCTGAAGCGTCTGGGCCGGATTGGAAGCAGGCTGCAAATCGCAGCGGGCGTGGTAATGGTGCTCGTGGGCCTCGCCATGGTGACGGGCCAGCTTTCGGTGTTTGCTGTTTGGCTGCTCAACACCTTTCCGGTGTTTGCCAAGATTGGATGAACGCCCGGAGTTATTTGATGTTTGTTGAATGTAGAAAGGAGAAAATCGTGCAGAAGTTTCTGAAGCTTGTCGTGTCCTCTGTGGCAGCGCTTGTCCTGCAATCGGGCAACGTATACGCGCAATCCACGATAGAGGTCTACAAGAGTCCCACCTGAGGGTGCTGCAGCTCGTGGATCGATCATCTGCGGGCGCAAGGCTTCCGTGTGAAGCCCCTCGACGTGCCGGACACGCGGCCCGTTCGACAACGGTTTGGAGTACCTGAAAGGCTGGGCTCGTGCCACACTGCGCTGGTAGACGGCTACGTCATCGAAGGCCACGTGCATCCGCGCGAGATCAAGCGGCTGCTGAAGGAGCGGCCGAATGCGGTCGGCCTCGCCGTCCCCGGCATGCCGATCGGCTCGCCGGGCATGGAGCAAGTCGGTAAGAAAGAAGCCTACACTACCCTGCTCTTCGACGAGCGCGGTGGAACGCGCGTTTTCGAGCGGCACTGAGGCGGGGAAACACTGCGCGCGGGAATGCGATAAGCTCCGAACATCGAACGGAAACAACAAGAAAGGGGCGTCGATGTTCAAAGCGATCATTGCCATCTCCGTCGGCTCGGCGCTGGGCGGGCTCCTGCGATGGGTGCTGGCGCTCAAGCTGAACAGCCTCATTCCCGCTGCGCCGCCCGGCACGCTCGCCGCCAACCTGATCGGCGGCTACATCGTCGGACTGGCGATCGCGTTCTTCGCCGAGACCGCCCACGTTTCGCCCGAATGGCGGCTCTTCATCATCACGGGATTCTGCGGCGCGCTCACCACCTTTTCCACGTTCTCGGCGGAAGTCGTCACTCTGCTGCAGCAGGGCAACTGGGCGGGCGCCGCCGCACTCATCGCGCTGCACGTCGCGGGCTCGATCGCCATGACGCTCCTGGGGCTCGCGTCATGGCACTGGATCGCGCTGCGCTAGGAGCACTCCATGAACGGCTACCAGATCACGTTTCTCACCGTGGAGGGACATACCCACAAGGGCAAGCCCACCGGCCACTGGCTGATCGATCTCGCGCGGGAAATGGGATTGCCCGGGGCGACTCTGGCGCCGGCGCTCGAAGGGTTCGGCGGGCACCGGCGCATCCATTCGGCACACTTCTTCGAGCTGGCGGATCGGCCGGTAGAAATCCTCATGGCGCTCACGGAAGACCAGGCCGAACGGCTCTTCGCACGCCTGCGCGAGGAGAACGTACATCTGTTCTACGTCAAGACCGCCGTGGAGTTCGGTGTGCTCGGCGGGGAGAAATGACGGCGCGATATGACGGCCGGTTGACGCTCGCGGGCGCGATCGCTAATATTGCGCCCGCAGCTAACCCTGATGCCGGTGTCAACACCGGCATTCTCGTTGCAGAACCCCTATAGCCCCGCACATCCCTCCCTTTCCGTGCGGGGCTTTTTTTCAGAGAAGCCCGCTCACGAGGCCGAGCGCTACCAGGAAAAGCAGCATCGCGACAAGCGCGCGAACCTGCTTCATCGTGACCTTCGGAAGATAGCGGTTTCCGAGGATGGAGCCCAGGAATGCGGCGAGCACGGCGGCCGCGACCAGCCGGTAGTCGATCGCGCTTCCCTGCTGCGCGACCATTCCCGAGTACACGCCGAGGCGCGACACGTCGATCAGAAACGCGACGGCGGCGCCGGTCGCCACAAACGCTTCCTTGGAGAGCCCGGCCCGGATCAGAAACGCGGCGCGCAGCGCCCCCTGCATGCCGGCGAGCCCGCCGAAGAATCCGCTCAGCACCCCGCCGAGCGGCTGGAACCGCGCATCGAAGGACACGCGCTGAAATCGCGACGAGAGCTCCGCGCACGCGAACAGAAGGAGCAGGACGCCGATGCACAGCTTCGCCGGCGTCACCTGCGCCGCGCGGCCCCACAGGGTGTAGGAGAGCAGCGGCTGCACGCCGGAAAGCAGCGTAAGTGCCCACGCACCGGCGAGAGCGCCCAGGATCGCGGGCCCGCCGAAGCGCAGGAGCACCGCGCGATCGACGTGGCGCCACACCAGCACGAGCTTGAAGACGCCGTTCAGGAAGTGGACGATCGCCGTGAGCGCGATCGCCTGTTCGACAGCGAAGAACAGTGCAAAAGCGGGAAGCAGCAGCGTTCCCAGCCCGAATCCGGAGAAAAACGTAAGGCCGGAAGCGAGCAGCGCAACGCTGCACACGACGACGTAGCTCACCATGTGGCGCGACTCTACACGGAAGCGGGACGCCCGTCTCACGCGCGCGAACGGCCGTCGCCGCCGGCTTGACCGCCGCTCTATATTTCTATGATACTGGAAATATGGACAATAAGTCGGCCGTTGCGGCGCTCGCGGCGCTGGCGCAGGAGACCCGTCTGGCGGTGTTTCGCCTGCTGGTGGAAGCCGGGCGCGAAGGCATGCCGGTCGGCGCGATCGCCGACAGACTCTCGCTGCCGGGATCGACCCTGTCCTTCCATCTGAAGGAGCTCGCCCACGCCGGTCTGATCGCCACGCACCCTCGGGGGCGAATCATCCTCTGCACCGCGAATTTCGAGCGCATGGCGGCGCTCATGACGTTCCTGACGCAGAACTGCTGTCGCGGGATGCCCGAGACGTGCCTTTCGGTCATGGAGACGGCGCTCAGCCGCTGCTGCGCTTCGGCGAGGCTCAAACGGAAAGCGGGCGTCCGGTCGTGAAGCGCCTCGACCGGCAAGCGACGCAATGAGCGCGCAATACGAACTCGCGGCACGTAGCGCGCCGCAGAACGCGATTTCATTCTTCGAGCGCTATCTCACGGTGTGGGTGGCGCTGTGCATCGTCGCGGGCATCGCGCTGGGGCAGTCGCTGCCCGGCGCGTTCGAAACGATCTCCCGCATGGAGATCGCGCGCGTCAACATCCCCGTCGGGCTCCTGATCTGGGTGATGATCGTCCCGATGCTGGTCAAGATCGACTTCGGCGCGCTGCACGAAGTGAGACACCACTGGCGGGGCATCGGCGTGACGCTGTTCGTAAACTGGGCGGTGAAGCCGTTCTCGATGGCGCTCCTCGGCTGGATCTTCGTGCGAAACGTCTTCGCGCCCCATCTTCCGGCCGAACAGCTCGACAGTTACATCGCGGGATTGATCCTGCTTGCGGCGGCTCCCTGCACCGCGATGGTGTTCGTGTGGAGCCGACTCACCCATGGCGATCCCTACTTCACGCTTTCGCAGGTGGCGCTGAATGACACGATCATGATCTTCGCCTTCGCGCCGATCGTCGCGCTCCTGCTGGGCATGGCCTCCATCACCGTGCCATGGGACACCCTGCTCACCTCGGTCGTGCTCTACATCGTGATCCCGGTGATTCTGGCCCAGGTATGGCGCCGCTCGCTGCTGAAGCGCGGAGCCGCGGCGTTCCAGCGCGCGGTGACCGCGATGGGCCACTGGTCGATCGTGGCGCTGCTCGTCACCCTGGTGCTGCTCTTCGCGTTCCAGGGCGAACAGATCCTCGATCAGCCGTTGGTCATCGCCATGCTCGCGGTGCCCATCCTGCTGCAGGTTTTCTTCAATTCCACCCTCGCGTATCTGCTGAACCGCCTCGTCGGCGAGAAGCACAGCGTCGCATGTCCATCCGCGCTGATCGGCGCTTCGAACTTCTTCGAGCTTGCCGTCGCGGCGGCGATCAGCCTCTTCGGGCTCGAGTCCGGCGCGGCGCTCGCGACGGTCGTGGGCGTGCTGATCGAAGTGCCGGTGATGCTGCTGGTGGTGGGCGTCGTGAATCGCACCCGCGCCTGGTACGAGCGCGCTCCGGGGACACCGCATGGCTGAGATGTCCGCTCCCATCGAAGAACACGCCATCTTCCGTTTCGGGCGCGACGTCGAGTCGCTCAATCGCGATTGCCGCTGCTTGAGCCTCGACGCGACGGCGCTCCAGCGTGAATTGAAAGCCGATCTCGGAGCGCGGGCCGCCGACTGGCCCCTTCTCGACACTCACGATCATCTGTTTGCGGCGCTGCCCGTATTCGTGTCGCAAGCTCATGTCGATCGCATGGCGACGATTATCCGGGCAGTCGAGTGGGTGGTCGCCTTGCCTGCCTACCGCGAAGCCGTGCTCGATTGGGCGCCGCCGATCGCGGCTTTCGATCCCGGTCCGCGCGGCGCGTTTCTCGGTTACGACTTTCACCTGGCCCCCGAAGGGCCATGGCTCATCGAAATCAACACCAATGCCGGCGGCGCGCTCTGGGCCGACCGACGCCGGCTCTTCTTCAAGCCCGCGACCGGCTACGGCAGCCGCGCCGCCTACCGTGGGGACAAGTCGGCTTTATCGGGGACAGACCACGAATTTCCGGACGCCGGGCGGAGGGTTCGCGCCGGTCTTCACAAGTCGCTAGTCGACGGCTCGGCGATCTTCGCCAGGTGATAGGCCGCGAGCGCCGCTTTCGGGATCACGCACACGAGCTTCACCGCGTCCGGCCCGTCGTTGCCGAAGCTGTGCATCTCACCCGGCTTCACATAGATCACGTCGCCCTCGCCGAATTCCTGCCGTCCGCTTTCGCCGCGACACCAGCCGCGGCCGTTGATGACATAGACCTGATGGTCCCACGGGTGGCAGTGATACGGAGACTGGCCGCCGGGCGCGATTTCGAAGACGTCCATGACGCTGGAATCGGCGCCGTCCGACTCCGAGATCACGCGGCGGATCGTGATGCCGGTGTACGCCTCCTCGATCTTCGCGGCATCGATCGGCTCGAACCGCGAATAGTGTGTGACTTTCATGCTACGCCTCCTACAGCCTCTTCTTCGCACGTTCCCAGAACTGCTGCACACCCGCGATCCAGCCCTCGCCATACGGCTCCGGGTGCCAGTCGTCCGCCTCGCTGTGCCGGGCAGCGGTCGCCGCCGCGGGACCGCGCAACACCTCCTCGATCGCCTCCATCGCCGCCGGCTGCTCGCCCCACCTCTTGAGCAGGGGGTAGTCCGCCTCGCGGGCCCATTCGAGCCCATCGTACACCCCCTTGCGAAAACATGCGCGCTCGACTTTCGCTTTCTGCTCGCCCAGCCGCGACAGCGCCTGCTGCATCCGGCGCACGTCTTCGGGGACCAATTCGAGCTTGTCGATTTCGCGCGCGATCGCGTCCTGGCAGATGCGCGAAAGGTTGAGCCGCTCCCGCCAGCGCTCGATCCGCTCGTAGAGCTCGTCCGGAACCGTAATGTTGAGCCTTGCCAATGCCTTCAGCCTCCCCTGCGGCCACCCCTGCTTGACAACGCGCATTATGCGCATTATACGTATTGCTCGCAAGACCCAGGAGGAGGAGCCCCATGGCCATCGCCTGTCCCGTCGGATTTGATGTCAACCGCCTCAAGAACGAGGTCCGCTCCACGTACGCCTCGGTCGCCCGCAACCCGGACGGCGAATTCCACTTCCACCGCGGCCCCGAGTACGCGGCCCGCCTGCTCGGATACGACCTTGCCGAGCTCAAGTCGCTGCCTGCAGTCGCCACGGCGCCATTTGCCGGGGTCGGTAATCCGTTTCTGATGGACGAGTTGCCCCCCGGCGCGGTGGTCGCGGACGTCGGATCGGGCGGCGGCATGGATTGCCTGCTCGCGGGCCGCCGTGTCGGTCCGCGGGGTGCGGTCATCGGTGTGGATATGACGGACGAAATGCTCGAGCGTGCGCGCGCCGGCGCCGAAGAAGCGGGGCTCGACCACGTGCGCTTCGAAAAAGGCGACATCAACAGCCTGCCGCTCGAATCGGGCAGCGTTGACGTGCTCATTTCGAACGGCGTGTTCAACCTTTCGCCCGACAAAGCCGGGCTCTTCGCGGAGCTCTACCGCGTCGTCAAGCCGGGCGGTCGCCTCCAGTTCGCGGATATCACGGTCGGCGTCGAGCTGTCGGAAAGCGCCCGCAGCGATATCGACCTGTGGACCGGCTGAATTGCCGGCGCTCTGCAGGTTGCAGAGATGATCGAAGCGCTCCGGCAAGCCGGATTTCGCGACGTGCGCGCGTGTCAGTTTTTCGACAGCTTCGCCGGCACCAACAAGGAACGGGTCGCGCGCAAGTACGACGTGCGCGGCACCAATTTCATCGCGCGCAAGTAACGCGCACCACTGTCGCGAAGCCTCAAGCAAAGGAGATCAACCATGATCAAACGCCATTTCTTTTCCGCAATCGCCACCTTCCCGCTTGTCCTCTCGCCTGCGTTCGGCACCGCGGCGGATGCGACAAAGGAAAAGGGCTTTGTTGCCATCAAAGCATCGGAAATCAAGTGGGTCGACGCGCCGTCGGTCGGGCCGGGCGCGAAGATCGCGATACTGGAGGGCGATCCCAAGGCGCCCGCGCCTTTTACGATGCGGCTCAAGCTGCCGCCGAAAATGACAATCGGCGTGCACACTCATCCGGCGGTTGAGCGCGTCACCGTGCTGTCGGGAAGCTTTCACTTCGCCACGGGCGACAAGTACGAGCCCTCCAAGGCGGCGGTCTACCGGCCGGGAGACGGATTCATCGTTCCGGTCGGCATGCCCATGTTCGGCTTCACCAGCAAGGAGGAAACGATACTCCAGCTCCACGGCATCGGCCCGTGGGGCATTCACTATCTCGATCCCGCCGACCAGCCAAAGAAAAAGCCATAGGAGGCGCCCGGGTGAGCGTGAATCAGCCGATTGATACCGAGGCCGCCTGGGCGTACGAGAAAGGGCTCGTGCCCGCGCTCAATGGCGCTCCGGCCGCGCTCATGGTCGATATGGCGGCCGTGCGCGACGATGAACGCGTAATAGACGTCGCCTGCGGCACGGGTATCGTCGCGCGACTCGTTGCAGCGAAGTGCCCCGGATCCGGCCGAATTGCCGGGATCGACATCGATCCGGCCATGCTGGAGGTGGCCCGTGCCCTCGGAGCGCGCTCGAATGGCGCCGCAATCGACTGGCACTGCGGGAGCGCACTCGCAATGCCGTTCGCGCCGGCGAGTTTCGATGTCGCGCTGTGCCTGCAGGGCCTCCAGTATCTGCCCGATTGCCACGCGGGTCTGTGCGAAATACACCGCGTGCTGAGTGCCTCCGGACGATTCATCGCCGCGGTATGGACTCGGCTGGAGGCCTGCAAGGGGCAACTCGCGCTCGCCCGCGCACTCGAGCGCCGCGACATCGATGCGAGTCCCATTCGCAAGGCGTATTCGTTCGGTACCCCGGATCGGATAATGGCGCTGATGAAAAACGCCCGCTTCCGGAATATCGGGCTTTCAGTCTCCACCGCGGCGGGACGTTTCGACTCCGCGCGCGCGTTTGTCGACGCCTTCGCCGCCGGCAGTCTTTCGAGCCGGGCCGCGCTCGCGAAGATTCCAGTGGGCGAGCGCGATGCATTCCTGGAGGAAATCGATACGGCGCTGCGCGAATTCGCAGACGGCGACGGAATCTCCCTGCCGCTCGAATATCTCGTCGTCAGCGCGCGAGCCTGATCCGGTGTGAACGTCACTCGGCGCGGATGGAAGGCCCCGGTAATGGCGCCGCGGCATCCGCGGAGGACCGCCGCAGCTCACGCAGCGCCCCCGCAGTGACGCGAATCGCCGATCGCAGGAAAAGGATGGCGAGCGCGAGCCCGATGATGAGATCCGGCCAGCCCGATTGCATGAGCCACACCGCGCCCGCCGCCGCAAATACCGCGAGGTTCGAGGCGATGTCGTTGCGCGAGCACTCCCAAACCGAGCTCATGTTCACGTCTTCGCGGCGATGCTTCCACAGGAGCGCGAGACAGGTTGCGTTCGCCGCGAGCGCCACGATGCTGACGGCGCCCATCACTTCGAAGATCGGCACGCCGGGATTGAAGGCACGATAGCCGACCTGGCCCAGCACGAAGAGCCCGGCCGCCAGAATCAGCGCGCCCTTGAACAGGGCCACCCGCACCTTCGCGCGCGCGCCGCGGGAGACTGCGTACAGGCTGAGCCCATAGGTCAACGCATCGCCCAGATTGTCGAGCGAATCGGACAGCAATGCCGTGGATCTCGATATGAGGCCCGCGGTCAGCTCCACCACGAACATCACGACGTTGATGGCGAGCACGATTCGCAGCGTCGAGCTCTGTCGCGCTTTCAGCGCCTCGATGGCGCAGGCCTTGTCGGTGCAGCAATCCATGATGTTTTCGCGACCCACGCGTTCGAGTCGCGCGTCCGGATGCTGCCAAGGGTATCGCAACCGCCGCCATCGAGCATAGCCCCCCGGATGGCGACGGTTGAGACGCCTAATATGCGCGCATCGACCCGCCCGCCGGTTCTCGCACGACGTGCCAGACGCCGTTCACGCCATCGCCCGTCCTGTCGCCCGGCTTCTGATCCTTCACCCAGCGGTAGAGCGGCTTGCCACGATACGCCCACTGCAGCGCGCCATCGTTGCGCCTGATCACGCTGAAGTCGCCGCTGCCGGCACTTTCCGAGGACGCGATCAGCGGCGGCCACAGCGTGGCACATTTGTCGTTGCACACGCTCTTCCCTCCGCCGGCGGGATCCTTGTCGAAGGTGTACAAAGTCATGCCCGAACCGTCCACCATGACGCCGTTGGCATATTTGACCGGCGCACCACCGCCGAAGGTGGCGCAGCCCGACAGCATGAAAAAAGCAGCGAAAATGCCGCTTGCGATCGTGAATCGTGACATCATTGTTCTCCGGTGATTGATGAGTGCTGCTGCGCGATCAACACTTCGCTGGAGCACGCTATTCCCGATTCCCGAGAAATTCCGTCGCGAGAGAGGTGAAACGACCCGTGCAAGCTGCACCGGATCCCGCGCTGTACCATCGCTGGTACGACATGCCTCGCGGCCGCTGGATCGGGGATGTCGAATTCGAACTGGTGCACCGACTGCTCCATCCGGAGCGCGGTGACTCGATTCTCGACGTCGGGTGCGGCACCGGGTATTTCACGCATCGCTTCGTGTTGGCCGGATACCGTCTCACGGGCGTCGATCCGGCCATCGATTGGCTCGCGTTCGCCAAAGCGCAAGCCCCGGAAGGCGAGCGCTACGTCGGCGGCCGGGCGGAACACCTGCCTTTCCCCGACCGCAGCTTCGATCACAGCTTTTCCATCGCCGCACTGTGCTTCATGCCGGACCCGAAACCGGGCGTCGCAGAAATGCTGCGCGTGACGAGAAGGCGCTTCGCAGTCGGCCTTCTCAACCGCCAGAGCCTGCTCTATCGGCAGAAGGGTCGGGGCGGCGGCGCGGGCGCTTATCGCGGTGCACGCTGGTACACGACTGAAGAGATCCGCGAATTCTTCGCGGGACTCGCCATCCGAAATCTGCGGATTCGGACCGCCGTGTTCGGGCCTGGCGCCGGTGTTCTGGCGCGCCTTGCCGAGCGCCTCATTCCCAAGGCTTGGCCTTATGGGGCGTTTATCGTCGCGTCCGGAGAGATCGGATGAATCACCCCGAGCGCGTCGGCGTGGAATCGTACAGCCATTGCATGCGCCCCGAGAACGGCCGTTCGTTCATGGACGCCATACCGAGAGAAAATATGCTGGCGGATTGAACAATCCGCCACGCCGGCTTAAGGCCCCGCCTCGCCGCAATAAATGTAGCTCATCGGACGCAGGCCCCTGGCGTACTCGCTCTCGAGCCGCGTGATGGTGAGCCCCGCGGCGCGCACGAGCTCGTCGATCCGGCGGTTGAGGTTGCAGCCTCCCGTGATCCTGCGCCAGACCGGATTGAGACGCTCCTGCCACACGCGCACGCTGTGCTCGGGTGCGAGCCCGTGCTCGACGAAGAGCAGCGTCCCGCCGGGCTTGAGCACGCGCTTCATTTCCCTCAACGCCTGGAGCGGATCGGGAATGGTGCACAGTGTCCACGTCGAAACGACGGTGTCGAACGCGGCGTCGTCGGCGGGGATGTTCTCGCTGGAACAGTTGCGGAACTCGACGGGAAATCGCGCGCCCTGCGCCTTCCTGCCCGCCATGCGCAGCAGCTCTTCCGAAGGATCGAGCGCGGTCAGCGATTCGACCTCCGGACCGTAAAACGCAAGGTTCAACCCGGATCCGACGCCGATCTCCAGGACTCTACCGCGCGCCCGGGGCACCACCTGCGAGCGGTAACGCGTCGCCTCCCTGTTGCGCATGGCGAGATCGGTCAGCCGCGGCAGCACCCATGTCTCATAGATGCCCATATCCCACTCGCTAGGCTGGCTGCTGCGTGGATTCGCTCCGCCTGCGTTCTTCCTCTTCTCGTTCGCGGATGAATGGGAGCGCGAGCATGCCGCTCAGTGTTGCACAGCGCCGCGGGTCGCGGAAGCCGGGAACGCCGATCGCCATCCCCTCGTGCCCATGCCGTGGCTGCGCGCGGTAAGTACCGAAGAGGTAATCCCACCACGGGAGATTGAAGCCGAAGTTGCGGTCCGTTTCATCGCGCAACACCGAGTGGTGGACGCGATGCATGTCGGGTGTCACGACGAGCGTTCTCAGCACCGCATCGAACACGTCGGACATGCGGATGTTCGAGTGATTGAACATCGCGGTCAGGTTGAGCGCGATTTCGAAGATCAGCACCGCCAGTGCCGGTGCACCGATCACGAATATGACCGCCGCCTTGATTGCGAGCGAGAGCAGGATTTCGATCGGGTGGAAGCGCGCGCCGGTCGTCACGTCGAAATCGAGGTCGGCGTGATGCACGCGATGCAGTCGCCACAACAGCGGCACGGCATGGAACATCACGTGCTGGAGGTAGATCGCGAGATCGAGCGCGATCGCGGCAACGACAACCTCGAGCGCGAACGGCCAGTCGACCACGTGAAGCAGGCCGATACCGCGCTCCCCGGCGTAGAGCGCGATGCCCACGGCGGCCGCGGGCGCGAGGAGCCGGGTGAGCGCCGTATTTACGACTAGAATGCCGATATTGGCGGGCCAGCGTCCGGATCTGGGCAAAAGCCGGGCACGGCGGGGGGCGAGATACTCCCAACTCGCGAGCGCCGCAAATGCGAGAAGAAACAGGCCGAGCCGGATGGGCGCCTCATACTGCACCAACACTTCGCTCATGGACGCCCTCGTTGAATTGAATTAGACTATTCAATTGAATACTTGAATAAGTCTAGAGAGCTGCGTTTTTCATGTCAAGGACCAACGTAAAGTCTTTGCTGTTCAACGAGTTCGCCCGCGTCAGCAAGGCCCTGGGGAGCGGCAACCGGCTGGAGCTGCTGGAGTTCCTGGCGCAGGGCGAGCGCAGCGTCGAGCAGCTCGCGAAGCTCTCGGGACTCTCGGTCGCGAACACCTCGCGGCACCTGCAGGTGCTGCGTCAGGCGGGCCTCGTCTCGGCACGCAAGGAAGGTCTCTACGTCCATTACAGCGTGTCGGGCGCAGGCGTGATCCGATTGCTCGCCGCGCTGCAGGAAGTGGCGCAGCACAACATCGCCGAAGTGACCCGGATCGTCGACACCTATCTCACCAGCAAGGACAGTCTCGAGCCGGTCTCGGTACAGGACCTCATGGCGCGCGTGAGCGAAGGACTGGTGACGGTGCTCGATGTACGGCCCCCCGAGGAGTACCGGGCGGGCCATCTCCCGGGCGCGATCAACGTGCCCCTCGCAGAACTGGAAAAGACTTTCGATCGCCTGCCGCGCGACCGCGAAATCGTCGCGTACTGTCGCGGCCCCTTCTGCGTGCTCTCGTTCGAAGCGGTGTCGCAACTGCGCGGCCAGGGGTTCAACGCGCGGCGCCTGGAGACCGGCTTTCCGGAATGGAAAGTCGCCGGCCTGCCGGTCGAATAGAAACCGCCGTTAGGCTTCCTCGCCGTGCCCCGCGCCTTGCGCAAGGGAGGGCGCAAGCGGGAACAACAAACTCGGTGTGAGGCGCACATGCTCTATTACGCAACGAAGCTCGTGCTGTCGGCGGCGATCATCGTCGTCGTGTCGGAAGTGGCGAAGGTCAACGCCGGTCTGGGCGCGCTCATCAAGTCGCTGCCGCTCATTTCGATTCTCGCCATGATCTGGCTCTACGTCGATACGCGCGACGTCGCGCGGATCTCCGAGCTTTCGATCAGCACGTTCTGGCTCGTGCTGCCCACGCTCCCCATGTTTCTCGTGCTGCCGGCGCTGCTGCGGCACGGGCTCGGGTTTTATTCGAGCCTGGGCATCTCCGTCGGCGTCATGCTGCTCTGCTACCTGGTCGCCGTACCGCTGCTCGCGCGGTTCGGGATCACGATATAACGCGCGGCACGTTGCGGCCATGATGCAGGCCGGACGCCGCGCAGAAGCTTCATCGCTGTCGCCGCCGGTGCAGCAAGCCGACCACGGCATGATGCTCAACTTCAAGGTGGCGGGCTGAAGCGTGAACGCGGAGAAGAGCGACCGGCTTGCGCTCGTCAATCGCTTCTTTTCCGGGACCGGCTCGAGCTACGATTTCATCGTCAATGCCGCCACCTTCGGCATCGACCGCAGGTGGAAGCGCCGCATCCTCGCGCTCCTTCCCGAGAGGCCGAAGCGCATCGTCGATTTCGCGTGCGGTCCCGGTATCCTCACGCTCGCCATCGCGCGGCGTTACCCCGATTGCCGCGTGATCGGCGTCGAGCTGCGCGACGAGTACCTTCAGTATGCCCGCGAGAAGGTGCGGCGGCTGGGCCTCGCAAACGTCGAGCTCGTACTGAGCCGCGCGGAGGACTATCGTACGCGTGAGCCGTGCGATTGCGTATGCTCGTCGTACCTGGCGAAGTATGCGGATCTGCCGCTCCTCACGCGCAACACGCGTGAGATGCTCGTCGAAGGCGGGTTACTATTGATGCACGACTTCACCTACCCGCCGTCACGCGCCGTTCAGTGCCTGTGGCGCGTCCATTTGAACGCGCTGCAGTGGGCCGGCACGCCGTTCTTTCCGGCGTGGCGCGAGATTTTCCACGGGCTGCCTGAGCTCATCGAGAAGACGCGCTGGGTCGAGGAGCTGCAGCAGGCGCTCGCCGACAATCGCTTGCGCGACATCCGCGTGGAGCCGTTGACGCTGCACGGCTCGGCGATCGTCACCGCCCACAAATGAAATTCTGCCCGCCTCCGATGATAGGACGTAGAGTGGGCACTGTACCCCGCCTCAGTCGGTGAGCATGAGTGCCACCCTACAAGCGTTCGTCACACCGACTTGAATGATTCGTCACACCGACTTGAATGATTCGTCACACCGACTTGAATGATTCGTCACACCGACTTGAATGATTCGTCACACCGACTTGAATGATTCGTCACACCGGCGAAAGCCGGTGTCCAGCCAAAAAGAGGCTAGGCGAGCGCACGCCAGAGCGCCAGACCGATGCCGAGCAGGATCACTCCGGCGCTCACGCTCTTCAAGATCGCTTCGAGCATGCGCACCTGCGGCGCGCTCGCATCCAGCCCCGATCGCTTCATCTCCTTGTAGGGGCGCGACGCCTTGATCTCGACGAGGCTCAGGCAGCCCGCGCTCGCCGCGACGAAAAGCGATGCAAGCGACACGCTGTTCGTCTGCATGACATAGCCGGCGAGGACCGGCAGCGCGCCCCACGACAGCGCGAACCAGCCGTCGGTGTGAAAACGCCCCCTGAACCACTCAAGGTTGTAGGCGAGCAGGAAGAATCCCTCGGGGATCGCGATCAACCACAGGAGCGGCACGTAGTACACCGCGAAGTAGATCGCGATCGCATAGGCCGTCACGATCGCCGCCGCGGCGAGCGTCCACAACTGCGCGCGCGAGAAGGCTTCGCCCCACGGCTTCACGCCACTCGCGCCGATCGCGTCGAGCGCGTGCGCGCCGATGCCGAGCGCGACGAAATACGCCGCGACGATCGCGGCGACGCGGTCCCAGTGGATGTGCTCCGCGAGCATCGAGCCGATCACGACATACGACAGCACCATGCCGGTGTACGGCAGGAAGAGCAGCCCCGCATACAGACGAAAGGCTGGCGGTCCGAACTTGGGCACGAACCATTCGCTGCTGCGGTCTCGCGGCGGCAATCGACGCTCCTTTCCTCGCGCACCACCCCGCCGACTCGAGTCGGCACCTCCTCCTCATCGGAGGATCACCACCCCGCCGACATGCGTCGGCACCCCTCCTCATTGGAGGAGGGGAGAGTCTAGCGCGGCAGGATGATGCGCGCTTCGAGCCCGCCCTCGGGACGATTGAGGAGCTCGATCTTCCCGCCGTGCCCCTCCACCACGCTGCGCGCGATGGTGAGACCGAGGCCGGTCCCTCCGGTTTCGCGGCTCCGCGACTGCTCGGCGCGATAGAACGGCTCGAAGACTTTCTCGAGTTCCGCCTCGGGCAATCCGGGGCCTTCATCCAGCACGCGTATCTCGAGCCGTGCAGCGTCATCGCTCACGAGTACCGTCGCGCGCCTGCCGTACTTGATGGCATTTTCGAGCAGGTTGCCGAGGCAGCGCTTGAGCGCTTGGGGTCGTCCGGGATACGCGCGTGCGGTCCGCCCCTCGATCCGGACCACCCCGCCGGTTTCGGCGAGATCGGCCTGCAGGCTCTCCAGCAGCGCCATCACGTCGAGCGGCTGCACTGCTTCCCCGCTGTCGAGGCCGCGCAGGAAATCCAGCGTCGCCGCGACCATCGACTCCATGTCGTCGAGATCACGCGTGAACCGGCCGCGTACTTCGCCGTCTCCAAGCAGCTCCGCGCGCAGCCTCAAGCGCGTGATCGGCGTCTTGAGATCGTGCGACATCGCGGCGAGGATGCGCGTGCGATCGCGGATGTAGCTCTGGAGCCGCGCCTGCATCGTGTTGAAGGCGTGCGCCGCGCGCGCGACCTCCACCGGACCGTCCTCCGCGAGCGGGGGCCGGTCGATGTTCCGCCCCAGTCCTTCGGCCGCCTCGGAGAGCTGTTTCAGCGGGCGCGTCGCCCAGCGCACGGCGATCCATGCCACGATGACGACGCCGGCGAGCAGCACGGCGAGACTCAGCAGCAGCCGATACGGCCAGCTCACCGTCTGCGTCGGCTGCCGTGTATCGAACGTTACAAGCGTGCCGTCCTGCAGCCGCACCTGCGCGATGAACGAGATTCCGCCGCCGCCAGCGTGGCGCATGCCGTACCCCATCCCGGGGCCATGACCTCGTCCTTTCTCCATCCCCATCGCCGGCCCGTAACCGGAGCCGGTCTCGCCGTCACCACGCCATGCCGGCCTGAAACCGCGCATCTCCCCCGGCCTGAACGGCGGGCTGCTCAGCACCGCCACCTCGATCGGGCGTTCGTCGCCGATAAAGCGGCGCAGCATCGCGCCGAACAACGCAGCACGCGCGCGGCGATCTTCATCCTGCTCGGACAGCGCGATCGGCCGCTCGCCGAGCGTGACGATGAGGGGCGGCGCGCTGAGGACCTGCACGATCCTGCGCCGCTCCTCCGCGCTCATCGACTCGAAGAGCCGCACGATGTCGGCGATGCGCTGCGCAGAGTGCATGCCGCTCGCGCGCGCGAGCAGCTCGCCGCGCTCGTGCATGTGCACCGCGAGGCTCAGGATCTGCGCGATGAAGAGCACCGTGATCATCACGAGCACGAGGCGCGCGAAGAGCGAGCGGGGCACGAACTTCATCAGCGCACCGACTCGACGTGCGCCGCGAACACGTAGCCCTGGCTGCGGACCGTCTTGATGATCTCCGGCTCCTTCGCGTCATCGCCGAGCCGGTGGCGCAGCCGGCTCACCTGCACGTCGATCGCGCGGTCGAACGGCGCGGCATCGCGCGAGAGCATGAGGTCGATCAACTGATCGCGCGTGAGCACGCGATTGGGATGCGCGAGAAAGGTGCGGAGCAGCCGGAACTCGGTGCCGCTCAGCGCGACGACCACGCTCGCCGGCGAGGTGAGGTTGCGCGTCGCGAGATCGAGCGTCCAGCCCGCGAAACGATAGCCCTTCACTTCGTCGGGCTTGAGATTCCCGGGCAGCGCGCGCACCCGCCGCAGCACGCTTTTCACGCGCGCCAGCAGCTCGCGCGGATTGAAGGGCTTCGGAAGATAGTCATCGGCGCCGAGCTCGAGACCGACGATGCGGTCCGTCTCCTCGCCGCGCGCGGTGAGCATGATGATCGGCACCTCGGAGCGCGCCCGCAGCTCACGGCACAGCGTGAAGCCGTCGTCGCCCGGCAGCATGAGATCGAGCACCACCAGGTCCGGCTGCCCCACCGCGAATGCCGCGCGCAGCCCCCGACCATCGGCCGCCACCGTGACGCGATAGCCGTTCTTCTCGAAGTATTCGCGCAGCAGATCGCGGATCTCGAGATCGTCATCGACCACCAGGATGTGATCCCGCGCGCTCATGCCGATATATTAACGGGACAGGCTGCCGGAAAGCTTTTCAGGCGGCCCGCCCCGCCGCGGAGAATTGTAACGCAGTGTTGCAGCACCGCGCGGCGCAAACCTGCGATACAAAAAGGCCTTTTCCTGCAATCGAGCGCTCACAACTTGCTGGTGTAATGAACGCACTGAGACTGCATGTGCGTTCTGGCCCGGGCCGGATACACCGGCGGTCGAAGTAAAACATCCGCAACGCTTGAAAAGGAGAAAGTCATGAAACGCTCACACAAAATTGCAGCCGGTATTGCATTGTCATTGGGTCTCGGTTTGACCACGGCGGCCTTTGCCCATCCCGGAGGCGGCTGGGGTCCGCACATGAGAGGCGGTTACGGCATGATGGGCGCGGGCTATGGCCCCGGCGCCGGAATGGGCGCGCAGTTGATGACGCCGGAAGAGCGCGCCGCACATCAGGAGAAAATGCTCAAGGCGACGCCGGAAGAACGCGTCAAGCTCATGGCCGAGCACCGCGCCGAGATACAGAAGCGCGCTGAAGAGAAAGGCATCACCCCCGGACAAGGCGCGGGTCCGCGCGGCGGCGGCTACGGCCCCGGCGCGGGTCCGTGCTGGATGCAGGGCGCAGCGCAGTAGTGCTATGCGGGTTTCAGACCGCACGCTGGACCGGGCTCGGGGCGGGACACCGCCCCGAGCCCGTATCATACGGAGTGAAAAAAGGAGCTGACGAATGAAACGGTCGGGACCCGTGGCGGCGCTTTTCGCCGCTTTTCTCTGGATCGCCTCATCGGGCCTCGCGCTCGCGCAGGCACCGCATACCCATCGCCACAGTTTCGGCGACGCGCAGAAGTGGTCGAAGATCTTCGACGATCCGAAGCGCGACGCCTGGCAGAAACCGCACGAAGTGATCGAAGCGCTCAACTTGAAGCCCGACGCGGTGGTCGCCGACATCGGCGCGGGCACCGGTTACTTCGCGGTGCGCTTCGCGCGCATGGTGCCGAAGGGCAAAGTCTACGCCGCCGACACCGAACCGGACATGGTGAAGCACCTCGCCGCGCGCGCGAAAGACGAAGGTCTCGGCAATCTCGTCGCGCTCCGGGTGTCATCCGACAATCCGCAGTTGCCCGAGCGCGCGGACCTGGTGATCCTGGTCGACGTCTACCACCACATCGACGCCCGCGAAGCGTACTTCCGCAAGCTGAAGGACCTGCTGCGCCCCGGCGGGCGGCTCGCGATCATCGACTTCACGCTCGACGCGCCACAAGGCCCGCCGCGGCGCACGCGCGTCGCACCCGAGCGCGTCAAGGAGGAATTGAGCCGCGCAGGATACACGCTCGTGGAGGAACACGGATTTCTGCCGTACCAGTATTTCCTCGTGTTCCAGCCGACAAAGTAGTGTAGCTCGTCATGCCGGCGAAAAGCCGGCATCCAGTGCGACATCGATCCGATCGACTCCGTCTCCGGACACCGACTTTCGCCGGCGTGACGAGCTGTTCCAACTTCTAATGGTCGAAGGCCTCGATGATGGGGCACGGCGTGCCGGGCTTCGCATGCTCGCAATGGTGGAGCAGCGTCTTCAATGATTTCGCCGCCTTCTTCAGCTCCCGGATGCGCTCTTCGAGCTCTTCGAGCTTCGCCGCGGCGATCTTCTGCACGCGCAGGCGATCGCCGGTGCGGTCGAGCCGCATCAGCTCGCGGATTTCGGACAGCGTGAAGCCTGCCGCCTGCGCTTTCCGGATGAACCGCAGGCGCTGCACGAGGCCTCGATCGTAGCGCCGGTAGCTCGCATGACGCGCCTGCGGCACAGGCAGCAGCCCCCGGCGCTGGTAGTAGCGCACGGTCTCGACACCCACGCCGGCAGCCTCGGCGAATCGCGCGATGGTGAGTCCGTTGTCGTCCATGGCCTTGACTCCGTACTGGGGTACGCAGATTACATTGCCGCCCGCTGCCCGGCAAGAACGATGGAACTTTGAGAAGAACGCGTTGTCGCCGGTACTGGATTTGCCGCGTTGCGGACTTTTGGATAGACTCGCGCACCCATGAAGGACTGGAGGAGAAAATTTGCGGTGTTCATGCTCCTGCTGCTGCCCTTGCAGGCGCTCGCCGCATCGCTTTCCGCGCTGACATGCCACACCGGTGCCGCGCATCACGGCGCGGTGAACGAGAGCACCGCTCATGCAGCAGCCCACGATGGTTATCCCCACGATCCCGGCGCACCGCATCACCACGACGGCGATCCGAGCGTCGATCATTCCGGGCACCTGAACTGCCATCATGTTTTTTCCGGCATGCCGGCCGCGAACGTCCTGAGCGTTCCGAGCGAACTGCCGGCGTTCGAATCCTCGCTATCCCTGCTCTACACGCTGTTCGTACCCGAGCGGCCGCAACGCCCTCCCCGCATCTGATCCCGTTCTAGCCTGCTTTTCCTTGCCTCATCGTTGAGGCCAGGGACAGCTGTTGTTGTGCGCTCGCCGAGCGCACCAATCAAGAACGAGGATCGAGATGCGAATTTCGCCTGCATTGCTGATGTACGCGGCATGGCTCGTCGTCGTGCCCGCATACGCCGAATCCAAGGCCGTTCAGCCATCGCGGCGCGATGCACGCGCGCCGGAGCCCAAGTACGAGTCGGTATTCCGGAGCTACGTGCCCTATCGGGAGACGCAACCGGCGCCCTGGCGGGAGGTGAACGACGAAGTCGGGCGCATCGGCGGTCACGTCGGCATGTTTCGCGCGCACGGCGCGTCGAAACCGGAACCCCTGAAACCGCAGGCTGGTGCACCGGCATCCGCGGCACAGGGCGCGGCCGCACAGACGCCCTCGCGAGGCGAACCGAAAGCGCCGCCGTCCCACCCCATGACCCAATAGAAGAGGCCGACGTGCAAACAAGTGACTCCGTACGCCGGCGCGCCGCCGCGGCGCTCGTGGGCGTACTTACGCTGGGCGGCTGCGCAACGCTTACGCAGGATGCGGGCTTCGGTGCCGTGCAGTCCGCCGCGAAGGAACGCGGGCTGAAGCAGGACGCACGCTGGCTGCGCGACGACGCGGAACGCGAGACCGCGCGCGCAGCGGTGAAGAAACTGCTGGAGACACCGCTCTCCCCCGACGCGGCCGTGCAGATCGCGCTCCTCAACAACCGCGGGCTGCAGACCACCTACGCCGACCTCGGCATCGCGGAAACCGACGTCGTGCAGGCGAGCCGTCTGCGTAATCCCGGCTTCTCCTATGCACGGCTGCGGCGCGGCGACGAAATCGAGATCGAGCGCACCTTTCTCTTCGATGTGCTGGGACTTCTGACGCTGCCGATCCGCACGGAGCTGGAAAAGCGCCGCTACGAAGTGACCCGGACTCGCGTCGCGGCCGAAGTTCTTCAGGTCGCGGCCGACACCCGCCGCACGTGGTATCGCGCGGTCGCCGCGCAGGAAGCGGCGAAGTACGCCGAGCAGGTGAAGGAGGCCGCCGAGGCAAGCGCGGAACTCGCGCGTCGTCTCGCCGCCGCGGGCAACTTCAGCAAGCTCGATCACGCGCGTGAGCAGGTGTTCTATGCCGAGGCGACGGCGCAGCTCGCCCGGGCGCGCCAGGCTGCGTTCTCCGAACGCGAGCGGTTGAACCGCCTGATGGGGTTATGGGGCGACGATATCGCCTATACCCTGCCCGATCGCGTGCCGGAGCTGCCGAAGGCGCCGCGCGAGATTCGCGACGTGGAGACACAGGCGATGAGCAAGCGTTTCGATGTCCAAGGCACGCTGATGGAGGCCGACAGCATCGCCGCCGCGCTCGGGCTCACGCGCGCGACCGGCTTCATCAGCGTGCTGGAACTCGGCTACCAGCGCAACAGCGAGACCCATCAGCCGCGCCAGACCGGATACGAGATCGAGGTGCGGCTGCCGATCTTCGATTGGGGCAGCGCGCGCAACGCCCGCGCCGAATACACCTACATGCAGGCGGTCAACCGCGCGGCCGACACCGCGGTGAAGGCGCGATCGGAAGTGCGAGAAGCCTATCACGCCTATCGCACCGCCTACGACCTCGCAAGGCACTACCGCGACGAAATCGTGCCGCTCCGAAAGCGCATCTCTGACGAGAACGTGCTGCGCTACAACGGCATGCTGATCAGCGTATTCGAGCTGCTGGCGGACGCGCGCGCGCAGATCGCCGCGGTGAACGCCTACATCGATGCGCTGTGCGCATTCTGGATCGCGGAGGCGAGCCTCGATTTCGCCATGAACGGCGGCTCACCGGGCGCCGCCACCGTCCAGGCAGCCAGCATGCGCGCGGGTGCGGCCGAGGCAGGACATTGAGAGGAGCGTACATGACCACACGTCGCAATTTCATACGGGCTTCGGGCGCACTGCTGGGCGCCGCCATGGTGAGCCGCGCGGCGCAGGGCTCGGTGCCTGAAGCACCGATCCAGACGAAACCCGATACGCAGCCGCCGCTCATTCCCTCCACCGGGCGCCCGTACCACCCGGTGGTGACGCTGAACGGCTGGTCGCTGCCGTGGCGCATGCGAAACGGCTGGAAGGAGTTTCACCTGATCGCCGAGCCGGTGCGCCGCCAGCTCGCGCCCGGCATGACGGCGCATCTGTGGGGCTACAACGGCCAGTCGCCGGGGCCGACGATCGAAGTCGTCGAAGGCGACAAGGTGCGCATCTTCGTCACCAACAAGCTTCCCGAGCACACCACGATCCACTGGCACGGCGTCATCCTGCCGAACGGCATGGACGGCGTGGGCGGGCTCACGCAGCCGCACATTCCGGTCGGCAAGACCTTCGTCTACGAGTTCGTGCCCAAACGCTCCGGCACGCACATGTATCACCCGCACGCCGACGAGATGGTGCAGATGGCGATGGGCATGATGGGGCTGCTCATCATCCACCCGCGCGATCCGAATCCCCTGCGCGTCGATCGCGACTTCGCGTTTCTCATGGCGGCCTATGACATCGAGCCCGGGAGCTACACCCCCAAGGTGGCCACCATGCTCGACTTCAACCTCTTCACGTGGAACAGCCGCGTTTTCCCCGGAATCGACGCGCTGCCGGTGCGGCTCGGGGACCGCGTGCGCATCCGCATGGGCAACCTCACCATGACCAACCATCCCATTCACTTGCACGGACACGACGTGGAAGTCGCGGGGACCGACGGCGGCTGGGTGCCCAAAGCTGCGCGCTGGCCGGAGACCACCATCGACGTGGCGGTGGGTCAGATGCGCGCGATGGAGTTCACCGCCGACAACCCCGGCGACTGGGCCTTCCATTGCCACAAGTCGCACCACGTGATGAACGCCATGGGTCACAACGTGCCGACCATGATCGGCGTCGATCATCGAGGCGTCGCGGAAAAGATCATCAAGCTCGTGCCCGACTACATGGTGATGGGCGAGCGCGGCATGGCGGACATGGGAGAAATGGAAATGCCGCTTCCCGAAAACACGCTGCCCATGATGACCGGCAAGGGTCCGTTCGGGGCGATGGAGATGGGCGGCATGTTCACCGTCGTGAAGATTCGCGAGGGCCTTGCGCGCAACGACTACAGGGACCCGGGTTGGTACAAGCATCCCCCGGGAATGGTCGCATACGAGTGGACCGGGACGGCGCCCGCTGCCGCGCGGGCCTCTCCGCAGGAGAAATCGCCCGTGGAGAAGGAGTTCCGCGCACGCAAGCCCACCCGTCACGGGGGTCATTGAATTCCATTCGCTTGCAATGCTGAAGCTGCACGAGCGTGGAACGGCTTTCACTCACGAAAGCTGATTGCATGTGTAACTGTAATGTCAACTCAGAAAGGAGAGTCCAGCATCATGCAGAAACTGCTTCAAGCCCTGTATCTCGGTGCGGCATTCGCTCTCGTTACCGGTCCCGCAATCTCCGGCGGCAAGCACGCCGGAGGTCATCACGATGACTGGGCGAAGGTTGGCCGCCCGGGCGACCCGAAGAAAGCGACTCGTACTGTCGAGATCCACGCTTACGACACGATGCGCTTCAATCACGAGCATTTCACCGTCAAGCGCGGGGAAACCGTGAGGATCGTGCTACACAACGCCGGCAAGCTACCGCACGAGATCGTACTGGGCGACGAGAAGGCGCTGCGCGAGCATGCCGAGCTCATGCGCAAGTTTCCCGACATGGAGCACGCCGATCCCAATCAGGCGAGCGCCGCACCGGGCAAGAAGAGCGAGCTCGTGTGGCAATTCACGAAGCCGGGCACCGTTCACTTCGCGTGCCTCCATCCCGGCCACTATGAGGCCGGCATGAAGGGCAAGATCACAGTCACATCCAAATAACCACATTGGATCCAAAGGAAATCGCCATGATGAGCAAAACAGCTGCAGCCGTTGTCCTGTCACTGTCGATCTTGTTTCCACCCGGCGCGTTCGCGGTGGAAGCGCACCACCCGCCCGCCGCCAACGCGACGGCGGCGGACGCCGAACTTGCGGATGGGGAGGTGCGTAAGGTTGACAAGGATGCGAAGAAGATCACCATCCGCCACGGCCCCTTGAAGAGCCTGGACATGCCGGCGATGACCATGGTGTTCCAGGTGAAGGACCCGGCGATGCTGGATCAGGTGAAGGTCGGCGACAGGATCCGGTTCTCGGCGGAGAAAGCAGGCGGCGCATACACGGTGAACGCGCTGGAACTCGCCAAGTAACGGCAACATTTGCCCCCGCAGCGGTCCCAAATGGTGTCTAATACGCGGCCATTGCGCCCTTCATCACCCTTCGAGGAGTCCTTCGTGACCCGAACGCTGCGCATCGCCTTTTTCTGTGCTCTCGTCCTTTCCGGCGCGGCGCGGGCGAACGAGGCTGCCGTCAAGCAGACGCTGCAGAAGAAGTATCCGGGCGTAAGCATCGACAACGTGGCGCGCTCGCCGATTCCCGGGCTCTACGAGGTGTACGCCGACGGCGAGATCCTCTATGTGGACGAGAAGGCGAATTACCTCATCGTGGGCGGCCGCCTGATCGACATCGCGCGCAAGGCCGACGTGAGCTCGGAGCGGATGCGCACCCTGAGCGCCGTCAAGTTCGATCAGCTTCCGCTCGACCTCGCGTTCCGCAAGGTGCAGGGCAACGGGGCACGCAAGATCGCCTACTTCACCGATCCCAACTGCCCCTACTGCAAGCAGATCGAGCCCGCGCTCAACAAGCTCGAGAACGTCACGATCTACTATTTTCTCTACCCCGTGCTGGGCCCCGACTCGGTGGAGAAAGCGAAGGCGGTGTGGTGCTCTAAGGACCGCATGCGGGCCTGGGACGACCTCATGCTGAATGGCAACCCGCCCAAGGCGGCCGGCAACTGCGAGACGCCGCTCGAGAAGATCCTCGCCTTCGGGCGCAGGAAGGGCATCACCGGCACGCCGACGCTGTTTCTCGCCGATGGCGAGCGCGTGCGCGGCGCGGTTCCGTTCGAGCAGCTGAAGAAGCTCGTCGACGGCGCGCGCTGATCAGAGGTCGAGCAGCACGAATCCCCCGACGAAGATCGCGTTGAGCGCCCAGGCCACCGTGAGCCAGCGCGCCAGGATCGCGTAGTAGTCGTCACCGCGGCGCGCCGCGCAGCGCCACACCGACACCAGAATCCAGATCGTGTAGGCGAAGAGGACGAGGACGGCCATTTTGAGCTGCAGGTGGCTGAACCAGCCCGCAGAGTAGGCCCAGGTGATCAGTCCGATCGCGAGACTGCTCAGGAGTACGCCGCAGATCCAGAACACGCGCCACAGGTTTCCTCTGCCGCTCCAGTAGCGCACGAAAAAGAATTCACTCATCGAGGTCGCTCCTCCGCGGCATGTCGATCGCAATTTTCAACTGGCAGTCCCGTGCTCAGGAGGACGAGCTTACACCCCATTGCGATCGCTCGCCCACTCGCGCGTGCCCTGCACGGGAGTGGAGCGCACCGGGAAAACAGCGCGGCATCGATTGATCCACGTCAAGGCCGGGGCTCCCATCCTCGTTTACATGTATGTGCGGCTGGCGAAGCGGGAAGAGCGGGAAGTCGCCGCCGGGTTCGGCGACGAATACCGGCGTTATGCGGAGAGTACGCCAGCGTTCATGCCGCGGATCGGCACACGCCGAGGTGAAACGCGGAGCCAACCGCGACGAATGCATGTCTAATTGCAGCACAGCGCTGACGCGGGAGCGAAGCGATCCGGCTTGACTCCGTACTTAAGTACTGACTTTACACTTCGCTCGTCCCGATAAAGACATCACGGAGAGCAGAAATGGAGCGCGCACACCATCACGGTCGCGGCCACCAGGGCAGTTGCTGCTCCGCGCGGCCGGCTCACGCTTCGCCGCTCGCAACCGACCCGGTCTGCGGCATGAAGGTCGATCCCCGGTCCGCGGCAGGATCGGTCGAGCACGGGGGCATGAAGTACTACTTCTGCAGCAAGCACTGCGTCGAGCGCTTCACGGCCGATCCGTCGAAATACGTGACAAAAAGCGCGCCTGCCAGCGCACCCGCTGCGGCACCCGAGCAGCCCACCGACCCCGTCTGTGGCATGAAGGTGGATCCGTCCTCGGCGGCGGGAACGTACGAGCATGCCGGAACGAAGCACTACTTCTGCAGCAAGCATTGCCTCGAGCAGTTCAAGGCGGACCCCGGGAAATACCTGGACAAGTCCGCCGCACCGGCCCCGGTCGCGGCACCGAAGCATGCGCAATACACCTGCCCCATGCATCCCGAGATCGTGCAGATCGGCCCGGGGTCCTGTCCGCTCTGCGGCATGGCGCTCGTGCCGATCGCCGGGACGGGTACCGCCGACGACAGCGAATTGCGTGACCTGACGCGACGCTTCTGGCTGGGCGTCGTGCTGTCGCTTCCGCTCGTCGTGCTCGCGATGGCCCCGATGCTGGGCATGCACGAGCCCTTCGGTCTCGCGCCGCGGCAGCGCGGGTGGGTCGAGCTCACTCTCGGCACGCCGGTCGTGCTCTGGGTCGGATGGCCGATCCTGCACAAGTTCTGGCTCTCGCTCACGCAGCGCGCGCTCAATATGTACACGCTGATCGGGCTCGGAGTCGCACTCGCCTATCTCTTCAGCCTGGCCGCGGTGTTCGCTCCGGGACTCTTTCCGGAGGATTTCCGCGAGCATGACGGCGCGGTAGGCACCTACTTCGAAGCCGCGGCAGTGATCGTCACGCTGGTGATGCTCGGCGATGTCCTGCAACTGCGCGCGATGGGCCGCACCAGCCGGGCGATACAGCAATTGCTCGAGCTGGCTCCCAATCTCGCCTGGCGCGTGCGTGACGATGGAGTCGAGGAGCAGGTGCCCATCGACACGGTGCGCGTCGGCGATCGCCTGCGCGTCAAACCCGGGGAAAAAGTGCCGGTGGACGGCACGGTGCTCGAGGGCTCCAGCCGGGTGGACGAGTCGATGATTACCGGGGAACCGGTGCCGGTCGCCAAGGCGCCGGGTGACAAGGTCACCGGTGCGACCGTGAACGGCAACGGATCGTTGATATTCCGCGCCGAACGGGTGGGTTCCGAGACGCTGCTCTCGCAGATCGTGAACATGGTCGCGCAGGCACAGCGCACGCGCGCGCCGATCCAGCGACTCGCGGACGTGATCGCCGCCTACTTCGTGCAGATCGTTGTGGCCGTCGCAATCGCGACCGCAGCAGCATGGTGGTTCATGGGCCCGGAGCCGCGGCTCACCTACGCGCTGCTCAATGCGGTGGCCGTACTCATCATCGCTTGTCCCTGTGCGCTCGGGCTCGCCACCCCGATCTCGATGACGGTCGCGATGGGCAAGGGTGCGCATCTCGGCATCCTCTTCCGCAACGCCGAGGCGATCGAGCGCATGCGCGACATCGATACGCTGGTGGTCGACAAGACCGGCACGCTCACGCTCGGACGCCCGGTGCTCACTGACTTCGCCGCAGAGGGCATGGCCGAGAGCCAAGCGCTCGCGCTCGCTGCAAGCGTCGAGCAGGCTTCGGAGCACCCCATCGCACATGCGATCGTCGAAGCCGCGAAAGCACGCGGGCTTCCGCTGCGTGCGGCGCGCGAATTCCACGCTGAGAACGGGCTGGGCGTACGGGCATATGTGGGTGACAAGCGAATCCTCGTCGGCAGCCGCGCCTTCCTCGCACAAAACGGCATCGGCACGGCGCATTTCGACACCCGCGCCGGTGAATGGCGCGATCAGGCGAAGACAGTGGTCTATGTCGCGGTGGATGAACGCGCGGTCGCGCTCGCCGCCGTCGCCGATCCGGTCAAGGAAAGCACGCCGGAAGCAATCGCGGCACTCAAGGACCGGGGAATCCATGTCGTGATGCTGACCGGCGACTCCGAGCGCACTGCCCGCGCAGTGGCGCGTGAGCTCGGTATCGAAGAAGCGCTCGCCGAAGTGCTGCCGGCCGACAAGGCCGGCCACGTCAGGCGGCTGCAGGCGCAAGGCCGCAAGGTCGCGATGGCCGGCGACGGCATCAACGATGCGCCGGCGCTCGCGCAGGCCGACGTCGGCATCGCGATGGGCACGGGCACCGACATCGCCATGGAAAGCGCGGGGGTCACGCTGGTGAAAGGGGATCTGCGCGGTATCGCGCGCGCGGTGGCGCTCTCGCACGCGACCATGCGCAATATCAAGCAGAATCTCTTCTTCGCTTTCGCCTACAACGCGCTCGGCATCCCGCTCGCCGCGGGCGTGCTCTACCCCGCCTTCGGCATTGTGCTGTCGCCCATGGTGGCGGCGGCGGCCATGGCCCTCAGCTCGGTGTCGGTGGTAACGAATGCGCTGCGGCTGAACAGGATCGATCTCTAGCTCCCCGCGGCGCTGCCATGCGCGCGTTCCATCGACCCGCTACCCGCCTCCCTTGATGCAAACACACCGCACGCGCAGCAATACGCTGAAGCTGAGACGCCTCGGCATCGACAGCTATGACGAGCCGGTCATCTACATGCGCGCCGACTGCGACGTATGCCGATCGGAGGGATTCGAGTCGCATTCGCGCGTTTCGGTCGCGCTGAACGGCAGGCGCATCATCGCCACGCTGCACATCGTCACTTCCGGTCTGCTCGACGTGAACGAGGCGAGCCTTTCGGAGGCGGCATGGGTGCTGCTCGACGCCCGGGAAGGCGATATCGCTACACTGGCGCATCCCGAACCCCTTGATTCGCTCAGTCACGTCCGGGCCAAGGTGTACGGTAAGCGCCTTACCGAAGCGGAGATCCACGCCATCATCCGGGACGTGGCGGACCGGCGTTATTCCGACATTCATCTGTCTGCCTTCATCACCGCTTGTGCCGGAGATCGCCTCGACCTGCGCGAGACCGTCGCTCTCACGCGTGCCATGGTGAGTGTCGGAGAACAATTGCGCTGGGACCGCGTGCCGGTGGTGGACAAGCATTCCGTCGGCGGACTTCCCGGAAACCGCACCACGCCGATCGTCGTGGCGATCGTGGCGGCCGTGGGGCTCACCATGCCCAAGACCTCCTCGCGCTCGATCACCTCTCCGGCCGGAACGGCGGACACCATGGAAACACTTGCGCCGGTGAACCTCGATATCGCGACGATGCGCCGCGTGGTGGAGCGCGAAGGCGGCTGCATCGTGTGGGGCGGCGCGATGCACCTGAGTCCCGCGGATGACATATTGATCCGCGTGGAGCGCCCGCTCGATCTCGACAGCGAAGGACAGATGGTCGCCTCGATTCTGTCCAAGAAGGCGGCGGCCGGCTCGACGCATGTGGTGATCGACATGCCGGTGGGGGCGACCGCCAAGGTGCGCGATGAGGCGAGCGCCCGCAGCTTGAGCGCGCTGCTCGTCGAGGCCGGTGTTGCGGTCGGTCTCCAAGTGCGTGTGCTCGTCTCCGATGGCGCGCAGCCGGTCGGCCGGCGCATCGGGCCGGCGCTGGAGGCAAGGGACGTGCTCGCCGTACTTCAGCGTGCGCCGGACGCGCCTCCCGACCTCCGCGAGCGGGCGCTGCGTCTCGCGGGGGAAATTCTGGAATTGTCGGGCCGATCTCCGGCCGGCGGCGGCGTGAGCGACGCGCGCGCGATACTCGACGATGGACGGGCATGGTCGAAATTCCAGGCGATCTGCGAGGCGCAAGGCGGCATGCGCGTGCCGCCCGAGGCGCCGTACCGGCAGGTCGTCCGCGCCTTACGCGCCGGTCAAGTCATCCGTATGGACAACCGCAGGCTGGCGCGCATTGCAAAGCTCGCCGGTGCGCCGGCCTCTCCCGCCGCCGGGCTCGAACTGGCGGTGGCGGTGGGCACGCGCGTCGAGCGCGGACAGCCTCTCTTCACGATACATGCACAGGCTCCCGGCGAGCTCGAGTATGCGCTCGACTATCTCGCCGGCAGACCGGACGTGATCGAAGTCGCGGAAGCGCTTTGATCGACCGGCGGTCCGTCCGTAATCGCGCAGCCCCTGCCTCGCGTTCGGGCAATCCCTGAATGGCCGGATGTTGCGGCGCGACGGTTGACCTGGATCAATATCCGCGTTGTCGCCGCTCTCTACGATAGGCCGAAGCTCGCCGCACGGCGACCCGAAACTACCCAAGTGAGATGAGAATGAAACGAGTTCAGCAGACGAACGTATGGCGCCTGATCGCGCTCGGCGGTCTTGCCGGCGGCACGGCCGAAGTGCTCTGGGTCACGATCTACGCGCTCGCAGGCGAAGTAAGCGCCGCGGAAGTGGCACGGCAGGTCACCGCGAGCGTGTGGCCGTCGGCGGCCGACTGGACGATCGCGCCCGTGCTCGGCATTGCCATACACATGATTCTGGCCGTGGCGCTCGCGGCGCTGTGCGCGCCGCTCCTCATGCGCTTGACCTCTCGACAGGCTGCGCCCGCGGCGCTCGTGCTAGTCTCTCTGATCGCGCTGACGACGGTATGGGCCGTCAACTTCTTAATCGTGCTGCCGGTGCTGAACCCCGCGTTCATCCAGCTCATGCCGTACGCCGCGACGCTCGCCTCGAAAATGCTCTTCGGGCTCGCCATGGCGGCCGTGGTTCATCGCGACGCGGCGCGCGAGACGGTGCGCATTCGATGACGAGGCTCGACATGTCGGCCCCGCCGAAGGCACGAAGCGGTTCGATGAACCGTCCGGACGTTCCCACCGGCCTCGCCCTGCTGCGCGATCCGGCGCTCAACAAGGGTACGGCCTTCACGCATGCCGAGCGCAACGCGCTCGGCCTGCGTGGACTGCTCCCGCCGCACGTCCTCACACAGGACGAGCAGGTCGAGCGCATCCTTGCGAACGTTCGCGCTGCGGCCTCGGATCTCGAGAAATACGTGAATCTCAATGCGCTGCACGACCGCAACGAGACCCTCTTCTTCCGCGTCCTCACGGACTACCCCGATGAGATGATGCCGATCGTCTATACGCCGACGGTGGGCCTGGCATGCCAGGAGTTCGGACACATTTTTCAGCGTCCGCGCGGGCTCTTCATCAGCACCGACGACCGCGGACACGTCGCCGAGATTCTGCGCAACTGGCCGTATCGGGACGTCGGCATCATCGTCGTGACCGACGGCGAGCGCATCCTCGGGCTCGGCGATCTCGGCGCGAACGGCATGGGCATTCCGGTCGGCAAGCTCGCGCTCTACGTCGCGTGCGCGGGGGTACATCCCAGGCAGTGCCTGCCGGTGATCCTCGACGTCGGCACCGACAACGAAGCGCTGCGCAACGACCGCTTCTACGTGGGCCTGAGGCAGAAGCGCGTGCGCGGCGAAGCGTACGACGCGCTGGTGGATGAATTTCTGACGGCCGCGCAGGAGGTCTTTCCCGGCGTGGTGATCCAGTTCGAGGATTTCGCCAACGCGAATGCGTTCCGCCTGCTGCGCGATTATCGCGACCGCATCTGCTGCTTCAACGATGACATCCAGGGAACCGCGGCGGTCGCGCTCGCGGGCCTGCTTTCGGCGCTCCGCATCACGCGCGGAAAGCTCGCCGACCAGAAGATCCTCTTCCTCGGCGCGGGCGAGGCGGCGACCGGCATCTCGGATCTCATCGTATCCGCGCTCGTGGATCAGGGACTTACGCCGGAGGACGCGCGCCGCCGCTGCTGGCTCGTCGACAGCCGCGGGCTCGTGGTCGGCAGCCGGCGCGATCTCGCCGAGCACAAGCTTCCTTACGCGCACGACCATCCTTTCATCCCCGACTTCGCAACGGCCGTCGAAGTTCTGAGGCCCACGGCGATCATCGGCGTGGCGGCGGTCGCGAAGACCTTTACGCGGCCCATTCTCGAAGCGATGGCGCGCTTCAACGAGCGGCCTATCGTCTTCGCGCTGTCCAACCCGACCTCGAAATCGGAATGCACCGCCCAGGAAGCCTATGAATGGACCAACGGGCGCGCGCTCTTCGCGTGCGGCAGCCCGTTCGATCCGGTCACGCTGAATGGTCGGACCTTCGTGCCGCGGCAGGGCAACAATTCGTACATCTTTCCCGGTGTCGGGCTCGGCACGATCGCGTGCGGCGCGCGGCGCGTGACCGACGAGATGTTCTCCGCCGCCGCCTGGGCGCTCGCACGCCAGGTCACGGAGACCGACATCGCGCAGGGCAGCCTCTATCCCGCGCTCTCCCGCGTGCGTGAAGTCTCCGCCCACATCGCGACCGCGGTCGCCAAAGTGGCCTACGATCAGGCGCTCGCGACCCGGCCCAGGCCGGACGACCTCTTCTCGTACATCAGGAGCGAGATGTACGATCCGCGCTATCGCAGCTACGTCTAGGCAAGCGCATCTCCCGCGGTCCGCGCCGGCTCGGCGTGTGGCGTAAAGGCCGGGCGCCGAACGTTCGCGCGTGTGCGCGTGCCTCACCTGTGGCTGACCGGACTCTTTCTTCACGACGCAACGGATTCGGCAAGCATGAGGATTCTCGTACTTGGAGCCGGCGTGGTGGGCACCACCGCGGCATGGTATCTCGCGCGAGCGGGCCACGAGGTGAGCGTCGTCGATCGCCAGCCGGGCGCGGGCCTCGAGACGAGCTTCGCCAACGGCGGCCAGATTTCCGTCTCGCAATCCGAGCCGTGGGCCTCGGCGTCCAACTTGCGCAAGGCGCTCAAGTGGTTCACGCGCGAGGACGCGCCGCTGCTCTTCCGTCCGCGGCTTTCGTGGCAGCAGCTCGCGTGGAGCGCGCGCTTCCTCTGCGAGTGCCTGCCCGCACGCTTCCGCGCCAACGTGCGCGACATGGTGAACCTCGGCCGCTACAGCCGCGAGGCGCTGCGCGAGCTTACGCGCGAGACCGGCATCGAGTACGACCACCTCGCGCGCGGCATCCTGCAGTTCTATACCGAGCGGGCCGAGTTCGATGCCGCATGCAAGACGCTCGAGCTTCTGCGCGAATTCGGCATCGGGCGCGAGCCGAAGACGGTGGACGAGGCGATCGCGATCGAGCCCGCGCTCGCGGCGGCGCGCGACAGGCTCGTCGGTGCGACCTACTCGCCCGACGACGAATCCGGGGACGCTGCGCGCTTCACGCAGAATCTCGCCACGCTGTGCAAGAAAGCGGGCGTGCGCTTTCTCTTTCGCAACGCCATCACCGCGATCGAGGCGGACGGCGGACGCATCACCGGCGTGCGGGTGCGGCGCGAAGCCGGTGAGACCGACCGGCTCGTCGCCGATGCCTACGTCGTCGCGCTCGGCAGCTACAGCCCGCTCGTGCTGCGACCGATCGGCCTGTCGATTCCGGTTTATCCCGCCAAAGGCTATTCGGCGACGCTGGTGACCCAAGGCCATGACGCCGCACCCCACGTGAGCTTGACCGACGAAGTGCACAAGATCGTGTTCTCGCGCCTGGGTGAGCGGCTGCGCATCGCGGGCACCGCCGAATTCGCCGGTTACGACACCGCGCTCAATCCGGTGCGCTGCGCGGCGCTGGTGAAGCGCGCGCAGGAGCTTTTCCCCCGGGCGGCGGACTTCGCCCATCCGGTGTACTGGGCGGGGCTGCGCCCGGCAACGCCTTCGAACTGCCCGCTCATCGGGCGCACGCGGCGCTACCCCAACCTCTATCTCAACACCGGCCACGGCACGCTGGGCTGGACCGAGGCGTGCGGATCGGGGCGCGCCCTCGCCGACATCGTGAGCGGGCGCACCCCGGAAGTGGACTACCGCTTCCTCGGCCTCGAACGGCGACAGGCTTCGGCGCGGCACCGGGTGAACTCTCCCGATTTCGCGGGGCGGCGCTGAAGCTATAATCCTTGCCGGTCGCGACGCGGATTTCTCCCCATGAACCTGCATGCCTTGCTCGCGCAGCGTGAAGCACAACGCGGGCCATTGCGCGTCGCGCTGATCGGTGCCGGCAAGTTCGGCTCGATGTTCCTGTCGCGGGCGCCTCGCACTCCGGGCGTGCACGTGACCGTGATCGCGGATCTCTCTCCGCAGCGCGCCCGGGAAAGCCTCGCGCGGGTCGGCTGGCGCGCGGAGCAGTACGCAGCCGCTTCGCCGCACGACGCGGCAAGGAACGGCACGACTTTCATCACCGACGACGCGCTCTCCGCGATCGCGGCCGATGCGGTCGAGATCGTGATCGATGCGACCGGCAGCCCCGCGGCCGGCATACGCCACGCGCTCGCCTGTTGCCGCCATGGCAAGCACGTCATCATGGTGAACGTCGAAGCGGACGCGCTTGCGGGCCCGCTGCTCGCGCGCCGCGCGCGGGAGAAGGGCCTCGTCTACTCGCTCGCCTACGGCGACCAGCCGGCGCTCATCTGCGAGATGGTCGATTGGGCGCGCACCGCCGGATTCGAGGTCGTCGCGGCGGGTAAAGGCACGAAGTATCTTCCCGCCTATCACGCTGCGACGCCCGCGACGGTGTGGGAGCACTACGGCTTCACGCCGGAGATGGTGGCGCAAGGCGACTTCAACGCGCAGATGTTCAACTCGTTTCTCGACGGCACCAAGTCGGCGATCGAGATGGCGGCCGTCGCCAATGCGACGGGACTCACGCCCGCGCCGCAAGGCCTCGCTTTCCCGCCGTGCGGGGTGGACGATCTACCGCGCGTGCTCAAGCCCCGGACGGAAGGCGGCGAGCTGCACCACCGCGGGCAGGTCGAGGTCATCTCCAGCCTGACGCGGGACGGCAAGCCCGTATTCCGCGATCTGCGCTGGGGTGTGTACGCGACCTTCGCGGCGGACAGCGACTACGTGCGGCGCTGCTTCGGGGAATACGGGCTCGTGACCGACGAGAGCGGCAATTACGCGGCCATGTACAAGCCGTATCACCTGATCGGGCTGGAACTCGGCGTGAGCGTCGCGAGCGTCGGGCTGCGCGGCGAGCCGACCGGCAGCCCCACCGGTTTTCGCGGCGATGTCGTTGCGGTTGCGAAGCGCGATCTTCGTGCCGGAGAGCTGCTCGACGGCGAAGGCGGCTATACCGTGTGGGGCAGGCTCATGCCGGCGCGGGATTCGCTCGCGTGCGGCGGGCTTCCGCTCGGTCTCGCCCACCACGTCACGCTGACGCGCGATGTCGCGGCGGGAAGCGTCGTCACGTGGGACGCGGTCTCGCCGATCGATAACGACGCGGCGCGCGCGCGGTGCGAGATGGAAGCGCTCTACGCGGCGGAGTGGGGCATCGCGAAGGAAGAGCGCGCTCATCTCGCCCGAGGCTTTGATTCGGCAACCGCCGGATTGCGGTTGTCGCCTGAATGACGGGGTAACCGCAGCCATGGAAAGACGCGATTTCATCAGGATCTGTGCCGCGGCCGCGGCGGCGTACGCGCCATCCGCCTTCTCCGCGGCGAACATGAAGTCGCGCTTCTACGAGCGGGCCCAGCTCGTCGATGAGGAGAAGCGGCCGCTCAGGGCCTCGAGTCTCGCGCCGGGCGAGAACTACCTCTTTCATTATCCCTTCGAGGGGACGCCGTGCTTTCTGCTCAACCTCGGCCGGCCGACGGTGCAGAACGTCGAGCTGAAGACCGAGAAGGGCGGATCCTACGTCTGGCCGGGCGGCGTCGGCGCGAACCGTTCGATCGTGAGCTACTCGGCGATCTGCGCGCACCGCATGACCTACCCCACGCGGCAGATCAGCTTCATCAGCTACCGCGATCGGGCGAGCGCCTCGAAGATCTCGCGGCCCAATACGATCCATTGCTGCTCCGAGCACAGCGAGTACGATCCCGCCGCCGGCGCCCGCGTGCTGGCCGGTCCGGCGCCGCAGCCGCTTTCCGCAATCCTCCTCGAGCACGACGCGGCGAGCGATACGCTGACGGCGATCGGCACGCTGGGCGGCGAGATGTTCAACGCGTTCTTCGAGAAATTCGAGTTCAAGCTCGCGCTCGACTACGGCGCCGACCGCGCGCGCCGCCGCGTCGCCGGTGTCGTGCCGGTCACGACGCTGCAGAACTTCTGCAAGCAGCAGGTGAAGTGCTAGAACCGTCATTCCGGCGTACGCCGGAATCCAGGGAAGCGCCGAAGCGCAAGCGCTCGGCTACTTCAAGTACGCGGAAAGACCAGGCACGAGCTGACAGACCAGGCCATCGGGTGCAAACGCCGCCGGGTGTGCCGCTTTCAGCATGCCGAACACCCCGAAGCCCGCGACGATGAGACTTGCGCCGATGCGCAGCGTTCGCGACGCGCGCCACGCGCGCACCCGGTCGAAGAAAAGCGCCAGCCCGATCAGGTTCGGCAGCGTACCGGCACCGAAAGCAATCATGACGAGCGCACCCTGCCATGCATTTCCGGTCGCCGCGGCGGTGAGCAGCATCATGTACACCATCCCGCAGGGCACCCAGCCCCACAGCGCCCCGAGCCCGAGCGCGCGCGGCACGGAGTTGACGGGCAGAAACCAGCGGGTATGGGGCTGTAGGCGCCGCCACACCGCGCCGCCCGCGGCCTCCACTGCCCGCGTAAACGGCGCCACACCGGCGAGATGGAGAGCAACCGCGAAGAGCGCGAGACTCGCAACCGCGAGCATGAGCGGCTGCACCCGCGCGCCACCGTGCAGCGCGACACCCGCCTCGCCGAGCGCACCCGCAGCCGCGCCTGCCACGGCGTAGCTCGCGATGCGCCCGAGGTTGTAGGCGAGCGGGTACGCGAAACGGCGACTCTTCCCCGAACAGGTGGCGGCGACCCAGCCGCCGCACATCGCGGCGCAATGCACGCCGCCCATCAAGCCCGCGACAAAGGCGCTCGTTGCAAGAAGCGAGAGCCAACCCGTCATATCACGCGCGAGTAACGCTGCACCTCGCGATCGTGGCGCAGGTACTTGTCGAATACCATGCACACGTTGCGGATCAGCATGCGGCCCTTGGGCGTGACGGTGATCCAGCGCTCGTCGGTTTCAACCAGCCCGCAGCGTTCGAGTTCGCGCAGCTCCGCCAGCTCCGTCGCGAAATAGCGGTCGAAATCGACGAGGTGCGAAATCTCGATGGATTCCTTCGAGACCATGAAGTGGCACATGAGCGCCTGGATCACGGCGCGCCGCACGAGATCGTCGGCCTTGAGCTCGAGCCCGCGCATGATCGGAATCACGCCGCGGTCGAGGCTCGCATAGTACTCGTCGAGCGCGCGATGGTTCTGGCTGTAGGTGGGGCCGATGCTGCCGATCGAGGACACACCGAGCCCGACGAGATCGCAGTCCGGCTGCGTCGAATAGCCCTGGAAATTGCGGTGGAGCCGCCCCTGGCGCTGGGCGACCGCGAGCGAGTCTTCGGGCTTCGCGAAGTGATCCATGCCGATGTAGACGTAGCCCGCTTCCGCGAGACGGCGCGCGGCGAGCCCGAGCAGCTTCAGCTTCACATCCGGCGCGGGCAGGTCGCTTTCCCGGATGCGCCGCTGCGGCTTGAAGCGCGCGGGGAGGTGCGCGTAGTTGTAGATCGCGATGCGATCCGGCCCGGCGGCGATGACGGTCGCGAGCGTGCGGTTGAAGCTGATCAGATTCTGCCGCGGCAGGCCGTAGATGAGATCGACGTTCACCGAGAGAAAGCCGGTGTCGCGTGCGGCCGCCATCACCTCGAGCGTCTGCTCCTGGCTTTGAATGCGGTTGACGGCGCGCTGCACCTCGGGATCGAAGTCCTGCACCCCGAGGCTCATGCGATTGAAGCCCATCGCGCGCAATTGGGCGACGTAGTCGCGATCGACGGTGCGCGGATCGACTTCGATCGAATACTCGCCGTCCTCAGCTAATCGGAACGCGCCGCGCAGCAGCTTGAAGAGCCCCGCGAGCTCCGCGGCCGCGAAGAACGTCGGCGTGCCGCCGCCCCAGTGCATCTGCCGCACCAGGGGATCGCGTCTGAAGAGCCCGGACTGCAGCTCGATCTCGCGGGCGAGATACTCCAGGTATTTCGCGCCTTTCGCATGATCGCGGGTCGCGATCTTGTTGCAGGCGCAGTAGAAGCAGACCGTGCTGCAGAACGGCAAATGCACGTAGAGGGAGAGCGCGCGCTGAATGCCGCCGATGTTGCGCTTGTCCACCCACGAGCGGTAGCTGTCCGGCCCGAATGCCTCGACGAAGCGGTCCGCAGTCGGGTACGAGGTATAGCGCGGGCCATGGCAGTCCAGCCGCCGGATCAAGTCGAGGTCCACTTCCAGCGGCAGGTGCGGCAACGATGTAATCATAGGTCTTGCTTCCTCCGTGGGGCCCAGTATTGCACCGGGCGGCAGGCGCGACTTGATCCACGTCAAAGGCCGTGCAACCTCGGGCGATATATCCTCCCGGCATGGCACCCCGCACCGGCATTTCGCCCATCGACGTGGACCGTCTCAAGGCGGCGTGTTCCACGTGCAGCCTGCGCGAGCTGTGCCTGCCGGCCGGCCTCGATACGCGGGAGCTCGAGCAGGTGGACCGCATGGTGAACCGCAGGAAGGCGGTGCGGCGCGGCGATTATCTCTACCGTGCCGGCTCGGCGCTCGAGTCGCTCTACGCCATCCGCACCGGTTTCATGAAAAGCTGCGTGCTGCACGACGACGGGCGCGAGCAGGTGGCGGGCTTCCACATGATGGGCGACTTGATGGGGCTCGACGCCATCAGCAAGAGCCGCCATATGTGCGACGTAGTGGCCCTCGAGGACAGCGAAGTCTGCGACATCCCGCTCGCCCGGCTCGAGCAGCTCTCGCGCGAGATTCCCTCGCTGCTGCAGCACTTCCATCGCATCATGAGCCGCGAGATCGTGCGCGACCACGGGGTGATGCTGCTCCTCGGCACGATGCGCGCGGAGGAGCGGCTCGCCGCGTTCCTGCTCAACCTTTCGCAGCGCTTCGCCGCCCGCGGGTATTCGCCGAGCGAGTTTTATCTGCGCATGACGCGGGAGGAAATCGGCAGCTACCTCGGCCTCAAGCTCGAGACCATCAGCCGCGCGCTATCGCGCTTTCACGAGGAGGCGCTGATCGAGGTGCACACCAAGCACGTCAAGATCCTCGACATGGAAGCGCTGCGCAAGATGGTCGGCGTCACCGTTTCCTGACCAAGTCCCCGCCTCCGATGAGGAGGAGTGGCGCGAAGCAGACGGGGTGGTCAGAAGCGATAGAGAGTTTCGCGCAGGTACCGCACGACATCCTCGACGTCCTGCGCGCTCCAGCGCAGCTTCTCTTCGCGCTGCCAAGCGTTCACGATTTCGCGCAGATTCGCCGCATTCAGCGGCACGCGGTTCGGCCGCCGATGGATGTTCGGCGTGTGGCAGACGACGCAGTGGTTCTCGTATAAGAGCCGCCCGCGCTCGGCGCTCGGCAACTCCGCACCCGCTGCCGGAAAAGCGAGGAGCGCCAGAAGAGCCGCGAGCCGTCGCATCAGCGCTTGCGGCGACGCCTGAGCACCGCCTCGATTTCCGCTGCAGCCTCGCGCCGATCTTCCTCGCGGATCCCCTGCCCTTCGACCGGGCGAAAGCGCTCCGCGTGAAAGTAGGCGATATCGTCGATCAGGCGGCGGCGTTCTTCTCCCTTCACCACCACCCTGGCGCGCCCGGGCGCGCTCGAGCGTCCGCCCGGCGACCCGGCCCGCCTGCGCTTCGCCGGGCGCGGCGCGGCCATCAGCTCACCGGGATCCGCTTGGCTTTGGTCGCCGCCTTGGTCGGAAGGGTGAGCTTGAGGACGCCGTTCTCGTATTTTGCATCGACCTTGGATTCATCGATCTCGGCATCCAGCGCGAAGCTGCGCTCGACCTTGCCGTAATAGCGCTCGCTTCTCAGCACCTGCTCGCCTTTCTTCTCTTCCGACTCCTTCTTGACCTCTGCGCTGATGCTCACCACGTTGCCGTCCACGTTGACCTGGATGTCCTCCTTCTTCACGCCAGGCAGCTCCGCCGCAACGGTGTAGGCGCCGTCGCTTTTCTTCACGTCCAGCTTGATCTGGAGCTGCGGCATGGACTCCACATCCAGGCGCATCGGGCGCACCCAGAAGCCCTTGAAGAAATCGTCGAGGCTGCCGGAAAAAGGATCGTAACGGATGATGTTTGCCATGATCGTCTCCTTGCGGGTTGGCCTGATTTGCGGATCCAGATTACGCGCTTCGCGGCCGGAGCGTACTGATCCACGTCAAACGCCGGCGCGGCGCCACCCGCGCTCATCGCGACGCATTGCGCGCCGCCACACGCGCGCCCGCGCCGAGCGCATCCGACGGGTAGACCACGACCTTCGCACCGGGTTTCAGCACCTCGATCATGGCTTCGGCGGCGTTGCGGCGCAGGACTTCGACCGACCGCTTGACGGCGCGCCCGTCTTCGATCGCGAACACCGCCCACCCATTCGCGTCGCGGAACAGCGCGCCGACCGGCACTTTGGTGACGTCTTCGGCGCGGAAGACCGTGATATGCGCCTCAACGCGGAAGGCGTCGCCGATCGTCTGGACGCGATCGAGCGGCTCGGTGAAGTCGAGCACGACGTTCACCCGCTGCTCTTCGACCCCGAGCGCGGAGATCTTGGTGAATGCCGCGGGCTCGATGCGCCGAACGATCGCCGCGAGGGGCGGCACGCCGGCGCCCAGCTCGATGCGGGCCGGCATGCCGGGCCGGATCAGGACCGACTCCTGTGTCAGCACGTCCACCACCGCCTCGAGACTGCGCGGATCCGCGACTTCGAGGAGCGGCGCGCCGAGCGCAACCGGCCCCTCGCTTTCCTGCACCACTTTCAGCACGGAGCCGCTCACCGGCGAGCGCACTTCCCAGCGTGAGGCCACACCCGGCCGTCCCGCGCTGTCGGAGCGGTAGCGCGTCAATGCGGCGCGCGCCTGCGCCGCCTCGTGGCGCGCCGCCTGCGCCGCGAACTGCGCGGCTTCGAGGGCCTTCTCGGCCGTGCGGACAGCGAGCTCGGCCTGCTCGCGCGCCGTCTCCGAAACGAACCCCTGCGTGGCGAGGCGCATGGCGCGGTCGCGGTCCGCCCGCGCCTGGTTGAGCTGCGCCTCCGCACGCTGCGCCTCCGCGACGGTGCGCTGCTGCTGCGCCGACGCGGCGCCGATGCGCTCTTCCAGCTCCCGCACCGTGCGCGCATCGAGAAACGCCGGCGCGACCGGGGTCAGCACCGCCACGACCTGCCCCGCCTCGACCGCATCCCCGGCCTTGAGCGCGATGCGATCGAGCCGGCCGGCGAGCGGGGCGGAGACGACGTAGCGATCGCGCACGCGCGTTCGGCCGTCGTCCGAGACGGTCTGCTCGAAAGCCCCGCGCGTGACTTCGGCGGTCTCGACCGCGACCGGCTGCGGCCGCAGCATCCAGGCAACGGTCGCCGCGATCCCCGCCACGACCACCGCCAACAGCGCTTTGCTTCGCGTCTTCATTCGCGGGTCTTCAGTACCCCGATCAGGTCGAGATTGTCCACGCGGTTGCGCACGATGAGCGCGCTCACCACGCCTGCGGCCGAGACGATCGCGGCCGCATAGAGGTAAGTGCCGTTGAAGATGACGAGCGGAATCTCGATCACCTCGTGTGCCATGAGCGCGAGGATCAGGGCGGCGAGCCAGAATCCGGCGACGCATCCGAGCGGTATCGCGACGAGGATCTCGAGCGCGAGCTCGCCCAGCAGCAGCACCGACACCTCACGCCGGGTGAATCCCAGCACGCGCAGGCTCGCGAGCTCCCACGCGCGCTCGGCGAGCTGGATGCGTGCGTTGTTGTAGACCACGCCGACCGCGATGGTGGCCGCGAACGCGGTCAGGATACCGGTGAAGAAAAGCACGTTGCGTGCGGTGGTGGCGCGGAAGGTATCGAGCAGCGTCCGCACTACGATCACCACACCCGCCGCCGGAACTTCCTTGAGCTGCCGCAGCACCTCGGCCTGGTGCTCGCGATCGACGAGCAGGCCCGCCGCCGACACCACCGGCCCTTCGCCCGCGAGCCGGTTCAACTCCGTGATCCGCATGTAGGCGTTCATGCCGACCAGCTCGTGCACCGTGCCCGTCACCCGCACCGGCGCCGTCACGCGTTTTCCCTCGAGGAATTCGGCGATCACGATATCGCCCGGCGCGACGCCCAGGCGTTGCGCGAGCCGCGTGGTGAGCAACACCCCGCCCGGCGCGGGCTTCCACTCGCGCAGATCGCTGTCGAGTATGCGTTGCAGCGTGGCGTCATCGGCGAGGCCGGTGACGCTCGTGCGATACGAGCGGTGTCCGGCGTTGAGCCGCACGGGAATGGCACGCGATGTCTCCGCCTGCAGCACCCCCGGCAGGCGCGCGAGCTCGCGCCGCACGTCGGCCTCGACCGCCTCGAACAGGCCGACCTGCACCTGCGCGCGCTGCACCTTGTTGAACTGCAGATCGACGAAATACTCCAGCGCGTCCGCCCAGAACGTTCCCGCGATCAGGATCGCGACCGATCCGGCGATGCCGGCCACCGTGGTCGCGGCGCGTATCGGCTTGCGCTCGAGGTTGCGCATCACCATGCGCTGGGAGGGCGTGAGGAGCTCCGCGTAACCGAGCCGCTCGACCATGAGCGGGCGGAATTCCGCGGGTGCGGGCGGGCGCAACGCTTCCGCGGCCTTCAATCGCACCACGCCGTGGATCGCCGCGAGCGCGCCGCCGAACGCGGCCAGGAGCGCGGCGGCCGCGCCCGCGAGCACGATCCCCGGCGCGAGCTGGTAGTTGAACTGCGGAAACTGGAAGAAATTGGTATAGAGGCCGGTCATCGCGATGCCGAGCCGCCAGCCGAGCACGATGCCGATCGCGACGCCCAGCACGACGATGGCGGACGCGAATTTGAGATAGTGTAACGCGATCTCGCGCTCGCCGTAGCCGAGCGCCTTGAGCGCCGCGATCTCCCCGCGCTGCGCGTTCACCTGCCGGTGCATCACGACGTTGAGAATGAAGGCCGCCACCAGCAGAAAGATCGCGGGCAGCACCGTACCCCAGACCTGCTGCTGATTGATCTCCTGCGACAGGATCTTGTGCGAGACCTGGTCGGCGCGGCCCACGGCCCCGAACCCGCCGTAGGGCTCGAGGAGGCGGTCGAGCGCTTCCGCCGCGCGCTCGGTGGAAGCGCCGCGCGCAAGCCGCAGCAGCGCCGAATTGAACGCGCCCTCCATATTGAAGGCGGCGGCCAGCGCCTGCGCGTCGATCCACACCACGGCGAACCACTCGTCGTCGGGCATGGCGCCGCCGCGCGTCGCATAGATGTACTCCGGGGTGAGGACGGTGCCGACGACGGTCAGGTGCTCGCGCTTGCCGTTCAGAAGCACGTCCATGCGCCCGCCCAGCGTGAGCCTGCGCGCTTCGAAGAAGCGCTGGTTCACGACGACTTCGCCCTTCGTGGCGGGCGACGGCCACCGTCCCTGCCGGAGCGTAAGCCGGCTCATGCCGGAGGGCCGCGCGAAATCGTAGCCGATCAGGCGCGCCGTCATCGGCGGTGCGACGCCAGGGAGAGAAAGCTGCGCATCGCGCACGACGCGGGTCTCGACTTCCGAGACGCCCGGTATCGCGCGGATCTTCTCCTCGAGCGCGCGCGGTGCCCGCCTGGCGGTGGCGAAGACATGGGGAAAGCGCGCGGTGTCGTAGTAGTGCTCGCGCGAATAGAGCAGCGAATCGTAGGTCGAGAAGCTGGCGATGAGCCCGCCGATGCCGCAGGCGATGACGAGCGCGATCGACACCACCTGGGTCTTGAGCGCCCACAGGTCGCGCAGGAGCTTGCGATCGATCGATTTCACCACGAAATCTCCGCCGGCGTGAGCTTGCGTTCGGGCCGCGTCTCGCCGACGATGCGGCCGTTGGCGAGTCTCAGTACGCGGTCCGCGATGCCGGCGATCGCCGCGTTGTGCGTGATCACCATGGCGGTGGTGCCAAGCTCGGCGTTGATGCGCGCGATCACCTCGAGCACGAGCTTGCCGGTTTCGTAGTCGAGCGCGCCGGTCGGCTCATCGCACAGCAGCACCTGCGGGCGCTTGGCGACCGCGCGCGCGATGGCGACGCGCTGCTGCTCGCCCCCCGAGAGCTGCGCCGGAAAGTGATCGAGCCGCTCGCTCAATCCCACCCACGAGAGCGCCTCCGCCGGCGGCATCGGGTCGTCCGCGATGTCGGTGACGAGCGCCACGTTCTCGCGCGCGGTCAAGCTCGGGATCAGGTTGTAGAACTGGAAGACGAACCCCACGTGCCGGCGCCGGTAACGCGTGAGCGCGGGCTCGTCGGCGCGCGTGAGATCGTGGTCGAGAAAACGCACCTCTCCCGACGTCGGCGTGTCGAGCCCGCCGAGGATGTTGAGGAGCGTGCTCTTGCCGCTGCCCGAGGGACCGAGCAGCACGATGAACTCGCCCGCGGCGACCGAGACGTCCACGCCCTGCAGCGCGTGCACGCTCACCTCGCCCATGCGATACACCTTGGTAAGGCGTCGCGCGCTAAATACCTGCCTCGGGGAGCCGGACACCGTCAAACGCGTTCACCGCGGCAAACCGCTCTCCTGCGGCTCCACGCGCTTCGGGCAGCCGGGCGGCCGCGCGGTCGGCTCGAGCGGACACATGCGGTTGATGTCCGCGGCACTGCGCTGGAGAAAGCAGGTAAACGCACTCGAAGCGGCGGCGAAGGCCCAGAAGGCAAAGAATCCGACGGTGTATACCGCCATGCGGCTTGCCGCGAAGGGCTCCCCGAAGATGTGCAGGTCCGCCGGATCGACCAGCGTGAAGAAGATCGCCTCCGCCACGCCGGCGACGATGAACGACGGCCACAGTATCCAGATCGGGCGCATCATGGGTCTGCTCCTATCGCGTCTCGCGCAGATCGTCGACAACCCTCTGCGCCACAAACCTCGCCTCTCCCGCGGGAGAGGGGCGGGGGTGAGGCCACAGCGGCGTCAATCATTCTTGCGGAACTCGTCAGTCACCGCGCGCACGCTGAGCACCGCATCCTCCGGCACGCGCGCCTCCGTGGTGAGGCGCCACGTTCGCGCCGCATCCTCGATCACGATGCGCCAGCGGCCGGCGGCAGGCGGCTCGAGCAACGCCTCATACACGGCGTCCGCGACGCGCGCGAGCGGCACGACGCGATCCGCGCCGCCGCGCGTGGGATGCACGAATGTCAGCAGGAGCGCGGGCGGCGCATCGCGTCCCGCGAGCGTCACGCGCGCGCGCGAGTGGCCCGCGCTGAACGCCACGCTCGCGGCATATCCATGGAGAGCCGCCGCCTGATCGCGCGCGAGCACCTGGTTGATCGCGAGCCCGCGCTTGTAGTAATCGTCGGCGACGAGCGCATCGTTGCCGTCGAGGGCGAACGCGAGCGTGACGAGCGCGGCGATGACCACCAAAGCCGGCCCCGACATGAGCAGCCACGGCCACGGCTCGCGGTACCAGGGCCTTGCTTCAGTGCTCGTCATCACGTCGTTCCCGTTCGGGCGTGAGCGCATATTCTACGCATGTCGCCCTCATCGCACGAAGAAGCGCGATTTTTCGTCGGTGCGGATGTGCGGATCCTCCACGTCCTCGATGTGAAAGACGATGCCGTACGACCCCGCGCGCACGCCGGCGGGATCGAGCTGCACCGCGACCGCGACCGCCAATGTCGTCGCGCCGGGCACTTCGACCGGCTGGCGCATGACGACGTTCAGTCCCGCGAGGCCGCTCGCACGCACGATGTAGCGCCGCGCGCGCTCGTCGGTATTCATGATCTGGAGCCGATAGACGTTCTCGATCAGTCCCCCGCTCGTCTCGCGCACGAGCGCGGCGCGGTCGCGGATCACGTCCACCTTGAGCGGGGTGCGCAGATAGAGCCCGATTGCGAGCGCAGCGGACACGGCGAGGAGTAGCGCGCTGTAGGCGAGGACGCGCGCGCGCAGGAGCCGCCTGAGCGGGCTGAACGCCGCGCCGCCGCGCAGCGCGTTCTCGGTGGTGTAGCGGATCAGCCCGCGCGGATAGCCCATGCGGTCCATCACCCGGTCGCAGCCGTCGATGCACGCCGCGCAGCCGATGCACTCGTACTGCAGCCCGTCGCGGATGTCGATTCCGGTCGGGCAGACCTGCACGCAGATGTTGCAATCGACACACGCGCCGAGGCCGGCTGCCCGGTAGTCGGTGGCGCGGCTGCGGCCCCCGCGTGGCTCGCCGCGCGCCGCGTCGTAGGTGATGATGAGCGTATCGCGGTCGAACATCACGCCCTGGAAGCGCGCGTAGGGGCACATGTACTTGCAGACCTGCTCGCGCATCCATCCGGCGTTGCCGTAGGTCGCGAAGCCGTAGAACAGGATCCAGAACGTCTCCCACGGCCCGAGCGTCGCCGTCGCGATTTCGTCCATGAGCGTCGCGATCGGCGTGAAATAGCCGACGAAGGTGATGCCGGTCCAGAGGGCGAGCGCGATCCACAGCGCGTGCTTGAGCGCCTTCAACGCGAGCTTGCGCGCGCCCGCCGGAGAGCGGTCGAGCCGCATGCGCTGCACGCGGTCGCCTTCGACGATGCGCTCGATCCACATGAAGATCTCGGTGTACACCGTCTGCGGACAGGCGTAGCCGCACCACAGCCGCCCCGCCACCGCGGTGAAGAGAAAGAGCGCGAGCGCCGAGATGACGAGCAGCGCGGTGAGAAAGATGAAATCCTGCGGCCAGAAGACGTAGCCGAAGATGTAGAACTTGCGCGCGCCGAGATCGAACAGCACGGCCTGGCGCTCATTCCACGTCAACCACGGCAGGCCGTAGTAGACGAGCTGGGTGAACCAGACGAGCGCCCAGCGCCACGCCGCGTAGCGGCCGTGCACCGCGCGCGGGTAGATCTTCTTCCGCACCTCATAGAGGGCGGTATCGACTTCGTTGCTGAGGGCGGCGAGCTTGCGCGCGGGCTCGGTCACGGCGCCCGCTCGCGCGACAGGCTCCAGACGTAGGCGGCGAGAATGTGGATCTTGGGTTCGTCGAGCAGGTCCCTGTGCGCCGGCATGATGCTCGCGCCGCCCGTCGCCGGGACGGTCCCCCGGCCTTTGAGGATGGTCTCGATGATGGCGCGCTCCGAGCCTCCGTGGAGCCAGATGTCGTCCGTCAGGTTCGGTGCACCGAGCGTTTGATTGCCCTTCCCGTCCTTGCCGTGGCACGCCGCGCACACCGTCGCGAACTTCGCCTGCCCGCGGTGCGCGCGCAGCGTATCGTGCGTGCGGCCGGAAAGCGAGAACAGGTAGTGGGCGAGATCCTTCGCGCCCTCCTCGCCCCCGACGACCGCGGAGAGCGGTGGCATGACACCGTTACGCCCGTTGGCGATGCTCGCTTTGATGATTTCGGGCTCGCCGCCGTAGAGCCAGTCGTTGTCGCGCAGATTGGGAAATCCGCGCGAGCCGCCGGCGTCCGAGCCGTGGCACTGCGCACAGTAGGTAAGAAAGAGGCGCTGCCCCATCTGTCGCGCTTCCGCGTTTTCAGCCACCACGCGCAGGTCCTGCTTCGCATACTTCTCGAATATCGGCCCGTAGGTCGCTGCCGCCCGCGCCTGCTCGCCCTGATACTGGCCCTGCGAAGTCCATCCCAGGAATCCGCTGTAGGCGCCGAGCCCGGGATAGAAGACGAGATAGCCCAGGCTGAAGAAGATCGTGATGTAGAAGAGCCAGATCCACCAGCGCGGCAGCGGATTATTCCATTCCGCGAGATCTTCGTCCCAGGTGTGGCCGGTGGTATCGGCCTCGCCCGCCTTCAGCCGCCGCGTGGAGAGCGACTTGAGCAGGACCGCGCAGGCGACGATGCTCACGACCGTGATGATCGCGACGTAGTAGCCCCAGAAATCGTGAGTGAAGTCGCTCATTCACGCCCTCCGCCATTGCGTGCCGGCCGGGGCGACCCTGGAGCGTCATCGTCCTCGAGAGGCAACCGCGCCGCTGCGGTGAATCGCGATTGCCGCGCATCGCTCCACGCCCACACGACGATCCCGATGAATACGGCAAAGAGCACGACGCTCACCCACGCGCTTGCCATGCCTGCGTCCACGGTCACCTCGCGTCCTTGAGCACGGTGCCGAGTCCCTGAAGGTAGGCGATCAGCGCGTCCATCTCGGACTTGCCCTTCACGCTGTCGGCAGCGGCGGCGAGGTCCTGATCGGTGTAGGGGACACCGATCCTGCGCAGCGCCCGCATGCGTGCGGCGATGTCGCGCCCGTCGATCGTTGCGCGCTCGAGCCAGGGATACGCGGGCATGTTCGATTCCGGCACGACGTCGCGCGGATTCACGAGATGGATGCGGTGCCATTCGTCCGAATAACGCCGCCCGACGCGCGCGAGGTCCGGCCCGGTGCGCTTCGAGCCCCACAGGAAGGGATGGTCGTAGATGAATTCGCCCGCGACAGAATAGTGTCCGTAGCGCTCGGTCTCCGCGCGAAACGGCCGGATCATCTGCGAATGGCAGTTGTTGCACCCTTCGCGGATGTAGATGTCGCGTCCGGCGAGCTGCAGCGCGCCGTAGGGCTTCAGTCCCGTCACCGGCTGCGTCGTCGATTTCTGGAAGAAGAGCGGCACGATTTCGACCAGCCCGCCGACGCTCACCACGAGGATGACGAGCAGGATCATGACCCCCAGGTTGCGCTCGATGAGATCGTGTTTCGAGGCCGCACTCACATCCGTATCCTCATGCGCGGGCTGGCATGACGGCGGGAATCGGCGCTTCCACCGCGCGCCGCCCGACGATCGTCTTCCAGGTGTTGTAAGCCATGAGCAGCATCCCGGCGAGATAGAGGAGCCCGCCCGCGAGCCGGATCGCGTAGAAGGGGTAGCTCGCCTTCACGCTCTCGACGAAGCTGTAGGTGAGCGTTCCGTCCGCGTTCACCGCGCGCCACATGAGCCCCTGCATCACGCCGGCGATCCACATCGCCGCGATGTAGAGCACCACGCCGATGGTCGCGATCCAGAAGTGCAGCGTGACGAGCCGCATGCTGTGCATCTCGCTCTCGCCGAAGAGACGGGGAATCAGATAGTAGATGCTGCCGATCGAGATGAATCCCACCCAGCCGAGCGCGCCCGAGTGCACGTGCCCGATCGTCCAGTCGGTGTAGTGCGAGAGCGCATTCACGGTCTTGATCGACATCATCGGGCCTTCGAACGTGGACATGCCGTAGAAGGAGAGCGAGACGACGAGGAACTTGAGGATCGGGTCGTCGCGCAGCTTGTGCCACGCGCCGGAGAGCGTCATGATGCCGTTGATCATGCCGCCCCACGACGGCGCGAGCAGCACGAGCGAGAACAGCATCCCGAGCGACTGGGCCCAGTCGGGCAGCGCGGTGTAGTGCAGGTGGTGCGGGCCGGCCCACATGTAGGTGAAGATGAGCGCCCAGAAGTGCACCACCGAGAGCCGGTAGGAATACACCGGCCGTCCCGCCTGCTTCGGAATGAAGTAGTACATCATCCCGAGGAACCCCGCCGTCAGGAAAAAGCCCACGGCGTTGTGGCCGTACCACCATTGCACCATCGCGTCCTGCACGCCGGCGTAGAGCGAGTACGACTTCGTGAGGCTCGCGGGGATCGCGGCGCTGTTCACGATGTGCAGCAGCGCGACCGTCAGGATGAAGGCGCCGAAGAACCAGTTCGCGACGTAGATGTGGGGCACCTTGCGCTTCGCGATCGTCCCGAAGAACACGACCGCGTAGGCGATCCACACGAGCGCGATCAGGATGTCGATCGGCCACTCGAGCTCCGCGTACTCCTTGGAGGTGTTGTAGCCGAGCGGCAGCGTCACGGCGGCGGCGACGATGACCGCCTGCCAGCCCCAGAACGTGAAGGCCGCGAGCCCATCCGAGAACAGCCGCACGTGGCAGGTGCGCTGCACGACGTAGTACGAGGTGGCGAAGAGCGCGCTCCCGCCGAACGCGAAGATAACCGCGTTGGTGTGCAGCGGGCGCAGCCGCCCGTAGGAAAGCCACGGCGCGAGGTTGAGCTCCGGCCAGATGAGCTGCGCGGCGATGAAGACCCCGACCACCATGCCGACGACGCCCCACGCCACGGTCATCACCGCGAACTGGCGCACGACTTTGTAGTTGTATGTCGCGTGTTGTTCCATCACTTCCCGTCCCGGGTTCGCATCGCGAGAGATGGTAGGGCGCGGGCTGCGGGGGGAGTTTGATCTACATCAAGACCCATACCACCCCGGCGCTGTCACCACTCCTCATCGGACATTCACCACCCCGCCGACCCAGTCGGCACCCCTCCTCATCGGAGGAAGGGAGAAAGTGTGGGCGAAAAAAAGCGCTGACAGACCTCATCAGCGCTTGAACACCCCGCGACTTCTGAGAGAGTGAACGGGGTGAGGAGGAGCCCCTTGCGATTACCAGTTGCCGACGATCTCCTTCAGTCCATCGGCATTGGTGAAGGTCACTTCACGCTGCCGGGTGACGATCAGGCCATCGCGCTGGAAGCGCGACATGATCCGGCTCACCGTCTCGAGCGTGAGGCCGAGATAGTTCCCGATGTCCTCGCGCGTCATGCGCAGGACGAAGTGCTCCGCCGCGTAGCCGAGCCGCTTGTAGCGGCGCGACAGGCTCAGCAGGAAGGCGGCGAGCCGCTGCTCGGCGGTCATGCTGCCCAGAAGCAGCATGAGCCCCTGATCGCGCGCGATGTCACGCGACAGCAACCGGAAAAGCTCCTGGTGCAGCTCGGGGATGCGCAGTGCGAGCTCGGTGAGCTTGGTGAACGGAATCACGCACACCTCGCTGTCTTCGAGGGCGACCGCTCCGAAGTCATGGCGCTCGTTGTTGATCGCATCGAGCCCCATCACCTCTCCGGGGAGGTAGAAGCCCGTGATCTTTTCGACACCGTTGCTCGATACGCCGGTGGACTTGAAGGCGCCGCTGCGAACGGCGTACACCGCGTCGAACTTGTCGCCGGCGCGGTAGAGCGACGCACCCCGCGCAACGCGCCGCTTGAGCATGGTGAGCTCGTCGAGATTCGCCACACCGGCCGAGGACAGGCCATGCGGCAGGCAAACGCCCTGCAGGCAGCAGCTCGAGCAGCTCGAGCTCGCCGGCGCGCGGGCGGTCTGCGCCGAAGCACGGATGCTCGCAAGCGCGATGATGGATTTGACAGCGGGTTGGCGGACGGCGGGATTCAACATGGCGGTCTCCTGAAGCGTTCTGCGGTTATTCGTTTTCACTGGATGCGCTGCTCGCGTCGGCATTCATGTACGCGAGCACTTGTGAGATCTTTTCGAAATCGGCCGACTTGTCGAGGAAGTACTCCGCCCCGGCGTCCACGCTCGCCTTTTCGTGCTGCGGGGTGGCGTAATTGGTGAGCACGATCGCCCTCAGGCCCGGCTGTTCGCGCTTGGCCTCCGACAGCGCGTCGATTCCGCTCCCGGCAGCAAGCTGGATGTCGAAGATCGCGACATCGGGACGGGTGCGGCGGATGCCCGCCACTGCTGCGTCCGCGGTCGCGGCCTCGCCCACCACGCTGCAGCCTTCGAGTTCTCCGATCATCTCGATCAGCCGTTCCCGCACGGGCGCGGAATCCTCCACCACGAAGATCCTCATGTCTGCCCCTCCCCCCTGATGGCTGCGGTGCGGAAGCATCGTGCCGCGCGCGGGCGTCGCAAGGCGGCTGGCTTTGGTATGGAGCTGCATGACCTTCTGCGCCATTCGGGTTCGATGGACGCAGTATGGGCATGCCCGTCGCCGGAAAAAATCAGCGGACGCTTAAAGTGGGGGTAGGAAAACGAGCGATCGGTGTCGGAGGATTCCGACAGTATGTATTTGAGTAAACCCCGCCCGGTGCGGGCCGACTGAAATACAGCCTTCGGGAATGCCTTCTACATGAACAATATCAATAGCTTGCTTCGCGTTCTTAAAGCCTCTAACCGCTCTTTTACCTTGTCCTATCCTGTGAAGACTTGTAATTCATGGGCGCGCATGTATAATGCGCGCATCATGAAGGGTAAAACAGTCAAGGTTACAGTGGGCGGCATCCCGATGGAATTCGAGGATGCAGATACGGCTGTATTCGTCATACAGAAACTCATGCAGGGGCCGACACCAAAGCCCGAATTGCTCACCGCAATAGAGGTGTCAGAGTCGCCGCGTAAGCCCGTATTCCGCCGCCGTCCAAATCAAGCCGACAAGATGACATTCGCGTTCCTCGAAGCCATATACCACGGCGGTGAGAGGGGCGCACAGTCTGAGCACATAGCAAAGGCTCTCGACGTTAAGCCTCAAGGCATTGGCAGCAGGCTTCGCGCAATGCGCGAGGTGCTACACAAATACGGCTTCCAAGAACAAGAGGTCTACGCCCGCATCAAGATACCGGGTACAGGACATTTCTGGAGGCCGCAATCACGATTTGATGAGGCGCACGACAAGCTAAAGAAGCTTGTCAGCGCATGAACCGGGCGGGGTTGGTGGAATAGGCATACACAGCAGCCTTGGAAGCTGCCGGGCGTTGACCCCCGAACTTTTGACCGAGCCAGGGATTAGCCCATACGAGTTCGAATCTCGTACCCCGCACACCCATTCCACACATTGAGCCTACCATGAACAAGAACAAAGTTCAAAACCGCTCTACGAAAGACGACCCAATACTAGAAGCGTTGCCAGCGGCCTGCTGTGATGAGAAAGCCGCTGTAGAGTTCATGGAAGAACAGGAGCTATTGTCAAATTTGGTGTATGCGCGGTTGATCAGGCGGCGACCCTGCTGCCCTCCTGACGTGGCGAAGCGCGCTTCTCGGTGTGCACTTCGACGCCGTCACGGAACTTTACCCCGCGAATCAC
>Ga0209172_10001110_pt1 | contig 62176 bp, 62 predicted proteins | sample LarsenN4metaG_FD_184113 | JGI IMG/M metagenome (GOLD analysis project Ga0209172, IMG submission 184113) | Hot spring sediment bacterial and archeal communities from British Columbia, Canada, to study Microbial Dark Matter (Phase II) - Larsen... ...
CCACGGGCCCGATTCGGATCTTCATCCGGAGGGTCGCGAAGTTCAGATCGTACGCGCGGTCCTCCGCATCGAGGTATCCGAGGATCATCGCCGCCCCTCACGCCACTCCGAAGCCGCGACGGAACTGCTCCGCGATCTCCGCAAGTTCTGCCTGCGAGAAGTTCTCGAAGTCGGATACGCGGACGTATTCGTCGATCTGGTCCGCGCGATAGACGTTCGGGATCACGCTCGCGACGGTCTCCTCCGACAGGATGAACTTGAGGGCGGCCTGCGGCATCGTCATCCCTTTCCCCTCGTGGATCCAGCGGAGGTTCGCCGCGCGGCGCAGCGCCACTTCGACCCAGGCCGGATCCTTCACGGCGAGATCGCCGTCCGAGGGGAGTTTGGAAGCCGCCGTTGGATCTGCTTCCAGGACGCCCCCGGCGTGGGGCCCGCGAATCACCATCCCTTGCCCGATCTCGAGCGCGACGGGGAAGAATTTCCGTCCCGGCTCCTCCTCGAGCAGGTTGTAGTAAATCTGGACGCAGCCGAGGTCGCGGGAGCGCATCGCCGCCCGGCCCTCCTCGAGCCCGCCGGGCCCAGGACCGAGGGCGATCCCCGCATAGCGGATCTTGCCCTCCGAGCGCAGGCCGTCGAGGGCCTCCCAGACCGCGCCGTCCGAGACGGTCGCTGCGTCCGGATAGTGCAATTGCAGCACGTCCACGAACGCCGATTCCAGTCTCGCCAGGGTCCCCTCCAGGGACCGATGGATCCCCGCCGGGGAGAAGTCCACGCCGCCGTCGGTTCGGCCCACCTTCGAGGCGATCACCACGAGGTCGCGTCGGTCGCGAAACGCTTCGGCGAGGAGCCGCTCGCCGCGCCCCGTGCCGTCCGTGGGCGCGACATCGAAGTAGTTGATCCCCGCGTCGTAGGCTTGGCGGAGCAACGCCACCGCCTGTTCATCGGAGAACGTCCCCCAGCGGCCCGAGGTCAGTGTCCAGAGCCCGAATCCGATCTCGGACACTTCAAGTTCGGTCTTCCCCAGGGGGCGATAGTTGACCAATGGGGCTCCTCCGCGCGACCGCTAAGCATCGCCCGCTATAATACCACGCCGATTCAACGCCAGGTGACGAAGAACAGCGCTGCGAACCCGACGAACTCGGCGCCATTCAGCACGAGCATCGGCACGGCGACGGCCGGCCCCATCCCCGCGTCGTTCATCATCGTGTAGACCGCGATCGCCACGAGGTTCTGGACCAAGAACAGCACGCCGAAGACCAAGAGGCCCACCGTGAAGGGGGACCGGATCTGCCGGACGTTCCTCGCGTACACGTACACGAGTCCCGCGAGGAGCGCGGCGCTCGCCGCGGCCACGATAATGTTCACGGTCCAGAAGAGGCCGAGGGCCACGATCCCGCCGTCCCAGGTCGGCCGTGGCCATATCTACTTTTCCCCAACTCCCCCGTTCACCCGCCGCCAGATCTCGAGGAAGTCCTCGAAGTGCACCTGGAGCCGCGGGGACAAGGCATACGTCGCCGCATACCCGGGCTCTCCAAGGAGCATCACGCAATCGTTCTCCCGAAGAACGTCGAGGTGGTGCCGCACGGTCTTGTAGTCCAACTCGAGCGACGATGCGAGATCGTTCGCGTTCGTGGGCCGCTCTCGCAGCCGGCGGAGGATCCGGGCGCGGTTGATCCCACCCCGTGTGCCCGCAATGAGGTACCACAGACGCTTGTCCACGGGATTCGTCTCCTCCGACCGACCCTCGCTCCCGGGGGCCGGCCTCGGGAGCGCGTTACGTTCTAATATTACTATCGCAATAGTCAATTGTGGCGCGAGGCGGGATTCGACGGAAGGTACTCGGCGGGTTCCTCGAGTTCCGGCTCATCCCCGTCCTCCTGTGGTCCTACACCGCCGTGGTCCTCGGCACCGCCCTTGCGTTCCTCGACACCGGGACGATCGACCTCGGCTGGTTCGTCGTCGCGATGGCCTTGGCGGGACTCGTCCAGGGGTGGGAGACGCACACGGTCAACGAAATCTACGACTGGTCGAGCGGGACGGACCGAGACGCGTCGCCGAGGGCCCTCTCCGGCGGGAGCAAAGTGCGCAACCTGGAGCTCCTTGACCAGCGAGACCTCTGGATCCTCTTCGGCGCCTCGTCGATTGCCATCGTAGGCCTCGCGGCCGTCGTCGGAGTCCTCCGGAGTCCTTGGCTCGTCCCGCTCGTGGCGGCGGCATACCTCCTCGGGCTCGCGTATACCCTCCCTCCCGTCGCGACCGCGTACCGCCCGCTCGCCGGCGAGTGGCTCGGAGGCTTCCCGGGAGTCCTCCTCGCTGGGCTGGGCGCGTACGCGATCCAGACGCGCACGTTCTCGTGGACCGCCCTCGCGGCCCTCTCCGCCCACGCCTTCGTCTGCGTCGCCATGCTCGTGACCCACCACTACGCGGACGCGGGGGCCGACGCGCGCGCCCGGCCGCCAAAGCGGACCGTGGTCGTCGTATTCGGTCCTCGATGGGCACGCGCGTACGCGACGATCGCCGCCGGGTGCGCGGCCGCGATCTACGCGGCCCTCGCCCTAACGGTCCACCTCGCGTTCCTCCTGGGCGCCGGCTTCACGCTCATCGCCGTCGCGTCGCACGGGACCGTCGCGGTGCAGGACCTGAAGACCGTGACCCGCCACGAGCTGCGAATCATCCAGCTCGGGATCGCCGCGGGCCTCTCGACCGCGGTGGTGCTGGCGCCTCCCCTCTGGCCCATGCTCCCGTTGGCCGCCCTCGGCTACGCGGCCCACCTCGCAGCGGTGTCCCCACCCGTGGAGCTGCGGCGGGCCTGGCGCCGAGCGTGCCCGAGGCCTCGCTGAGCGCTCTCCTCGGAAGACCGAAATAGGGAGGACACCTTCCGCGCCCTCGTGCGGCGGGTCGGCTTCCTCGTGAACCCCATCGCGGGGATGGGCGGTCGCGTCGGGCTGAAGGGCACGGACGGCGTGGTCGAGGCGGCGAGGGCCGCGGGGGCCGTCCCCGTTGCTCCCGACCGCGCGCGGGCCTTCCTCCACGGCTTCCGCGCGATGCAGGTCCGCAACCCGTCCCTCGAGGTCCATTGGCTCACGTGCGCGGGGCCGATGGGGGAGGATTGCCTGGCGGACGCGGGCGTCCCTCCTGGCCAACGGGCCATCCTCCACGCCGTTCACGGGGAGACGACTGCTCAGGACACGAAGGACGCGACCGTCGCGATCCGCGAAGCCGACGGAGAACTCTTGGTCTTCTGCGGGGGGGACGGCACCGCGCGGGACGTCACGGACGCGAATCGGGATTCCATGCCGATCCTTGGCGTCCCGGCGGGAGTCAAGATGCACTCCGGTGTGTTCGCGATCTCTCCCGCGTCCGCGGCAGAGCTCCTCGCGGCGTACCTGCGCGGAGAGCTGCGGGTAGGCCCTGCGGAGGTCCTGGACCTCGACGAGGCGGCGTATCGGAAGGGCGAGTGGAAGGTCCGCCTGTACGCGACCGCGAACACCCTCGTCGAGCCGAACCTCGTGCAGGCCGGGAAGATGATGTCCGCCGAGGTTGGCGAGGAAGAGATCCTCGCGGAGATCGCGGAGCACTTCCAGGAGCTGTTCGCGAAGGAACCGGAGACCTTGTTCCTCCTCGGTCCGGGATCGACCCTGCACGGCCTCGCGGGCCGCCTCCGGATCGAGAAGACGCTGCTCGGGATCGATGCGGTCCTCGGAGGAAAGACGATCGAAAGGGATCTGAACGAGGCCCGGATCCTCGCTCTCCTCGAGCGCCATCCGAAGGCGAAGGTCGTCGTGAGCCCGATCGGCGCGCAGGGCTTCTTCCTCGGCCGCGGGAACCTACAGCTCAGCCCGGAGGTCCTCCGGCGGATCGGCGCGAAGAACCTCGTGATCGTCGCGACGCCGAGCAAGCTTGCGTCGACCCCGGTCTTGCGGGTCGACACCGGAGACGAGCCGCTCGACGCCGAGTTCCGAAAGAAGGGGTACGCGTTCGTCCTCATCGGCTACCGCACGACGAAGCTCCACCCGATAAAGGGTTGAAATACGCGAACTATCGTATCTCCGCGGGAGGCGGTGTCTTGTGGCGGAAACGATGATCGCGGCCGTGAAGGCGAAGGCCGCGCGGCGAGCGACGGAGATCCGAACGGTCCCGCGTCCGACGATTCGATCCGACGAGGCCCTCGTGCGCGTGAAGATCGCCTCCGTCTGCGGGACGGACCTGCACATCTTCGATTGGAACGAGTGGGCCCAGCATCGGATCCGGCCGCCGCTCATCCAGGGGCACGAGATGGCCGGGACCGTGGAGCGTGCCGGGGAGGACGTGACCACCGTGGAGCCCGGCGACTACGTGTCCTTCGAAGGCCACATCGCCTGCGGCCGCTGCTACGAATGCCGCACGGGCCAGGCCCACGTCTGCCGAAATCTGAGGATCATGGGAATCGACCGCGACGGCGCGTTCGCGGAATACGTGGCCGTCCCGGCCGCGAACCTGGTGCGGAACGACGCCGACCTGCCGCTCGAGGTCGCGACGATCCAAGACCCGCTGGGCAATGCGGTCCAGGTCGTGATGAATGCGGGCGTGCCGGGCAAGGCCGTGGCGATCTTCGGCCTCGGGCCGATCGGCCTCATGGCCGTGGCCCTCGCGAAGGCTCTGTCCGCCGCGCAAATCATCGCCGTCGAGAAAACGAACGAATATCGGAAGGGGCTCGCGAAGAGGCTCGGCGCACACGTCGTCCTCGAATCCGACTCCGACACGGTGGACCGGATCCTCGGGCTCACGGGTGGGGAAGGCGTCCACGAGGCCATGGAGTTCAGCGGGGCCCCGGCGGCCCTCCAGCAGGCCGTGAAGGTCGTGCGTCCGGGAGGCGGGGTCCACCTCCTGGGCCTCTACTCGGGGCCGGTCTCCCTGGACCTGACGGGGGACGTGATCATGCGCGGGGTGACCCTCCACGGGATCACGGGCCGGAAGATGTTCCGCACCTGGTATGAGATGGCGGGCCTCCTGAAATCCGGCAACCTGGACCTGACGCCGGTCATCACGCATCGCTTCCCCCTCGACGGGTACGTCAAGGCGCTCGAGACGGTTCGATCGAGGCAGTGCGGCAAGGTCGTATTCACCATGGAGGGATGAGGACGAAGAGGGATCCGACCGCGTTCCTCCGGCAAGAATACGAGGCGCTCGCGGCCCAGGCCCTCGACTGGAAGATCCACGTGCTCACCGGTCCGTCGGCCCCGCGAAGCGTCGTGGATGGGAAGGACGTCGTGGTGCTCTGCTCGAACAATTATCTGAACCTGACGAATCACCCGAAGCTCAAACGTGCAGCGGCCCAGGCCGCACGATCCCACGGCGCGGGGAGCGGCTCCGTCCGACCAATCGCGGGCACCATGGACCTCCATGAGGAGCTCGAGCGACGGATCGCACGATTCAAACGGCGGGAGGCCGCGCTCTTCTACGTGAGCGGATTCGCGGTGAACGCTGGATTGATCCCGCAGCTCGTCGAGGATGGGGACGCGATCGTCACGGACGAACTCAACCACGGGAGCATCATCGACGGCGTACGCCTGACGAAGGCGCAGCGGTACATCTACAAGCACAACGACACGGCGGACCTGGAGCGATGCCTGCGAGAGGCGGATGCCTCGGCGAGACGGATCCTCGTCATCAGCGACGGCGTCTTTTCCATGGACGGCGACATTGCACCCGTGGACCAGATCGCGAGGCTGTCCGAGGAATACGGCGCGATGGTCTACATCGACGACAGCCATGGAGAGGGGGTCCTCGGCGAAGGCGGTCGCGGCGTCGCGAACCACTTCCACGTCGAGGAGAAGATCCATGTCGAGATGGGGACGTTCTCGAAGGCCCTCGGGGTCGTCGGCGGCTACGCCGCGGGCTCGGACGACCTCCGACAGTTCGCATTGAACAAATCCCGCACCTGGTTGCTGAGCGGCTCCCACCCGCCCGCGACGGTGGCCTCGTGCATCGCCGCGATCGACGTGCTCGAGACAGAACCCAAGTGGGTCGAGCGCCTTTGGAGGAACACGAGATACTTCAAGAAGGAACTCGTCTCGATGGGGTTCGACATCGGGAAGAGCGAGACCCCAATCACGCCGGTGATGCTCGGCGAATCCGCGATCGCCAAGCGCTTCAGCGAGCGCCTCTTCGAGGAGAGCGTGTTCGCCCTCCCAATCGTGTTCCCGATGGTGGCTCGCGACAAGGCCCGGATCCGCAACATCATCAACGCCGGGCTCTCGCGGAAGGACCTCGACTTCGCCCTCGCGGCGTATGAGAAGGTCGGGAAAGAACTGAACGTCATCGTCTAGACATCGTCGCGGATCTTCCGCCGGACGTACACGATATCCGTGTCTTGGTAGCCGAGCTTACGGAAGAAATCCAAGGACCCCTCATTCTCGGGCTCGATGAGGGCCGCGAAGACACCGATGCCCAGGGACCGGAAACCGCGTTCGCACGCGCGCACGAGGCGTCTCGCAATCCCGCGCCTCCGGTAGTCCGGATGCACGGATAGCCGGTTGATCCACCCCTTGCGGGTATCATGGGTCCCCAGCACGGTCCCCACCAAGCGGCCGCCCTCAAAAGCGCCTAGGTAGAGGGTGCGGTTCGACCGGAGCTGCTTCGCGAACGCGGTCCTGCTTTCTCTCCCTCGGACCCTGGGATGGAGCCCAACCAGGTCAAGGAGTTCGATCACCGAAGGGTAGTCGGCCAACCGGAGGCATCGAATGCGAATCGACATTCCCTATTCTCCTTGGGACACGAGAGGTCGCGTGGGTTGTCGGGAGGAGTGTCGGGCGTCCTCGGCAAGGAGGTTTCGCAGGACGATCGGGCGAAGGCTGGGACGCCGAAAATGGCTCAGAGACGGGGACCGCAGGCGGACGGCGGCCCCACGAGGAGCGCCGTATCCTTCGTGGCCCGGCCTCGGCACGTCGGACAGCGGATGCACTGCGAAATGGAAACCGATCTTGTGAGCCGGTACGCCGCGGCTCGTGAAGGAGCGCTCGACCGCATCCGCGAGCTCTCCCATCCCCTCGCGGAACTCCCGTGCGAGGCGAGCCCTGAGGCTCTCGCCGAACTCGAGATGGCCTGCCGGCATCGCATACCGCCCCGGCTCCTCCTCCGTGGCGGGCATCGCGTCTCCTTGGCTGGGAATCCCGCAGCCCCGGACTTCGAATTCGCGGTGGGCACTAGGCGATGCGGGCCCCAAGCTCTCCCTCGTCCCACGGGCTCAGCATGATCACGCGGCCGTCGGCCTGGACGGCCCCGAGACAAAGAACCTCGGACATGAACGGACCGATCTGTCTCGGTGGGAAGTTCACGACCGCGACGATGTGGCGCCCGAGGAGATCCTCCTTCCGATACCAGGGCCGGATCGCGGCAGAGGACTTCTTCAGGCCCAGAGGGCCGAAGTCAAGAACGAGCTTGTACGACGGATTGCGGGCCTCCGGGAACTCCTGGATGTCCACGACCTTGCCCACGCGGATGTCGACCTTGAGGAAGTCCTCCATCGTGATCGTCGGCGCGGGTCCGTCCATGGGCCGTCGAACCGCGTCCAACGATTTGACCCTTCTCCCCCCTCACGGCTCGATGGCGAGGCGGCCCTCGTACACGCGCCGCGCGGGACCCGTCATGTACGCCTCGCCGTCCGGCCCGACCTCGATTCGGATCGGACCGCCCTTCGTGGCCACGTCCACGGCTCCCGGCCGGACCCAGCCGAGGGCCAAGGCCACCGCGGCGCTCGCCGTGGCGCCCGTCCCGCACGCCATCGTCTCGTAGTACGCACCGCTTTCGTAGGTCCGGATGCGGATCGAGTGCGGACCGGAAACCTGGACGAAGTCCACACAGACCCCCCTCGGGAACCGCTTCCGATCCTCGTTGACGGCCGCTCCGACGGACCCGACGTCCTCGGTGGCCAAGTCCTCGGTCCTCAGGACGAAATGAGGCTCGCCGGTGTTGACGAGCGATCCCCGGAGGGCACGCCCCGGGATCTGGATCGCGAAGTCCATCATCGAATCGGTCGGCTCGCCGGGGTCGGCGAGGAACCGTGCGAGGTCCGCCCGCGTGGTCCGGACACGCCCCATCTCCACTCGGTAGTCCGCGCCCACCCGGACGACGCGTTTCACGCCGTCCGCGGTGAGGATGTCCACGGAAGGTCGGCGGAGCTTCTCGGAGACGTAGGCTCCGACGCAACGCACGCCGTTCCCGCACATCGTCGACTCGCTGCCATCGGGCTGAAAGTGCCGCATCGAGGCGTCCGCCCCCGTCGCGCCCTCCACGAAGAGGATGCCGTCCGCACCGACCTGATGATGGCGGTCGCACAGAATCTTCGCAAGCCGAGATCTCTCCTCGTCTCGACTCGTCGGCCCCTCGAGTTCATCCCGGAGGATGAAGTCGTTTCCGCAGGCCTCGTACTTGACGAACCGGAATTCCTGTGCCACGTTAGCATCGGGACGTCGGGACGACACTTAACCGTGTCGAAGGCGCCGAAGCCTGGGCCTGCGGGTGGAGCGCCCGGGACGCGTCAGTAGGCCCGAGATTCCAGGGAGCGAACGCCGAGCCGCCTGCACAGCCGCTCGTGCTCCTCCCGGCCGATCCATTCGACCCGAAGGTAGTCGGCAATCTCCCGGTCGGTCATGCCCAGCTTCCGGGCGGCGTCCACGGCAACCTTGTAGGCCTCGACTTCGGTCGGCCGGTCCACGTAGTTGTACCTCCGGTCCCAAAGCTCCTTGCCCTCGTGCCACTGCCGGATGTGGACGAGTTCGTGGAGGATGTCCAGATACAGGGTCCGCTCCTCGCCCGTCTTGAGGTAGCTGAGCCCGAGGACCACATGGCCGTGCTCGTCGTCGATGTAGGCGTAGGCGTCCTCGGCAACGAGGTGGACAAGGGTCTCGGCCAAGACCTTCTCGCGGAGGCCGTCGTTGAAGATGCTTCGGAAGTTGGGGTCCCGGTCGAGGCCGGGGAAGACCGTAGTCAGCGGCTTCCGCCCCGCACCCAGCCGCCGGTTGATGGTAACGCCGTCCACCGCACTCGGCTAAGCGATGGCCGTTCTTAGGAGTTTCCCAAACCCGTCGGCCAGGACCCCCGATTCGCCCATTGTGATTTCTCATGATTACGACCATGGGTGACCAGTTCGCGGAACTCTCGCCCCGGCACGAGCTCCCGGATCGCCTTCGAGACCCCGAGGCTCCGGTGCGCGGGATTTCCCCGTGCTCCTTCACGACCGACAGCTTCGCCGTGTCCAGCGAGACGCGGTACGCGTTGACGTAGTTCGAAAGCTCCTTTTCGATCTCCTGCTCGCTCATCTTTCCGCCCGGCGGCCGGGTGATGTCGTGGGCCTGGGGCGCGATGTCGCCCTTCATCGCGTCACGTTCTTGAGGCCCGTCGGATTCTTGCCTCGGCCCGGGGCGACGGGGCGGGACATAAGGCTTCGGGGCGGCCCACCGAACGTGCCTTTCCGACCCCCGCCTTCGGAGCGCCTCTCCGCAGGCGCGGACCGTCACCGGATGTACGGGGAGGGAGCCTCGGGCGTAACACCGAAATCTGCGACGAGCCACACGGTCGCGGTCAGGTGGTGCCCGACCGCGGGCACGCCATCGCACCGCTCCTTCCGCGCGACGACGTCGAGCCGGAACGCGGACACGTCCAGGCCGATTCTCCAGAACGAGGCGTTCGCGTACGGGTTCACGAGTTCGGACACCTCCACGATCCGGCCGAGGGCCCGCGCGTACGGGCTCTGGGGGAGCCCCTCCGAGTCCGGGTGCATCGGGGTGAGGTGATCCTTCGCCTCCGGGAACCGGTCCCGCATCCGTGGGCCGACGACCCGGGCCTCGTCCGCGACCGCCTGGAGCTGCAGCTCGACCGACGTGCCCGCCGTCAGCGACGCGGAGACCTCCGGGTAGTTCGCGACCTGGACCCCGAGGGCCTCGAGCTCCGTGCGCTCGATGCGCACGACCGCGACATCCTCCCGCGCCGGGCTCCGCGGGGTGGGCGCCTCGAGGCGGCCTCGCACCGGCCGCGCGGCGTCGGGGCACAGCGGAATCGCGATCACGGGCTGCCACTCCACGCCCGTTGGCCGCTTCGCCTCCGCATCCACGAGCCGGAGTTCGAACGGGCCGTAGCGGGCCTTCCGGACCCGGAACAGACCCTCCCCGAGGACGTGGGTTGTCGCGGGCGCCTTGTCCAGGGCGGCGCGGAACGCCTTCGCAGCCTCGTCGAAACCCCGCCATCCCTGGGACAGGAACCCGAGAGCCTCGAACCCCGCGAGTTCCCGGAACGCGAGGCGGGTCCGGAACTCGTCCGCGAACTCCTGGGACCAGGCGTCGAGGGTCCTCGCGTCCTTCGATTGCCAGACCTTCGCGACGGCGACGAGGGGCGCGACCCAGTAGTCCACCGCGTCCGCGATCAGCACGACGTCTCCGTGGTCCGCGTCGTACCGCCACTCGTGCGGCGAGGCCCGCCCTACTCGGTCCATCGTGACCTCGCCGACGTACGCAGCCGCCTCCATCGCGAACGCGCGGAAGTACGTGCCCCTCGGGAGGGACCGCAGGAATCCGTCGAGGGGGGAGAGGTCCCCCGCCTGCGGGTCGAGGGGGATCCCGAGCTCCCGCAGCTCCCGGTAGAACGCGCCCGCCCTCGCGGCGCCGTCCTTCCCCCACCGCTCCAGGTAGGTCCGCGGAAACTTCGCGGCGAGGTCCACGTGCTCCCGCCGGAACTGGATCAGGTACGTCGGCTGGAAGAGGACCGCGGCGATCAGGAACCCGACGGAGATCGGGGCGAGGAACCGGACGATCTGCATCCTCGCGACGAACGCGGCCGCGAGAAGGATCCCCTCGAGGACTGCGATCGTCGCAAGGTACGGGGCGCCCGCCGTGAGGACCTTCCCGGACCACACGAACTTCTTGCTCCGGTCCACGTCCACCGTCACCCTCGCATCGACGGACGCGGGGTCGCGAACCTGGGGGAAGTCCCGCGCGAACGCCTTCGCGGCCGACTCGGAAGGAAACTCGATGGTCGCGGACAGCTTCCCGAGGACGAAATCCGTGAACTCCTTCTGCTCCGTGGCGTACAGGTGGACCGTGGAGCCCGTCCGGCGGCACGCCTTCACGGAGACGTCCTCGATCACGACGAAGGCGGGCGCGCCGTCGGCGGGGGGCGTGACCCCGGCTTGGCGGGTGATCGGCGGCAGGCTCGAGCCGAACGGACGCTGGACGGTCGCGAACCGCCCCCCCTTCAGGAGGTGCAGGGCCCGCCACGTGGATCCGACGAAGATGTGGGACGTCCGCGTCCGGTACGCGCGCATGTCGGAGGGCGGGAAGACCACCTCGCCGGCCCGGCCGTACGACTCCCGGTGGAGCCGCACGGTGATCCGCGCCGTCCCGAGGGTCTCGAGGGGGCGGGGCTTCCCGAGGAACGAGAACGTGCGGGTCGTCTCCGACAGGTTGTACGCGCTGAACAGGACCCGGTTCCCGAGTGTGTCGACGACGACCGGGCTTCCGTCCGACGCGAGGTATCCGAGCTCCACAGCGCGGCTCGTATCCCGGTTGCTTGCATAAACCTATCCGAGGGAGTCTTGCCCGTCGAACTGGGAAGGGAAAGAGATGCGGACCGGCAGGTTCCTGGGCATTCCCGACTTGCATCTTCATGGAAGCGCCGCCCCTTCCGTACCGATGGGGGGCGTTCCGGAGTCGACTCTGCCGGCGTCCGACGTGCCTTCGATCTTCGTGCGCATCCGTGCGAGGGTTACGGCCGTGGGTCTCGCGGGCGTTTCCGTCTCCCTCGTTTCGCTGCCGGGTGTGCTTCAGCTTGGGAACGCGCCCCGGGTCCCGCAGTCCTACCCGAAGGACTCTCTTGATAAACCGGAAGCCCGTGATCAGCCCTGAATAGCCTGTTGTCAAGAGTCGTCAGACGCGCCGTGTCACATACAACGGAGGGTCACCGCTAAATGTCTCTGCCTGTTTCCCACAGGATCCTGGCGCGCCAAGTCGCTTCTATGAACTCCAGAATTCCCTCGGCCTCGTAGGAGTCGTCGTAAATAGTTGCCCTCGCGCCAGGTTTCAGGTTGGCGCGGATTTCTGCAAGATCGCGCTCGCTCCCAGCCGTGTCCAGTTTGACCCGGTCCTGCTCGTCACGATGATTGAAGTCCCCGTACAGCCTGATGATCGTGCACCTCAAGGGGGTACGTATGGCCTGAACTTTGCGGGATTTGGGCGAGGTGGCTGGAATAACTGGCTACAGTCATCGACACCCCCGAGACCGGAACTCGAAAGGGGAGCCTTGCAACCCGGAGAATCCCATGAATCGTGTCGCAGGCAGATTCCGTGCGTCCTCGCTCAAACGCGGGGATGGCGCTACGCCGCGCCGATTGGAGCCCGACCAGGTTGCTGGGAGTTCTCGGAGGTCTAATTCGTGGCCTTCATTGAATCGATTCTGCGGATGTGCTGCTCAGCAGTTTGCTCCCAGGGCATCCCCCTGGACTGCGACCGCAGTTCCCCGAGCACTCGATCCAGCTCGGATCGGGGCCCGATCTCCACGAGGAGCAGGGAAAGGTATCTCAGTCGCTCAAAGGATGTGAGGCCAGGAGAGGAACCGGACAACCATAGATTCCGAAGGCTGTCGTCGCTCGCCACTCGCTCCATGGCCGGCAGTCCGAAACTGCCCAGTGCGTCCTCAAGTTCAGCGGCTAAACCTGCAATGCGCGTTTCATCGACAGACCACCAATAGTCTCGTCGCGCAGGAAGGAGTACGCCCAACCGCTCCCTCCAATGGCACTCGCCTATCGCTGGAACCTTTGGGGGATCGCGGTTATCAGTCAGCCACGAAAGGCGTTTAGAAAGAACGCCTAGGTTCACCGTAAAGATGATTTCGGCCGCAGTACTCCTCTCCTTCCAAACCTGGAAATGGACCAGGAGACGGTTTCCATTGTGTCGCTTGACGAAGGAGTACCCGTGTCTTGAGAAGCCTCGGGCCTTCAGCCACTTTGTCAAGTGGAGCGTAAGGAGCCTGCCTAAGGGATTGGTTGCTGCCATGACAAAACACCTTCAGGGAAGACACGTCAAGTAGGTCGGAGATCCATGGCTATTCAGCCGCTGATTGGCTGCTCGCTGTTGCGGCCTGTATCGGGAACCGCCCGTCTTGACCTCTATCCCTCCCAGTAGCTCCCCATCTTTCCAGACCTCGATATCGACGACGCGTCGGCCGAACGGGGTCTCCCTCGTGACATGCTGCTTCACGTCGAATCCCTGTTTCCTCAGCTGATCCGCTATTTCGTTCTCTGCCGCAAGCCCTTTCTCGCGTTTAGCTTCTACGATCTGACCTTTAGTCTTCTTGGCGGGCGCGGTTGCGGCCATGGCTTCGTCCGCCTTCGCCCTCTCCGCGAGGTTGTCGACCTTGTTCAGCCCACGGCCCGCGTCCGCGGCCCCGTCCAGCGCGTTGACGGCCGTCTTCGCCGCCAGGAAATAGGCCCCTCCTACCCCAGTGGCGAGGAGGAACGCGCGTTCATCCCGACGTCTTGCCAGGAACCTCGTCCCGAGACGACGTCCAGGCCGGGGACGAAGCCGATCACGGTCATCGCCATGTCGATCTTGTCCCAGATCGACGAGGAGGCCCACCAGTTCCCGACCGCGGCGGCGGCCGACGAGACCGCGGACCCGAGGTCCGAGCCCCACGTGAGGGGGTTCCACCAGTCCTCGCCGGCCGGGTCGACGTACCTCAAGGGATTGTTGACCGCGTACGTGTACCGGGCGAGGCTCTGGGGCACGGTCAGGTGGCCGAGGATCGGGTCCTGGGACAGGAACCGGCCGATCTCGGGGTCGTAGAAGCGGCGGAAGAGGTAGTACAGGCCCGTGGCCGCATCCTTCTGCTGGCCCGTGTACTTGAGCTTCGGACCCGTCCCCTGGGTGCCGTATTCCTGCCCGAAGGGCTTGTACTGTGTGAAGTACGTCCAATGGCCATTCCCGTCGCTCAGGGCCCGCACGGAGCCGAGGACGACCTGGTGCACATAGGATGTCGCGCCGTCCGTGACCTGGGCGACGAGGAGGCCGGACGCGTACACGTACCGCGTGGTCGACGTGCCCGTGACGGAATAGATCAGGCTCAGGCCCGAGTACACGAAGTACGACGTCGTGCTGTCCTCGACGGCCTTCACCCGACGGCCCAAGCCGTCGTACGCGTACGTGGCGATCGTCGTGCCGCCCCGCTTGACGGTTGTCAGGCGGTCCTCCGCGTCGTAGACGTACTCGTACCGCGTCGTCGTGCCCTGGGTCACGTTGCGCCAGCGGGCGTTGCCCATCGCGTCGTAGGCCATCGTCGCGCTCAGCCCCGTCTTATTGTACTGCTTCAGGCGATGGTCCTCGTCGACCGTGTACGACCACGTCGCGCCGTCCTCCGCGAGGGATGTGCGATCGCCCGCCGCGTTGTAGCCGAAGGCCTGGGAGAACGTCGCCCCGCCGCTCGCGGTCCATCGCCGTAGGCGGTCCTGCCCGTCGAAGGCGAACGTCTCCGTGAACGCGGATCCGGTCGGGGGCGTGATCCCGAGCGAGGTGAGGTCCCCCGCCCCGTTGTACCCGTAGTCGAGGGTGAGCCGCATGGACGACGTCGTCTTCACGGTCACGTACACCTGGGTGACGCGGACCTCGGACGTCGTCGAGCCGAGCTTCACGCCGGCCTGGAGCGCGTCGACGTCGGCCTCGGTCCACGCCGTCCCCGTCGCGGGGTTCGTCGTCATCGTCCACGTGCGGGCTTGGTAGCTGGAGTCGGCGTTTTGGGCGGACGACGTGTACGTCTGGCCGCCCGTCTTCACGGCAAGGTGGAAGCTCCCGGAGGCCTTGGGACTCGGGGCCGCCATCGGGTCGATCTCACTGTTGTCACTCGGACTCGTGCAACCCGGATCCTTCGGATAGTCGATGAGACCGTCAAAATCGTTGTCGATCCCGTCCGAGCATTGGGGAGGGATGACGTACTTCGCGACCGCGGTCACGGCCACGGACTCGATGACGTATCCGCTCGTGAGCGTTATGTCGCCGAGCTGGTACAGGTCTAGGGGGTTCCCAGAGGTCGCGTAGACATACGTCGTGTCCCCGTCCCACGTCGCCTCGTCGACCCGGTCGTAGTTCGAGCCGCCGCTACCGCTCTTCGCCCACTGGGTCGAGTCGCCGCCCGCGGTCGGACGGATCGTGGCATAGACGGCGTTCGGATTGGTCGTCAGCACGTCCGGTCGCGCGCGTCCTACAGAGCGCGACTCCGCCCCGCCGAGCCCACCCACGCCGATGGAGACGGACGGAAATCGTCACATCCACTCTTCATCCGGCGTCTCTGTCGCCGCAAGGTGCGGAAGTACGCCCGACGACGGATGGGAGTGGATTGCAGGGGGACAAGGCCCGCCATTCAATTGTGTCGACGGTCACGAACCAACCGGTCGGGGGCAGGTATCCGAGTTCCACGCTCGACAAGATGGGGCAAGCGTTGCTCAGACGCGAGGGGCGTGAGGACGGAGGGTCACCGCTTCCGACGTTTCCCCAGAGCGTCGACTTTGGACTCGAGCGCTGCGAGCCGCCCCTTCAGCTCCTTGTTCTCGTCCTTGAGCTTGTCCAATTCCTCCTGCTGATCGAGGCGTTTCGCGCCCTCCGCGACCTTGTCCCGAATCGCTTGGACCGCGAAGCGGGCCGCGGTGCGGATGTGGCTCTCGAGCTCCGTCTCCGCGACCTTCTCAAGTTCCGGGATGCTCTTCGCGTAGCCGAGCTCTCGGAGGCCTAGGGTCGCGCCCATCCGTGCCCGATAGTTGGAATCCCGGAGGAGGGCCACGAGGTGCTCCATCACCTCATCCCGCCGAGCCTCGTGGAACGACCCGAGCTTCCCGAGGGCCCAGGCCGCGCCGTAGCGCATGAGCTCCGGCCTCCCGTACGCGGTCCGCTCCTTCAGGACGTCAATCCCCCGCGCGTCGCGGAGGTTCGCGAGGGCCATGCACGCCCCGCGGGCGAGGATCTCCAAGTGGGACGGTCGGTCCAGCCCCTTCACGATCGTCTCGAAGGCCTTCTCGTGGCGGGTCTCGGCGAGGGCCAGGGCGGCGGTCTGCATCGGATAGTACCAGCCGTCCTCCAGGTAGGCCCTCGCGAGGGCCTCGAACGCGACGTCGTCCTTGCGGATCTTCCCGAGTGCACGGTAGACGCCGCGGCGCACCCGGCTGTCTTTGTCCTTCGTGCCCTCGAGCAGCGCGTCCCGCGCGATTTCGCTGCCGATCTCGCCGAGCGTAGCTGCCGCCGCCCGGCGCACGCCCCAGAACTTGTCCTTCGTGAGCGCCTTCCGGAGGCCCGCGACGACGTCGTCGTCCGCGAGGAAGCGATCGAGACCCTGGCACGCCTGGATCCGGCCCGCCACGGTCCTCGCCCTCGCGAGCTGCCAGAGCAGCTCCTCCTTCTCCTTCTTGAAGGTGAGCTTCTTCAGGATCGCGTCCTCGGGATCGAACACGACCATCCGCGGCCGCTGCGGTGCGTCGAGGTGGAACGTCTGCTCCGCTTTCTCGATGCGAATCCGCTCGCGCCACGAACGGCCCTCGACGGCGAGCTCCAGATCGACAGAAACCCGAAATGCCGGGGTGGGCTCCTTCGCCTCCTGGGTCTGTTTCACCTTGAGGACGACCTGCTTTGCGGCGTCGTCCCAGGACCACGAGACCTCGAACTCCGGATGGCCCGCCTTATAGAGCCATTGATCGAAGAAGCCATCGAGGTTGCGCCCCGTCGCCTCCTCGATGGCGACCTTGAAGTCGTTCGTCTCCACGTTCATCGTGCCGAACTTCCCCACGTAGTGGCGGATCGCCTTCCACCACAGGTCGTCCCCGAGGAGATCCCGCATCATGTGGAGGACCTGCCCGCCCTTCTCGTACGTGTGTCGGTCGAACATGTCCGACGGCTCGACGAACCGATGCGTGACGATCGGGCGGCGGTAGTCCTGAGCGAATTCCTCGAAGTACTTGTCGCGGTCCTCGTACCGCCGCAGGAGGGCCTCATCCGGCCCGTAGAAGTGCTCCCACCACAGGATGTCGAAGTAGGTCGCGAAGGACTCGTTGAGCCAGATATGGCCCCAAGACTTCGTCGTGAGATAGTCCCCGAACCACTGATGCGCGAGCTCGTGCGCGAGGAGGGAATCCGCCCGCCAGTCCGGGTACGCATGCTCGTCCGTGAGGGCGTAGTCGTACAGCAGGGTCATGGAGGTATTCTCCATGCCGCCGACCACGAACTCGGGCACGCACACCTGCGCGTACCTCGGCCACGGGTACTTCAGGCCCGTGACCTTCGAGAAGTACCGGACCATGTCCGGCACGTTGCGGAACGCGCGATCGATGAAGGAGCCCATGCCCTTCGGGACGTACGCCTGAACAGGGACGCCATCCACGTGCCACTCCTTCGAGTCGAACGCGCCGACCGCCAAGGCGACCAGGTAGCTCGAGTGCGGTTTCTCCAGGGACCAGTGGAACGTCTTCGTCCCGCGCCGCCGGTCGTGGGTGACCTTCACGAGCCGCCCGTTGCTGAGCGCCTCGTATCGCTCGTCCACCGTGGCGAGGATCTCGGAGGTGAACCGTTGGTTCGGGAAGTCGTACGATGGGAACCAGTGACGGTTGTCCTGGTCCTCTCCCTGGGTCCAGACGATCCGCGGGCGGTTCGGATAGGCCTTCTCCGGCGCCTTGAAGTACAGGCCCTTCCGGGGCTTTGCCTCGTACCGGATGCGGAGTTGGAACTCCTGGCCCGCCTTCCGCGCGCGGGCGAGGCGGATCGTGAGCGACTCCCCGTGGACCTCGAACGCCAAGGCCTTCCCCGTCTCATCCGTGATTCCGCGGATCTTCAGGTTCGCCTGGTCCAGAGCGACCTCCCGGAGGCCGTCGTTGATCGGCACCAGGACGTACGTCGCGGTGCCGGCGACCTTCCGCTCCTCGTCGTCCACGGCGATCGCGAGGCGCAAGTGCTTCACGAGGAACGTGCGGTCCCGAGGATATTGCTCCGGGGCCTCCGGGGACGCGAAGACCTTTGCGGCCTCGCCAAACGTGCCACGTCCGCAGCGCTCCACAAAATCGGTCAAGGGGGACGCCTCCGTGCCTGAGACGGCCGCGAGGAAGCCGCCTCGCTATTTAGGCCTTCCCTCCATGCGTTCCGGGGGAAGGCGCCTCGCTCGCCAGAGGGCGAGAAGGCCCTCCACGACGAGGAATGCGCCAAGGATCAGCGGGAGGAATCCGAGAGCCTCCGAGATGTCGTGCTCGACGAGATCCGCAAGGATCAAGAGGCCCGCGATCCCGAAGAGGACGAGCCCGAGGAGGACCATCGTGAGTCCCCGCGGAGGACGCATGCGCACGCAACCGCGAAGGGCCTAGATAAGCGCGAGGCCACCGAGCCGCAGCCCTTATCGCCCCGCAGGGGATGCCTCGGCCGTGGACGACCGCACGCAGGAAATCGAGGCGACGTTCGAACGGATCCGTCGGCCGCTCCGCTGGCCCATGGAGCGGTTCAAACGGACGAAGGTGAGGACCAAGGGCTTCGTCGGGTATCGCTTCTCCCGCATTCGGAGGTCCGCGGCCGCCGGGTTCGCGTTCGGGTTCGTCCTGCGCGACGGAGTCTTGCCCATCCCCGTGGCGCCGCCAGAGGCAGTCGCGTACGCCTTCGTGTCTCCGGTGGACTCCGCCCTCTATAGGGACCTCGTCACTCGCCCGAACAGTCCGATCCGCCGGCTTGTGCGCGCCGGGGAGCGCGAGGCCCTCCCGTTCGAGTTCCATCCGGGATTCGAGGCGGCCGTGATCCGCCACCGTTCGATGCAACGCCCGCCGCCGGAGATCTTCGTCCTCGCAGCGTCGGACTTCTTCGTGCTCACGTTCCGGCCGTTGCGCGCCTCCGGGTTCCAAGAGCGGGTGATCAAGGCCACGACGCGGCCGGGCCCGTAGCCCTCGAGGCCCTCTCAACCCGCCATCTCGACCGCGACGTCCGCGGGGACGTGAGGCCGATCGAGGACTTCGAACGCCTTTGCCCAATTGTCGGCCAGGTCCCGTGCACAACGGAGCACTCCCCGCCGCACGAGGGCCTCCAGATGCCTCCGGGTCCGCGACGGATCCCAGCCGAAGCGGATCGCCATGAACTCGACGATCGCCCGCTCGCGGACCAGGCGCCGGTCCGAGAAATGGACCTGCAGGGCCACGGCCACGAGGGCAAGGTCCTCCCGCTCACCGGCATCCGAGATTTCCGCGAGGACGGACCAGAGGCCACGAATTCCGCCCATGGTCCCGAGAGGTCCCGGCATCCCGTGTCCCTTCGGAGTGCATGTAGCGTACGTTCCTCGGGAGGCGCAACAATCCTTTTAATGCCCTCTCGGGATGCATCCGCAATGCCTGTCGACGCGGAGCTCGTCCCGATCCGCAACCCGGACGGGCTCAACGTGATCCTGGGCCAGACCCACTTCATCAAGACCGCCGAGGACGTCTACGAGGCCCTCGTCAACGCGGTGCCCTCGATCAAGTTCGGCATCGCGTTTTGCGAGGCTTCGGGCCCATGCCTCGTCCGCGTCGAAGGCAACGACGAGGGCCTGAAAGCCCTCGCGGCGGAGAACGCGCTGGCGGTCGGTGCGGGCCACTTCTTCGTCGTGTTCCTCAAGGATGCGTACCCAATCAACCTCCTCCGGGCCCTCCGCGACGTGCCAGAGATCGTGAACGTGTTCGCGGCCACCTCGAATCCCGTCGACGTCGTCGTGACGACGACGGCCCGAGGCCGTGGCGTGCTCGGCGTGGTCGACGGTGAGCGCTCGAAGGGAATCGAGACGCCGAAGGATCGCGAGGAGCGGATGGCCTTCCTCCGAACCATCGGGTACAAGTTGGGTTGACATGTGTCGCATGCTCGCCGTGGCCAGCCGCAAGGCCGTCCCGGCGGAGCTCCTCATGGCCTTCCGGCGCCTCGCGGAGGAAGGCAAGACGTTCCGGGACTTCGGATGCCCGCAACCGAATCCGAAGGCCGGCCACCCGGACGGCTGGGGCTTGGCCTGCGTCGCAGCCGACGGGGAGTTCTACGCGCGGAGCGCGGTGAAGGCAACGGAGGACCCGAAGTATGAGGACGCGGTGAAGCGCCTCTCGCGGACGTGCAGTCCGCCCCTGATTCTCCTCGCGCACGTCCGGCGGGCGTCCGTGCGGGACAGCATCCAGGAGCGGTATTCCCACCCCTTCCGCCGCGAGGTCGACGGCCGCGCGGTCTTCTTCGCCCACAACGGGGGGATCGAAGGATTTGGACTGCGCGACGGGCGCATCGACTCCCAGCTCATCCTCGAGCGCTTCCTCGAGTCCCTCGGCCCCGAGCCGAAGCCGCTCCCTGAGTTCAAGCAGGCGATCGCGAAGGCGAAGGAGACGATCGACCGCGAGTACCCGCGCAAGGCGGAGTCGTACACCTTCCTCTTCGTGGACGGCGACCGCCTCATCGCGCACCGGGACGCCCGGACCTGTGTGCCGTACTACACCTTGCACGAGACGAAGACGGAGACCCTGCGGGTCGTCTGCTCGGAGGTCCTGCCCACCCTCCCGGGTCGTTGGAGGATGCTCCGCAACGGGGAGTTCCTCGAGCTGCGCCCCTAGGCCGGGCGAAGCTTCCGCCGGGTGGCGATCTCGTCCCGAAATCCCAGGTCCGAAAGACAGGAATACTTAAATAGTCCCTATTTCGTGGCTTCAATGTCAGATTCTCCCGTGGGGGAGGAGCACGATAGGGTGAGAGAGGTCGAAATTACTACCACGTGTCCGGAATGCCGGGGCGACCACCTCGTTCGGGACTACTCCCGGGCCGAGATCGTGTGCGAGGACTGCGGCCTCGTGCTCGACGACATGATCATCGACGAGGGGCCGGAGTGGCGGGCCTTCGACTCGGAGCAGCGGGAATCGCGCGAGCGGTCGGGACCCCCGAGCACGATCATGGCGCACGACAAGGGCCTCTCCACGTCCATTGGATGGCGGAACAAGGACGCCTACGGACGGCAGATTCCGCACAAGTCCCGCGCGCAGATCTATCGACTTCGAAAGTGGCAGCACCGAATCCGCACGTCGAAGAGCGGCGAGCGGAGCCTGGCCCAGGGCCTCACGGAGATCAACACGATGGCCTCAAAGATGGGCCTGCCCCGCCATGTCCGCGAATCCGCCGCCGTGTTGTACCGGAAGGCATCCATGAAGAACCTCGTCCGCGGGCGATCGATCGACGAGGTCGTCGCCGCGACCTTGTACGCCTCATGTCGACAGTGCGGGGTTCCGCGGACCCTCGACGAAATCGCGTCGAAGTCGAACGTGGACCGAAAGTCCATCGGCCGCACATACCGGACGCTGGTGCGCGAACTCACCCTGAAGCTCCTGCCTCAGAGCCCGAGGGACTACATCGCGCGGTTCTGCAACCGTCTTGAGCTGGACATGGAGGTCCAGCGGAAGGCGAAGGAGATCCTCGACAAGGTCGAGAAGGATGAACTCGCCTCCGGGGTCGCGCCGAGCGGCGTGGCCGCGGCGACGATCTACATCGCGGCGATCCTCTGCAACAAGCCGTGCACACAGAAGGAGGTCGCAGAGGTCGCCGGGGTGACGGAGGTCACGATCCGAAATCGCTACAAGCGGATCTCCGTGGCCATCGGCATGGTGAAGTGAGGGCCCTGCCCGGAGGCCTCGCCGGACGCCCGATCCCGCCTAGGGCGGGAACCGCCCGAACCATAACATGCCGAAGAACACGAGGAAGAGCACAATCAAGACGAGGACGACGAAAAGGGTTGTACCTCGGCCATATCTCACAGGCTCGGCGTGGGCTGGATAGACGCCCACGATCCGGTCCGCGGCAACGGCCCCGGTAGGACCTCGGTCGGCGGGGCGGTCACGTTCATCGGTCATCGGAGCCGTCCGCACACCGACTTCCAAATCGATAATGCTTTCCTCGCTGGAGAGCACGACACGGTGCGTCGTCCGCGGGTGCGGCCGAGATCGGACACGGAGCCCGCAAGGCCCGCAACCCTTAAGAGAGAGCAGCTTTTCCGGGCCCCGTCGCGGTGATCTCGTGACCTCCGACTCCATCGAAAAAGGGGACATCGTCTGGCTCGAGTACGACGGCTGGACCGTGAACCCGAACGGGACGCAGACCCTCTTTGACACCACCCACGAGGAGGTCGCCAAGAAGGAGGGCAAGTTCGACGAGAAGAAGGTCTACGCGGAGATCCCCGTCATGGTCGGCCACGGCCGATTGTTCCCGGGCCTCGAGGAGGCCCTGGTCGCGGCGAAGCTCGGGGAGGCGAAAGAGGTCACCATTCCCCCGGAGAAGGCCGCGGGAGCACGGGATCCGCGTCTCGTCGAGCTAAAGACGGAGCGGGAGTTTCTGCGCCGGGAAATCACCCCGGAGGTCGGCCTCGAGGTGTCCATCGGCGGTCGCCGCGGCATGATCACGGCGGTCGCCGCGGGCCGTGTGCGGGTGGACTTCAACAATCCCCTCGCGGGCCGAACGGTCAAGTACGCGTTCAAGGCCGTGCGCAAGGCGACGACGCCGGAGGAACGCATCCGCGCGATCCTCGACATGGACTACGGCCTCCCGGACCAGTTCAAGATCGACCTCAAGGACGACGTCGCGGAGATCCGCCTGCCGGACCTGTGCAAGACGGACGAGAAGTGGTTCGTGTCGAAGTTCCGCGTCGTCGCGGATCTGCGCGAGCTCTCGGGCCTCCGGGTGATCCGCTTCCTGGAGGAATACGAGAAGAAGCCGGAGCCGAAACCCGAGGAGAAGCCGAAGGCCGAAGCGCCGAAGGAAGCCGCGCCCGCGGAGGAGGCGCCGAAGACGGAGAAGCCGAAGCCTCGCCCGAGGAAGGCCAGGCAGCCGAAGCCTCCGCCGACGAAGAAGGAGCGCGTGGAAGAGGAACTCCCGCCCGAGGAGAAGGCGCCCGAGGAGCTCTGAGCCCCGCCAACGCGGCGGCCATCGAATCTCGCGGCGGTAAGTCCATGTACAACCGAGGCGGTGCTCCGCCCCGCGCTCGGGTCGCCTAGCCTGGATAGGGCTCCGGTCTCCTAAGCCGGCTGTCTGGGGTTCGAATCCCCACCCGAGCGTCCTTCGGAAACCTTCGCGGGATCCCAACGTTGACCTGGCAACGATCCAGGGCGCCAGGTACGGATCAGCGGGAGGACCGGGACGTCTGGCTCCGCGAGCGTTGGCGGACGATCCGCCTCAGGATCTCTCGCTTGCTCCCAACGTTCCCTGCCGATGATTTCGGACGCCGTCGGATCGGACGCGGGAGCGGCACCGGACGGCGGGAGACGCCCGCGAGGAGCCGCGATGCCGCCGCCCGCGGATCGACCTTGCGCTCTGCGACGGAGGCCGCGAGGGCGTCCAGCGCTGCGGTCAGGTATGTCGCCTCCCGGGTCCGCTCCTCCACAATCCGCCGCGTCGTCTCGAGGATCTCGGTGCGTGCGCGCTTGATCTCTTTTCGCCGGAGGAGGCCCGTGGCCTTGAGATGGCGGCGGTGTCTCTCGATGGCGAGCACGAGCTCTGGGAGGCCGCGGTCGTCCATCGCGCACGTCTTCACGATGGGCGGCTTCCAGCCGTCCCGCGGCTGAAGCTGGAACTCGAGGTTGGCGACGAGGGCCTCCGGGTCGCCCACATCCGTCTTGTTCACGACGTACACGTCGCCGATCTCCAGGATCCCCGCCTTGAGGGTCTGGATCGCGTCGCCCGTGAGCGGCATCTCTACGACCACGGTCGTGTGGGCCCGGGTCGCGATCTCCACCTCGGCCTGTCCCGCCCCGACGGTCTCCACGAACACGATGTCCATCCCGAGGGCGTCCAGGACCCGGACCGCGTCGAACGTCGCGAGGGCCAACCCTCCCGGATGGCCGCGGGTCGCCATGGAACGGATGAAGACGCCGGGGTCCGTCCCCGTCTCCGTCATCCGGATCCGATCCCCGAGGACCGCGCCGCCGGTGAACGGCGACGTCGGGTCCACGGCGATCACCCCGACCTTCTTGCCCCGCGCGCGGTACGAGCGAACGAGGCGATTGATCAGGGAGCTCTTCCCGACGCCCGGCGGCCCCGTGAAGCCGATCACGTATGCGTGGCCCGTGCGCGGATGGATGCGGGAGAGGGCCTCCTCCGCCTCCGGCTCGTCGTCCTCGATGAGAGAGATGAGCTTCGCAGCGGCCCGCTTGTCGCGCCGCGCGAGATCGTCGACGAGGGACGCGACCGTGGTCGGCCTGCGTCGATTCGGAGACCGCCGGGACGACACGGTGTCACGCACCTTTCGCCGCCGTCCGGAAGAAACGCACAATGTCGGCGAGGGGCGTGCCGGGACCGAAGACCGCCTGGATCCCTGCCTTCCGGAGCTTCGGGATGTCGTCTTCCGGGATGATGCCGCCGCCCGCGACGACGATGTCGGCCGCCTTGCGCTTCTTCAGGAGGCGGACGACCTCCGGGAACAGGGTCATGTGGGCCCCGCTGAGACACGAGAGGCCGACGGCGTCGACGTCCTCCTGGATTGCGGCCTCGACGATGTCCTCGGGGCTCTGCCGCAGGCCCGTGTAGATCACCTCCATGCCCGCGTCGCGCAGCGCGCGCGCGACGACCTTCGCGCCCCGGTCGTGTCCGTCCAACCCGGGCTTCGCAATCAGCACGCGGATCTTCTTCGGCATGCGCACCACCTCAGTAGAGGAGCGGCTCCTCCCAGACCCCGAATACCTCGCGCATCACGTCGCAGATCTCGCCGAGCGTTGCCTGAGCCTTCACGGCATCGACGAGGAAAGGCATCGTGTTCTCGTCACCCTCGCATGCTTTGCGCAAGCGGTCGAGGGCCCGCGCGTGTCTCTTCGAGTCACGCTCCCTACGGATGCGCTTCAGCCGCTCGAGCTGCGCACGGAACGAGGCCTCCTGGACCCGGAGCGGCTCGACCTCCGGCTGTTCATCGACGACGAAATCGTTCACGCCAACGATCGTTCGCTCGCGATCCTCGATCTCCTTCTGGTATCGGTACGCCGAATTCGCAATCTCCTGCTGGAAGAACCCCTTGCGGATCGCGGGGATTATGCCGCCGAACTCCTGGATCCTGTCGAAGTAGCGGTATGCCTCCTCCTCGAGCTCGTCGGTGAGGGCCTCGAGGAAGTAGGACCCGCCCATCGGGTCGACCGTGTTCGCGGCGCCGCTCTCATGGGCGATGATCTGCTGCGTCCGGAGGGCGATCCGAACGGCCTTCTCGTGCGGCACCTGGTAGGCCTCGTCATAGGAGTTCGTGTGCAGGGATTGCGTGCCACCGAGGACCGCCGCCAGGGCTTGGATCGTCGTTCGGACGATGTTCATCTCCGGCTGCTGGGCGGTCAGCGAGACGCCGGCGGTCTGCGCGTGCGTGCGCAGGAGCCACGATCGCGGATCCCTCGCGCCGAACGTGTCTCGCATCTCGCGCGCCCAGATCCGTCGGGCTGCGCGGAACTTCGCAATCTCCTCGAAGAAATCATTGTGGACGTTGAAAAAGAACGATAGACGCGGTGCGAACTCGTCCACCCTCAGTCCTCGATCGATCCCCCACCGCACGTACTCCATGCCATTGGCGAGCGTGAACGCGAGTTCCTGGGCCGCCGTTGCGCCCGCCTCGCGGATGTGATATCCGCTGATCGAAATCGTGTTCCACTGCGGGACGCGCTTCGATCCGAATTCGAAGGTGTCGACGACGAGGCGCATCGACGGCTCCGGCGGGAAGATCCACTCCTTCTGCGCCTGGTATTCCTTCAGGATGTCATTCTGGATTGTCCCCCGAAGGGAGGACCACCGCACGCCCTTCGCCTCCGCCATCGCGAGGTACATCGCCCACAGCACGCTCGCGGGCCCGTTGATCGTCATCGACGTGCTGACCTTCGAGACATCGATCCCGTCGAACAGGACTTGCATGTCCTCGAGCGAGGATACGGCGACGCCGCAGGTGCCGAACTCGCCCTTCGCTTCCGGATCGTCCGTATCGTAGCCGTAGAGGGTGGGCATGTCAAACGCGGTGCTCAAGCCCGTCTCCCCGTGGGCGATGAGATACTTGAACCGCTTGTTCGTGTCCTCCGCGCTGCCGTAGCCCGCGAACATCCGCATCGTCCAGAGCCGCCCGCGATACATCGTTGGATGGATGCCGCGGGTGAATGGGAACTCCCCGGGATGGCCGAGGCGATCGGCGTAGCCTTTGCCCTCCAGGTCGAGCGGAGTGTACAACCGCTTCACCGGACGGCTCGATGTCGTGACGAACTCCTCGCGCCGCTCCGGATTCGCGGCCAGGGCTTCCTTCAGAGTCGTCGATTCCCACCGCTTCAGCCGCGCTTCGAGTTCCTTTCGGTCCTCGGCCTCGGCCATGGAGCCCTCGGACGTTCCAAACGCACGTCCGTATAAGATGATTGCGCCCTCAGGCGGTCTCACTGGACTCGATGATCGTCTTCGCAAGCCCCTGGAACGCTTCCTCGACGTTCTGCCCGGTCTTCGCGGAGGTATAGAAGATGGGGCACTCGTACGTCCCGAGGATCTTGCGCGCGTCCTCGTCCGTGGTCTCGCGGCGGTCCTTCAGATCGATCTTGTTCCCGAGCGCGTACACGGGGATCGGGCCGACGCTCTCGCGCACGCCGTCGATCCACATCGTGAGGTCGCGGAGGGACGCCTTCCTCGCCACGTCGAAGACCGCGAGGATCCCTCTCGCGCCGTTGAAGTACGCGTCCTTGAACAACTGGAGGAACGTCCGCTTGCCCATGATGTCCAGGATCATCAAGTCCACGTGGACGGGTCGGCCGTGGAACGAGCCGAGGGTGACCGTCTTCTTCGACACGACGGCTCCGAGGGTGCGGATGTACGACTCGTCGAACGCGCCGGAGACGAACCGATGGATCAGGCTCGTCTTGCCGACGCCCTCCTCGCCGACGAGGCAGATCTTCAGTTTGAAGGTCTTCACGTCGGGGTCCATATGAGAGTCTCCGAGGTATTCTCTGCCGCGATAGTAGGAGGAAGTTAATGAAGGCTTGGCCGCGAATTTCAATTCCTGATACGTGGACTAGGGCGTCGCGGGCTCGAAGCCCTCGATGTCCGCGATCGTGCCTCGCCGGACGTCCTTCGGATGGACCCGCGGTCGAACTCGGAGTCCGGGCCGGGCCTTGTCCGGAGGCACGAGGAGTCGGTGGAGAAGGCCACCATGGATTCCCTTGAACGTGACGAACGCCCAAGGCTCCGGCCGTGCGAGGCGGTTCCCGCGGCGGTCCACATGGGAAAGGGTGACCGCTTCCACACGACCCACCTTGGGCACGTCCACGAAGTCCGTCAGCTCCGCGAAGCAGCGCTCGCAGAACATCTTCGGCGGCAGGTAGGCGAGGTCGCAGAACGAACAACGGGCCGCGAGGATCCGTCCCTCCTCGCGCAGCGCGACGAAGAACCGCTCCCCCGCGATGCCCGAGGTGTAGATGTAGTCTGCTTCGATCGTGCCTTCCCAGTGCCGCAGACGACGGATGTCCGTCGTCCGCTCGAGGAACGTCATGCCTCTCCCTCCCGCAACGGTCGGAAGTAGGCGATGTCGAGCACGCTCCCTCGACGCTCCGCGGGCGGCCGCCACACCGCCTTCACGCGCATCCCGATCCGGATCTGGTCCGGCGTCATCTCCGCGAAGTAGTGCATCATCCCCATCATCGGCGACGCGCCGTCGAGGCTGACGACCCCGACGAGGATCGGCTGCGCGATCCGACGGGCGTCCCGGTCCAGATAGGAGACGGAGAAGGTCTCGATCGTCCCGGTGTCGCGGATGTACGTCCACCCGTCCGTGGGGCGGAAGCACTCCTCGCAGAACATCCTGGGAGGGAAGAGGACCCGCTTGCATCTTCGGCATGTGCGAGCGACCAGCCGGCCCTGCTGCAACTCCTCGAGGAACCGGCTCATCGCCTCGCCGGCGGACCACGCGTACTTCGCGTCCGGGCGGAAGCGGACCTGCGTGACCTTCGCCTGGTAGAGGTCGTCCGCGTGGAGCTCCTTCCCCGGCCACTTCGAGATCCGAGCGGTCATGCGCGCATCACCACCACGCTGCCATATTGCATGAGGTCCCCCCAGCCGTTCGACACGCCCGTGCGCACCTCGTGCGGGATCTGCCTCTTGCCCGCCTGGCCCGTCAGCTGCCAGAACAGCTCGCCGATCTTCTGGCCCATCGTCGCGGCGATCGGATTCCCGACGCCCATGAGGCCGCCGGACGGACACGCGGGGAGATCGCCGTCGCGCTGCGTGACGCCCTCGCGCGTGAGCTTGGGGGCCTCGCCCTTCTTCGCGAGGAGGAGGCCCTCGAGGTGGTGGAGCTCCTTGTAGTCGAACGGGTCGTAGGGCTCCGCGAAGTCAATCTCCCGACGCGGGTCGCCGATCTTCGCCATCTTGTAGGCCATCTTCGCGGCCCGCGCGACGTACTGCGGGAAGTACAGATCTCGGTCCGTCCACATCGTCGAGTCGATGCACCAACCGACGCCGGAGATCCAGGCGCGGTCCTTGATCCGCCGCTTGCGGATGACTTCGTCCGAGGCCAGGACGACCGCGGACGCGCCATCGCTCGGCGGGCTGATGTCGAGGCGCTGCACGGGCCAGGCCATGACCTCGCTCTTCAAGACGTCCTCCACGGTGATCTTCGGGTCCGCGAGCTGCGCGCACGGATGGTCGACCGCGTTGCGCTTGTTCTTGACCGCGACGAGCGCGATGTCTTCCTTCTTGACCCCGTGGACGGTCATGTAGCGGTTCATCTCCATCGCGAAGATCCACACGAGGTTCGGCTGAAGCGGGCGATCGAGGATCGGGTCCCAGATGTGCGCGAAGACGCTCTGGGCATGGGGCTGGCAGGAGGACATCTTCTCCTCGTTCACCACGAGGACGACGTCGGCCAGGCCCGAGGCCACGTGCCACCAGCCCGCGATCGTGCTGAAAACGCCGGTTCCGCCTCCCGTGAAGACCCTCACGTATGGCTTGCGATACCCGCCCGCGCCGTCCAGGAGGTACTCGCCCTTCATATGGACCCCGTCGAAGGCGTCCGGCGCGGACCCGCTCACGACCGCGTCCACGTCCGCGAGGGTGAGCCCCGCCGAATCGAGGGCCATCCTTGCGGCTTCGTAGCAGAGTTCCTTGCCCGTCTCTTGAAGCCGGCGGCGGAACAGGGTCATCCCCGCGCCGATCACGCCGACCTTCCTCACTTGCCCACCCCCAGGACCGCCACGGCGCCCGACGCGGACGGCACGAAGCGCCAGGATTGTGCCAAGCCCACGTTCGCGCCATCGACCTGACGCGAGCCGGCGTCCCCGCGCAGCTGCAGGACAACCTCCGCCGCGCGGTGCAGGCCCGTGGCCTCGAACACGTTCCCGCACCCCAGGGAGCCGCCCGACGCGTTCACGGGAAGCCGTCCGTCGATTGAGAAATCGCCATTCAACGCACGCCGTCCCGCTTCCCCGGCTCTGGCAAGGCCAAGGGCCTCCAGATGCTGCAGTTCCTTGTACGAGAAGCGGTCATCGACTTCCGCAAGATCGATCTCGCGAGCGGGGGCTCGGATCTTCGCGAGGCGGTACGCCATCTGCGCGGCGAGCCGCGCGTACGTTGCCGCGGCCCGATCCCGCGTCTCCAGGGAAGGGGAATCGCTCGCCCATCCGACCCCTCGGATCCACACAGGGTCCGCTCGGAGTCGGCGGGCCGCACGCTCGGACGCGACGACGAGAACTATCGCGCCGTCCGCCGGGGCGCTGATGTCGAGGGCCCGCAAAGGAGAGAAGCGTTCCTCCGACGCCAGGGGCTGCGCAGGGTCGACGTCCGCGCCGTAGGCCGCGTGCGGATTCCGGAGACCGTTGCGTCGGTTCTTCGAGACGACCGCGCCCAAGGATCTCGCCGGCGTCCTGGTGGAGCGAAGATACGCATCCGCTTCGAGGCCCGCGACGATGTACGGATGGCCGCCCAGGGGCTTGTTCCAGATTGGATCGAGCCCGTGTTCGACGACCCCGGCGAGCGTCGTGATGTCGGAGGCCTTGCTGTGAGCCTCGACGACGGCGACGTCGATCAGCCCCGTCTGGATCTGCATGAATGCGTTCGCGAGGCCGTGAAGACCGTCGCCCGACACGGTGCACGTGGGGCGCAGCGCCGCACCGATCTGATCCGGAACGAACTCGTCGAAAATTCCGAAGCCTTCGTAGTAGTCCTCCGCGCACGTCAGGAACGAGTCGACCTGGGTGCGCGGATCCACACCGGCGTCCGCATACGCGCGCGATGCGGCCTCGTACATCAGTTCCTTCCAGCTGTACTCCGGCGTCGACGACCGGAACGCCGTCATCCCAACGCCGACGATCCCAACGCGCATGCCATCCCCAACCCGAGCTCTGCTCGGCGACGGGAATCACGCGTTCACACTAAAGGCTGTCGGGAAACAGCCCACCGTTTCGCAGAGGCGAGGATACGGCGTGTCTATTAGCCGGTCCGACCTGGGTGCGTCTGGCCACGGGACGCATCGGTTGCAGAATACTCGGTCGAAATAGAGGAGTGCACGCGTTCCGCGACGAGCTGCTCCCGCCGGGCCGGTCGCGGTAGCTCGGGACGCGTTTCAAGCGCTCCGAGCCGACGAGGGTGTTTCACGGAGTTCTCGGCGGGAATTGTGCGCTCCAACGAAACCACGTTACAAGAGTTCGCTTGACCCTGTATCGGGCTTGAGATGGAGGTTGGCCCCTCATCCCTTGCCGTGGAGAATTGGTCCGACCCTGCGACTGGACGCAGCCGGGAATCGCGGGGCGGCAAACTCAGGGAGGGGATGCGGAGTACCCCGAGCGGCGGGCTGAAACGGGAGGGCTCCCCTGAAATCCGAGCCCGTTCTTCTGAGACCCGATCAACGCCCCAGGTGTACCGGTTCAGCGTCGCCCCGCAGCCTGCTCAGTCGCTTGGAATACTTCGCGAGCCCTTGAAAGACCGTCACTAATCCCGAGTCGGGGACTTCTGGCCTCGGCAACGGGTTTGCGCCGGCAACCTTCGCAGTTTTCTGACCGGTCCGGTCGAGATTCTCCACCTGGATGTCGTTCAGCCCGCCCGCGCCCACGCTCGCGAGGCGTAATGAGACCGTGGTGCTTCTGGGGCGCTTCGAACATCGCACAGTCCGCAACGAGCGCGCGTTCGAGCTTCCGGCCGGGCACCTGGTGGACGATTTGGTCGTCGCCCAAGGGCCCTTTGAGACCGGCCCTATGGGCTCGATAGTTCCTGCCTTGGGCTCTCACAACTATCGCTGCGCGCGGTCGCGATGCGCCGCGTACCAGAAGAAGGCGGAAGTCGTAACACCGGCAGCGATAAGAGTCAACGCAACTATCGAGAAAAGCACGAGGACTGCTCCTGGACTTTGCGTGGCGTAGATTGGCCGACTGAATCCTTCGTTCTGATACAGCGCCACGAATGCCAGCCAACCCCCCAACGAACCCAGCGTTCGGGCTGCCGCAAGACCGCGTGCCCTGCGTTTATGGTTGAGAAGAAGCACCACGAAAAGGATTGGCCCGGCAACAAGAGCCCCGAGTTCGAGGAATATGTGAGGCGGTCTCAGAATGTAGCCGAAGGCGAGACCGACGAGAATTCCGAGAAGCACAGCTACGTATGCCCTCCAGAGGTCAGACAGCAGTGGTCTGTCGACGACGGACTTCCCCACTCTGCTGGAAGAGACTATTTCCAACGGCTCACCTGGTATCGAAGGTTGTCAAAAGCCAGTTTCAGCCCCCACGCCCCCATGGCTGAGTCGTATGTAAGGATGCCGAAGTTTGGCTCCTGTGGAATGACGTCTCAGCAACCTGTGCACGCGTCCAGGAACTCGTACCAGCTCACCAGTAGGAACGCATTCTGCGGATAGTATGTCGATTGATTGCTCCGCTTCGCGAGCAGCTCGTCCATTGCCTGGTCGACATAAGCTTCCTGATCGCCTTGGTCATGCCCATTGTCATCGAGGGTGAAGAAACCTGTTTCCATCACAGCGATCTCCTTCCCGTAATCGCGAGCGATATCCTTCAAGGTATCGAGAACACCCCAATCCCGGTAGTTCGATCCGCAGCACCAGGTTCCGGGATAGTGGTCGATTGCGACGATGTCGATCGAGTCGTCGCCCCAATAGTCATTGAGGATGTCTCTTAACCAGGTGTTCCAGTCGTTCCCACCTGGGAGATCGTCGGCGAACGCGTTGACGATCGTCTTGAAGCGAGACTTGTGAGTGGCAAAGGTGAGGCCATTTCCTTCGACCAGGCCGACGTACGCTTCGTAGAAGGCCCTGAGTCCCTCACAGCTCAAAGGCGCGACCGCTGCCTTCTGGCAGGAGCCTTCACGAGGAATCCGCCGATCCGGAATCTCCGCCGCAAGACCTCACGCTTGAGCAGCTGAACCCCCAACGCAGGATCGACACCCTTCGGGCACACCGCGCTGCAGGATCCCGCGAGTTCGCAGCGGAAGCAGCCGTGCGGCGAGTCCGCGATCGCCGCGCGCTCGGGCCATCCTTCGTCTCGCGAATCGGCGGCGAAGCGGTACGCCTGCGCCAAGGCCTGAGGCCCGAGGAACTCCTGGTCCATCGCGACGATTGGACATGCGGCGTCGCAAAGCCCGCACATGATGCACATCGTGAACTGGTAGTACCCCAGCTTCTGCTCCTCCGTCTGGAGAACTTCCCGCTCGACCGGCTTCAGTCCACCGTTGTCCTTGTGGATGAGGTAGGGTTTGATTCGCCTGTGATGGGAGAAGAAGTCCGTGAAATCCGTGGCCACGTCGCGGACGATCGGGTAGTTCGGGAGCGGTCCGACCTCCACGGTCGCCGCGCCCAGCTCCGCGATCTGGGTCTCGCAGCCGAGCTTCGGCTCCCCATTGATCATCATGCCGCAGGAGCCGCAGATCCCCATCCGGCAGGAGTACCGTAATGCGAGGCCGGGATCCACGTGCTCCTTCGCCCACAGGAGCGCGTCGAGGACCGTCATCCCCTGAGTCACAGGAACCCGGAACGTGACCATCGTGGGCTCGTCCTTCGTGTTCGGGTTGTACCGGAACACGCGCAGGAGGACGGTCCCAGCAGGCTGCGCCCGATGCGGCACGGACACATGGACCGTCTTCGGCACCTCCTTGCGCTCCTGCGTCTCCACCACCATCGCTCACGCCCCCGAGAACGCGACGACGATCGTGCGGAGCCCCCAGACGAGCATGACGACGCCGAGCCCGAGGACGCCGAAGGTCACGGTGCGGTTCCACCGTGGGCTGCTGCGCATCTCCAAGAGGATGTTCCGTAGGCCGAAGAGGCCATGGTAGACTGCGGCGACGAGCAGGATCGTGAGCAGGCTGACGGAGAACGGTTCGCGGTATCGCGCAAGCGCGGTGTCGTAGCGTAGCGCGTCCTCATACCCGGAGACGCCGACGAAGGCCTGCATCGCGAGGTGCAATGCCAACGTGACGAGGAGCAGGAGGATCATCACGTAGTTGATGAGCTGCAGCGTCGACTCGCGCATCTCACACCCCCCACAGGAGGACGATGCCCGCGATCGTCGACAGGCCCGCCATGATCGTCGCGGTCCAGAGGATCGACCTCTGACCCTTCCCGAGGCTCTGCGCCTTGTACGGATAGTCGGGCCGCATCGGCTTGCCAACGAGGGACGTCAGCTCGAGCAGCATCATCCGGATCCCGTTGATCCCATGGAACGTCGCCCCCACGACGACGAGGATCTCGCCGACGTGCGCGAGCGGATTGAGGAGCACGGACATGATACTGTCCCACGCGCCTTGACCGCTCGTGATCGTCCCCGTGACGAAGATGTGGAAGAAAAGGTACACCAGGAGACCGAGGCCAGAGACACGCTGGACCAGGAGGGCGAGCTTCTCGAGGTTCATCGGTCGACGGAAGGCCCAGCGCACTTGCGTGTCGATCCAGTTTCCCTTCACGATCTTCGCGCGTTCCACGGCCACGATGCCCTCGCGCATGTCAATACTTCCTCTCCACGGGCTGATGCTTCGTAATCGTCACGGGGACGTACGAGAGACGCGGCCCTACTTCCGTGCGATACGCGAGCGTATGCTTGAGCCAGTTCGCATCGTCCCGTTTCGGATAGTCGAGGCGGGTGTGGGCTCCGCGGCTCTCCAGCCGTGCGAGCGCGCCGACGAGGACGATCTCCGCCGCGTTGAGCAGGGAGTCGAGCTCGAGGACGTGCAGGAGGTTCGTGTTGTACTCCTTCAACTTGTCCGCGACGTTGCGGTACGCCTCCCCCTTGAGTTGACGCACCGTCCGCAACGCGGTGCTCAGGCCTTCGCCCGACCGGAAGACGTAGGCGTGAGCGTCCATCGTCTCCTGCAGCCGGTCCCGGATGTCGTACGGGTTTACACTCCCGGAGCCCCGCAACGTCTCGTCGTAGATCCGCGTCTCCTCCGCCGCGAGCTGGTCCTTCGGGAATCCGTCGCCCTGCCAGTTCTTCACGTACATCGCGGCCTCTGCGCCGGCGAAACGCCCGTATACGAGGCAGATCGCCGTCGAGTTCGCGCCGAGGCGGTTCGCGCCGTGCACGCTCACGCATGCGGCCTCGCCCGCGGCCCAGAGGCCCTTCATCTCCGTCGCCCCGCGGACGTCCGTGTGCACGCCGCCCATCGTGAAGTGCGCGGCCGGCTTGATCGGGATGAGATCCTCCACGGGATCGACCCCGACGAACTTCATGGCGACCTCGCGAATCTGCGGGAGACGCTCGAGGATCTTCTCCTTGCCCAGATGGCGAAGGTCGACGGCCACGCACCGGATCCCGTTCGGTCCCTCGATTCCACGGCCCTCGTTGATCTCCGTCATCTCGCTCCGCGAGACGACGTCCCGCGGCGCGAGTTCCATCTTCGTCGGGGCATACCGCTTCATGAACCGCTCCCCGTCCCGGTTCACGAGGTAGCCGCCCTCGCCCCGCGCGGCTTCTGTGATCAGGATCCCGTTCGGCACGAGGCCCGTCGGATGGAACTGGATGAACTCCATGTCTTTCAGGCCGAGGCCCGCGCGGTATGCCATGAAGAGGCCGTCCGCGGTGGAGTGGTGGCCGTGGGTCGTGAAGCCGAAGATCCGGCCCGCGCCGCCCGTCGCCAGAATCCCTGCCTTCGCCCGCACGACGACGAAGTTCCCGCTCTTCAGATCGATCCCGGTGATTCCATGGAACGTGTGGTCCTCGGACAGGATTGAGGTGGCGAACCACTCGTGGTGGAAGGTGACGTTCGGGAAGGCCTGGAGTGCGCCGTAGAGGGTCTGCATCTCAAGGAAGCCGACCTTGTCTGCGGCGAACGTGGCCCGAGGGAACTCATGGCCACCGAACGGGCGCTGCGCGATCCGGCCGTCGGGCCGGCGAGACCACGGCATGCCCCATCGCTCGAGGAGCCGCAGCTCCTCCGGGGCCGTCCGCACGAACAGCTCGACGGCGTCCTGGTCCGCGAGGAAGTCGGAGCCCTTGACGGTGTCCCAGATGTGGCTTTCGAAGGAATCACCTTCGTCCGGGTACAGGACCGCCGCCGTGCCGCCCTCCGCGCCGACGCTATGGGAGCGCATGGCCTGGACCTTCGTGACGACCCCGATGTCCAGGCGGCCGTGGCTCACCCGGGAGGCCTCGAGGGCCGCGCGCAACCCCGCGAGCCCCGAGCCGATCACGACGATGTCGTGCTCCAGCCGTTCCATTCCATCGGCCTCCCATATCCCGACGGAGAGGCTCGGTTATGCCCCCACGGTCCATGCAATCCCGATGAGAATATACAGGGACTATACCGAGGCGAGGGTGCCGCCCGCACGCCTTCGCCGCACGAGACGTTAAGAAGCCCGCGGCCCTTGTTGACTGCGGATGGGCCTTCGTGACCCTGTACTACTTCGACGTCGAGACGGAAGGGGACGATCCCCAGGCGGACCGAATTGTGTCGGTCCAGTACCAGCAGCTCGCGGACGATCTGAGTCCGCTGGGCAGCTTCCAGATCATGGCGGAGTGGGAGTGGGGGGAGAAGCAGGTCGTCCAGATGGCCCTGGAGAAAGGGGTCCTCGAGCCCACGTGGGATTTCGTGCCGGTCGGCAACCGCCTCCGGTTCGACCTCACGTTCCTCCTCGAACGCGCCACGAAGTGGAAGCTCGTCCAATGGGATCCCGCGAAGCTCAAGATCTACTGGTACACGAAGCCGCTCCTCGACCTCGCGCCGATCCTCGTGCTCATGAACCGCGGGGGGTTCACGGGCTCGAGCCTCCAAGCCTTCGCGGACAAGCCGAGCGGGTCCGAGGTGCCGCACCTCTATCGGCAGGGCCGGTACAAGGAGATCATCGAATACGTCACGAAGGAGAAGGATGCGGCCCTCTCCGTGCTGCAGGAAGCGAGGGACGTCCTCGCCGCGCTGGGTGACCGTCGCCGGCGCACCTAGTCGACGGCCTCCCGGATCGCGTTCGCCGCGCGGGACAACTCGAGGCTAAGGGATTCCGGCGTCCGGGTCGACGTGAGCACCGCGAGGATCGCGTCCTGGCCCACTCGGAGGACGACCGTGCTGCCCTTCGTCGCCCTCAAGTCTACGCGGACGAGGTCCTGCCCCTCCGGCGCGATCGCCTCGGTCCCGGCCTCGAGGACGGCCCGACACTCGCGCGCGATCGACTTGGCATCCGCGCCCTCGGGCATCCGCGAGGCGACGACGCGGCCCCTCCGGGTGACGACGAGCGCGCCCTCGACGGGAGGGAGCACGAGGAGGTCGTCCAAGATCTGGCGGACCGCCTCTTCGAGGAGGACCATGGCGACCGCCGACGGAATCGGGCGATACTTAATCCCCGCGGCTCGACTGCTCGCGCGTGAAAATCGTGACGATAATTTCGGCTCCGACCGGAGGGGCGAATCCCTAAGAGGCCGGCCCGCATTACGTCGAACCGGAGGCGGCTCGGTGGACTTCGACCTCACGTCCGAGCACGAGATGATTCGGCAGAGCGTGCGGGAGTTCGCGGAGCGGGAGATCCGGCCCGTGGCCGCGCACGTCGATAGGACCGGCGAATTCCCGAAGGACACGATCGCCAAGATGGCCTCCCTCGGTCTCCTCGGGATGACCATCCCCCAGAAGTACGAGGGCGCGGGCCTCGACACGGTGGCCTACGCGCTCGCGGTCGAGGAGATCGCCCGGGTCTGCGGGTCCCATGCGCTGATCATGGCCGCGCACAACTCCCTATGCACGGGGAACATCTACCTAGCGGGGACGGACGAGCATAGGTCGCGATACCTGCCGGACCTCGCCAGCGGACGGAAGCTGGGCGCCTGGGCCTTGACGGAGCCGAAGAGCGGCTCCGACGCCGCCGCGATGGAGACGACCGCGAAGCGGACGGGGGACGGCTGGGTCCTCAACGGAACGAAGAACCTGTGCACGAACGCGCCCGTCGCGGGGACGTTCGTGATCATGTCGGTCACGGACCGCGCAAAGGGGACGCACGGGATTAGCGCGTTCATCGTCGAGCGCGGGAACCCGGGCCTTTCGATCGGGAAAATCGAGGAGAAGTTCGGCGTGCGCGGGAGCCCGACGTCACAGGTCCTCCTCACGGACTGCCACGTGCCCGCGGACGCACTCCTGGGAAAGGAGAACGAGGGGTTCATGAACGCCCTGAAGACCCTCGACGGCGGGCGCATTTCGATCGGAGCGATGGCGGTGGGAATCGCACAGGGAGCCCTCGAGGAATCCGTCAAGTACGCAAAGGACCGCATCCAGTTCGGGAAGCCGATCGCGGAGCACCAGGCCGTCCAGTTCATGCTTGCGGACATGGCGATGCGAATCGACGCGGCGCGGATGCTCGTGTTGCGGGCCGCGTGGCTCAAGGATCGCGGGATGCCGTTCAAGAAGGAGGCCGCGATGGCGAAGCTCTACGCGAGCGAGATGTCTTCCTTCGTGACGAACAAGGCGGTCCAAATCCACGGCGGGTACGGGTACATCTCGGACTATCCCGTGGAGCGGATGCTCCGCGACGCGAAGCTCACGGAGCTCGGGGAGGGGACGAGCGAGATTCAGCGGCTCGTGATCGCGCGCGAGGTGCTTCGAACGTAGGCCCAGGTGCCCGGTGGAGATTCCCCGGATGCCTCGAACCTGCGATTCGTCGGTCTCGGAGGCCCGAGCGAAGAGGAAGCCGCGCTCGTGGATGCGCTCGTTACTTCATGCACGGCCTCGCGATCATCGTCCCGATGACTGGCGTGGCTTACCTCTGGTCCGTTTTTCTCCCTCGTGGAGGAGAGTTCGCCCTGTGCATCGTGCCGATCGTGGGCATTGTCTTCCCGCCCATCCTTCTCGGTGGGACGAACGCCGCCATTACGGGGCATCTGTGGTTCCTCGTCAAAGCGGACATGAAAAGCGACGAACGCCGGCCTGAGCCGCAACGGCTCCCGATGGCGGCGAGGCGACGGCCCGGGCGCATCGCGATCCCTTTATCGCGCATCTACACCATGCGGCCCTCGATGGTCCGCGCGGTGAAACCGAGCCGCAAGCGAGATGGCCGCCTGGGCCCGCCGGATCGATACCCGAAGGATCCGGAGAAGTACGCGGATCCGGCAAACTGGAAGTATCCCGTCCACACGCCGTTCCACGCGCGTGCCGCGCGTCGGTATTTCAACAAGCCCGAGAACCGAGCGAAGTACGCGCCCGAGGAACAGGCGTACATCGACAGGAAGATCAACGAGGCCCTCGAGCGGTTCGGCGTCGCCGTGAAGACGAGAGGCGGCGAGATCGAGGAGGAGGCCGGCATCATTCAGGCGGACGTCCCGCTCAACAAGGACATCGATCGGATGAGCCTCGAGGACCTGCTCCTCGTGCTCCTCGGCCGGAACCGGCTCAAGTCCGCGAAGGGGATCGAGTCCGGCCTCGTGTCCGTGGACAAGGAGTCAACGACCCTCTGGTCTGGCACCGTGAAGGACTACTCCGTGCGGATTGACACGCAGGAGAACCGGATCGAGCACGACTGCGCCGACTGGCGGTCCAGCCGAGCGAAGGCCCGCCTCTTCTGCAAGCACCTCGGGGCCTTCGTGATGCGGATCGACCCTGCGAAGGCGGTGCGGCTGCTCCGGGACCTCCTCCGCGAGCGGGACCGCTGGACCTTCGAGTGAACCGCAGGTCGCCTCGGTCAATATGTAACCAAACCGCAACCGCGCGACGATAGCGTCCATGGTCCTTCCTTCGGATTCCGTCGATGGAGAGGGGCTTCGCCCGATGCATCGTCCCGTCGAGTGGCTGGGCTGGAACGCGATTGGAGCAATCCTCGTCGTGGCCGCGTTCGTCCTCACGGGTCCCGCGGGCGCGATCACCTACGGCACGATCGATGATGGTCATCGGCAGGCGGGCGCGATCCTCGTCCCCTGGAAGGGGGAGTACATCGAGTGGCGCTCCGGCACCCTCGTCTCGCCGAGGGTCTTCCTGACCGCAGGGCACTGCACCGCCGCGTTGGCCTTCTACGAGTTCTCCCCGAACGTCGTCCGGGTGAGCTTCTCCCTATACCGGTTCGGCAAAGACGCGAAGTGGCTCCAGGCGAGCTCTACTTCCCCCACCCCGAGTACGGCGGCCGCTGGTCGGACCCGCACGATATCGGGGTCGTGATTCTCAAGAAGCCCGTGCGGAGCCCCGCGCCGGGACGGTTGCCGAGCGAGGGCTTCCTGGACGACCTCCGCGACGCCGACGTTCTCGCAGATGCTACGTTCGTCAGCGTTGGGTACGGGACGGACGAGAACATACAAGACACGAACGTGCGGATGTACTCCGTCTCCTCCTTCCGGAACCTCCACGACGCTTGGCCATACATGTCCCAGAACCCCCACCTGGGCAACGGCGGGACCTGCTTCGGGGACTCCGGAGGGCCTACGTACTATCGCGACGCAAACGGGGTCGAAACGCAGGTCGCCGTAACCTCCTGGGGCGATACGGTGTGCAAGCCTCAGAACAACAACTACCGCGTCGACACGGCTAGCTCCCTCGGGTTCATCGGGGACGTGATCCGGACGTACGGCTGAGCCCCGATCGTGCATCACGCCTTCGGGGCCTTCCGCGCGACGACGGGCCCACGCCACGCCCCCGCGTGGGACGCAATGACGAAGCCTCCGACGGACGTGCCTGCCAATCCCAGTCGCATGAGGAGGGCCTGGCCCGGTGCGAAGGGCGTGAACAGCGCGACTGAGAACACGACCGCGGAAAGGACCGCAGCTCCGACGCCGATCGCCAGCCACGCGCGTGCCTCCCGGACCCCCGGCGGCGCGGACGCCGCGACGAACAGGGAGGCGGCGGCGAGGGCCACGAGCGTGCCGAGGATCGCGGACACGGCGGCGGACGATGGAGACGGAGTCAGCCCTGCATAGCTCGCGACCTGCACGACGAGCCCCGCGACGAACGGGAGCAAGTATCGCCGGGGAGCGGCGCCGCCGCGCCACGGATCCTCCGCGAGCCTCGCACCATCTAGGACCTTCCGCGCATAGAGGAAGAAGATCAACCAAACGAGCACCGCGAAGGGCGCGAACACCGCATCGAGGAGGACCGCGAGGCCGTACACGGGGACGAGGGCGGACCACGCGGTCGGCCAATCCATGCCGGGACCTGCGGACGGCGCCATCGCGCCGCCAGCGAAGGCGCGAGGGGCGATGAACCTTCCCGCTCAGAGGCGGCTGAAATCCCGCGCCGGATCCTTCTCTCGCGGCCGCTTCGACGTCGGCCCCTCGCTCGTCGGCCTGAGCGGCTCGTGGCACCCGGGACAGTCCTCGTTCCCCTCGAGGCATGCTTTGCAGAGCCAGGCCCCGCACTCGTGCTGTTCGAGGCCCTGCGCGCGGTGCGCCGTGCATCGCCTCGCGGGCGGCGCCGGTGCGGGCTTGGCCGCGGGCTTCGGGGCCTTGGGAGACCGCTCCTCCGGGGGCTCCGAGCCCTCCTCCTCGGCTTCGTCCGCTTCCGCTTGCGCCGGCTCGCCCCGTCGCTTCTCCTTCGCCTTCCGCGGGGCAGGCATCTCCGGCGCGGCTTTCGTCGTCACCCGATACCCGCCGCCTTCGAAGATTTTCAGCGATGTCTCGAGCTTCTTCGCCTCGTACGGCCCCAGCTTGAGCTCCCGCGCGAGGTGCACGAGGTCCCAGTCCTCCTTCGGGAGGTCTAAGGCCTGCCGGATCAGATCGTCGTTGTGCCAATCCGGCGAAGGCTCGAGGTGCGCATCTCGCACCCAGTCGATATAGCCCCAGACCGTGCGGGCCTCGTCGAGGTCCAGGTTCGGCAAGGCCGTGTTCACGTCCGCAAGGCGGAGATCGTCGAGGTCCTCGTAGCGATTCAGGATTGCGGCGCCGACGGCTTCGTACTTGCGCAGGTCCTCCGGCTGCAAGCGGTCCGGAGCGAGCGGCGCCGGCTCGTTCACGTAGCGGATCACGTCGTCGAGGATCTCGAGCGGCACGGAGCCGTAGCGGAAGGCCTCCTCCCGGGTCGCGGGCCGGCCGACCTGTCGCTCGAAGCGCACGACGGCCTCGGCGAAGGATTCGATCCGCGCAAGTCGCGCGCGCTCCTCCGCGGTCGCTTTCCCCTGCTGCGCGGGCTCGTAGCCCGGGTCGAGGGCCAATGCCGCGTCGAAGCACTTCACGGCGTCCTCGTACCGCTTGAGGTGCAATAGGGCGACTCCTTTGCTGTTCCAGTAGGCCTTGTCCCGCGCATCGAGGCGAATCGCCTGGTCGTACGCCTCGAGCGCGTTCTCGTAGTTGCCCGCGCGCTCCTCCGCGAACCCGCGCATGTACCACAGGGCCTTGTCCATCGGTCGCGCTGCGGTCGCGTGGGACAGGGCGACGGCCGCCTCGCCAAACTGCTCCCGCTTGAGATGCGCGAGGCCCTTGCCGCGCCATGCATCGCCCGCCTCCGGGTTCGCCTCGGTCGCGGCCTGGAACGCCTGGATCGCGTCGTCCGGCTTCTCCAGAGCGAGCAGGGCCTCCCCCTTCCGGGTGAGCAGGCCCGCGTCCTCGGGATGGGCCTTCAGCGCGAAATCGAAGCACTCCAAGGCGTCCACCGCGCGACCCGTCTTCAGGAGACAGAGGCCCTTCGTCCGATGCGCTGCGTAGTTGTTCGGATCCTGGTGGAACACGACCGACAGGGCGGACAGAGCGTCGTCGTAGTGGCCTTCCGCGGCGAGGCACATCGCCTTCCCGTTCAGGAACTCGAGGCGGTCGTGCTCCAGCACGAGGCCGTCCTCGAACGCGTGGAGCGCGGCGTCGAAACGTCCGAGATCGAAGAGGACCTGGCCGCGCATCGCGATTGCGACCCGGTCTCCGGGGTTCAGGGAGAGGGTATGCTCGAACGCCTCGAGCGCGGCCTCGAGCCGCTTGAGCCGATAGAGGACCTCCCCGCGAGTGTTCCAGGTCCGCCGATCCATCGGATCGACTCGGGTCGCAGACTCGAGGAGCTCAAGGGCCGCCTCTTCCTTCCCGAGTCCCTCGAGGGCGAGGGCCTTCTCCCGCATCGCGTCCGTGTCCCGCGGATCGAGCCCGAGGAGACGGTCGCACAGGTCGACGACGGCCTTGTAGGCGCCGCCGGCGCTGAGGATTTCCCTCTTGAGCCGCAGGGAATCCGCGCGTTCTGGCGCGAGGGCGATCGCCTTCGTGACGCACGCGAGGGCCTCCTTCGTCTGCTTCGTGGCCCGGGCGAGCCGGGCCCGGCGCATCCATACATCCACGTCCTTCGGGTCCAGAGCGGTCAGCCGCTCGCAGGCGACAAGGGCTTCCTCGGTCCTCCCGAGGGCCTCGAGGGCGTCCGTGCGGCCGAGGGCCGCCGCGCGGTCCTTCGGATCGATCGTCAGTGCGCGTTCGAACGACGCGAGCGCCTCCTCAAAGCGGTGCAGCTCCAGATGGCACGCGCCCGCCTTCACGCACGCCGACGCGGACATCGGATCCAGGGCGGCGGACTGCCCAAAGGCGGACACCGCCTCGTCGTATCGCTTGAGGGTCTGCAGGGCGATGCCCTTCGCGTACCATGCGCGGGCGTCCTTTGGGTCGATCCCGATCGCGCGGTCGAGGGCGGCGATCGACTGCTCGTACCGCTTCGCCCCCGCGAGGGCGAGCCCGAAGAGATACCACGTCCTCCGGTCGTTCGGCGCGTAGCGCGTCGCGCGGTCTAGGGAGTCCGAGGCTTCCGCGTAGGCCTTTCGCCGGTACTCCGCTCGACCCTTTTCGTACCACAGGTCCGCGGACGCGGGATTCGCCTCGAGGGCCGCCTCGTACGCGGCGACGGCCTCGTCGTAACGCTCCAAGATCGAGAGGAGGGTCGCTTTGTGCGCCCAGGCCGCAGGATGCCGGGGGTCGAGCCGCAGGACCTTCTCGTACGCCGCGAGCGCGGCCTCCCGGTCCTCGAGGGCCTGGTGGGCCTCGCCTTTCGCGAGCCACGTGGCCACGTCGTTCGGATCCCGCGAGAGGATCTCGTCGCACAGCCGGAGCAGGACCTTAGGGTTCTTCGAGGAGCGCAGGGCATCGCGTTGTCCACGGAGGGCTTCGAGGTCATCGGGCTCAAGGACCTTCGCGCGGTCGAACGCCGCGTACGAGGCCTCCGCCTGGCCGAGGGCCAGGAGGGCGCGACCCTTGTCCTTCAGGGCCCGCGTGGAGTGCGGCTGCAGGGACAGGATCGCGTCGCACGTCGCGAGGAGCTCTTTCCAGCGATCCGTCGCGAGCAGAAGTTGCCGTTTCGCGTCCAGGCCGTCGAAGGAGGTCGGCTCGACCGCGAGGAACTCGTCGATCGCCGCGAGAGCGTCGTCCTTCCGGCCGGCCTGCAGGTACGCCTGGTAGCGCGCGTACAGTGCGGGGCCATGCCGGGGGTCGAGCGCGAGGATCCGCGCGCACTCCTTCAGGAGGTCGTCCCACCGGGCCAGGGCCTGCAGCGCCTCGAGTCGCCCGACATGGTACGCGAGCGATTTCGGGGCGAGGGCGATTGCCCGGTCGTACGATGCCACCGCGTCGGCGTTGCGGCCCGCCTTGCGGAGGAGCTCCGCGCGGGCGGACCATGCGACGGCGTCCCCGTCCCGGAGTCGGAGCGCCTCGTCGACGGATCGGAGGGCATCCTCGGTCCGGCCGCTCGCCGCGAGGACGTCCCCGCGGAGCTTCCAGGCATCCGGGTCGGCCCCATCGAGCTGGAGCACGCGGTCGAGGCAACGGAGGGCCTGCGGGTGCTCCCCGGCGGACAGGTACAGCTGGGCCTTGCCCTCGAGGACGTCCTTCCGCTCCGACGTCGCCCGCAGCACGCGATCGTACGCCTCATGGGCCTCCTCCGTCTCGCCGCGTCGGCGGTGCGCGTCCCCCTTCCGCACCCAGAGGTCGAGGTCCTGCGGCGCGATCGCGAGGATCCTCGCATACCCATCCACGTCGTCCGGGTCGAGGTTCACGACCTGGACGTACGCTCGGACGGCCTCCTGGCGCTGGCCGAGGGCCGCAAGGGCGTCGCCCTTCCGCTCCCAAGTGCCCTTCGACTTCGGATCGAGCCGGAGAGCGGCGTCGTAGTAGGCGAGGGAGTCCTCGGCACGACCCTGCGCGACGAGGATCGCGCCCTGGTGGCCCAGCGCCTCCACGTTGGATGCGTCCAAGGAGAGGGCTCGAGATACGGCCGCCTGTGCCGCGTCGGCGGCCTCCACGAGGAGGAACCCGCCTGCGATCCGCGCGTAGGCGGAGGCCCAGTCGTCCGTCCGGCGGCTCGGTCGGCCGACGTTCGACTCCAGCAGCCGGAAGGCCCGCTCCAGGAACGTTGACGCGCGACGGGTCGAGCCGGAGTGGGCCATGGAGACCGCGTTCTGCGTCAGTCGATCGACCTTGCTGAGGACTCGGCCTTCCTTGTCGAAGAATCCAGGGGGGAGCGCCATCCCTACCATCCCATCCCGCGGGCGCCCGCTACGGGGCGTGTCGGACAAGTGGCCGACATGGAGGAGGGATGCTTTATAGATGTCGCTGCGACCGGGTCGAGCGATCGCCTCCAGGAATCTTTGTCAACCACACACCCGGCGGTCGGTGGGACTAAATATCCGCGTCGCGATGCGTATCCGACAAACGTCAGACAGGGATGGGATCCCGTTGACTTCGAAATCTGCCGTCGACCCGATCAAGCTGCGCAAGGAGACCCGCGAATGGCTCGCCTCCCATACCCTCGAGGACGTGCGGGAGATCGCGACGTCTCTCGAGAACGCGGGCGAGGATGCGTCGGAGCTATGGAAGGCCATCGACGATCTCGAGACAATCGTCAACGGGGATCTCGGGCGGACGAGCCCGCGACCGAACGCGAAAGCCCATGCGTGACGAGTGCAGGGAGCGGGATTTGAACCCGCGTCACCAGCTTGGAAGGCTGGAGTCCTAACCAGCTAGACTATCCCTGCCCGGCGGCGACAACCGGGACGACTCGATTTAATCCTTTGCGCCACCTTCTTTCGTTCGAAAAATAAGATAGACCGGCGGAGACGTGGAGGCGACCCTTCTCCGCCGATCGAGATGGGATGGATGGATCAGCGTCAACCGTCGTCATCGGAGGCGTCCAACTCGAGGGAGCATCCGTATGACGTGTACACGTCCTGCCAGCTGTAGTGGTCTCCCGTCATCATGTCGTACGCCCCGTCCGCGTGCACTACGATTTCCACGAAAGCCCGCATGACCTGAGGACATAAAGCGCGAAGCGCCGGAGGGGTCGGTGAAAGTACTCGCCTGGAGGGGTGAAAGTACTCGAGGGCCCCACGGCCTCGCGGCGGCCGGGCGGCGCGGCAAGAAGAGAAGGAATGCGAGCGCGAGGGCGACGAGCGCGAGGGCGGCGAGCGCCAGGAAGCCTGGGGTCGGAAAGAAGCCCGGTCCGTGGACTCATCGTGAGACACCATGGGACCGAGGGATGCCTGCGTATTGCCCGGGCCCGCCGGATCCTACTGCAACGGAAGGAGCGTTGGCCCCTCGTCCCGCTAGCGCGTTGTGAGTCGCTCGAACGCCTGGTTCCCCAAGAGCGCGAATCCGGCCGCGAGGACGAGGAACGCGACGCCGACCTCCGTCGCCCAGATGAGCAGGGCCGCCAAGGCAACGTCGGCGGCGAGGAGCGCCAGCATGCGTCCGGGACGGATCGCCTCGATGAATACCACGAGCAATCCCAGGGCCGCCAAGAACACGACGAGGGCGTAGAGCGCGGCGGCCCCTAGGTCCGGCAGCAGCGGCATGGGCCCCTCGCGATGGCCCGGCACTCCCTTAAGGTTTCGACCCGACGACGTGCCGCACGTGCACCGCTTCGCCACGGCTCAGGTCGATCATCTCCCGCCAAGCCATGCGGGCGGTCCCGACCGCTCGGACCTCCCCGTCGTGGCGGACGACGACCTCGTCCCCGATTCGGAGGTCCCGCGTCGCGTCCTCCACCCCCACCGCGAATACGTTCCCCTTCGGGACGAAATCGTCGATCTCGACGCAGTACGCGTTCGCATTGGACAGGACCTTGCCGCCTTCCAGGCTGAGGGACAGCATCCCGCGATCCGTGTGCATCGCGACCTGAGTGCCGCCGCGAATCACGTGCACGTCCGGGAATCGGCCGCGGTACGTCGCGTCTGCCACGAGCGCGAGGCCCGCCTCCCCGAACTGGAACCGGGCGACGTTCTCCATCTCTTCCGCGAATCGGCGTCCTCGCGGGACGCGTTCGAGGGATGCGGTGAGCTCGGAGAGGACGCGGGTCAGTGCCGCGAGCGCCTCATCGGACGTGGGCCGTGCGCCGGAAGGCACGACGGCTTGCGGCAGCGCGTCGCGCACAATCGGCGCTTCCGCCCCGAGGTGGGCGACGATGGCATCGTACGAGTTCGCGGCGACGTAGGCACGGAGGTCGTCCGAGACGATCGCGGCCTCGTCCCGGTTCCAGTCGCCGGTCACGGGGATGTCGTAGGCCCGCGCCGGATAGAACCGTTCCAGCTCGCGCGGGATCAATCCCAGGGGCGACGTCACGATGACCTCGTGGACCGCGGACGGATTCCCGCACGCGAGGACGGCGTCCCGGAACCTCCGATGGCTGCGGCTCGCGGAATACGGCTTGCGGGCGGAGCAGGGGAGGAGCAGGAGGACCCGCGCGGACGGCGGCTTGCGGTACCGGTCCCGGACCCGTCGGCGGAACCGCACGACCTCCGATCGCATGAGGGACTCGTGGGAGTATGCGAGCATCTTGACGCCCGTCACGGGTACGTACTGCTCGACCAAGTCGCCGTGGCGCAGGTCGAGATGGCGGAGGACCGCGGTGTTCCAGGGATCGTTGGCCAAGCGTCGCTCGACAAGCTCCCGGAGGCGGCCATGGGCGAGGTGATTCCGGACCACGAGAATCTCCCGATACAGGGATCTCTCGTTGTGGGCGAGCAGATCCTCCCCGGCCACGCAGGCGGGGCAGGCGCATGCGGCGCGATCCGCGGCCGCCTGATCCATTGCGCCGTCCGAGGTGTGGAACACGCCTCGCGCGCTTTCCAGGACCATCCGGCTGGAATCGAGGAGGTCGACCCCTGCGTAGACGAGAAGGGCGGCATTGGCGGGACATGCGAGGCCCGTCACCCCGAGGAGCTTCGAAGGCCCGAGGATCTCCCGGACCGCCGCAACCAGCGATACGAAGGCGCGAGGTTCCCGGAGGAATTCGGGTCCGTTCGCGAGGAAGAGGGCCTCCGCGGATCGCGCGGAGGCGAAATCGGCTTCGGACGCCACGATTGCGAGATCGCCCGGCGCGCCTTCCTGGGGGATCTCGAGGTCCGCCACGGAAAGAGGGACGCCCTTCGTGGGCGGCAGGTCGTCCTGCGATGCGAGTCGAATCGGTGCAAAGAACGAGCCGCTCACCCGAATCTGCGGCCGGGGGTCCTCGACCCGATCGGAGCTGAGGATTGCCTCCGCATAGCGCGGCGCGGGCCGCGACGGCCGGTGGACGGACAGGACCACGGGAGTCCGGATGGAACGACCGGACCGCGACCAGAGGCCCGTGCGGCCGAGCCCGCCCCGGTCCGAGATCTCGAACATGGCGCGTCGTGCGGATGGACGGCCTCGCTATAAAGCCGCGGATTCACTCCAAGACGACCATGTTTCGCTCGATGAGGGCGAGTTCTCTCGCATCAAAGGCCCGCCCGTCCAGGCTCAGCAGAAGGATCGCCCTACGGACCGCGATCTGCTCGTTCACGTACTCCAGGAAGTGCAGGATCCGCGGGAAGTCGTTGTTCATCATCAGGTACTCGATCCCGTCGAGCAAGATCACGGCCTTCGGACCGTCCCCGACGAAGTTCGAGATCAGGTTGCTCAGGCTGTTCAGGTTGTGCGGGTCCACGTAGTCCTTGCCGAGGGTCGTCGAGAGCCAGACCACGCGGATCTCCCGGCCCGCATGCATCCGCTGGATGTGGTTCGGATGTTGCCGGGTGACGTACATCGGTCGGCCGCCGGCGTCGATGGCGCGGTAGAACGCGGCCAGGGCGCGCTCGGGCTTCTTCTCCTTAACGAGGTACGATCGGCCTTCCTCGAGGTCCCTCTTCTTTCCGAACAGGAGGGACTTCAGAAGGTCGTCCTCCTCCTGGGCGAGGAGGAGCGGCCACGGCAGCCGCATCGGATCCTGCGTACGAACGGGAGGTCCGCTCTTATACGTATGGTTGCGGGTATCGGGCCTGAAACTTAGCGCGACCGTGTGGCCTCAAACGAGACCGGCGTGAGTCCCCGCAAGACCTTGTACGCCGAGGCATTGGCAGGGGGTACGATCACGAGCGTCGCAAGGATCGTCTTGACCTTTCGAGGCTCGAGTTTGAATTCCTCCGCCACGTAGCCGTGCGCGCCAGCGCCTCGGAGCTCGAAGACCTCGAGTTCGGCGGGACTCGCGGCGGAGACCGCGACGGAACGAGGCGCCTTCGGCGCGCGAAAGATCGCGAAGCCGTGATCCGCGGAGCTCCAGCCGGTCCAGGGCACCGGCTTCCAATGCCTTGGCCGCAGCCGCTCGAACTCGACCTCGAACGAGGGCCTTCCGTCGAGCCCGAGGAAGGCCCAGAAGCCCGCCGTGCCCTCGATCCTCGTCCGGCCGCGGTTGCGCAGGGTGAGGGCGGCCACCAGGATCGGGCTGCCGGGCCGTGTGAGATACTCGACGTCCACGTCCGTCCCCTTCGGCAGATCGCCCATCGACGTCCGCGTCCACAGTCGATGGCCTCGCCAGGTGCCACGGCTTCCTTCCGCGATCCGGAACCGCTCCTTGTACAAGGAACCGGGCCAGTCCTCCGCGTATGCGAACGGGGCGACGCCTCCGTAGAAGGGCCGGAACCATCCGAAGGAGCCGGGTTTCGGGTAGGACGAGATCAGGTACTCATGGCCTAGGACCCGTATCGAGGTCAGCGCGGCACCGTGCGTCGCGGAGGCAATCGCCGTCAGTAGGCCGTTGGCCACGGCGCGCTGCTGCCTCGGGCCTGAAATCCGGATCTGGCCCGGTCCGTCCGAGACCACCATGGGCACCTCAAAGCGGTGCGTGGAGCGCATCTCGTCGAAGACGACCGCCAGGCTCGTGGCTTGGGGACCTTTCGCCCGGACATGGAAGGATCGCGAACAATCGTTCCCGAGCCGTAGGCCCCGGACGGACCATTGCCGGGGCGCTGCGTGCACGCCCGGCGGAGAATCCAGCCGTACCGTCCCGTGCGCGGGGCGCATCCGCAGGTTGCTCAGGACGGCCTTCGCGGACGCACCGGGGCTCGCGAGGACGAGCCCGGGCCCTGCTTCGAGGCCGAGCGCCCCGGCCCGCACTGTCTCGGGCTCGGCCCCGGGTTTCCGGCCTATGGCCTCGGACCACACATCCCGGACGTCGCGCCAGTCGCGCGTGACGAGGAGCCACATGGATTCGAACTCCCGCCTTTCCCCCGGTCGCACGTCGAGCCGCGGGGTGAACCACTCCGGGGTGGCCCACGGCGACAGACGGAGGTCGAGTCGACTCGGACGGCGACGCCACACGAGCCCGTAGCCTCCGCTCTTGTTTCCGACGTGGATCCAGCTCTCCCCGAGGAGCCGTGGCAAGGGCACGTCCTGGCGCACGTCGGGCCACTCCGTCTCCATGATGGCCTCTCGCGCCGGCCCCCGGCGCGTCGGGATCGTGACGACGGCATGGTCAAGGGCCTTCTCGAATTCCAATGTGAGGCCTACCGTCCACGTTTCCTTCCCGTGATTCTCCACAGCGCATTGCAGCTCCAAGAGGCGATCGCTCGCCGCACGCCACCGCTGTTCCAGCTGGAGTCCCGGACGCCTTCGGGATGCAAATCGGCGTACGATTGCCGGCCCCGCCGGGTCCAGTTCGCCTTCCCATCGATGTCGTTCCGTGTCGCTCGGCCAGTACGGCGGCCCCGGCGCGATATGGATGCCCCGGAGCACCTCCAATCCGCCGGCGGCCTCCACGGAGGTCCGACCGCCGATTCCCGCCGAGACGAGGCGCATGGCGCCCGTGTGAAGGCAAGCATCCTTCTCCTGTCTGTAGGCGACGGCACCGGCCGGAGGCAGGCACACGATCGTGAGCTCCTTTTCTGCGTGGACGCCGCGACCCGCGACACGGACCCGCAACGGAACCGACTTTGCCTCCGGTCGACTGTCTTGCACATGCAGGAACAGGCGGCGCACGCCGCCCTTTCCTAAACGAACGCGGACGCGGGTCGGCTTGATGCCCACCCCTCGCGCCGCCAGGGTCACGATCCCACGGATCGCCCTGCCCGACTGGTTTCGCAGACGGATGGCGAGGTCCTTCGAACCGGGGGCCGGGACCGAGCTGGCTTCCTCCCATTCAATGGCTACGGCCGGACGCGGGCGGAACCCGGCGCGCAGCCGGATGATGCGCCCGTCGAGATGGATCCCAGATTCCACCGCCGGCGACGCCCACTCGGACGGGGTGTCCTCGAATCCGCGGGCGAGTTGGACCGTGCCGACGATTTCACGCTTCCTCCCAGGGCTCAGGACGAACGGGCGGGGACGCTCCGCGCGAATCCCTCGTTGGCGGGCAGGCTCAATCCGCACCCGGATGGAACCGCGGCCCCGATTCCAAACGACCCAGTGGACCTCGGCCGGACAACCCTCGATGATCCGGCCCTCCGGAACCCAGGCCTCCACGCGGACCGCCCGATCCTCGAACGCCATCACGCCTCGAGCGCCGCGGTCGATGACGACCTCCAAGCGATCGCGGCCCGCACGGAAGCGGTAGACGAAGGCGTCGATGCCGTGCAACGAGTCCTCGTCATGGTCCCGCTTCAGATCTCGGCGTAGGCTCGCGTACCAATCGTGCTTCGAGAAGAACCCGCGCGCGGGCTCATACGTCAGGAGGAGCGGCAGGTAGTTCTGAAGATAGGCATGGGATCCCGGGACCCACATGTACCCCGTGCGCTTGTAGAGGCGCATCGCCTTCTCGTTCCCCGGCCATGTATGTAGGTCGACTCGCGGGAACCCCCGCGCGATCGTCCGTTCCATCGCCGCGAGGAGAAGGGCCTTGCCCACTCCGCGCCCCTGGTACCTCGGATCCACGTTGAGCCACTGCACGTACGTCGCGTCCGGCGAGCCCCACCACTCGAAGAGCCGGGCGTAGCCGACCGGCCGGCGACCTTCCATCGCGAGGAATCGCCCGAGGGAGTCCGTCCTTCGCTCCCAGTCGAGGGCCTCCGCCGCGGTCTTCGGCCGCAGGTGCACGAGGCCTCCCGGCCAGCCGGCGTCGCTGGCGTTCCAGAGCGCCGCGAGGAGCTTCGCGTGGCGGGGCCGCCATTCAATGATTCGCATCGAGCCGCCGCGATTCGCCCGGTCGATTAAAACGTATGGCCTCCTCACGTGGGAGACCCGGACCGCAGGGCGCGGCGTTGCATCCATCGCGCGACGACGTCCTCGTGGCTCCGGGCGTACTCGGACGCCTGCATCGTTCGAGGATCCTTCCACGCGAGCTCCGCGTACCACGCGGGCGTGGGAGCCTCCGCCCCGCGAGGCGGGACCGCGTCGACGATGAACCACACATCGAGGTGCATTTGGCCCGGGGACCGCGCGGGCTCGTAGTAGTCCGTCTCGACCCGTGGCTCCGTGTATCGCATCCCGCGCATCGTGAGAATCTCCTCGCCGAACTTGACCTGGGTCGCGGGGATCGTCCACCCCCGTCCGTGCAGCCTGCGCCACTCGGGATCAAGACCCGCAAGGACCTCCCACGCGGGATCGTCCGCGTACCTGCCCAGGAGGATCCGCTTCCCGCGACGCACGAACAGGAACACGCTGAGGCACATCCCGCCGTGCAGGAGCCGGCGGAATCCGGCGGGCGGAGCGCTCGGGGACAGCCACAGGAAGGGGCCTTCGCCGACCATGGATGGGCAACCCCTCGGGGGAGAAAAAGGCGCTCCCGCTGCAGGCCGCCCCTCCGAGAGGGTGACTCGGGTCCCCGTAGGAAGCTTTATTCAAGGACACCCGCTTGCGCGCCGCCATGGCCCGGCCGGTCGTGGGCATCATCGGAGGTTCCGGCTTGCGCGATACCTCGATCCTCGCCGCCGACGAGGCGAGACCGATCGACACGCCGTACGGACCGCCGAGCGAGGTCCCCCGCGTGGGCCGCCACGGCGGCCTCACCGTCGTCTTCATCGCGCGCCACGGGAAGGACCACCGCATCCCGCCCCATCGGCTCAACCACCGCGCGAACCTCTGGGCAATGAAGGAACTTGGGGTGACCCGCATCCTCGCGACCTCCTCGACGGGCTCCCTGAAGAAGCCGATCCATCCGGGGACGTTCGTCGTGCCCCACGACTTCGTCGCCTTCTGGAACATCCCGACCTTCTTCGACGACCGCGTCGCGCATGCGACGCCCTCCTTGGACGACGAGCTCCGGGAGGTCCTCGCGACGGCGGCGAAGCGGTCGGGGGTGACGGCCCGGAGCCGCGGCGTGTACGTGCAGACGACGGGCCCGCGCCTCGAGACCCAGGCCGAGATCGCGTATTTCAAGACCCTCGGAGACGTCCTCGGGATGACGATGGCCTCGGAGGCCACCCTCGCCTCGGAACTCGAGATCCCGTACGCGTCCCTCTGCTCCGTGGACAATTATTGCCACGGCCTCGTGGACCGACCCCTGACCTACCTTCAGATCGTGAAGATGCAGCAGAAGAACGCGGAGGCGGTCCGTTCGATCATGGGCCACGCGCTGGAGCTGGTCGGTTGAGCGTCCTGATCAAAGACGTGACCCTCGAGGGTCATGTCACATCAATCTACATCGAGGGCAACCGGATCGTGGAGATCGGCGCGAAGCGCGAGGCCGATACGGTGATCGAGGGAAAGGGAAAGGTCGTGCTCCCCGGGATGGTCAACCTCCACACCCACGCCGCGATGACCCTCTTCCGCGGGTTCGGGGACGACATGAAGCTCCAAGACTGGCTCTCGACCAAAATATGGCCTCAGGAGGCGAAGCTCCGGCCCGAGGACATCTACTGGGGCACGAGGCTCGCATGTCTCGAGATGATCAAGTCGGGCACGACGACGTTCAACGACATGTACTTCCACATGGACCAGGCCGCGAAGGCGGCGAAGGAAATGGGGCTCCGCGCGTTCCTATCCGAAGGATTCATCGACCTCGGTTTCGAGAGCCGCGCGAAGGAGCAGTTCAAGCGGGTCGATGAGGTGAACCGCAAGATCGAGGCGCTCAAGGTCGATCGGATCACCCCCGTCCTGGGTCCACACACGATTTACACCGTCTCGGAGGACTCGTGGAGGAAGTTCGCGGAGATCGCGGACAAGAAGGGCTACCTGATCCACACCCACCTCTCCGAGACGAGGCGGGAGGTCGACGATTGCCTGGCCCAGCACGGGCTCCGGCCCGCGCAGTATCTCGAGAAGATCGGGTTGCTCACGAAGAACGTGATCGCGGCCCACGGCTGTTGGCTTGATCCGAGCGAGATCGAGATCCTCGCGAAGGCGGGCGCGAAGGTCGCCCACTGCCCCGTGTCGAACATGAAGCTCGCGACGGGCCAAGCGATGCCCTTCGCGGCCCTGAAGGAGGCGGGGGTGGTCCTGGGCCTCGGGACCGACGGGGCGGCGAGCAACAACAACCTGGACATGTTCGAGTCCGTGAAGTTCGCGGCGCTCCTCCAGAAGTTCGCGCATCAGGATCCGACGATCCTTCCGGCCGCCGAGGCATTTGAGATGGCCACCCTGGGCGGCGCCCGAGCCCTCGGGATCGACGCTGGCCTAGTCGGGGAGGGTCGCCTCGCGGACCTCATCCTCGTCGACCTCAAGAGGCCCGAGATGGTCCCGCGACACGATGACCTCTCGAACCTCGTGTACGCGGCGCACGGGAACGTCGTGGACACGTTGATCTGCGACGGCCAAGTGCTGATGAAGGGACGCCGGGTGAAGAGCGAGGCGGAGATCCTCGAAAAAGCGGCCGCGGTGGCGGAGGACATTCGGACGCGGGAGTGACGATGGCGCTCGACCGACTTCGTGCGAGTCTCCGGGAATGCCCCGTCGTGAAGTTTGGCGACTACTCGTACTTCGTGCATCCGATCACGGATGGGATTCCGCTGGGCCGCCCCGAGGTTCTCGAGGAGGTCCTCGCGGAGCTTGCGCGGATCGGAGACTGGTCGCGATGCGACAAAATCGTGACCGCAGAATCGATGGGCTTCCCGCTGGCCTCGGGCCTGTCCTTGCGGGTGCGCAAGCCGTACGTCTTCATCCGGAAGCGGCAATACGGCCTCCCGGGCGAGGTCTCCTTGAAGCAGACCACGGGATATTCGAGGACGGACATGTTCATCAACAACGTCCTGAAAGGGGATCGCGTCGTGTTCGTCGACGATGTCATCTCAACCGGCGGGACGCTCGCCTCAATCGTGACGGCCCTCCGCCAGATTGGGGCCGAGGTCGTCGATGTGCTCATCGTATTCGAGAAGACCCGTGAGAAGGCGCGGATGGAGCGGGAGCTGGGGCTGAAGATCAAGACGCTCCTCGCGATCGATGTCGTCAGCGGCAAGGTCCTCGAGCGCGGCTAATCCCCTTTCGCGGGGGCGCCCTCGGGAGCTTTCTCCCGCTTCGACTCTGCGACGTGGACGAGGTATCGCTTCATGAGGGGCGCCGGGAGGATACTCACCACAATGATCGCGAGGACGATGATGCCGAACAGGTCCTCCCGGATCACGGTCGCCGTCAGCGCGGTCAGGGCGACGATGAGCCCGACCTCGCCCCGGGGGGTCATCCCCCATCCGATGGCCTTCGCTTCGTCCTTCGACATGCCCCCCCATCGCGCGGGGACCGCGCAGCCGACCACTTTGGTGAGGATTGCGACCCCTACGAGGACGGCCGCGAAGACGAACAGCTCCGGGACGCCTGCGACGGCTCGGAGATCGACCAGGACCCCGAGCGAGATGAAGAAGATCGGCGTGAAGATCGCTCCGAGATATCCTGCCCCCTCGGTGAACTCCTCCCGCAGCGGCGTCGAGGCAAACATGGTCCCGGCAAGGAACGCGCCGACGATTGCGGAGAGGCCGATGACCTCGGCAACGAACGCGTAGAAGAACGCGATCGCCATCGCGATGATGAAGCCGCCGTGCTTCAGTCCGACCTTCATCCCGCGGACCTGGATCCCCACGACGATTCGGCTAAAGAAGTACGTGCCCACGAGAATCGCGACCACGATGAAGACCACCGCAGTCGCCATGAGGACGGCGATCGACACCGGTTCCACCTTGCCCTCGCTCATCCCGACGACGATGGAGAGGATGAGCAGGCCGAGGATGTCGTCGACGACCGCTGCGCCCATGATCGTCTGGGCGACCCTCTCCCGCATCAGGCCCAGGTCGAGGAGCACGGACGCCGCGATCGCGGTGCTCGTGGCGGTCAGCGTCGCGCCGACGAACATCGCCATGACGAACCGACCGGACGCGCCCTCGGATCCCGCCGGGACGAGGAAGAACGCGGTCAGGAAGCCGAACAGTAGGGGCAGCGCGACCCCGCCCAGGGCCACGAAGACGTTCTTCCGCGTATAGATCGCGCGGAAGTCGCTCTCGAGGCCGATCACGAACAGCAGGAAAATCGCCCCGAGGGCGGCAAAGCTCGAGACCAGGGCCGACGAGAACAGGACGATACCGAACGAACCCAGGATGCTGGGACCCAAGAGTATCCCGATTCCGATCTCGCCGATGATCGTCGGCTGCTGGAACCGCTTGATCGTGAAGTGCGACAAGGTCGCGAGGACGAGCAGGATCGTGAGCTGCTGATAGAGGAGGGTGGGATCGAAGACTTCCGCCATCGTCCCCCCGAAGGAAAGGGCGCACTTAAAGGCTCAGAGGGCACGCCCTTCGGCGACGCGCAAACGGCCTAGGTGTGACGCCGGGATCGGGACTTCCGCATTTCCTCTTGGGTCACGATCACGTTCAGATGGATGACCTCGTCGTCGTCGCGCCGGTCGTAACGGACGCTCCGGCCCTCGCAGAGGATCTTGTGGAACTCGAACCGCATCGTCCCGGCCCACGAAACTTCGAGGCGACTTATGAAACGAAACGGGACGGTTACCCAGTCCGATAGGTGATAATGTCGGAGATGGTTTCACGTGCCCATGGAACAGAAAAAGGAAGGGATGGGAATGAGCGGGATGGGATTGGCCACTACTGGCGGAGCAGGTCGAGCCCGTTCCAGTCTCCGCCGAAGTCCTTGACCTGGCCGGTCGCGAGCTGGAAGCGCGCGCGGAGCCGACCGTTCTCGAAGAAGATGTATGCGTTGCGGAGGCACGAGGTGTACAGGTTCTTCCTCTTGCCTTTCTGGGTCAAAATCCGCTCCACGCATTGGATGAGGCCGACCTCTTCCAAAATGCGTATCTTGCGGTAGCAGGCCGCGATCGGGATGCCGTATCGCTGGCTGATTTCCTGCGCGCTGATCTTTCGCTTGTACGTGGCCAACAGGATCTTCGCGCTGTATTCGTCCGTCAGGAGCTGGGATGCTTCCAACGGGGAGAGCAGCTTCGACGTCGAGTCCTGGAGATTGCCGGTGTCGCCGTTGTTGTCCTCCACGGTCGAACCCCGCAGCCGTTGTGCGGCATCGATGCCTCCCCAGGATATTTAAGCTATCGCCCTTGATTATCACGCCTCGAACCAGTTCTCGCGCGTGATTATCAACGCGCGCGAAAACGCGTGCGCGCGCGCGGGGAGCCGTCACGCGCCGCTCGCCGAGTTCAGCTCGATCCACTTGCCGTTGATGTCCTTCTCGTAGTCGAACTCGAACTTGACCTTGAACGTGCCGTCTTCGTAGACGAGCACGGCGGATTTGAGGAGGGACCGGTAGAGCTTCATCGTCTTGCCCTTCGGCGTCGTGACGATCTCTGCGACCTTGAGGAATCCCGCCTCTTCGAGTTCGTGGATCTTGCGGTAGCAGGCCGCGATCGGGATGTCGTACCGGTCGCTGATCTCTTGCACCGAACGAGGCATGTTCTGGGTCGCGACCATGATACGTTCCGCGTACTCGTCCGTGAGCAAGCGCGAGATGTCCTTTTCTCGCATCGCGCTTCGATTCAAACCTGGTGTTAATTCCGTTTCTATCCGGTTATCTGAATTGAGAAGACGTCACACAATCGGGCGCAAGTCCGCCTCGGGCACTCCCGACGACAAGTCGAACGACAGATTGAACAGCCCCGTGTAGGGTTTCTCCCCGTACAGGACGACGGATCCGTTCAGGTTCTCCACATGGAGCAGGACGCTGGACAGGTTCGCGAGCTTCGGGGCGGAGGCGCTCTGCGGCGTGACGAACCCGACGAAGACGTCCATCGCACGGCGGACGGAGGTGAGGACTCCGGACATCTCTTCCAGCACCTTGTCACCGTAGACGGATTCCAGCGTGTCGAAGGCCATCAGGGCGAGGAAGGGCCTCGCGGAGTTCGGCAGACGGTACTCCACGTTGGACCACTTCAGGTCCGCGTCAACCTTGCGGCCCTCGAGGGGGAGCGCGTTCGGCGCTGCCTCCGTGCCGCCGAGGGAGGCGGTCTCGAAGACGAGCACGTGCTTCTCGAACGCCCCCTCCCCGAGGTGCGGCGTCACGATCTCCCGGAGGAAGTCCACGGTCCCTTTCCTCGGGGGGACGTGAGCCACTCCACGGCCCATGGCCACGAAGTTGCAGATCATCGCCGACCGTATCCAGTCGACGTATTCCGACGAGACGTTGTTCGCGATTTCGAAGGCGACGACCCGCCCGCGGGCCAACCCTCCGACGAGGGCGTCCAGCGCGGGCATGCCGCTGCTCACCTCGTCCTTCGAGCGGTCGGGGTGCGCCTTCCACTCCTTCGGCTTCGCGGCCTTCGGTCGCTCGGAGATCTCGAACGCGGTGAGACGTCCCCCGTCCAGTGTGTACAGGTACCGGTGCTGCCGGATCTGCTGCCCGCGGAGCTTCTCGATCGTCATCACCCTCAGCCGGCGTCCGGCGTGGTCGGAAGAGGCGAGGTTGATCACGCCGTCGCCGAGGTAGTCGAGCCGGCTCTCCGCCCCGCCTTCGAGGACGTACACGACGTTCTGCTTGCTCCCCTCGACGAGGTCCTTTTGGAAGACGTTGATGAGCTTCGAGGCCGCGATGCCGTAGTGCTCCGCGAGCGCGTCAATCGAGTCGATCAGGAGCAGCGCGCGGCCCGGGATCTGGGAATCGATGAAATCGTATGCCCGCTCGACCTCCGGCAGGTCGAAGCCGATCGTGATGTCGAAGTATCCGCCCTTCACGTCCGCGCCCGCCGCCTTCGGCTCCGTCTCCTCGTCGCCCTCCTCGCCCCGCTCGATCTTGCCAACGAGCTGGTCCAGCGCCTGGCGGACCACCTTCGTCGCGGCGCCCTCAGGCCTGGAGGCGATCGCGAGGGTCGCGGGCGCCAGCCGGCCCCGCAGCCACGAGAACTGATTGTACAAGGATTCGTCGGAGACGCGGGAGCTGAGGTAATGGGACTTGTTGATCTCCCCGAGCTCCTCCGTGAGCTGGAGCGCGAACGTGGTCTTCCCGGTCCCCGCGGGGCCCTTCACGATGAGGGAATGGCCACCGGGCGCGTGGAAGAACTGAATGACCTCCGGGGGGATTCGGCCCGCCTGCTTCAGAGACCTCACCGGCTCGAAACAGCGCCGTCGGCTATAGAAACATTTCTCCGCGAGGTTCAATCGTGATGACGACCGTCAGGCGGAGCGACGCGCCACGAGCACTCGGAAGCGCCTCGCGTCGTCCGCCATCGTGAGGTTGTTGAACATCGCGTACGCGTCGTCGTATTCCTCGCACATCGCCTTCAGCCGCGCGAGGTCCTCGTCCGTGTAGGTATACCGGTACCGCTGGCGGCCTGGCGGGCTGCCATGGAGTCGGAAGTAGGCCAGGCCGTACGTGGCGGGCTGTGTCGCGAAAGGGTCCACCGCATGGATGAGCCCGAGATCCTCGCAGGCCTTCTCGACGATGTGGACCGGCCAAGCTCCGCGCGGCTCCCAAGCCTTCACCGCGGCGGTCCCCACCGACTCGAAGAAGCGGTAGAGCGCCGCGATCCGTTCCGGCGTCGGCCCGAACGACACCGGCGTCTGGAAGACGATCACACGAGCGTCGAGGGCCTCCGCGACGGCGAGGGTGGCCCTCCAGCCCTCTCGGACCTGCGGAGTGTCCTGGAACCCGCCGTACGCGGAGCGCTCCGTCTCCGGGATGGTGCGGCCGGAACGCCGGTACGTCGGCGACGTCGCGGCGTGCGTGATGAATTGGGACGCCTTGACCGCAAAGACGAACGTGGGCGGGGCGGCGAGCCGCCAGCGCCTCGCCCGCTCGACGCTCACGGGCCGGTAGAACGTCTCCTGGATCTCGATCGCATCGAGCTCCCGGAACGCAGCGCTCTGGCTGCGTCCGAAGCCGCACGTTCCCGTGAGGATCATCCGATGCGCATCCGACCGCGAAACTATAAAGGCGGTTGTTGGGGTACGCGGAAGCCGTGAAGAACCAGGAGATCGCGGCCCTCTTCAGCGAGATCGCGGACATGCTGGACATCCTCGGGGAGGACCGCTATCGCGTGGTCTCCTATGGCCGTGCTGCGCGGCAGATCGAAGCTCTGACGGAAGACGTCGAGACCCTCGTCGCACAGGGGCGGCTGGGGGAGGTCGCGGGCATCGGGTCCGCGCTGGGGGAGAAGATCCGGGAGTATCTCGAGACGGGTCGGATCGCCTACCACGAGGAGCTCAAGGGGAAGTTCCCTCCCGGGGTGCTGCAGCTCCTCGACGTCCCGGGCGTGGGGCCCAAGAAGGTCGCCGTGCTCTGGCAGCAGCTCGGGATCACGGATCTCGACACGCTCGAGAAGGCCGCGCGCAGCGGTCGGCTCCGACGATTGAAGGGCTTCGGCGAGAAGACGGAGGACAAGATCGTTCGAGGGATCCAGTTGCTCCGGGAGGGCCAAGCCAGGGCCCTCATCTGGGATGCGGCCGCGGTCGCGGAGAAGGTGCTCGCCTACCTGAGAGCGAACAGTCCCGTGGAGCGCGTGGAAGCGGCGGGCAGCTTCCGGCGGAGCAGGGAGACCGTCGGGGACATCGACATCCTCGCCGTCGCGCGGGACCGCGAAGCGGTACGTCGGGCCTTCACCGCGATGCCCGACGTCCGCGAGGTCATCGCCGCGGGGGAGACGAAGGCGACGGTCCTTATGAATTATCTCGGCTACATCGACGACGAGGAGCGGGTCCTCCAAATCGACCTGCGGATCCTCGACGCGGAGAGCTGGGGCGCGGGCCTCCAGTACTTCACCGGCTCAAAGGACCACAACATCCATCTGCGGACGATGGCAGAGAAGCAGGGGCTCAAGCTCAACGAGTATGGGGTCTTCCGAGGGGAGGAGAGAGTCGCAGGGAACACGGAGGAAGGCGTGTACGGGGCCCTGGGCCTTCCCTGGATTCCGCCGGAGATGCGGGAGGACCAAGGCGAGGTTGAACTCGCGCTCGAAGGGCGGCTGCCACGCCTCGTGACGCCCGAAGATATCCGTGGGGAGTTCCACGTGCACACGAATGCGACCGATGGGACGGAGCCGCTGGAGGCCATGGTGGACGCCGCCCGCCGGTCCGGCTATGAATACGTCGGGATCTCAGACCATTCCGTCTCGGCGACCGTGGCCTTCGGACTCACCGCGGAGCAGGCGCTCGCCCGCCGGGACCGCTTCCGAGAACTCAACCGCGACCGGAAGGACTTCACGATCCTGTTCGGCACGGAGTGCGACATCCTCGACGGCGGCGAGATGGACTACCCCGACGAGGTCCTGAAGGAGTTCGACTACGTGATCGCGGCCGTCCACTCGAGGTTCACGCTGCCTCGGAAGGAGCAAACGGAGAGGATCGTCGCCGCAGTACAGAATCCGTTCGTGAACATCCTGGCGCATCCGACGACCCGCCTCATCGGCCAGAGGGATCCCATCCAGGTGGATCTCGAGGAGGTATTCGCCGCAGCCTCGAAGGCGGGGACCGCCATCGAGGTGAACGCCTATCCGAACCGGATGGACATCACGGGGAGCCAAGCGCGGGCAGCAAAGCTCGCGGGCTGCCGCATCGCCGTGGACACGGACAGCCATGCGAGCGAGGAGCTCGCTGCGATGCAGTTCGGGGTTGGCACCGCGCGGCGGGCGTGGCTCACGCCGGAGGACGTCGCCAACGCGTGGCCTTTCGACCGGGTGAGGTCGTTCTTCCGGTAGGCCGCGAGGCCTCGAGGATTTCCGCGGCCCGCTGCACGACATCCCGGTCGTTCTTCCAATGCAGGAGCCGAAGGGCCTGGGGCCTCGAGAACCAGCGGGCCTCGTCGAAGCCCGCTTCCAACTGGAGGCGACCGCGCACCGGCTCCGCCAGGAAGTACGCGACGCTCTTGTCGTAGTTAAGCTCCTTCGGCGGCCAATAGTACTGGTAGTGGATCGTCAACAGCGGGCGCAGGAGCTTCACACGGAGGCCGGTCTCCTCCTCGATCTCCCGGATGGCGGTCGCCTCGAGACTCTCCCCCGCCTCGACGGTCCCCTTCGGGAGACACCAGATGTCCTCATCGGCCCGCTTGATCAGGAGGAAGCGACCCTCCGGATCGACAACGACGGCGCCGCTGGAGACCGTCGTCTGGAACGGTCGGTCCGCTCGCGGCGGCGCGCTCCGGACGCGGGCCTTCTTGGGACGGAGCATGCGGGCGACCCGTCTCAGATCGTTCCGGAACTCGCGCTCGAGCTTGCGATTGTAGAGGACCGCGGCAGGATGGTACGTCGCGACGAGGGGGCGGCCCTCGAGGCTCTGGACTTTCGGCCGAGCCTCCTTCAGGTCGACCGCCGAGCCG
>Ga0209172_10001113_pt1 | contig 62072 bp, 41 predicted proteins | sample LarsenN4metaG_FD_184113 | JGI IMG/M metagenome (GOLD analysis project Ga0209172, IMG submission 184113) | Hot spring sediment bacterial and archeal communities from British Columbia, Canada, to study Microbial Dark Matter (Phase II) - Larsen... ...
CTCCAACCACCTCCACTATGGTTGATATTTTAATTGCTACTGCACTTAATTTAGTCAATCCCAATCATCTCAAAAATTGGTTTATTCACTGCTGTTACTGTACTTCATAAACTTGCAATCTGCTGTAAGTATTTGACAAGAATTCAGAATTTAAAATTAGCAATGCTTGTAGTTATCGGGTGTATGAGATAGACAAAATATCTCTGTAATGAAATCGCTTGTTAAACAGTATTTTCCGTTATTAATACTGTAGATATCAAGTTAGTAACTGCATCTTCGGAGCAGTATCTATACGTACTTAAAGAGATAATTATGCAAGTGGAATAAGGGTTTAATTTGATAATTTAGATAAATTTTTATATTGATTTCTTCAAAATCTTCAAAGTTTATACAGAGAAAAATCAAAATCTTTGAAAAGATTAAAAAAGAAATATAAAATAAATGGCTTAACTTAACAAGTTATGTATAAATTGTTTTACTGCGGCAATTTTGCGTAATTGCACGATTGCTGTGTCAAATTTTAATTCCTTACAAAGAAAAAACTAGCTAGACAATTGTTTCAAGTGCTGGGGGGTAAATCAGTGTACAGACGGCACAAGCATCATCGATGTAAGTCTGTTAATTTTTGGAGTAACCAGCATTTGCTGCCGCTTGTGGTTGGTATTGTGATATTCGTAGCGGTGATTATTCTCTGGCAGGAATTAATAGTTGCAGAGCAAAGTAATATTCAAAAACTGATTCAACAACAGGCGATCGCTACCAAGACCGAATTAGTTACCCAGCTAAATTATCGCGTTTCCGCCTTAGAGCGCATGGGTAAGCATTGGCAACTGCATAATGGCATTCCGCAAACGCAATGGGAGGTAGAAGCCGCAGCATATATCGAAGATTATAGCGGCTACCAAGCAATTGAAAGGGTTGATCCCTCATGGCGGGTGCGGTGGACTGTGCCGTTAGCTAACCAACAAACAGATCCAGATATCGACCTGAGCCAAGTATCTCAACAACAGCCCGCCTTAGAAATAGCAGCGAGCAATCATCAAACTATACTGACTCGCACAATGAAGCTACAAAAAGATCACAGGGGATTTTTAGCCTGTGTACCTTTATATAGTGGTAAGCAATTTAATGGATTTATCTTAGGAGTTTTTCGCATTCAACCCTTATTTGATACAATTCTGCACATACCAGAGGGTTACAAAATTAGGATATTTGAAGGCCAAGATTTAATTTATCATCAAGAGCCATCATTACCAATATCATCCACTTGGCAACAGCAAATCAATATTGATATATACGGAATCAATTGGCAATTACTGATTGAACCTACTCCTGAATTCTTAGCAGATTTACACTCACCTCTACCCACCTTTGTATTACTGTCAGGCATCTTTGCATCTGTGGGGCTAACATTATTAACTTATCTTGTTCAAGTTACTCGAATTAGCAACCGCCAGATAGCAACCATCAATCAAGAACTAGCTCAAAGAATTGCGGCACAACAACAAACAGAAATAGCTTTGCGTGCTAGTGAAAACCGATTCCGACAATTACTCGAAACAGTCAAAGTCATCCCCTGGGAGTTAGACCTCAAAACCTGGTGTTTTACCTATGTAGGCCCACAAGCTGAAACTCTGCTAGAATATCCCGTTTCTCAATGGTATGAAGAGAATTTTTGGTTCAATCATCTACATCCCCATGATAGAGAACAGGCCTTGAGTCTTTGTAAAGCAGCTGTGGCTAGAGGCGAAAATCACGAAATGGAATACCGAATGCTGGCCGCCGATGGCAGAGTTGTGTGGCTACGAGACATTATCAGTGTAGTGCAAACAGATGGCAATCCTGTGCTGCTACGGGGATTCATGTTCGATATTACTGGTTTGAAACTAGTAGAAGAAACTCTGCGATTGCGGGAGAGAGCATTGGCTGCTACTAGCAATGGGATTGTCATTGCCGATGCCAGATTAGCCAACTATCCAATAGTTTATGTAAACTTGGCCTTTGAACAAATCACAGGTTACAGTGCAATAGATGTGATTGGGCAGAACTGTCGCTTCTTGCAAGGCACAGATTACCAGCAACCAGCACTGAATGAACTGCGATTAGCCATGAAAACTGGCAACAGATGCACAGTGATTCTGCGGAACTACCGCAAAGATGGCAGTTTATTTTGGAATGAATTAAGCATTTCTCCTATTTATGACGAAACAGGTCAATTAACCCACTTCCTGGGCATCCAAAACGATATTAGTAATCGCCAACAAGCAGAAATGGCACTGCGTCGGCAAGCCCTCACCTTTGCGAATATCTACGATGGCGTAATCATCACAGATTTAAATGGTAATATCCTGGATTGGAATCCTGCTGCCGAACGCATATTTGGTTACACTAAAGCCGAAGTTTGTGAACAATCGATCAGCACTTTACATCAACCGGAAGAAGATGCAGCCTTGAATACTGCCATTTTGAAAGACGTTACTCAACATGGACGTTGGTCAGGTGAACTGAAGTTTGTCAGGAAAGATGGCAGTGAGTGCGTTTGTGAAACTACTGTAGTACCTTTGCAAGATGAACAAGGTCACAATGTCGCCACGATTAGTGTTAATCGTGACATTACTGAACGCAGAAAATCAGCAGCTTTACTACATCACTCTGAACAACGCTTCCAAGCGTTTATGAATCATAGTCCCACCCATGCTTGGATTACAGACTCCCAAGGGACAATTATCTATCTGAGTGAAAATTACCGTCGTGCTTTGAGATTACCTCTTAAAAAACTAATTGGCAAAAACATTTTTGATATTTATGAAGCCAGATTTGCTCAAAGCTTTCTAGAAACAATTCAAACAGTGGTGCAGACAAATCAAGTCATCGAAGTTATAGAGTCTGCCCCCTGTGCTGATGGTAAAATGCGAGATTTTTTAGTCTATAAATTTCCCATTTCCCATCAAGGCGATGAGCGCTTGGTGGGAGGAATTGCCATTGATATTACTGAACGTAAACGTGCAGAAGAAGCACTGCGCCAAAGTGAAGAACGCTGGCAATTAGTCATCGAAGGCAATCAAGATGCCATTTGGGATTGGAATATTCTCACCAATGAAATATTTCGTTCTGCACGCTGGGCGGAATTAGTAGGAGAAGAAAACTATCAACCCATCAGTAATAGCAAAGATTGTTGGCATCACATTCATCCCGAAGATTACGACCGGGTGATGGCAGTGACTCAAGATTATCTCAATCATAAAATCCCCAAATATGTCATAGAGTATCGTCTGCGTTGCCATGACGGACATTACAAATGGGTATTAGTTCATGCTACCGCCCAATGGGATGAACAAGGTAATCCCGTGCGGATGGTGGGTTCAATCAAAGATATTACTGAGCGGGTGCAAGCCCAAGAAGCATTGCAACGACAATTAAATCGGAAACTGCTCCTAGAGCAAATCACTCAAAAAATTCGCCAAAGTCTTGATAGTAAGGAAATTTTTGAAACAGCTGCGACCCAAATTGGACAAGCATTTGCTGTTGATCGCTGTCTAATTCACTCTTACATTAGTAACCCTATCCCCCGCATTCCCCTAGTTGCAGAATATAACAAAGTCCCTGATTCCCGCTCTATGGAGAAATTAGAAGTACCGATGTCAGGGAATCCGCATGGTCTAGAGATGATGACCAACGATCGCGCCCTCATTTCATCCAATGTCTACAAAGACCCCCTACTAGAACCTGCTGCTTCTATTTGTCGAGCCATTGGCTTGAAATCCATGTTAGCCATTCGTACCTCCTATCAAGGAGAACCTAATGGTGCGATCGGCTTGCACCAGTGTACCCACTTCCGCCAATGGACTGCGGAAGAGATTGAATTATTAGAAGCTGTAGCTGCTCAATTAGGCATCGCCCTCGCCCAAGCTCAACTGCTAGAAAAAGAAACTCGTCAACGGGAAGAACTCACCGTCAAAAACTTTGCTTTAGAGCAAGCAAAACGAGCAGCAGAATCCGCAAATCGCGCAAAAAGCGAGTTTTTGGCGATGATGAGCCATGAAATTCGCACTCCCATGAATGCCATCATCGGGATGACAGGCATATTACTCAACACTGAATTAACTCTGCAACAGCGAGATTTTTTGGAAACCGTCTTAATCAGCAGTGAAGCTTTACTCACCATCATTAATGATATTCTCGATTTTTCCAAGATTGAGTCAGGCAAGTTAGAACTAGAAGCACAGCCTGTTGATATCAGAACTTGTGTAGAGCAAGTCATTGATTTGTTAGCTCCCAAAGCTGCCCAAAAAGATATTGAACTCGCCTATTTCATTCATCCCCAAGTCCCAGATCAGATCGTTGGCGATTTCACCCGTCTGCGGCAAATTTTCACTAACTTACTGAATAATGCTATTAAATTCACAGAAAAAGGTGAAGTAATTCTGTCTGTGAACAGCACGCCCAAAGGCAACAACGGCTGCGAACTTCTGTTTATTATCCAAGATACGGGTATTGGCATTCCTCCAGAAAAGATGAAACGCCTATTTCAACCTTTTGTGCAAGCTGATGCCTCTACGACCCGCAAATACGGTGGTACAGGATTGGGTTTAGTCATTAGCAAACGTTTAGCTGAGATGATGAGAGGTCGTATTTGGGTGGAAAGTCAAGGATGTCTTGGTGGTAGTCCGCCTCCGAGATGGCAAAAACACAAAATTAAATCCACCGCTATCTTGACCACTGGCTCTACTTTTTACTTTGCCATGACTGCCCAAGTGTTAACTCATTCCAAGGCTGATGAATTAATAATTTCCCCCATCTTCTTGAGTGGTAAACGCTTATTAATTGTTGATGATAATCCAACAAATCGCCGAATTTTGCGTTTACAAGCCGAGCCTTGGCAAATGCAAACTTATGCTGTTACCTCTGGTGCAGAAGCTTTAGCTCTACTTGACCAAGGATTGGAGGTGGATATTGCGATTTTGGATATGCAAATGCCAGAAATGGATGGTTTGACATTGGCACGGGAAATCCGTAAGCGTTCTGCATATCAATATTTGCCCTTGGTAATGCTCACCTCTTGGGGCAAACCAAATTATGATTCTGATCTCAGGCGTTTGGGATTCATTGCTTGTCTGCACAAGCCAATCAAACAATCCCAACTCTACGATGTACTGACTAGTCGTTTGGGTAGTCGGCCGATTCGAGACAATTTTTCTCGTGCCGATGTCAATCTTATGACTCACAATTTAGCAGAGCAATTACCACTGCGGATTCTGTTGGCTGAAGATATGGTCATCAATCAGAAAGTGGCTCTACTCATGCTGAAAAAAATCGGTTATCGAGCTGATGTGGTGGCCAATGGATTAGAAGTTTTAGAAGCCTTGCAACATCAGGCTTATGATGTAGTGTTGATGGATGTGAATATGCCAGAAATGGATGGTTTAGAAGCTAGCCGCAGAATTCGCCAAACCTGGAGCGAAGATGCTCGCCCCTATATTATTGCTATGACTGCTAATGCCATGCAAGGCGATCGCGAAGCCTGTCTAGCATCTGGCATGGATCACTACATCAGTAAGCCTATTCAAATTGATGATCTAGCCAAAGCACTGAGTCAGTGTCAACCCCTCAGACTTCATGATCAAGTCAGTGCAAAAATTCTCGCCCCCAATCCCAATTTCTTAGGAAATCATGTCTCCAATAAAGATGCTATTGATACTAGCGTTCTCCAAGAGTTACGTAAAATGTTATCCGGTGAAGTAGGGGCATTTGCTGAATTAATTAACTGTTACCTGACAGAAGCTCCTAAGTTGATCCACAATATTAATGTAGCAATCACAACTCACGATGCCGAAATTTTGTGGCATACAGCTCACAAACTTAAATCTAGCAGTGGTTCAGTTGGAGCAGTGTTATTAACTCAACTTTGCAAGCAACTAGAAGCCCAAGGACGCAGTAGCAACTTGGTCGGGATTGCGGAAATTGGCTCACAACTTTGTCAAGAGTATGAACGGGTCAAAACGGCTTTGCAAAGAGAAATCAATCGGGAGAAATCATGAACACTACTGTCCTCAAAGAACAGTCTTTAATTCTGATTGTTGATGACGAGCCATTTATCCGGGCGCAGTTACGGCTGTCTCTACAATATGAAGGCTATCGGACAGTAGAAGCTCAAGATGGTAGAGAGGCTTTGAGCGTTTTTCATCAATTGCAACCAGATATAGTGCTGCTAGATGCCATCATGCCAGATATGGACGGTTTTGAGTGTTGTACTCGCTTGCAATTGCTAGATAACACCAAACATACACCAGTTTTAATGATAACTGGATTGGAAGATAAAGAATCTGTCGATCGCGCTTTTGCAGTTGGTGCAATTGATTATGTGACAAAACCAATTCACTGGCCAGTTTTGCGCCAACGGGTCAAACGCTTAATTCAACAATCCCATCTCCAACAAAAGCTAGAAGCTGCGAACCGAGAATTGCAACGGTTGGTCACAATTGATGAATTGACTCAAATCGCTAATCGCCGCAGATTTGAAGAATATTGCTTACAAGAATGGCAGTGTATGGCACGAGAGCAATTATCCCTGTCTTTGATTCTCTGTGATGTTGATTTCTTCAAGGAATATAATGACACATACGGACATCGGGCAGGCGATCGCTGTCTACAAATGGTAGCTAAAGCGATTCAAGATACCGTCAAACGTCCAGCCGACTTAGTTGCTCGTTATGGTGGCGAAGAATTCGCTGTGATTTTACCCAGAACGGATTCTGAAGGTGCAGTGCATCTTGCGGAAGCCATTTGTCAATCAGTGCGGATGCTAGGAATACCGCATTCCCGTTCCCAAGTTAATATTTGTGTCACCATCAGCGCAGGTATAGCCACGATTATTCCTCAACCCAACTCCGATTTTCAAGAAATTATTGATGAAGCCGATCGCGCCTTATATCAAGCTAAAATTGCCGGGCGCGATCGCTGCCAAAAATACGACAGACTCCCATCTCCTAGTGTTGATTTGTGGGAGGAGGTGGGGAAGGAGTGGTGAAGAAAAAGGAAAAAGTAAAAAACCTGAGTTCGGGATAAGAAATCCTCGAAACCCTTGAGTTCTCGTTGTTCGGTCTGAAGCTATGTTTTCATCTATTCTCAATAAAGCATGTTGTTGAGATTAATCTCATTTGTGAAACTTAGTGACAAAATGATTCCACTTTAATCGCTTCTTTTATCACTTAGATTTTTGCTCAATCCTTACAGAATAAGCTTTTGAGCTTCTGGCTTAACCCGAACTCAGGTTAAAAAGGCAAAAGGCAAAAGATTCTTGTCTTTTTACTTTTTCCTTTTACCTTTTAAGCAGAACAGGGTAAATAATTGAAGGTTTGTAGTGAGAAATTTAGTTCTCAAAAAGGACTAAAGTCCTTACTAAGAAATGAATCCTAGTGTTTTTACATGACTTAACATTCTATTCCCAAGTATGGTCTTGATTAATCTCAATGACTAAATCAACTAGTGGAGATTGCGTTAAGGGCTTGATGAATAATTCGGGATGGAGCGATCGCCAAAAATAATTGACAAATCTTTCAATCTCTGTGTCTGTCATGCCGGATTTACCAGCCGCCATCATTTGTCGTTCGGCTTGTTTGCGCCACTCTACGGAATATCGGTAATCCTTGGGGTACAACACAATTAAGCTATCTAATCTCTCCCACAGGGGCAAATATTCACTCAGCCGCAGGTTCATTTCACGGGCAAAATTTTTATCTGCATCAGTGATAATGGGTGCTGGTGCATCATCAAATAATTGTGAATCTATCGGTTGCACACCGACAAACCAACCTTCAAAGAACAGAATATCAATGCTGTATACAATCTCTGGATGAGTGCGATCGCCTGCGCCATTATAGGCAGATTTATCAAAGCGGGGAATGGTGATCGGAGTTTTTGCTTGCCGGATTTGCTCTAGGACATTTATACCTAAGTTGACATCGTGCGTTCCTGGCGGCCCACGCCAAATCAAACGGGGGTCTTTTTGGGTTAATGCTAGACGCTCATCATAAGTTTTATACAAGTCATCTAAAGATAAACTCGCACTCCGATATCCCAACTCTTGGAGAATTAAACCCAACACTTGACACATCGTAGTTTTACCAGTTCCTTGACTCCCTAAAACACCTTGAATAAAGGGACGTTGCAAGTGTTGCTTTTGCGAGGCAATGCTGATTGCTAAAGGTAGCCACCATTCCCACAACATAGGGAGCATTTTTTCTAAAGATGTATGCAGGCGATGTTGGCAGAATTGGCTAAAAACTGGTAGCACTGAGTGTAAAAGCTGCGATCGCTCCTGAATCACTTGTTCTACATTCTCTGGTGTCACCCCAAATGCTTTTGCCTTAGCTGTATTATCTTCTAAAGCTGCGGCCTGTGCTGCTTGTTGCCCACTGGCAGTCCCTATTGCTTTTAACCAATCATTCATCACGAACCCAGTTTAAAGGCTTCAATAAACAAACTATAGGTAAAACCCACTTTCAAGAGGTTAATCACTTCTACCCACAAAGCTCTCCTAGCGAAAAAACTTTGGCTATAAAATATTCTGCTTGTTACCTCTGTCAAGACAACTAAGACTGCGGCGATGAAAATATCTATTTCTGCCTTTTGTCCTGCGGTAGTAGAAACTGCCGTACCCAAGAAAAAGCCGAACAAAAAGCTAATCAGCAGCAGCGACAGCCGCCGCCAAGGATTAGCAAACCATTGCCCCAAATTCCTAGCAATGGTATCGAATAAGTTGTTAAGACGAGTGTTTTGCATTGATTTGTCAAGAGTTATTAGTCATTAGCCAATGGGTATGGGGCATTGTATTTTGCTTCCCCTACCTCCCCTGTATCCCATGTTCTCTCTGCTTACCTACACCTAAATTCATCCTGCCACTATGCAAGGCCTGTCCCCTTGCCTATAAAGTCCATCACACAAACTACGCACTGTAGACTATATTAAGAAATGTCAATAATACGCTGTTGTTATATTTGGTGGCTTGAACAATGTTGCCTTGTAACTCAAGTTACTAACTTACTATCAATTTCCACTAGTGTTTCCTCAGAGAAACACATGGTTTATGTATCATCTATTTTGTCTCGGTATGATCATGCTTAACATAAATTCTTGTATCATCTCGCTTATACACTTTTTTACCGTTACTAACTCAAGTAATCTTTAAGACGAGTTCCACTTCCTGAGAATGATATTTCTGATACACTAATGAACCGAATTCTACGAGAGTCTATAGTAGGTAAGTGGAAAATTTTCCTTGAGCGCAGCTAATGATAATAGGCTAGTATTTGGTCAAGCCTAGACAAAATCATTATTTCTAAATCAATATCAATATGAATTCTTCCGTGTATCGTAACGCTGCGGTGACAGCTTGCTGTTTTGGGCTACTGGGGCTACTACTAGGATGCCTAGATATGAGTGTATCTTTTGAGACAGCAAATTCTGATACACCATCATCTTTATCTACTGAAGTAATCACACCCAATCAAGATTTAGTATCGCCTGTGGCCTCGACAGAGACTAGTTCTCAAACCACCCCCAATTCCAGCACCCCCAGTCACAAATTAGAACAAAATACCCAAAAAACTATTTCTGTCCTGGCATCTCGTCAAGCCGGAAACAGTAATACTAAGTATTTAGGTGATTTGCGTATGAGCAATCAAACAGATCAGCCTGTGCGATTAGCTCTGTTGGCGCGACAGTCAAATCAGAAAGGTGCTGTTAAAGAAACCACGGATATTCCCGCTCATTGGGATTTTGATCCCCAAGAAGGTAGTGCAGAAGGCTTAATTCTGTCTCTACCCCAAGGCAACCTCAAAATAGAAGCAGGAGATATTTTAGTAGCCTTTGCTCAAGACGGTTCTCGCCGCTACTGGGGGCCGTATGTTGTGGGGGAAACATCCTTACCTACCTGGGATGCCCAAAAGCGAGAATGGGTACTGGTAATAAGTGAGTAGGGAGTAGGAATTGGGGAAACCATTATTTGGAATAGAAGTCGAAATTACCAAGAACAAAACCTAATCAGTCAACGACTAAATAACTGTTGACCCTTCCGGGTGATGCTCCTAACGTCGCTACTGCTTCTAGAGAAGATGGCGAACGTTAATACCAGTCGTTCGAGGGAAACCACCGCAGTTCCTTCAAGTCGGGCATTGCCCGACGATACTTGCTACAAGTCGGCAAAGCCGCCCAACGCAGTGTCTCCCCAACGGACTGCCGGCAGTTCCTTCAAGTCGGCGAAGCCGCCCAACGGACTGCCTCCCAAAGATCGCCCTGGCTCACTATTGACTATGGACTATTGACTAACTACTAATGAGGATGAAATTGAGCTTTCCCCACGCTGTTGAGCAGTGGCTTACTAATATAGTGAAGCGTCCAGCCCTTGCTGTGACTGTGGCGATCCTGTGGTTAGTTGTGATTGGTTGGGTTGGTTATGGTTGGAATTTGGGCAGTGTGGGCTTGATTGACGAAACTGAGCCACTGTTTGCCGAAGCTTCTCGTCAAATGCTGATCACAGGAGATTGGATTACTCCCTATTTCAATGGTGAGACTCGCTTTGACAAACCTGCTTTAATTTACTGGTTTCAGGCGATCGCTTATGCTGTGATTGGTGTAAATGAATGGGCAGTACGTCTTCCCTCAGCTTTAGCAGCGATGGGAGTAATGGTTTTGGTGTTTTACACTGTCCAGTGGGCTTTAGCACAAACAGACGAATCTGAGGCAGTTTCATCTCGAACTCGCCGCTATTTCACAGCATCCGTCGCCGCCGCAGTCACAGCACTCAATCCAGAAATGATTATCTGGGGTAGAACTGGTGTCTCAGATATGCTGCTCACAGGGTGTATAGCTTCATCTTTGTTGTGTTTTTTCCGAGGATATGCGGAATCGGAGGTTGGCAGCAGGAGTGCAGGGGGAGAAAAATCCGATACCCGTTCTCGATCGCTAATGCCCAATAAATGGTACTTTGCCTGTTATGTGTTGATTGCTGGGGCAATTCTGACCAAAGGCCCGGTAGGAATTGTTTTACCAGGGCTAATTATTGGGGCGTTTTTGTTATATGTGGGACAATTGCGGGCGGTTGCGCGGGAAATGCGTCTGCTTTTGGGGTTGGTAATTATTTTTTGCTTATCTGTCCCTTGGTATGTGCTGGTGATTTGGCGCAATGGTTGGAACTACATTAACTCTTTCTTTGGGTATCACAACCTAGAACGCTTCACAGAAGTAGTTAATGGTCACTCAGCACCTTGGTATTTCTACTTTTTAATTGTGCTGCTCTTGTTCGCACCATACTCAGTTTACTTGCCTGTAGCGATGCTCCGCCTGAAGTTCTGGCAGCGATCGCACTGGCGCACTCAAGCCCGTTCTCAACAATTGGGTTTATTTGCATTTGTTTGGTTTGTTACTATTTTTAGTTTCTTTACTATTGCTGTCACCAAACTGCCTAGCTATGTATTACCTTTAATGCCAGCCGCTGCTATTTTGGTGTCGCTATTGTGGGGTGATTTTTTCGCGCAAGCAGAGCTAAATTCCAACCAAAAAGTTATTACTTACCCGATGACTTTTTTACAGGTGAGTAGTTGGATTAATGTTGTGTTTTTATCGGTATTGTCAGTAGCATTCTTTCACTTACCTCATTTAATAGGTCGAGATCCAGCTGCACCTAATTTCCAGCAAAGTCTTCAAGATTCTGGTTTACCAACAATGGGTGGTTGGATTTGGTTATTATTTGCAGTGATTAGTGCTGTTTTCATATTACGCCGCCATTGGCAATCAATGGTGGGGATACAGTTATTGGGGTTTGTGGCATTTTTGATCATTGTGTTAATGCCAGCTATATTTTTGATGGATCAAGAACGTCAACTACCTTTAAGAAATTTATCTGCCGCTGTTGTCCAATTCCAGCAACCAACAGAAGAAATTATCATGGTTGGCTTTAAAAAGCCTAGTGTCGTTTTTTATAGTCACAAACAAATGAAATTTATTAAATTGACAAAGGATGCTACAGAATACATCAAAAATATAGCTAATGAATCCAATCATCCAGCTTCAATGCTGCTACTAACTGAAAAAAGAAACTTTTTTAAAATGGACTTACAGCCAGATACTTATAAGAATTTAGCGATCAAAGGTGCTTACCAATTGACTCGCCTTAATTTCAAAAAAATGAAATCTCAAAAGTTAGATATCTCTTGAGTTATGAGTCCTCATGAGAATGGCTGTTTTCACAGTCATACTTAACATTATCCTCGTCGCATCTTGATACTTAAGGATTGATTAATCTGGTTTAATAACTCTTCCATTGAGGTAGAACGAGGGACGATTTGGGTAGCGATCGCCGTTAAAACAGTTTCTATAGATTCTATTTGACTTTTTGCTCCCTGCCCGCGTTTCTCTTGAGCAACTTTAGTTCGAGAATTAGTGGATGAGCGATGTAATCTTTGATCTATGACTAAAATAGGGGATAAATTTGATGATAAATCTTGTAAGGTTTTTAGTGCTTTCAACACTTCTGGTTGAATACATGAAACGTCTAAACAAATGAGTAGTAAATCTACACTTTGGTGACGCATCTGTTGTAAAACTTCTGCCCAACAACGTGCTATCGTCGCTTTGAAGCCAGCTGTTTGCAAATACTGAATTAGGGCTTGAAACCATTCTGTGCCTCGTTCAGCATTTTCTTGACTGAGAGAAGAATTCTTTTCTTTATAACCCTTGACTTGTTTACGCCTGGACTGTGGCAAGTCCTGTAGCATAGTTAAATCTACTACTAAAATATTCGGGGGATAGCAGATCCCAGAAGCAATTTGCAGCACGGACAATAAAGGATCTTTTTGATTGCTATTGCTATCGTCTTGATTGAGTGGTGTTAAGCAAGGAAACACAGACAAACCAGGAATTTGGGATGCTGCCAAGGTAGTAACAACATCACAAGTTACTAAAGGTAAGCCAGCTAACCGGGGATGCTGAGTTAATTGTTGTAGGTAAGTTTGTGCCAGAGAACTGTCTACATCCAGCAAAACTACATCAAACTGCCAAACTCTGGCCAAAAGTTCCGCTTGGTCTAAGTCATCTACTTCAATTACCCGATGTTCGTGTAATGAGGGGTGGGGATTGATTGATTGTGATTCAGGATCGACTAATCGGAGAATTCTGAGGAGTTTGTGGGGCTGAATTTCTTCATGATTATTTAAACTAGGTTGCTGTTTTGTGGTTGGCGCACATAGTTTGTCTAATAAAGGTGTCAAAAACTGGGATTCTACTGGCAAATTCAAGAACCCATCAGCTTGGTTTGCCAGTGCTTGTTCTTTGTCTGCGCCTGTAGCTGTGACAATCACAGGAAGATGGCGCACGACGGAATCAGATTTCAGTAATGTCAGCACATCCCAGCCAGACAACAAGGGTAAGAGGGGATTTAAAAATATGGCTTGTGGCTGCAAGCGACGGGCTTTTTCTACGGCTTCTGTTCCAGAACGAGCTATTACCACCTGATAACCATGATTTTTGAGTTGTTCGGTTAAATCTTGAATATATCTGGCTACAGTCTCCACTACCAGCACTAAGCGTTGGGAAGAGACGGGTTGATGTTTCCCGGTCTGACTGACAAGCTGACGCATTCCCAAATTTTCGCTATTGTTCGCCTCTGTGGTTTTATTCTCGGATTCAACAAAGCCTGTCGTGGGAGGACTTGGTGGTAAAAGTAGCGTAAATTGACTACCTTGGCCTTCCTGTGATAAGAAACTGACATCACCACCGTGGAGACGAGCTAAAGCTCTGGTTAAAACTAATCCCAAGCCTGTACCTTCAAACTGACGAGTCAGGGGATTTTCTAGTTGTTGGAATTTTTGGAAGATCAAATGCTGTTGGTGTTCGGGAATACCGATACCTGTATCCCAGACAGTAAAGGCAATCCATCCTTCCCAAAGATTGACTCGTAAGCCGATTTCGCCGGATATTTCTGTGAATTTAAAGGCGTTAGATAATAGATGTACCAACATCTGACGCAAGCGTAGTTCATCGGCGGTGATCAACTCTAACCCTGGTTCAATCGACATTGTAAAGGTAGGTTCTGATGAACGAGGTGGAGATTTTTGCGTCGTCGATGTATTTTTGCTGGTTTGGTTGTGAATAGCTTTGGCTTCTGAGAGGGCGCGATCGCACACAGATTGGATATGGACAGGTGCTAGAGCCAACTCCATTTGTCCCGTTTCCATGCGGGTTAAGTCTAAAATGTCGTTGACTACACTCATTAAATGGCGGCCGCTTTGATGAATTAACCCTGCATATCGGGCTTGACGTTCATTAAGTTCGCCTAACTGCTGATCAACTAATAACCGCGATAATCCCAACACAGCTGTCAAGGGGGTTTTGAGTTCATGGCTAATACAGGCTAAGAACTCATCTTTTAAGCGGTTCAGTTGAATGAGGTCGGCATTTTTGGCTGATAGTTCTTTATAAAGTTGTTGTTGTTCAGTGACATCAGTTGCTGACACCAACCACAGGTTATCTTCGCCTAGTGTCGCTGCTGCATCACCATGAGGAAATTTTAAATCTGGACTATCTAAAGGAATTTTTGTAAACTGCCAAACTCTCTCTTGACCACTCTGCACTTCCACAATGCAGGTACAAGTACCCAGATGACTATCTAGGAAACAGCGACCTGTGGCTGTTTTGTTCTCGGATTGGGGTTCTTGTGGGTTATATGTTCTAAAAGCTGGTAAGTCGGTGATTGGTAAGGTGTCATTTTGATGGAAAATCTTGCCGTAACCACGAGCATACACTTTGGCTGCTTTGGGGTTAGCGTATTCTGGTTGTTTAATGCGGGTAGCAGCTAAAATGGCCTCCACTTGTTGTCTAATGCCTTCGGGATCTTTTAATGTTCCCAATTGTTGCCACCAAGCGAGGTTTTGGGTTAACACTAGACCCGTACTTGTTTGCAACATTAGAGGCCAAGGTAGCTGTTCTAATAGTTGGATGAGTGATTTATATCCTGGATTTTGACGTTGTTTCAACCGCGATCGCCGGATTCTCCCATCACCCATCATGGCGGTATCTTGATGTATGGGGGCTGATGTTTTCAAGCTGGAGTAGGGAAGGGCAACTTGTGCTTTGGCCAGCACACTTAAGAGGCGGACACTATTAAGTAAGCCCAAGAATTTGCCATCAACATCGACCAAGACACACTCTAATTTATTGGGGATGTGAGCTGTTTGATCGCTCCACCATGAACTTAATTGCTCTACACAATGAGTAGCTGGTAATATTTGTATTGGCTCAATTATTGCTTGACCCAATACAGAGAGTGGCTGCTGTAAATTTACAAATTCCCCTGCCCCGGCGTTGAGCAAAAACTGCTGTGTTAAACGTGCCGAGTACAGCACCCCGATGGGACGCTGGTATTGATTGACAATGATTAAGCGATCGCATTGCTTCTGCTCAAACGTCTCTAGCGTCATCGCCAGAGTAGCAGTTTCTGAACAACTATAACCAGTTGTTAGAAATTCATAAAGCGGGTACTGTAGCATTGACATAAGGCTTTGGGGGTCATTCTTCTTGTGAACGCCTCTGGCTTCACCATCAGCACAGGGGCAAATAGCGATCGCGCCTGAAGCAGTATTCTTTCAGAAGACTCATATCAGCGATCTTGTCCAGCTTTTACACTATTGAATTAATGGAATTGGTTCTCTAGAACACGGGTGCTTCATTTCAATAGTCAGCCAGCTGCGGCCTGTTACTTGACCACGTTCAAATCTCTTTGAACAGCCATGACCAGTTTGCCACTGGCATCTCAATTTTTCATCAATAGCAACAGCTAACACAATTATGCCTCCAAAGATTCGCTTTAGAACCTTGAGGAATTATAATTATTGAAAATGCGACAATACTTTAAGTTCGTTTAAGTATCTTATCAAGGAGTAAAATAGAAAATCCTTATTTAGACAGATATACATATGCAAATAATAAATTAAGTCATGTGTTTTCGACAACAAACCTGAGCTACGACTCAGCCATCCCCCCAATTCTTCGCTATCTCATATATATATAGTGATTGCGATTGAGATATTCGCTGATGTATACATATCTTGATGTAAATTTTTGGGTGAGTATGTGCTGATTTTTCATCAACCATTAACTTTACTTTTAATCTTGCATGGTGATTAACGAGAGATATATTAAGTATGTAAATGCTACTACCAATATTGATTTTCCAACCAGATGTTAAAAAAAATTTAGATCCGTCAGCGAAGCAAGTGGCTCTAAACTCGGAATTAAATGAGGAATTCTGGGGTTTGAGTAGCTCTCTACTTTTAATTGGCACTACAACATCTCAGATTTATTCCCGACTGAAATGTTTATATCTCAACATTAATAAAACTTTTACAGGTAAATATTCTTATGCCTTTGCAGACCAACAGCAAAAAACACAGCAGGTTTGTCAGCACATGACCCAAGAAGTTGATCGGCAAGTATTATTGCAGCAACTCAAATCAGATTATCGAGAAATTCTCATCAATTACTTTACTACAGACAAAGCACTCAAAGAAAAAATTGATAAATTTATCAATGCAGTATTTTGTGCTAATATTCCTGTGCCACAAATTATAGAAATTCATATGGAACTAATTGATGAATTTTCCAAGCAGCTACAATTAGAGGGACGGAGCGACGAAACATTACTAGATTATCGCCTTACACTCATAGAGATCCTCGCTCATCTGTGTGAAGTTTATAGATGTGCAATTTTTAAATAGATAAAAATCCTCAAATTATCCTTTATTCCCAGGTGAATTTTTAACTTTCCTCTGTATGACAAAAGCCAGAAAAACCTATGTTCTTAAGCTTTATGTAGCAGGTAATACGCCCAATTCAGTCAGGGCGCTCAAAACTCTTAAAAATATTTTAGATCAGGAATTTCAAGGGATTTATGCACTGAAAGTCATTGATGTCTTGAAAAATCCGCAATTAGCAGAAGAAGATAAAATATTAGCCACCCCAACACTATCTAAAATTTTGCCCCCACCCGTCCGCAAAATTATTGGCGACCTTTCAGATCGTGAAAGAGTATTAATTGGGTTAGATTTGCTATATGAAGAATTGAGTGAAGAAGATTGGGAAGAACAAAGCAATCTTTAATTTCAAAAAAAACGATTAAAACTACAACCTTTAATAATTTAAACCCAGGGCTTACTACCCATTTATCAACTGACAATGAGCGAGCAAGAACAACAAATACCAAAACCTATATCGAATGCTGGTGTAGAAAAAATCCGCACAATGATCGAGGGGTTTGATGATATCAGTCATGGGGGTTTACCTGTAGGTAGAACTACTCTAGTTAGTGGGACATCAGGGACAGGCAAAACATTACTATCTCTACAATTTCTTTATAACGGCATCACATATTTTGATGACCCAGGGGTATTTGTCACCTTTGAAGAATCGCCTAGCGACATTATTAAGAATGCTCACATTTTTGGCTGGAATTTACAACACTTAATTAACGAAGGGAAATTATTTATTCTAGATGCTTCTCCAGATCCCGAAGGTCAAGACATAGTAGGTAATTTTGACCTTTCCGCCTTGATTGAGCGATTACAGTACGCTATTCGTAAATATAAAGCGAAAAGAGTTTCCATTGACTCCATCACAGCTGTGTTTCAACAGTATGAAGCGGTGGGGGTAGTCCGTAGGGAAATCTTTCGCTTAGTAGCGCGTTTAAAACAACTGAATGTGACCACAGTCATCACCACAGAACGTAGTGAAGAATATGGGCCAGTAGCTTCTTTTGGCGTGGAAGAATTTGTCTCTGATAACGTCGTCATTGTGCGCAACGTTTTAGAAGGGGAACGTCGCCGCCGTACCATTGAAATCCTCAAATTGCGGGGAACAACTCACATGAAAGGAGAATATCCTTTCACAATTACTAATGACGGAGTAAATATCTTCCCCTTGGGTGCGATGCGTCTCACCCAAAGATCATCTAATGTCCGTGTTTCCTCTGGTGTCAAAACCTTAGATGAAATGTGTGGTGGCGGTTTCTTCAAAGATTCCATTATTTTAGCTACTGGTGCAACAGGTACAGGTAAGACGTTATTAGTCAGTAAGTTTTTACAAAATGGCTGCGTTCATGGTGAAAGAGCCATCTTATTTGCCTATGAAGAATCCCGCGCTCAATTATCTCGGAATGCTTACTCGTGGGGCATTGATTTTGAAGAATTAGAACGTCAAGGTTTACTCAAAATTATTTGTACCTATCCTGAATCTACTGGTTTAGAAGATCACTTGCAAATTATTAAATCAGAGATTGCCGAGTTTAAACCAGCACGCATCGCCATTGACTCTCTTTCCGCCCTAGCAAGGGGAGTCAGTAATAATGCCTTTCGTCAATTTGTGATTGGTGTGACAGGCTATGCCAAGCAAGAAGAAATCACTGGTTTCTTTACTAACACTACAGACCAATTTATGGGATCACATTCAATTACAGACTCCCATATTTCCACAATTACAGACACAATTTTAATGCTACAATATGTCGAAATTCGTGGAGAAATGTCACGGGCTATCAACGTATTTAAAATGCGGGGATCATGGCATGATAAAGGAATTCGCGAGTACAATATCACTGCCGACGGCCCTGAAATTAAAGATTCTTTCCGTAACTATGAAAGAATTGTGAGTGGTGCGCCTACCCGCGTTAGCATTGATGAAAAGGCGGAACTTTCTCGCATAGTAAGACGTTTTGAAGATAAACAGGGTTCCGATTCTTAGATTTGGTATCGTACTATATTCCTACTTTAATTTAGTATCGTGCTATATTCTGTTGTGAAGAAAAGTTTTCTGCCGCCAGATTGATTTTCGTGTGAGGGGATGCGGTGAAAGGACAACAATTACTTTATAGTTTCTGTTTCTTACCTGGTGTAACAGCAGCTGTATTGACAACTCAGCCATCTGTGGCTGAGGAAATGAAGGTAAGTAGTGTACAACTAGCTTCTTCTCCTAGTGTCTTGACTGCTAACGATAGTCAAACATTGGTAGCAGGCAATACTCAGACACAACTACCGGAAAATACAGCCCAAGTTTTTCCAGATGCCACTGAAAATGCTGATTTATCTGAAATTAATTCAGATTCTTTCAAGAGTAAAAAACATCCAGTTATCTTGACAGAAAATACTGGTATCGTTAGCGAACAAAAATCGCCCCAAGATGAAGTTAAAATTGTCAGTCAGTCACCTAATCGCGAGCTGATCCAAAGGCTAAAGCAGAATCGTTTAACAAAAAATCAAAAACAAAGTAACTTAGCTAGTAGTCAACCAGAGTTAGTCAAGACAGTAGTGCCTGTGACTGATTCTTTTCCTGGCCTAGCTCCAGCGAAAAATCTCAAAACTCAGCTACCCATAGCGTTACAAGCATCTTTAAAAGGTGCAGGTGCGGCCAACTTATTAGCTGCCAATAGTTGTTCCTTACAACCAGGAACTTCAGCAACGTTGATTTTAGCAACTAATTGCCCCCAGGCTCACTGGTCAAGAAAACAACTCGCGCAAAATAGTGATCCCGCCTCGGAAACAATTACTCCGCCAGCCACAGTTGATTCAGCACCAGAACCAACGATCGCACCAGCAACAACGCCTATACCAGCAACTACCACTCCAGAAGTACCTGAAACTTTGACTCCCAAGGCTAATCCCTTGCTATTTCCTACGCAAACACAGGAAGTCACAACCCAGGAAAATCAGCCGATTACCTTGACACAGGCTTTAGAGATAGCACGGCGCAATAATCGCGACTTGCAGGTGTCTTTGTTAGAATTGGAGCGATCGCAAGCAGCTCTAAGAGAAGCACAAGCAGCTTTATTTCCTAATCTGTCTGTAAGTACTGATATCACCCGTAGCCAATCTGCTAGCGGTCAACTCCAAGAAGAAGCCAACCGCCAACGGGGAATAGTCAGTAACAGCGATGAACCTGGTACATCTTTCAGTGGTCAAGCGCAATTGAGCTATGACATCTACACCTCTGGTAGACGCAACGCAGCCATCAAAGAAGCCGAAGAACAGGTACGCTTTAGTGAGTTAGCCGTAGAAACCCAATCGGAAGAAATCCGGCGGAATGTGGCTAGGGAATATTACGACTTACAACAGGCAGATGAACAGGTTCGGATTGCACAATCGGCAGTAGAGAACTCCCAAGCCAGCTTAAGAGATGCTCAAGCACTAGAAAGAGCAGGAGTAGGAACAAGATTTGATGTGCTGCGATCGCAAGTCAACTTAGCCAATGCGCAACAAGAACTCACCAGTGCGATTTCTCGGCAACAAATTTCCCGCCGTACCTTAGCCACTCGGTTGAGCTTGCCTCAGACAGTTAATATCACTGCCGCTGACCCTGTACAATTAGCAGGACTTTGGCAGCAATCGCTAGAAAATAGCATCATCCTAGCCTATCAAAATCGTCCTGAACTACAACAGCAACTAGCACAACGTAATATTAGCGAACAACAGCGACGGCAAGCACTAGCTAGTCTGGGGCCGCAAGTCCAATTCATAGCTAACTACAACCTGTTAGATCAGTTTGATGACGATATTAGCGTCACTGATGGTTATTCCATCGGAGTTCAAGCTAGCTTAAACTTATTTGACGGCGGTGCATCCAGAGCCAGAGCAGCCCAAGCGAAGAAAAATATTGCGATCGCTGAAACTCAATTTGCCGAACAGCGCAACCAAATTCGTTTTCAAGTAGAGCAAGCTTTCTTCACACAGCAAGCTAACCTCAATAACGTCCAAACTGCCAACACAGCCCTAGAGCAAGCAAGAGAATCACTACGCCTAGCGCGTTTGCGATTCCAAGCTGGTGTAGGTACTCAAACGGATGTAATCAACGCTGAAAACGAATTAACTAGAGCTGAAGGTAATCGAGTCACAGCGATTTTGGACTACAACAGAGCCTTAGTTGACTTACAAAGAGCTGTCACCTCTAGAGCGTTGACCAGCTCAAGCAATAGTCAATAATCAATGGTCTATAGTTAATAGTCAATATTTCTAAGTGGTGAGTGGTGAGTTATTTGACTCAGCACCCATCACTTAGTTATTTGTGAAGCAATCACTATTGACTAATAAATGACACACTAGAGATTATCGGCTATCGACTCATATGTAAAAACTCATGACTACAGTCACATCCCAAGAAATTGCCATATTTCGTTCTCAATTGGTAGATGATCAAGGAGCTATGGAAGCCCTGGAATTGATTGAGGACTGTGAAGGAGATTTAGAAGACGCAGCCATGACTCTAGCTATTAAAGCTGGACAAGAACCAGAACAAGCTAATTCAGAATGGCTGGGTGACTTGGCTAAAAGGTGGCGTGCTGTCATTTGTGAACAACAATTTAGAGAAGACTTACACAACGGCTCAATCCAACAGATGGTGGCACATCTCAAAACCATGCCAACATTCCCCAAAATTTTAGCTACCCCAGTTTTGATGTACATCCTCAAGCAAGGTGTGGATAACTTTTGTGAACCAATGGATAGGTTAAGGTAGGGAATGGGGTATCGAACGGTAAAGAAGTAAAAAGTGAGCTAGCACGGTCATAGGGGTTTCCCACCGTCAGGAACTGTTGAACCCGGAGGGCTTGCCGCAGGCATCTGAACTTCGGGGGAGACCACTGCGTACCCGTCACTGCCTCCCCAATGCCCAATCACCATTGACTAATAACTAATGACCAATAACTCCTGATACCCTGTTAATTAAGGCAAAACTTACATAGAAAAAAGACTATCGTATCAATGAATTACCTTGTTGCTGTATTAGCAGACCGTATCCAAGCTGAGGCTGCTTACTTAGCGTTAGAAAAAGAGGGCATAGATAGCACAATTTTGGGTAGAGGGTATAAAACAGCCGACGAGTTTGGTTTAATCGATCCCAATGCTCAAGCTAAAAAGCAAGCGCGACTCATGTCCTATTGGCTAGTACCATTTGGCTTTTTTGCTGGTTCTACCTTTAGTCTGATTACTGGTTTAGATACCTTCGCTTGGGCTGGTGAAATTGGTAATCACATCATTGGGGGGCTATTGGGTGCTGCTAGTGGTGCGATGGGTAGTGTCTTTGTCGGTGGTGGAGTAGGTTTAGTTGTGGGTAGTGGTGATGCTTTACCCTACCGTAACCGTTTGGATGCTGGTAAGTATCTTGTCGTAGTTCAAGGCACTGAAACTCTCTCCAGACAAGCAACTCGCATCTTACGTCAGTTTGAACCAGAATATCTTCAAGGTTACGCAGCTTAGGGATTGGGGATTGGGGATTGGGGATTGGGGGAGAAAAACTAACGACTAACGACTAATAACTAATTACCATGTTGCCACGAGAAGAATTATTAAAGGGTGTTGAAAATCGAGATAGCATAGCTCGTGTGATTGACCAAGCAGAGCAAGCGATTAAAACTTGGGAAGTGGTGTTGACAGATTTTTTGTCACCTCCAGAATTGGCAGAAATGCGACGGGTGTTTAGTCGTTTAACAGAAGTGCAATTGTTACCTTGGGGTGGGTATCCGCAAGCTGAACGCCAAAGAGTAGCGATCGCTCGTTCTGAGTTACCCTTAGATCAATCTCAAGTCAGTTTAGTAGCACTAGAAATAGCTGGTAATTTCTTATTTGATCCGGCGACGCACCGTGACTTTTTAGGCGCAATGCTAGGAACAGGTATTGTGAGAGACAAAACTGGAGACATTATTGTTTTAGGTGAACGGGGAGCGCAAGTAATAGTTGTTCCAGAGTTGGCGGAATTTTTGAACATGAATCTTCAGCAGGTGCGTTCTGTTCCTGTCAAAACCCAGCCGATAGATTTAAGTGAGTTAAAAATCCGCGAACCCAAGAAAAAAGAACTAACTACAGTGGAAGCTTCTTTGAGGTTAGATGCGATCGCCTCTGCGGGTTTTGGGATGTCTCGTAGTAAGATGGTAGACTTCATTGATGCAGGTGATGTGCGTGTTAATTGGAAAGAAGTCACTCAAGCCAGTTCTCAAGTTAAATCCGGTGACTTAATCGCCATTCGCGGTAAAGGACGTTTAGAAGTCGGAGAAATTGCTGTCACAAAAAAAGAACGCTACCGCGTTCAGTTAACAAGATATATGTAATGGGGAGTCGGGAATCGGGAATGGGAAGACGAGGAATATTTCACCCCAATACCCAATGCCAAATTTTTATTACCTAAGCTTTAAACTGTTTTTCCAAAATATGTACAAGAGTTTCTCTCGGTAAAAATCTGGGCATATTTGTGATGACTTTACTTAATAAACTACCACTAACTACAGTGGGTTCGCCCTTTGCTAAAGCTTTTAAAGCATCATTTACTACTTCTTCAGAAGTAGATACTTTACTGGTTTTGCTAGTAAATGCTGTCGGAAAACTAGCTTCAGTAAAAAAGTTTGTTTCTGTTGGGCCAGGACAAACAACTAATACACGAACTCCATACTTACGATTTTCAGCCCACAAAGCTTCACTAAAACTCAACACAAAAGCTTTACTAGCAGCATATACCGAAAGATATGGTATCGGTTGAAATGCGGCAATTGAAGATACATTAATAATGCTTCCTGAGCGGCGTTGTCGCATCAAAGGCAAAAATCTATGAGTTAAATCTACCAAAGCCAAAACATTTAACTGTACCATTTTGACTTGGCGTTCCCCATCCCGTTCAGCAAAGTCGCCATAATCACCGAAACCAGCATTGTTGATTAACAAATCAATAGTTAATCCCTTCGTTTTAGTAATATCAAATACATCCGCAGCCGCATTTGGTTCGGTGAGGTCTTTAACTATCACTTCCACTTGGATATTATTTTGTGCTTGTAGTTCTTGAGCCAGCTGATGTAATTTTTCTGCTGAACGCGCAACCAAAACTAAATTAGTTTGACGTGCAGCTAATTCTTTGGCAAAGGCTTCACCAATACCACTTGATGCACCGGTAATTAAAGCAGTTGACATTTTAGATAATCAAGTTTTTATTATTAGACTTATAAATTTTAACAATAGTTTTTGGGAGTGAAGTCAATAGTCAATAGTCAATAGTCATCACTTCGTAGGCAATATTTATTCTCGCTTCTTACAAAGTCCACAGTACTAAATCCCCAGCCCCTAACCTCCGGGAATTGTAATTTTTATCATATGTAGTGGGAATAATAGGACTATAAGTGAATAATTGTCTTTATTTATACTTATGTTTAACAAAATTAAGTGGGCTGTGATTCTTTTAGGAGGTGCAGCTGGGGTGCTTTGGGTCGTGAACTTGCCTACTAGCAACCTATCAAACGAATTTAGGAATTATAGAAACTCGACTGCAAGCTGAGATCGAGTCAAAATCATCGCTGAAACAAGCTAATGAGGAAATCCAGAGATTGATTGCTTCCCCTCCCTCGGAAAGACAGCAGTTCCAGGCACAAATCCAAGGTATTATCAACCAGCTAAATACTGTCAAACCTGGGACAACAGCCTACGCAGAAGCACAAACACTCATATCACAAGCCAAGAAACGCCTTCACCAGTAGAGATTTTTTCCAAAAAATCTTGGCTTTCTGAGAAAGATATGCTAAATTAATAAATCGTGTGGTTAAGGACGTATAGCTCAGTTGGTTAGAGCGCTACGTTGACATCGTAGAGGTCACTGGTTCGAATCCAGTTACGTCCATTTTTAGCATAAGCAATTTTCTAGTTGTAAAAGCAAAGTCTGGCGATCCAGATTTCTTCCAATCAGCAATAGCTGATTTTTGGGATGATCTTTCCATTCGTCATTATCAAAGGTCAACCGATTGCCGCAAAAATAGAAAATATGCTTTTTGGGACTTTCATCAAACCACATTATGCCTTTGGCGCGGAAAACATTATTAGGTAATTGATTATCCAAAAAATATTGAAATTTTCTAATGGAAAAAGGCTTGTCACTCTGGAAGAAGACTGAGGTGAAACCATCATCAAGATTAAAAACTGTGTCATCATCAAACCAGTCTACATCAAGAATTAACGGCAGTGGTGCTTGCGATCGCTGGGTACGCACGATTCTTGCACTGTTGTTGACTTCGTTAATTTTTCGTTCTAATTTTATCAGAGTAGCTTCATCAACCAAATCAGTCTTATTCAACAGAATAACATCACTGTAAGTTATTTGCTTCAAAGCAGAATCCGATTTGAATAAATCTAAACTGTAATTCGCTGCATTTACTACATTGATGACCGAAACAAGGCGAGTTAAGTCGCGCAATTTTGTGCTCATAAAGGTGAGCATAATTTCTAAAATGTCTGAGAAACCATGAGTTTCAACAATTAAGTAATCAATTTTTTCCTTTCTTCCTAAAACTTTATATACTTGCTCAAGCAGAGCATCGCTAATAGTATAATTATGAGATGATTGATGATGTTGATACCTATAAACTATATCTGAAAGAATAGCAACTTTTCCAAACTCAGCAACTATAACACCAGTTTTTAAGTTTTTTTGGGCTAGATTTTTGAGTATTTCATTAATAAATGAACTTTTACCACTGCCTAAACAACCAGTTACAATGATGATGGGTAGAGAAGTTTTTGGGAAACTTTGAATAAATTCCGGTAAAAATTCATCCTTAGTTTCCATCCAAACCTCAAATTGCGGTGCCAATGGTCGCCAATCATTTATTACTTGAGTCTGATCTTCTCTGGTTGCTGATTCAATTAAGATCAAATTTTGTTCAATTTTTTCTAAGTTATCCTTTAAATTGTTTAAATTAATTTCCTCGGATTCAAGTTGCTTTTTTAATTGAAATTCCCGTGCTGCGTCACTTTCAAGAGCCAATTTTTTTCTTAAGAAAACCACTTTCTCATGCTGAAGTTCCCACAATTCTTGTAGTGAGTCTCTTTCTTTCTCCCATCGCCGTTTTTGCTCAGGTGATAACATCTTTGCTAAAAGCTAGTTTCAGTAAAAACGCAAAGTTACTAATTATATTGTGCTTCACAACACATAACTTTTACGAATTGGGTTAAATGATGTCGATGTATATCATACTCATGAAAACTCAGTTAGCTTTCAGCAAAATTCTAGCTGCAAAGAATCTACTTAACTGCGATCGCAACCTTTACCCTCATCAACTAAAAAACTTTTCCACGCATCGCACAAATATCTCTACACCCATTCCCAAGGCAGTTTCATCAAAATCAAAGCGGGGGTGATGATGGGGATAGGCTAAATCTTTTTCTGGGTTGGCAGAACCGAGAAAGAAGTAACACCCTGGGACTTCTTGTAAGAAAAATGACATATCTTCACCGCCCATAGTTTGGCATTCTGGGACAATGCCCATAGGCGTTTCGATCACTTCCTCTGCTACTGATCTCACTAATTCCGCCATTGTTGCATCATTAATTACAGGCGGATACAGTGAGCAATATTCTAAATCATACTTCGCATCGTGACTTTGACAAATGCCAGCAATAATCTGCTCTATGCGTTGATGAAAAAAGCCTTGGAGTGCAGGGTTAAAATATCTGACAGTTCCTTTCATGGTGGCGGTATCAGCAATCACGTTATGAGTTGTTCCCGCATGAAGTGCGCCGACAGTTACCACAGCCGAATCGATGGGATTGACATTCCGCGCCACAATGGTTTGTAAGGCGGTGACGATGTGAGCTGCAACTAGCACAGAATCAACGGTTTGATGGGGTATTGCGCCATGTCCACCTTTACCTAAAATTGTGCAGTTAAATGACTCTACAGCGGCCATCAACGCCCCACTGCGAACGCCCACAGTTCCCAAGGGCAAATTATTCCATAGGTGTAACCCAATAATCGCATCCACATCAGGATGTTTCAGGACTCCCGCCTCAATCATGGGTTTTGCACCCCCCGGACTTTCTTCGGCTGGCTGAAAGATGATTTTCACTGTCCCAGCAAAATCTTGACGATGCTGTTGTAAATAATAAGCTGTGCCGAGAGCGATCGCGGTATGTCCGTCATGTCCGCAGGCGTGCATCACACCATCATGTTGTGAACAATAGGGTACTTGATTCAGTTCTTGAATTGGCAAAGCATCCATGTCTGCACGAATTGCTAGAACTGGGGAGTGGTGAGTGGGGAGTTTTGTACCTTTGATGGTTGCGACTATACCAGTTTGAGCAATGCCAGTTTGATGGTTTATTCCCCATGCTTGCAGTTTGTTGGAGATAAACTCAGCTGTTAACTTTTCTTGAAAACCTAACTCTGGTTTTTGATGTAGTTGTCGCCGCCATTCTACTAACTGTGGTTGCAATGAGCGAATTGCTAAACGCACACAGGATAAGTCAATGGAAGTGGGACTGGGAAAGCTAGAAACCATAATCAATTCAAAACTCAAAATTTTTTAGATAGCAGATCTGAGAGAATGGCATGATTTTTGCTGCATACAGAACTACACAGAGGCAGATTTTTACAAAATATCTAGCTTTTCTAAATCCAGATTTGAGGCAGTTTGAGCAAGTTTCTCATAGTCAGTTAGGTTATCTAAATGCGGTATACAGCCTAAAACTGGAATGTTAGTCAGGGATTGAATTAAGTCTTTTGGTGTTAAATCAGTGATTTCATCTTCAGTACGGGGTTGTGTACAGTTGAGGACAATCCCTTTGAGATTTATCTTTGTTTGTTTGGCTAAGGCGACATTGGCGACTGTATGACTGATTGCGCCTAATTTAACTGGGACTACCAAGACTGTAGGTAAACGCCATTCTCCAGCTAAATCAGCTACGGTTAATTCGTCGGTAACTGGTGAACCTAAACCACCTAAAGATTCAATTAACAAAAAATCACGCTGCGATCGCAACTTAGTTAAAGCTTGCCATACGATCGCTAAATCTACGGGACGATTTTCTTTCGCAGCGGCGATGGGGGGTGCTAAAGGTGCTTGAAAGTATAGTGGGGTAATTTCTTCAGGTGATTGTTCTAACTTAAACGCATTTTGATACCATTCGCGATCGCCTACTCCCGATTGAATTGGTTTCATAATCCCCAAGCGACTTTGAGGATGATATTTTTGCCAATAGGCTGCCAAAACAGTAGTTAAAACAGTTTTACCTGCTTCGGTATCAGTGCCGGTAATTAGTAGTTCTTTTAGCAAGCTGGTTTAAATTGGGATAACCTGAATTACTTGAGGGATGAACTTGCGATCGCTCACAAATTACCAACATTTTAATATATTACGGCTGCAATTCTTCACCCCTAAACCCCCATACCCTTACACCCCATTTATGGTGAATTTGTCGCTTCTGGAATGGGGGTGAATGTGCTATCTAATGGTGGGATTGGTGGGATATTAATCTCCAAGTCAGAAGTTGGGGTGGGTGTAGGAGTAAGTGTTGGTGTAGGAGTGGGTGTGAATGTAGGTGTAGGTGTGAGTGTGGGTGTGAATGTAGGTGTAGGTGTGGGTATGGGTGTGGATTCGATGGGTTTTTCTAAGGCCACACTCAAGTTATAGTCACTAGCGGCTACCCCAGTGGCTAAAGTTAACTGAATAATGTATTTACCAGTATTGGGCAATACGCCTACATAGTTAGTTACTTGCTGCGCGCTATTATCAATCGGCTGTTGATTGGGGGCTAACACAGTCACTAAAACCCCTTCCCCTTGAATAATAGAAGCAGTTAACTTGTCTCCCGCTTCGGCAAACAAACTGTATTGAATAATTTGATTAGCTTGGAGAGTATCTTCGGCGATCGCAGTATTGGTATTGTCCAAATTTAGCCGCTTATTAATAATTACAGGTTCTAGTGTCGGTGTGGGAGTCGGGGTCAAGGTTGTACCCCCTGTCACCACCGGCGAAGGGAAAGTTTGTGGTGGTAATGTTTCCTCTGGTCGTGATGATGGTTGAGAGCGAATGGAACTAACTAACGCCCAAGAACCAAAGCCAGCTAAAATCACCACAGCACTACCAATTGCACCCAATGCTAAGGGATTATCTAAAACTGAACTACTGTGACTATGGGGAATTACGGGGTCTGGTTTGTTGGTTGCAGGTAGCGGTACAGCGTCAGGGCGACGACCCACTGCAACTGTCTGCACACGAGAAATTTCCGGGAGAGAAACACCCATCCTCGATTGATCTAATATTTGTAATGCTTGCGTCACCTCCGCTGCATTTTGATAGCGATTACTAGGAGTATAGTGCAGCATCCGATTGATAATTTGGGCAAAGAGTGCATTCACACTAACCCATCTTTGCCAATTCCAAGTCATTTGATTTTCATCAAATAATTCTGCTGGTTCTTTACCAGTTAATAACACTATCGCCGTCACTGCTAAAGCATACAAATCACTACTAGGATAAGCACGTCCCGTTTGCATCTGTTCACTGGGTGCGTAACCCAATTTGCCCACAGTAGTTACAGGCATGGTAGTTTCTGGAGATTGCAGACGGTTTGCTAGTTCTTTGACTACACCAAAGTCAATCAAAACTGGCTGCTGATCACCATCACGCAAAATGATATTGTCTGGGGAAATATCACGATGAATTATTCCCCGTCCATGAATATGCTCTAACACAGGTAATAAAGAGCGCATCAAATATAATACTTCTGCTTCAGTAAAAGTTTGGGCGTAGCCAGTCTTAGACATCGCTTGGCGTTCTGTCAAAATTTGCCGATAATTTTTACCCGCAACGTAGTCTTCAACTAAAAACAGGCGTTGGTCTTGCTCAAACCTTTCTCGGAATTTCGGTATTTGTGGATGTTGGATCTGATACAAAATACTGGCTTCCCTGTGAAACAGTTCTTGAGCCTTTTCCCAAGCCGCAGTTCCCGTTCCAGAGGGAATCAATTCTTTAATCGCGCACAGTTCATTAAAACGGCGTTGATCTTCCGCCAAGTAGGTTCTACCAAATCCCCCTTGTCCGAGAATTTGAATAATGCGGTAACGGTTTTGCAGAACAGTGCCAATAGAAATTGGTGGTTGCATGATTCATTAATGGATTGTAGTGGCAACTGGGAAAGAACTCACACTCTCAGATCAACCTCAGCAGTGATAACTGCGGGGTGGGGGTTTAGTTACAGGAGAAAGGGGAACAGGACAATGGTGAATGCAAATGTTTCTTTTTCCCTGACCCCCTTTTCCCAAACCACAAATTATTTCTTCAACCCCTACACCCTTATACACCTCTTTGTTGACAGACGGCGATATTTTACCTTACACCTCGGTCACTAGGTAAACCCCCCACACACTACCATCAGCAATTTAAACCATAGTGGTCTAGACAGTCAGACTTTAGGGGCGTGAACAAAAGGTCATTGAAGTCAAGAACGATATTAACCGCTATTTTTCTACATAAAACTCTGGAAATTGATCAAGAAAGGCAGAGGCCGAAGCGTCTGTGCAACAAGAGAGAGCAAGGGTTTAAGACACCCACTAAATTTTTAATTTAGTGGCTTTTTTTAGCAGGGGTTTGAATCCCCTTCTCCATGAAACCTTCCGCCTTCTGCCAAGAAATATAGTTTTGACATCGTTAATTACCGTGGTAGAATCTATTTGCTCAAAATATTCACAGTAAAAAATAGTAAATCTTCTGTCAGTACCAAACCTTGCATCAGGGTGATAAAATCCCCTAAAACCACCCAATAACTTTGTGAAGATAGCATCATCTTTAAATACCAGATCAGCAATTATAACGGCGTTGAAAAAATAAAAACAATTGCAGTTATTTACCTTGGCTACTTGCTAAAAATATGCTATTGGCAGTACTACCATATACATATATTCGGTAAATATGGTATCTCTACCTGAAAATACAGCCAAGTTTAATAGTTATAGTTCTGTTAGTCTACTCAGCTCTACTAGTCGTGATTAGTAGTAGTCAAAGATTGCTATTTGGTATTTTGACAGCAAGCGTTCACAACAGTTATGGGAACTCCAAATTACCTAAGCGCATAATTCATCAGTCATGACCGCCACAGATATAAAGTTGACCCCTATTCTTAAACAGAAAAATTTTTTGTGATTTACAACCAAAAATATAGTCAGTCAGTTTATATTATAATTTTGCAACCACTATCATTTAGACATTGAGTAAACACTACAGATGCCTTCAAAATACTTGTTGGTAGATGTTTTGTTTCCTGAGTGCTATGGCAATCCTCAATCATTCCGTCAGAGTCGAGAACCCTTGCTTCTCGAAAAAACCAAAGTTATGAATTCTCGGAATTATTACAAATCTAATAGGATTGTTAACTCTGTTCAAGATTAATTCAGTCTTGAATTCAGACATACAATGGATAGAGGCAGCAACCACGAAAAAATGCGGTTTTTTCTTATCACCCCAGGTTTAACTAATGAGACTAGTTTACAGAATTGGTATCAGTTCATCTATGGAACGGTTTGTACCACAAGGAAGGGAACATGAGCAACTGATAATTATATTGAGAAATATTTAAACTCATTATCAAAGCTTCAAGAAAACTCACAGATGTTTGTTTTGGTCTATTTCCGTTAAACCTACTAAATATCTAGTGCTAATATTGCCATGAATGCACATCGAGGATCTGCTGTACTCAGTTCTGCCGCTTTTAAAATGCAGCCAGCTGCAACAGGACTGACTGAAAATCACCGCCTGCGGCTTTTTTCTGGTTCTGCTAACATCCAACTTTCTCAAGAAGTCGCCCGTTACTTGGGTATGGACTTAGGCCCTATGATTCGCAAAAGATTTGCCGATGGGGAATTATATGTCCAAATTCAGGAATCAATTCGGGGTTGTGATGTTTATCTCATCCAACCAAGCTGCCAACCGGTGAATGACCACTTAATGGAATTGCTGATTATGATTGATGCCTGTCGGCGCGCCTCTGCGCGACAGGTGACAGCAGTGCTTCCATACTATGGTTATGCTCGTGCCGATCGCAAAACAGCAGGTCGAGAATCGATCACAGCCAAATTAGTTGCTAACCTGATTACCCAAGCAGGTGCAAACCGCGTTCTGGCAATGGATTTACACGCAGCGCAAATTCAGGGCTATTTCGATATCCCCTTCGATCATGTCTACGGTTCACCTGTCATCCTTGATTATTTAGTCAGCAAACAACTACATGATATTGTAGTTGTCTCTCCTGATGTGGGCGGTGTAGCCAGAGCTAGGGCTTTTGCCAAAAAACTCAATGATGCCCCCCTAGCCATCATTGACAAGCGTCGTCAGGCGCACAATGTGGCTGAAGTATTGAATGTGATTGGTGATGTTAAAGGTAAAACCGCCGTCTTAGTTGACGACATGATCGATACTGGAGGCACGATCGCTGAAGGTGCGCGGTTACTGCGTGAAGAAGGTGCGCGTCAAGTATACGCCTGTGCTACCCATGCAGTTTTCTCCCCTCCTGCGGTTGAGCGGTTGTCCAGTGGCTTGTTTGAGGAAGTAATTGTCACTAATACAATTCCCATCCCAGAAAGCAAGCGATTCCCCCAACTAGTAACACTATCTGTAGCTAATTTGTTAGGGGAAACCATCTGGCGGATTCACGAAGATACCTCTGTAAGTAGTATGTTCCGTTAGTTTGGGAATGGGGCATGGGCATTAAAGAAACTTTTACTTTGCACCCTCTGCCCCTCCATTTCCTCTGCTCTCTACTAAATCTTCAAGTTCTCTGACTACTCGTGTTAACTCTTCAATAATGGCGGTAGTGGGAATTTTTGGGAAAGCATTGATTAGGGTTTGGTAATACCATAGAGTACCGTCTTTTCCTCCCTGGAAGCGTGACCACAGAGATTCACCCAGTAAGCGATAATCTTGAAGAATTGAGCGAGCATTATGCAGTTTATCGGCAGCTGATACTAGTAACACTGATGGCGAAGCTGTAGCTAAATGAGCAATGTATGCCTCCTTGCGTTGTCGCCAAGGAGGTTTAGGAAGAGTGTCAGCATCAGTGCAACCATCGATAATAGCTGTAACATTTTCACCAAAGCGACTGAGGATTTCGTTGCGTGTGACTGCACCGCCTTGGTCTTCTATAGCATCGTGTAATAGAGCTGCGATAGCATCGTGTAATAGAGCTGCGATAGCATCGTGTAATAGAGCTGCGATCGCTTCATCTTCATTCGCACCATATTCTAAAGCAATACTCGCAACCCCCAATAAATGGGCAATATAAGGAACGCCAGAACCCTTACGCACTTGGTTGGCGTGCAGTTCAGTAGCGTAGATTAAAGCTTGGGTAAAGCGTTCAGAAAGCAGCATGAGCCATTCAACATTGAAAATTTAAAAGCATTTGTTTATATATCGTAAGCAAACAAGCAATCTGACTCTTTTACTCTATGAAAAATAGTAGCGATCGCTAACGGCTTCCTGATGTCTCGTGCAATGATGATCACTAGCTATATCTGGACGATGAAGCACACCGGAAAATACGGCGAGGATAAAATCAATGTATAGCAGAAAATATAAGACACGTAAAACCTCTAGTCAGTCCTCCGAGACACCAGCGTCAAATCCTTTGGAGTTACATCGCTTTGTCGTCCAGCCCCGGCCACACACACCAGATTTACAGGCTCAAGAAGACAAATTAACACAGTCTAATAGTTCGTTGACGAATATATCAATTTTTCGTCCAGGCTATCAACCATTACCACCACCACGCATTCAGGCCAAGCTTACTATCGGTCAAGTAGGCGATAAGTTTGAACAAGAAGCAGATCGGGTAGCAGCAGACGTAGTGCAAAGAATTAATGCGCCTCAGAGTTTTCAAGTGCAGCGTCAGGAACTAGTACAAGATGAAGAAAAACTGCAAATGAAATCCCTGACTGGTGCAATTCAGCGTCAAGAAACGCCAGAGGACGAACTGCAAATGAAACCTATGGTGCAGCGTCAGTCTGTTGCAGGTGGTATGGCTGCAACACCTAATTTGGAGGAGTCAATACAAGGGCTTAAAGGTAGTGGACAGCCCTTAACTAAGAGTATCCGTGAACCAATGGAGCAGGCGTTTGGAGCTGATTTTAGTGGTGTGAAGGTACACACAAATGCTCAGTCAGACCAGATGAATCAATCAATTCAGGCTAAAGCTTTTACCACAGGACAGGATATCTTTTTTCGGCAGGGAGCGTACAATCCTGAAAGTCGGGACGGTCAGCATTTGCTAGCTCATGAGTTAACTCATGTGGTGCAACAACGGGCAAGTCAAGTGGTAATGCCGCAGATTGAGAGAGTTTCTACTAACACCACTTATACTGAGACGGATGTGATGAGTAGGAAGAACTCAAAAAGTGAAAATTTAGCAGATAAAATCCAGTGCCAAGAACTGCAAACAGGTACAGATGTTATACAGCGTGTTTCTGTTAAGGCAGCTATTGCTATGTTTGATGAAATAGCCAGCAAAAACGCAGAGGATATCAACAGACAAAAACAGCAGAAAGGAGGAGCATCCAAAGGATCTCCGGCGGCTTCCAAGTCTGTCAAAGCCGATGCAGAACAGAAGCAATCAGAACCACAGTTATCAGACTTGCAACCAGTTGAAGCAAAGAAAGCAGAAGAGTCAGAAACTCTTGCTCCCCCAAGTACCTCTTCTGATTTGAAGAAAGAGGAAACGGCTAATAAGGATGACCAAAGAAAGAAACAGGTTGAGAAAAACGTGAATTTAATTTCAGATACGATGTTCAAAATGTATGAAGATGGCAACGCGAAAGATGAAAATACTGAGACTAGGCAGAACTTTGCAGAAGAATACACTAAAGTCATTAAATTAGCACGAACATTGTTACCTGATTTGCTATTAGCAAGGGAACAGAATGGAGAAGCTAGTTACTTGCTCACCGATTCAGAAGTTGAAAGTTTTGTGCAAGAAATTGGTGACAAACTAGGTTCAGGAGAAGTTCCTAAAGTAGAAGAGCCGAAGAAAACTGGCAAAGAACGCTGGAATAAATTAGCCAAAATAGTCAAAACAGATGCCAATACACGTCAGATAATAGGCAAATCAAAAACGTTAACATATGTAGATATAATTGACAACATAAGGAAGAATGATCTCGATGATCTTCGTAGTTACTGGCTTGAAGCATGGGATGCACTTCATCGTCCTGCTTTTAACTTAGTCGGTGATTCTCAGGAAAAAGGGTCTTTTGAAGAGTGGCTTGAGGAAACTCAAATACTAGACTGGCTAGATGATCAAGAAAAGAGAGATAAAGAAATGATGGTTGCTTTTGAAAAGCAAAAGAATGAGGGTGGTGAAACTGATTTTTGGAAATGGAAAGCAACTTCGGAATATGCTCAAAAATCTTCGCCTCCTCCAGACACAATTTCTTTCTGGGAGTGGCTAGAAAAACATAACGAAGTACTAGGATCTAAGAATCCCCAAACAGGGCAACTAGTTGACTATGCAGGGCGACCAATAAAAGACCTCAAAGGAGGTGATGCAAGAGTCGATTACCTAGAGTCTGAAGTTGATCGCAGATCCAGAGAAGTCAAGATTAGTGGAGGTGCATGGAAAGATGCCTTTGGCGGGGTAGTTGACTCATCAGATCTACTGGCCATAAGTCCTGATTTACCAAATGGTGGAAAAGGTTGGATGATCTTTGTTCTTAGCCCCGATGGTAAATTCTATGCTGCTGGGCATAAGGAAGGGGAATATCATCACTCAAGTGCCTTAGCCGGAATCCCCATCAAGGGTGCTGGTGCAATCAAGGTAACAAATGGCAGACTGGAAGCGATCGCTGATAAAAGCGGTCACTACAAACCCAATATGCACCAGATGTATACTACATTAACGCAGTTGCAAAAAGCAGGCGTAGACCTGGCAAGCATAGATGTCATCACGAGAGATTTCGGAGACTTAAAAGGTGATGAATGGATGGAGAAATATCTCAATAGTGAACAACGCAAGGATTATCTTAAAACTGATGCAGCCAATGCTTTCAAAATAAGCGGTAGAGATAATAGACAAAAAAAAGACAAATAATCTAAACAATAGAGTTAATAAGTCCGCACAGCATCAAGAATACAACCACCTTGTTGCCAATGAAGAGCGATCGCCATCTGCAAGTCTTAGATTTGAGTTTGTGGCTGCGCGAAATAGGATCGATGATGGCGATCGCTACTAATATCTAAATAATGCGTTTTGAATCAGCCTGCTAAACTAAAATCATCCCGCAGCCTTCAGGTTCTATGAACGCTACAACTACCCAAACACTGCTGACCTTAGAAGAGTTTCTCAAGCTCCCAGAAACAAAACCAGCCAGTGAATATATCAATGGTGAGATTTTTCAAAAACCTATGCCAAAAGGCAAGCATAGCCGCTTACAAATCAAGTTCTGCACTAGTATTAATGATTTAGCAGAAAACAAAAAGATTGCTTATGCGTTTCCAGAATTGCGATGTAGCTTTGGTATTCGCTCAATAGTTCCTGATGTAGCCGTATTTCGATGGTCACGCATTCCATTTGATCTTAACGGAGAACCGCCCAACGATTTTTTACTATTTCCCGACTGGACAATTGAAATCCTTTCTCCTGAACAGAGTTCAAACCGGGTAATTGGTAATATTCTTTACTGCTTAAAGCATGGTAGCCAGCTAGGATGGTTAGTAGATCCAGAGGATCGCTCAATTGTGGTTTTTCGTCCTGATCAACAACCCGAACTTCTACAAGCAGAAGATTCCTTACCTGTTCTACCAGACATCCCACTGACACTAACAGTCAATCAAGTTTTTGCATGGCTAAAAATGGGTAGTTGAGCCTAACTACTGAAATGATGCAGCTATGAGAGCGATCGCTATCAGCTATCCGTAGGTTGAGCGGATTTCATTCTTTCTTCACCGACTTCAGCTTTGGCCTCTGCAATAATATCTTCCCAGTTGTCGCGCAGTTCTTCTAAAGCTTCTTTATTGTTCTCATAAAGACTGATGCCTTTTTTGACAACTGCTTTAGCTATTGGCCTGCCAACACCACCGAGAACAGGTAGTAATACTGGTAAAAGAATTATGCCAACAATACCTGTGACTCCTAATCCTTCTGTTAAATCTCCAAGGTCGGGTAAAAGTTTAACTGCCATAGTATTTTTCCTCCCTTGTTCTACTTAAACTCATTTTAATACAATTATGTTATTCAAGCTGGATGTTGAAGCATTATGCAATGTAATTTGACACTCCCCGAAATTCTATTTCGGGGATTCTTGGTTCACTGAGTCAACTTACCTGAACCTGTCACCAGATCCAGGCAGAGGTCATTCTCTCCCCAAGCGTTAGTTCCGACGTGTCCCGCCGTACTTAATCCTTTAGCTAAAATATTCAGTGCTGCATTTTCATCTCTAAGACCGAATAATTCGGGTTATTCGCTTATATCACCCAGCCATTAGGACGTACAAGGCACAAAACTTATTGATTTTGTGCTTTGTACTTGGGGGCTTTACGCGTCACGACTCGTAACTTTCTTGTCATCAATCAATATGTTTGAGATACTTGAGCTTTGTCATGGTCTCATAACTCTCTGAAATATAGACTTAAGAAAAACAAGAGTTCTCTTAAGGCTATTATTAAGAACGAAGTTAAATTTCTGTACAAAACTAGGTGTTGCTAGTAACGGTTATTATGTATATATAGTCCATGTTTCACCGTTAAACATTAAGTCTAGAGATTGCCTTAATAATTATTGAAATCGCAGGATTTTATTCATCATTAAAAGGAAAAGCTTATGTCAGACATCATATATTTCAAGCATGAAGAAGAGGAAAAATCTACTAATCAAGAATTATTTAATCAGCAGTTGAATATTTATCAAAAAGTTTTGCATGGTAACTACATGGGACACTGCGAAATTTATGATATCCTACATAATTTTCTGGTTAATTATCTGCAAAAACCCTTTAAAATGCTCGACCTAGGATGTGGCGATGCTTGCTTTATTGCTCAGGCTCTAGCCAATACTAATATTGCTTCGTATACAGGTATTGATTTATCTGAAATAGCTCTAGAAATTGCTCAGAGCAACATGGCAATAATTCCTTGTGAGAAACATTTTCAGCAAGGTGATTTCTCAGAATTAACCGATGAATTTTTACAGCAAAAAGAGGGTAGCTTTAATGTGATTATGGCTTCTTTTGCTCTACATCATCTGCTTTTACCAAAAAAAGACGTAATTTTTAGGGAAATAGCCAAGCTGCTCAGTGCTGATGGGATTTTTGTTTTGATTGACGTTATTCGTAAAGAATCAGAAGAGAGAGAAACATATATTGAGCGTTATCTAGACGATGTCAAAAAACGGTGGTCTATGCTCTCGCCACAAGAGTATTTAATAGTTAAAAACCATATTTCGTCGAGTGATTTTCCTGAGACTCCACAAACTTTATATGAACTTGGTATTAAACATAATTTCAATCGGAGTGAGTGCTTGTATCGAGATTCATTAGAAACAACACAATTGCTGTGTTTTTATCGCTAAATTTAAATGGTATTGATATGGTATTGATAATGAAATTGTAGTGAATTCACTGCAAATCTTTCAGCTAAGAATGTTTGGCTATGAATTTACTAGCTGAATTACACCCCATTGTCCGTTCGTCAACCAAGAAGGGTCAGATTTGGCAACTTCTTTGATAATTTCAGATTTTAAACCTACTGCTACCTCCGATTTGAGAGTGCGTAGAGCAACCATTGGTGCAGGTAAATAGCAGACTATATCTGCTATTTTAGTGGTAAAATTCCAGTGGCGATCGCCTAATAATCGCCGATAGTTGGCATCACCTTTGACTATAATCAAATTTGTTTGAGCTAATTCACTTTTGAGAGCATGGGGTATATCCCAAAATGCTAAAGGTGATGTCCAAAAGTAATCTTCCGATAAGACTAAATTTCCTAATGCAATATGTTGCTGCAACCTGTGAGCCAAAGATTTGACTTGCTCATAATTAGTAGCAGCTAAAAAGTTTATAGTTTCATGCACATCCTTAATCATGGCATCAGAAACAAAAGTAGGATGTGGTTTCAAATGTAAGTAAACTTGATTAACCAAGTTACTACTTAATAAAAAATCAACTAGACATAAATCACAAATTAGCTCAAACCCAGCATTATCTACAACGCAATCAACACGACTTCCCGAAGAATTTATTAATAATTCGCTGGCTTGAGAAGCATCATTTACTAGAATATGAGCTAGTTGACTTTGAATATCAAATCGACTTCTGTCTTCTGCAAATGCTGACCATAAACTTAAATCAACTCGATTGCCCCATAAAGAAAAATACAATAGTGCTGTGACAGCAGTTTGTGTTGTTTTGTGATTAGTTTGAGCATCGTCTAACCATTGATTCACCTGATTACATAAGAGAACTGTCGAATCAATGGATGTCTCTAAACCTTGAAATTTTTGCAATTGAAATGGATCAATACTCTGCCCAGTCTCAGAGCGAAAGTAATTAGTATGCTCTAGAATCAACCGATAAAAATAAGTTTCTGCCAAGAACCAAGGAACATCTAACCAACGCTGACCTTTGTAAGATTCAAGATATATACTCCAATCCGAAACATCCGCGCCATCATCATCAATGAGAGATGGTAAATGTCCTGTTAATAGTTCTTGAGCTAAACTTTCTAACCTGGTATTAATTTCTGGTGAAAAATTATTTTCAATGATAACTCGGCGGGCGATCGCAGGCATTCTTTGAGTAATTGTAAACTCAGTAAAAGAGCCGATTTCTGAACCTACGAGTGATGGCGGTAGCGGTAATTTCGGCATGGGGCTATTTTGATTTTCGGGCTGATTTAGGAGGTGTGCGGTGTGCGCCAAAATATTTTTCACTGCGATAGCGTAACCACACCCGCAACACTTCTGGGATTTGCTGTTTTTGTTCTTTCGTGAGTGTATTGTACAAAGCTAAAGCGCGATCGCGCTCACCCCTACAAGCGGCGTTATTGTGTGCATCCCAATAGCTACGGGCGACTCGAATGCGCCGACAAACTTCTTTAATCAGTGCATCCCCCATGAGGGCATTGTCTTGCTTAGTCATAGTTTTGGAGGTAATGTCTAGCAGTCTACCAAGGATTTATCCCAATTTTGGATTATAAGCCTAGATTCATAAGTTCGTAGTCATCGAAAATCAACACCGCATCTCTAAAGATTTTATCTTTATTTTTTATACATAATCCTTCAGTATATTTGATGTTAGACTGCCATTGGTTTTGAGTTGGGCTATAGCCAAACTCAATCGGAAATATATGTGCGCCATCATACTATGAAAAATCTAGCTCTACTATCTGTCACAACCCTAGCTGCAACATCAGGATTAACTTTTGGAACTATCAATGCTGCCTCTGCTTTAACTTGGAAATGGAATTATTCTGGTGCTGGAATTACAGCGAGTGGTACTTTCATCACTAATAACACTGCTGACGATTTGGGTTTTTACCAAATTTTGGGAATCACCGGTACACGCAATGGCGAAACCATTACGGGTCTACAACCAACAGGGACTCCAATACCAGGAAATGAGCCTTTTGAAGTAGATAATTTAATTAGCCTCAATCCGCAACAGTTAACAGGTGATGGTTTTGGATATTCCACATCAGGGGGCAATTATTCTAGTCCGTTTTTTGCTAGTTTTCTGCCTATACCTGGCTATTTAGAGGTTTTTTCTGCACCACCACTAACACCAGGTTTTGAAAATTTGGGGATAGAAGATAGTGAATTACCCATTAGTTTTTCTGCAAGCATCATCACTGTTCCTGAACCTACCTCCATTCTCAGCCTATTTGCACTCGCTACCCTTGGTGCATCTTCAAAAATCAAAGTTAAGAAAAAACTTCAATTCTCTCAAAAGTAGGTAAAAAAAACTTTCCTAAAATCCTCAATAAAAAATTATCAATGCTCCTTCATTCACTGTTTTGAAGGAGTTAATTTTTCCTGACAAACTAACTAAATAAATATCAGTTCGTAAAATATCATATTCAAAATGTATCTAACATCAGTCCCAACATTTGTCATAGCAGCCTATGTATAACTACAACCAGTCTCCTTTTTCTTCCCCAGGATCTAACCCTGGTGGCTGGGAAATCCGGCGCGGACAGTATTTTAACTATGCAATGCCTCATGGTTGGCAAGTAGTTGAAGATGGTCAATTTGCTGTTGTTCTTTCTTCCCCAGACAATGCTGCTTTGACAATTATGGTCGGAAATTCTGGATTGCCTGTAAATTACAATCCTTGGCAGTTTGTCTATGAAAAACTCTTAGCCATGCAGCCTTATGAACTACAGATGAGTCAACCCCGTCAAGCTCAACCAATGGCTGGATGTGCGATCGCTTACCAATGGGATTATACATACTATTTCAATGGTATCCTTTACCGAGGGGTAGCTAAGTGCAGCGTCATATATACCTATAACATTTGTACAATGGTGATGACTTGTGCTGCTTCCCATGAATCGCAATGGTCTAACTATGCTTCATGGTTGCCACAAGTAGCAGATCAAGTTACAGCCACAAATGGGGCTGCATTTGGAATCCAGGGGATAATGGCGCAGAACATAGAAATCTCGCAAACAGAGGGGCAAAAGTTAAGGGAATATCGCGAATGGTCAGAACGTACTTGGAACGAGGTAAACCACCAACGCCACGAATCTATAGATCGTCAAAACTTCCATTTTCGAGAGAATCTGGGCAATGTCACAACCTGGACAAACTCGTATGGATATCCCACTGTTGAGCTACCGACAAGCTACAACTATTTTTGGATGAACCGTCAAGGACAAATTTATGGTACGAATGACCCCAGTGAGAATCCTAATGTCGGCTCAACTCAAGATTGGACAAGAATGAATCGGTATCAGCCCTAAATGATATGAATTTATTACCTACAACTACCCCAAAAACATTTAGCCTGTTAAGTATTGGTCAACGAGGAGTAGGCAAAACGGTTTTTCTTGCAGGGAGCTACACAGAGTTACATCCTGATAGTAACGCAGACAATCCTCAACAGTTATGGTTCGATTGCCAAGATAGTGAAGTTCAAGCCAACCTGGAAAAAATTAAAAACCATGTAGCTCGTACTGGTTCATATCCACCCCCCACAATTAAAATTACTAACTTTAACTTTAGTTTGCAACGTCAAACTAAGTCAGGACAGGAAACAGTATGCAATTTTCGCTGGTGGGACATTCCCGGCGAACTATGTAATATTCATAATCCTGAATTTCAAGAAATGATCCTGACTTCTAACGGTTGCTGTGTATTTATTAATGCGTATGCTTTAATACATGATCCAGATTACCCAAAGGTAATTGAGGATATCTACAACCAAGTGGCAGCGATCGCTTCTGTAGTTTATAAGTATAATATACCGTATGCTTTTGCACTGATTTTAACTAAGTGTGACTTGCTGGAAATCAACCCAGCCACACAACTACAAATAGAGGAAAACCTGAAACCTCTGACCATCTACCTGGATACTGTGAAAGCAAGCCATCAAATCTTCTATTCTGCTATACCTGTTGTGGCTGTAGAAGGTGTTTCTCGTCTCAAAGCTCAAGGTGCGGCTAACCCTCTCCTCTGGCTGCTATCACAGATCAATCACAAAGATAACGGTGCATCACTATCGAATTTAGCCAGTGAATCAGCCCAAAGTATATCCAACAGTGAGACCATACCACCAAAAAACCGCAGGTCGATTCTAGTCGTGTATTTGGTGAGTGTCATTTTACTAGGGGCGATCGCTTCAGTGTTTTTTGCTATCCATAGACTGACATCTACTCCCCAACCCAATCCTGCAACAGAACAATCGCCAAACCAAACTCCTGAAAATGATGTTGCTAAATAATACTCACAAGACTTACACAATAAGACTTTTTAATTTGGGAGGATGTAAGGGGATCAGGGTTTAAACACCTATACACGGCAGTTTGCTCAAGTCAGGAAACCCTTTCGGCACTTCCTTCAAGTCGGGCATTGCCCGCCCAGCGCAGTGTCTCCCCAACGGACTGCCTCACCACACAACTACTGCCCCTATCCCCCTATTTCCCCATTCCAAATCCTTGATTTTTGTCACTCATGCGTAAGTCCTAACTCAGTTTCCCAGATTAGTATGGTCTCTTTGCTCCTAGGTCAACTTTTACATACCAGTTTTCCTGTCGTGGGATTTAGAACCGTGGTGAGTGGAGAGATTCCCCCGGAAGTTCAGCAAGCCTTCATCGAACAGGTAGTCTATCAATACTGGGATTCCTATGATCCACCCAGCACAGGATATAGGGCTGCTTATCTATATCAGCTGACCACAGAGCAGAGTTTGTTTGGTTGGTTATACAACGATGGGCTAGATGACTTTGGGCGCAATGATGTTCCTTACTTCATTTGTTATTATTTAGCGGGTAAATTACAGCCCTTCCAACTGGAAAATATTTTTATTTGCTTATGTACTGGGCCCGTCAGGCTCATCGACAGACACGACCACCCTGATTTACTAGATAGCTTAGTTATACCCGACTTGTGGAGTTACCAACCTGCGAGGATTGGGGTGAAAATTCCTCAAGAGATGATTGAGCAAAGTCGAATATCCGTTGAACATGGAGAATTGCTCAATTTGTTTGTCTTTACGGTTGAAGAGAAAATACAAGACAGTTCAATTTCTGATGGTAATTTATTGTCTACAACCATCACTAAAAAAATAGATGGTTTACTCTACACTCAGGATTCCTTACCTCATGCCATCAGTCCACCAGAAACAATTAGGACATCTTTACAAGATGCGCCTGTGTCTCTACCTTCAGCAGAAGATTATCAACAGATACTCTTAACTAAAACGCGCTTACGAGATAGCCAAAAACCCGTTGTTCCCTCACCTGGAAAACTAACTTTCATGTTGGGGATCATTCTCAGCAATGTTTTGCTCCTCACTTTAATCATGGTCGGCTACTACATTTTGAAAGTCGCACCTGTAAACACTCCTGTTCCACAAAATCCAGATTCTTTCCTGCGTCTAAATCCGAGTTTGAAGACAAAAAATCAGATCGTTGTCAAAACTCTCAGTGGTCATGGAGATGCGGTCTGGTCTGTTGTTCTCACCAAAAATGGACAGACTTTGGTTAGTGCTAGTGCAGATCAAACTATCAAAGTGTGGAATCTCAACACAGGGAAGATAATACGCACCCTTTCAGGACACAGTAATATTGTCAGGGCGATCGCTCTCAGTGCAGATGAACAAACCCTGGTGAGTGGGGGTGGAGACAACACAATTAAAATTTGGAATTTTCAAACCTTTGAGTTGATGAGGACACTCACTGTTGATTCTGCTCCTGTTTGGTCTGTTGCAATCAGCGATGATGGACAGATTCTAGTGAGTGGCAATGGAGACGGCAGTATTAAAATCTGGAATTTATATACTGACACACTACTACAAACTATTCCAGGACATCAAGGTCGAGTTTTTTCTGTAGCTATCAGTCCTGATGGGAAAACCTTCGCCACTGGAGGAATTGACAAAACCGTGAGGCTTTGGGATTTACAGACAGGTCAACTGGTAAAAGCGATCGCTCAACATGAGGATGCAGTTAGATCCGTAATTTTTAGCCGCGATGGTCAGACATTGGCTAGTGCTAGTTGGGATCAGACTATTAAGATTTGGAATGTGCAGACAGGTGAACTGATCCGCACCTTAACAGGTCATACTGCAAGGGTGGTGACTCTGAGTTGGGGATTTGATGATCAAACACTAGTCAGTGGTAGCCTAGACAATAGTGTGAAAATTTGGAATCTGCAAACAGGTAAATTAATCCGTACTCTTTCCGGTCATTCTGACTGGATTTTAGCGATCGCTACCAACCCTGCAAAACAAATCCTAGTGAGTAGCAGTAAAGACAAAACCATCCGCATTTGGCAGATGCAATTCAATAATCGATAACTATCATCATATTCATAGCGATCGCTAAATTCGATACAACTATCTAAAGCTTTGCCTGAGCGAGCGGAGCAATGGCTCATACTTAGGTATAATATTTATCTTATACTTAAAGTATACTCTTGTTAAAATGCTAACACTGTTGGACAAGTGCGTAACATCAATTTTTTGTTGAATTTTGCTACCGAATGATTAATTTTTTCGAGATTTCTACTAGCTTTAACAACAGTACCTAATAATACTCACAGGTTTATGTCTCAATTCGATCCGCCATCAACAAGCAACACATTTAATATTTCCGGTAGTTCGATTAAAAATTTGGTAGGTTCTGGTTCTATTTATGACAATAATGCAATTGCTGAAGCAAATAACCAGAATTCTCAAGCTCCCTTCCCACAAACTAACTCGAACCCTGATTTAAGTACAACACCCCCAGTAAAAACCGTTCTATTGTTAGCAGCAAATCCTATAGGTACAGATCAACTGCGCTTAGATGAAGAAGTGAGAGAAATTGATGCTGGGTTACAAAGGGCTAAACAGCACAATCAATTCCTACTCAAGCAGAGATGGGCTGTACGTACCAGGGATGTTTTGCGGGCTATGCTAGACTTCAAACCTCAGATTGTCCATTTTTCTGGGCATGGGGGTGGAGAAGCCGGATTAATCTTAGAAAATGAAACTGGGGGAGCAAAACCGGTCAGTGCCGCAGCGTTGGCGGGGTTATTTGAATTGTTTGCAGACCAAGTAGAGTGTGTAATCTTAAACGCTTGTTATTCAGAATCTCAGGCAGAAGCAATTAACCATTATATTCCTTACGTGATTGGAATGAACAAGGCCATTGGCGATCGCGCTGCAATTGAATTTGCTGTCAGCTTTTATGATGCTTTGGGATCTGGAGAATCTATTGAGTTTGCCTATAAGCTAGGCTGTAGTGCCATTCGCCTAGCAGGAATTGAAGAGTATTTAACACCAGTCCTGAAAAAGAAATCAGCCTAATGTGTTTACAGCCACACTGGTTGACGTACTAGGATTGTCAGTTGACATGGAAGACACACTCAACTTGTGGGCAGAATTGGAGACGGAGGAAACCATTCAGCCCCGTAAATTTTTCCATGATTATTGCTGGATTTAAAGTTACGTGCCTGAGTATTGTCTTGACCACCATCATCCAGTCGCCAGTAACCAACTAAATCTGACCAATATTGCTCTTGCTCATTCAATCGTTCTGAATCTTGTTTGCTCAACCGACGATACATATTCTTTTGGATTTGAGTCTGGGTTCGGGCTATCTTCCAGAGGCGAACCTCAGTAACTGCAATATTGTAATAAGTCTTTTCTTTTTGGGATAGAGCTAGCATTGCTTGTTGATTACAACCAATGATGAAAGGTTCTTCGAGGTTGTCCAAAGGCCCTGTAAACAAACCTATACTCTTTGTTTGTCCTGCAAACATGATAGTCTTGCACTGCCCTTCTACAACACAGTCTTGAATTCTGCCGTCAATATAAATCGAAATCTCATGCGATTTATCCCACGTGAAAGCAACATGATGCCATATTTGATCCTGTAGAGCATTATCCTTAGTGTAAATAACTGTTTTCTCAATTTGTTCTTTTTCTGTATTTTGGATATTAATTTTACGTTGCAACTTAACTTGAATTTTACCTTCATACCAAGATAGAGAATAACCATTTGAATTATCATCAATCCGGCTGATTATCAAGCAATTACCAAATTTGTGTTTAATCCATACTTCAACAGTAATTGCATCAGTAACATTCAAGCTTTGATTGTTTTCTTGCCCATTGCCACACTCTACGTAATGTTCACTATCATTAAATTTCAAGCCGCATGGCATAGGTAAAGCAGGAGATTGAGAGGCTCTTATGCTTTTTGCCTTAAACACTACACCATAACTACCTTGATTATTTTCAATCAGACTATATGCCTTTAACCATCTTCCACCATAAACTACTCCATCTTCATCTCTAGAGTCTTTCATAGAGGCACTATTAACGGCTCTATTTCCCTCTTCTTCATCCAGTCGCCAATAACCAGTCAAATTTGACCAATTTGGATCGTCATTGCTCAACTGGGACTTCATATTTTTTTGAATCTGCTCTGGAGTACGAGCTACATTCCAAAGACGAACTTCCGCTATAGAACCATAAAAATATCTACCATAATTTTGAGAACAACCGATATTCAAACTCACTTGAGGAATACCTACAGAATCTCCCAAAGGTGTAGATTTTCCCTCTGAAGAAGGGTTAATTAATTGTTGTTCTCCGTCAATATATACTTTTATTTCCGCACCTTTTTCCCAGGTAAATGCTACATGATGCCAGTCTTGATCATCTAAAAAATTATTATTAGTATCAACAACTATTTTTGACTGATTAGCAGTATTTTGTAACTCTACACGAATCTTCCCTTTACACCTCCATATAGAATAGCCATCTTCATCCCAACCACCACCTTGATGAACAATCATTCCATTTGAGCCTTCATTACCGTTTTTAACCCAGGCTTCGATGGTAATTGCTGTAATTTCATTTTCATTCTGCAAAAATTTAAATTTGCTACAGTTAACATGATCACTTAATCCATCCAATAACAAACCAAAGTTGGGCTGAGGTGGTAAATCTGAGATTTTGCTGCTTAAGATAGGGCTGTTGGAGATTTCGCTTTTAAGGTTATAGACCTTGTTACCAACGGATTCTTCCATCTGCCAGTAACCAACTAAATCTGACCAATAGGCATCTTGCTCAGTCAATCGCTCTGAATCTTGTTTGCTCAATCGACGGAACATATTTTTTTTAATCTGTTCTGGAGTGCGAGCTATATTCCAAAGACGAACCTCGGTTATAGAGCCATTGAAATAATATCTGCGGGCTATTTCAAGACGAAGCTTGGCACTAGGCCGATTAAAATAATCTTTAATAATAAAACGGTTGTCAGGATCTTCTTTAATCTTTTTAAATAGATTTTCAATAATCTTTTCAATACTCTCAGCACGACCAATGGTCAAACTTACATTGGTATTATCGATATTCTCTAAAGAAAATTTAGAATCACCTAGTTCAAAATGAGCTTTTCTTTCTACTCCATCAACATATATTTTTATACCGCTATTTGGCTCCCAAGTAAATGCTATATGGTGCCAATATGGATCATCAAGAAATGTCTGGTCTGTATCAAAAATTATTTTTCTATCATCACTACCTTTTAACTCTACGCGGATTTTCTTCCCGTACCTCCATATACAATAACCAGGCTCGTCAAAACTTCCGCCTCGATAAAAAATTACTCCATCTGAATTTGGATCATTATTTCTCACCCAAGCTTCAATCGTAATTTCTCTATCAATTTTCAAGCTCTCATCGTTACCACAGTCAATATAGCTTCCCTCTCCATCAAATTCCAATGCAGATATTAAGGGTGGGTAGTTCAGCTCTTCCGCAGTCACTACAAAATCTTCAATAAAACTTTTGATTTTAGAGTCACTAACACTTTTTTTCTTCAGATCCTCAATCAATCGACAAATTCTAATCCCTTGTTGCTCAACAGCTAAATCAGGATGAGCTTGCTGAACAGCATTTTTTGAATCATCTGCTTGCTTAATTATGGCATGGTGTAATGCAACTAGTTGCCAGCGTGTATTAAAGACTGGACTACCAGAAGATCCATAATCAGAATCTGCTTGATAACGGACATAATTTTTGTAAAGACTATTGACCTCGTTATCATTTAAGACAATTTGTTTGCGCTTGCCTTTCGGATGTTGAATAATAATCAGTGAATCCCCAATTTGTGCTTTTCTATACTTTGTTATATTTATAGGCTTTCCTGAATTCATAACGTCTTTCTCTTCCAAAAGTGTCATGAGATTTATTAACTCTTGAGGAACATCATCAAACTTGTTTTCAGGATGCCACACTTCAATGGAATTGGGATTTTTATTGACAATATATCCTTGACATTCTAGAGTTCTTATGATTTCTACTAAATCTGATTCAGTAGAAACACGATCAATATTAGCTGGAAATTCTATAAAGCTTAACCTAGGTTTAATGCTCTCAAAGTCTTCAATTAATTGTAGCCAACCCAGTTCGTATCCCGCTTGACGAGTAAAAATGTCAGACTTTAACTGCACCAGGGTATAGTCCAAACTGGGTTCAGAAATAAATAAAATTCTAGGATCAAATTCGTAGTCAATCGACTTTTGTAGATCGCCCCGGTCATTTTCAACGTAATTAAATTGGGCAACACACTGTTCAGCTATGGCTGCATTAGGAATTACATGATGGTTGGTAAGCAAATGGCTACCACCGACTAAGAATCCTGTCCCAATAGGGATAGGATTTACCTTAGCCAGTTGTTGCTCAGTAATGTTTTTGAGGACTGCTAACGCAGTTTTTTGCCCTGAATTAATAGCACTTTTAGTTTCTTGATCAAATAGTTCGTCAGCAACCTGTTCTGGAATTGAGAACACTTCAATGACTTTATCCGAAGTCTCAAAATTATTAGTCAAGTTACTCAGTTGTGCAATTGCCGCTTCTATATCTGCAACAAACTCTTGAAAGGCTTGAAGGGAAAAGTATCTAGCAATCCGACATACCGAAATGCTCTGCTTGATTCCATTTTGTAAGAAATAAATAGGTAGAAAATCTTCTTTGCGAATAGCCGCAGTCACTAGGGTATGTGACTCCATCTGTGATCTTTCTTTGACAATTGCCAGAATTTTGTCAAATGCTTCTGATTCAAGAGGGGTATTACCGACAAGTCCCCCAATAACCGAAACCTCAAATGGGCCAATGCTGATAGTGCCGTGTTTCAACCAATACTCTTGAATTGTTGAGGTATTTTGTTCAAAATTGCTACCCATAATTACTTACCACAACAGTATAAAATGATTGTGAGCGAAGTTGAGGATGATTGAACAAGAAAGTTGCATTCGACTAGCACTTATGCAACAACTTATACTAAAGACAAGTAGCATTCTAGCAGGCAGTCAAAGAACATTCCCGAATTTGAATTTTTGTAAGCAATATTTGTCAAATGCGGAAGTTTTTACACTATATGCTACGAAAATGTTTAAAGTTCATGATCCTTGATAGGATTACGGAATTACTAGTTATATAAATAAATACACATTTATTGTGTACGCTTTCAAAAATGAATGAGCCGATGAAAAGAAGCTAGTAAATCTGAATTCAAGTTCATGCTAGTATGTCAAGCACTCAACAGCCTCATTACACCAAAAATATCAAAAGTAAGCGTTTTAAGCAAGAATGTTTACACTTGGACTTGCAAAACACGATCGCGGGTCAAAAGCTTGTCGTTAAGCTAATCTTGTTACTACTGCTTCTACTACTTTGCTTTTTAGCAGTTATGATTGCGGGTTATGTTGGAGGATTAACAAGTTTAAACATCACACGCGGTACAAAAGCACCTTGGGAATGGAGTGCGATGGCTGTTGTGACAACCGTTGTGATAGTAACCGCAATTCGTCGGCAATTACCTGGGATTTTGCTGGCATTTGTTCTGAGTTTTTGCACTGTTGCAGTAGTGCCAGAAATATTAGCTATGTTAGGTTTGATCAAATTTCCATCTTCTGCATTCTCTTTTAGCTTAACAACGCTTGTAGCGATCGCGTTTGGGTTAGGCATCAGCACGATTAGTTTTTTAGGAATTCGCTTTGTTTTAGCACTGACGGATATTTTATTTATTCAATCGCAGCCTCTAAAACTACTTGGTATGCCGATTGTCATTGTGGCAGGAATTGTAGGTTCACTGGGAGCAATCTCTGGCGAATTGAAAGCACCAAATTCGGAATTTAGGACGATTTTGGCCATGTCAGCAGATGCGCGAATGCTGGTAATTGTCAGTGGCACACTGTATAGTCTCTGCTTGGCCTTGAGCGGCTGGTTAGCGAATTATCTTCGAGGTACTCCTTGGAACTATCCAAGTCTGCAAAGGTTGTGGGCGATCGCTGTTGGCTCTTGGTGGGGTACTTCGTTTGTGAACTTAGACTTAAGCGGAGTCAACTTTCGGGGGGCAAAACTCGCTAATACTGATCTGCGCGCCCGCAAGCTTTATAGAACTTGTTTTCAACAGGCGATCGGGCTGGAGAGAGCAAGAGTAGACAATCAATATCTTGATTTAGAACACCCTAAAGTCCAGAGATTATTGATCTATGGAAGCAGTCATGATCGCAACTTTTGCGGATTCAATTTACAGGGTGCATATTTACAGGGCGCAGATATGCGAGGGTTTGATCTCACAGATACCAACTTGACTGGATCGGACTTGAAGCGAGCTGATCTTAGAGAGAGTCTCTTAGTTCGCACGCAGTTAGCAGGTGCAGACTTTCGGGGTGTTGACCTACGAAAGAATGTCCTCATCGATGCCAATCTAACCGAAGCAGATTGTCGAGGAGCTGATCTGCGAGGCAGTATTCTCGTCCGCGCCCAAGTTGCACGCGCAGATTTTACCGGGGCTGACTTGACCGGGATTTGTATTGAGGATTGGAGCGTCAGCAGCAAAACCTGCTTTACAGATGTTCGCTGTGATTATATTTATCGAAAATATCAGGATGAACAGCCAATTGATCGCTATCCAGTAGACCGATATTTTGAAACAGGTGAATTTGCTTTCCTTTATCAAGAACCCGAAGAGATGGTGGAGTTAATTTTCAAAGGAGAATTTGATTTTAGCGCGCTCAGTCTTGCTTTCTATAAACTTCAAACGGAAATGCCAGAATTAGACTTGAATCTCAAAGCGATTGAACAGAGGGAAAAGCTGTGGGTTGTGAAGGTGCGAAGTAATAGTATCAACAATATTGAACACATAATTGAAGAACGTTTCATATCTGTTTATCAGGCAACTCATAACGAAACTACTGTTGAGACAGTGATTAAGGAATCTATCTACAGAGATTACGAAGAAACTAGAAACCGTCTACAGGCAAGTGAACAGTTAGTTAGGCAACTTGCAGGGATTACAGGAGAGCAAGCAGAAGCATTAAAGGAACTTAGTAAACGAGCGATGGGTAACAGCTTTTTTATCACGGGTAGTACAATTACCAACCTCGCAGGTTCTGGACAGATTGAATACAGAGAAGCTGCTGATCAAATTCGCAGTTTAATTACTAATAGTAGTGATCCCAGTCAGGTCATCACAATTCTACAAGGTCTGATCAACCAACTCAAAGGACAAAATATTGCCACTACCGTCAGTACACAGATTGATTTAATTCAACAAATAATTCTGGCTGAGGCAGGCAAAGATCAACTTTTCAAAAAGTTATTGCTTGAGCAAGGGCAACAAGTTGTCAGTGCTATGCCCAAAGATGAAATTGCCACTGCTATTCAAGCTGTGATTGCTCAACTCAAAGCATAGAAAATTTCATTGTCTGATTTTTAGCCTTTATCTTTATCGTATCTTATCCCTAATTCATGATCAGTGTATTCATATCATCTAACCTATTCAGACAGAGGCTTTGATTATTTTCAAAAATTTCTCCAATAATTTAGTAACCGTAATATTACATAATTAAATAAATAGATTGAGAAAAATAGCTGTGTATTCATCTATTCAATTCTTTATAAAAGTCCGTAGCATCTCAAATTTATATGTTGGGGAAAAATAACTATAAAAATTGTGTAATTTTAAAGACTTACCTAAAAATATACAAAATCAACAAAATTAGTTTTAAAACTAATATTTGTATGTAAATAATATATAAAGCAAACATAAATTTAACATAAATCTCTCATTTATTGCTTAATAACTCTCATCTTTACATTTTGTGATATCTCTAACGTATTTACATCCTGAAAACGGATGTTTAATATTAATTGAGTAGCAAGCAAAGCAAATACAGAGCTTAATACTAAATAATAAATAATGAGTTGTAGTCTAAAATCATGGCACTTCCCTCAAGCTAGATGGCATTTACTGAACATAGCTTAGTTAAAGGTACTAGAAGGTATTACAGATAACTATTTTTTAATAGTTACTTTTGAGCATCAACATTAAGTTATCCACTAAGCATTAATAACATCAGAGTCAACTTTTTAATGAATAAAAAGCGAAAGTTTGTCATGAGAAATAAGACACATAATTTTCTTTAAAGAAACAATAAATTCCTTCAAAACAAAATATCACAATCTATTGATGTCTTGAAGTTCTCTGATCTTCGTCTTTTGAATTTTGATTATCTTGATTGAACAACAATTAATTCGTATTGGGGTGACAAATAATGGTGAACAAAATTTTTGAAATTTCACTAGAGACTTTAGCTTCTAAGCAAGATATTTCGTTTTGTACTCATTCAATTACTATAGTTATTCCATGCCTAAATGAAGAAGGCAATCTAGAAAAACTCTTACTTAATCTAGAGGAGACATTTGAGAATATAGGCTTTAGTTTGCCAGTACTAATAGTTGATGATGGCAGCACAGATAATAGCTATCAAATTCTCAAAGCAATGAGCGAACAATATGATTATTTGACTATCATTCGTCATCCACAAAGGCTTGGTGTAACTGGAGTATGGAAAACAGCATTAGATTACGTCCAAACTGATTGGATATTTTGGGGACAAGCAGACTTGGAGTCAGACCCCCGAACTGACATACTATTGCTGTTAAAAGCTTGTGTACCAGGAGTAGATGCAGTTGCTGGTTGGCGACAGAAACGGGGTGATGGTAAAGTTCTTGCTTCTAAATTTGCCAATACAATTTGTCGTTTACTCTTCGGTTTAAAAATTCACGACATGAACTGGATCAAACTTGTCCGTCGTGATTTATTAGCAAATCTGCCAGTAGAAAAAATTACCCATCGCTACTTATTGGCGGTATTAGCAGCACAAGGATATAACGTTACGGAAGTTGCCACACCTTGGTATCCTCGATACTCTGGAAGCAGCAAGTTTGGTAAAAAGCGTCTTCTGACTTCAGCTATTGATTTTGTCAAATTATGGTGGTGGTTTAAAACTGAAGGTCGTCTCATTAATCAACCTCAAAATAAACGGATTGATTCAGTCATAAACTATCCTGGCATTGTTCAACAGGAAATAGTCTAGTCAATTCATTTAGTTATAGATACAGTAGATTGCAAGTTTATTGAGTAGACAAGCTAAGTCTTAAAGCTAGATATAAAGCTTGTTTTACTTCTAAATTTTAACTCACGAACTCTGCTGTAAGCCCAAAGATAGTTAGTTCTAACCTTCTGAGTTAATTGCTACTACAAATTTCAGTAATTTTTTCACAAACATGAGTATTGAAGGTAAACACATTCTTGTTGTCACTTCTGTATATCCCATGACTGCTGATGGTAATCATGGTTCTTTTGTAAGAGAAGCAATTTTACGTTTGCAAGCAACAGGAGCGAAGTTTACAGTATTTGCTCCTGCCTACGAAGCTTCTGAAAGTCATGTATTAGATGGAGTGAAAGTATATCGCTTTCGCTACTGTCCAAAACGGTTTGAAAATTTGGTCAGGGATGGTGCGCCTACGAAGTTGCAGAGACAGCCTCTATATCTGTTAGCGGCTGTTTTATATATCTTTTTGGGGATGTTGCAATTGTTTTGGGTATGCTGCCAAGAAAAGCCAAATTTACTCCAGATTCATTGGCCTTTTCCTCATGGGTTGATGGCTTTACCTGCCAGTATCTTATTAGGTATACCGATGGTTTTTAGTTTCCACGGAGCAGAGCTAATGTTAGCAAATAAGTTCGGTTTTGTGGCACATATTCTGCGTTGGTTATTACCTCTTACTAAAGGTGTAACAGCTAATTCTTCTTTTACTCAGGGGTTGATTCGTAAAATTTATTATGGAAATGTTACCGTTATTCCTTACGGTTTGACTATTAAGCCAAAGCCATCTATAAAACGTTTACCAGGAAATGTACCTCAACTTTTGTTTGTTGGTAGATTAGATGAACGTAAAGGGTTGCGATATTTGTTGGCAGCTCTACCTTTAGTCTTAGCTAAATATCCTGTACGTTTACGCATTGTAGGTAAAGGTATTCTCGAACATGAGATTAAATTACAGTGTCATTTAATGGGTCTAAATGAGGTAGTAGATTTCCTTGGCTTTGTCAGCAAAGAAGAATTAGCTGATGAATATGCTGGGTGTGACATATTTGTTTTACCAGCAATTGTAGATAGCAAAGGTGATACTGAAGGCTTAGGAATTGTCATGATAGAAGCGTTAGCTCACCAAAAACCTGTAGTTGCTAGTGCTGTTGGAGGAATTGTCGATGTTATTCATTCTGGAATTACTGGATTATTAGTACCAGAAAAGGATGCAGAAGCTTTAGCACAAGCAATCTTGAGTTTATTATCTAATCCCATGAAAGCTGAAAAAATGGGTCAAGAAGGTTTAGCAGATATCCAAGTCCGCTTTAATTGGTTTCGCATTATACCTATGTGGCAACAAGTATTTGCCAACGCATTGGATAACGCTGTAAGCGAAAAAAGTACGGAAACTCTTGCTTAGTTATATTTTCTGTAAATTTTTTACATAATTATGGTGCAATTACGTCTAAATATTACTCGCGGGATTCTCACTACTTGTGTAGTCGCTCCTTTAGGTGTGATGGGGATTTTAAGCTTTACGATAATTCTCCCAGCTCTTAAAGACCCAGGATCTAGATTTTACTCTTCAGGTTTCGGTTATCCAGCTTTACAACGTATGGCTGGCAAGCCTATCCAAGTAGACACTACATTAGTAGCGTCAAAAAATTTAGAGGATAATCTAGCCGCTCCTGGTGAATCTGTTCCTATGGAGCAGGTGGATGTTCGTTCTTGGGTATCAGGGCCTGTAGAAAAGGTTTTCGTTGAGGAAGGACAATGGGTGCGTCGAGGTCAGCCTCTACTTCAGTTACAAAAAGCTCCGTTTGAAAATCAAGTAAATACGGCTCGTAACAACCTGAGTATTGCAGAAGAAAACCTTGAGACCGTGCAGAAATCAATAGCAGATAGGTTATTGACATTGAAAGAAAATGTGAGGTCTGCTCAAGATAGATTTTATGCAGCTAAAACTAGATTGAAGAAAATTGATCAACTGGCAGACCAGGAATTGGATAATAATGTCCAGGCGGCTCAGGTGCGGGTATTGACAGCTGAGGAAAAACTCAAACAAATTCAACTTTTAGCACAGCAGGGAGCAATTTCTAAGTTTCAGCTCTACGATATGCAAGATACCTATGCTACTCGTAAAAGAGAATTATTAGCTGCTCAACAGGGGATTATTGCTACTCAAAGCCAGCAATTTACTAACCAAGATTTCTACATAACTCGCCAAAATGAGTGGATTTCTGCTCAACAAGCTCTGACATTAGCCCAGCAAACACTAGATAAAGATATCAAAAATGCTCAGTTCACTGTTGATAACAGGAGAATAGAACTACAAGAAGCTATTAGAAATTTAAGTAAAACAGTAATTTACGCCAGTACTGATGGTTTAGTGAGTCAAATAAATATCCATGCGGGTGAAATAGTAGATGCACGCGGCCGTGATGCTTTAGTGACTTTAACTCAAAATGTTGTATTCAAGGCTTTTGTTGATCAAGCCAGACTGAACGCTGTGAAATTGGGTAATCAAGCTATAGTTCGTTTGGTTGCATACCCTGGACGTACTTTTGAAGGGCGGGTGATTCAGCTTAATCCCACTGTAGAAACTAATGCTACTAAGCCGAGTAAAGTAGGTATTGACCGACAATATACCTATTCTGTTTGGGTTGCTGTTGATAATTTGCAAATGCCTCCAGGTTTGCAAGGTTATGTTCAGTTTGCTGATCGAACTAGAACAGCCTTAATGATTCCAGAAAGCTCTGTAACTCATTTGTCTGCTGGTGAAGGGATGGTGATGGTTGCCCAAACAGGTAAAGCTGTTGTGAAAAAAGTCAAGCTAGGAAGAACGTTTGATAATCAGCGCGAAGTGTTGGGAGGCTTAAAGCCAGGGGAACAAGTAGTATTATCGCCCTTAGCTTTAAATCCAGGCGATCGCCTAGAAAGCAAATCTGCATTATCGCCGATCGCAGAGAGACATTAATAGATGAATCAAAGTTATTGGACTAATAGATTTTTGGTGTTTGCCAATTGGTTGAATCGAGAGAAAATTACTCTGTTCATTGGCTCTGTATTTCTCTTACTTGGAGTCATCTTTCCTTGGTATCGCTTACCTCCAGAAACTCTTGAAGTATTTGGTACTAATTTATATTGGGTAAATGCTCTCAGAGTGCCGTTAGCCGTTTGTGCGATCGCTGGTTTTACTTACACTTTTGTATTTCCTATCCGACAAGCTCCACGCTTAGTTTTTTGGGGTGCATTACTACCGATATTACTTTTTCCTTATTTCATTACAACTTGGTCGCCTGCTGTGTCTTTCATTGCCACAGAATACTATAACCAAGCAGAAGAAGTAGCCTCCCATGTTGAGAAAAATTTTTCACAAGTGCAGGCACAATGGAAACAGAATATAGTTTTGGATAATTCAGATATTCCTGCTTCCACTTTTGGGATAAAAATTGAGGACAGCCGTTTTTTTCAACTACCATCATGGGATAAAGTCATACTTGAAGGATTTGGCTATAGGAATAGTTTTTTTAGTTTTATTGGTCAAGGTTGGAACTTCAGCCTAATTGGAGTGCTGACTTGTTTAATGGGTCTTTATCTATCTGGAGAAAGGCATGAAAAAGATTCTGTAATTAAGGATATAAAAATAGTATTATCCGTAATTTTGCTATTATTCTCTATTATCTTTGGCTCTCAAATTTACTTCAATATTGTTAATTATCAACTAAATGTGCCGTTTAGCAAAGGTGAATATTCTCAAGTAGTAAATACTAGCCAATCTTTAATGAGATTGCATCCACCTTTACAGGGAGATGAAGAATTTTTAGAGCGTCTTGCAAGAGCAGAGTTATATACAAATACAATCGAACCAGGATTAATTAATTTTATCTTGGGGCTAGAGAATTATAAAAATGGTAACTTTTTAGAGGCAGAAAACTTTCTGCGAAAATCTTTAGACAGTCAACCTAAGAGATTTTTAGTAAGAGGCTATTTAGTCGCCGCAATTCTCAATCAAGGTGTTAATTATTTCAATTCTCTTAATACTAGAAATGCTGGAACAGCCACAGATGTTTTTGAAAAAGCATTAAATATGTTTCCCGGACATGTTGAGGCTTTGTATGACTTAATGTTAGCCAGAACTGTTAACGGAGAATTTCAAAAATCAGCTGAAATTGCTCAAAAAATCATAGATGGACAAAAGTATTTCCAAGAACCAAAAATTGGTTTACTAGGTCAAGCTTATGTTCATCTAACTTGGGCTGAATATCACAATGACGATATTAACAAAACCTGGGGAAGATATCGTCAATCAGTTGACACCAAAGCTTGGGATAAATCAGGAGTAGAGAAATAAGCATGGAAAGGTCGCAGCGTTGGTTGCCATTAGGGATGATATTAGCTTTAGGATTATTGTTAGGAAGTTTGATGTTTTCTCTTTGGGAGAAAATTCCCAATTCTGTAGAACGTGTAGATTGGTCAACACAAACCCAATGGATTGCTCCTCAAACACCTACTCACCGTTTTTATATACGCAATTCCTTTAATTTACCTAATAATGCGACAGCAGGTTGGCTAAGAATAAGTGCTGATAATGACTTTACTTTATATGTAAATAACAGAATTATAGCAAGGGAAAATAGTGTTCTCAACAATTCCCTGGGACTTGGTTTAGGATTGAGAATACCTTTTCAAGATATTAATGATAGTAATCGCTACAAGACTAAAACATCAGTCAATTATTTACTTGCTAGTTCCAACGATTGGAAATTAACAGCTTATGTAGATATAACTCGTTATCTCCGTCCAGGTAAAAATGTTGTTGCATTAGAAATCCAAAAAGGGAAAACTAATCCTCGTGTAGTTATTGAGGGATTTGTCTATCCAACGGATGATGATAAACCTATTAGTTTATCGACAGGAAAAACTACTTGGCGTGTTTCTAATCTGTCAGAAAGTCGGCAATCTCTCCAATGGTTTGACCGAGATTTCTCAGATGAAAATTGGTCAGAAGCTAAAGTACTGGGTTCAGTTCGAGAAACTACTTACAGTCGCTTAAGTAAAAATTTATTTGATCGCCCTCTACAGGGAAATTGGATTGCAGGAAATCAAAGTTCTCAAGGTCAAGTATGGCTCAGAGGTGAATGGCTAATACCAACAGATCAGATTTCTCGTGCTTACATTAGATTTGCTGGTCAAGGTGCATATTCTATATTGCTCAACGGCCATCTTGTTAATAGTTATAAAACCGAGAACGACAGCCAGTTGCATCTTTTAGAAGTCACAAAGTTTCTCAAACGGGGCAATAATACATTAACAGTAAGCTTAGTCAGTCCATTAAATACATTATTAACAGGAATTAACTCTATTAACCCTAACAGTATTCTTAACTTCTTTTTAGATGGGTGGGTAGAAACAGAAACAGGTAAAATTATTGGAGAAATTACTACTGATAAAACCTGGACAGCATTCAAGCAACCTATAACTGGAAAGACACAAGGAACAGGTGAGGAACAGCCTATAAATATTTTAGGTTTACCTCAACCAGAAAGTTTCCAGCGCAACTTTGAAGGTAATGCCTATCTGCTTAATTACCCTAATTACTTATTGTGCCAGAGCCTTTGGTTAATGGGAGGAGTTGTATTTGCGGTAGTCTATGCTTCGCTTTTAGGTTTATGGCTGGGATATGGGCAGAGTTGGTGGGATAGCTTTGTTACAGGCTCTGCAATACTCTCACCAGGCACTTTATTTTTAGCCGCTATTGGTTTACTTAAACATCGTTTTGCAGAAGCAGAAATTGGTTTACTATTTGCTCAACCGCAAAGCAACTATGTAATATTGTTTGGGTTTACAGCCATCGTTGTATTGACGTTAGTTTATATTCGCGTCAATACAAAGATTAATGAATTACCTCTATCTTTTATTTGGTTCTCGCTGGGTTTAGTAGCTTGTATTAGTTTTAGTTTGGCATCCGCTGGAAATGTCTTTCTTGTCTTTAGTTTAGTGTTTGCAGCAGCGATTGTTACCTACATTTTTATTTGGATACGAAGACGAGGACAATCACCAATTTCTGTATTACAAGATAAATTTAATATCCTACAGCAAAAATGGCCTACTTGGGGCGAGTGGATACTTCTCTTCCTCATTATCACTATAGGATTTGGTCTAAGGGTTTATAATCTTGGTTTCATAGACTTAGACCCCGATGAGAATGCCTCCTTAGATGCTGTTAGAGGAATTCTTCGCACAGGCGCACCTATAGCTACTTCTGGTATTTGGTACATTCGTGGCCCTTTTTATCACTACTTACTAGCTTTTTGGTTACAAGTAGTGGGGGATTCTATAGTTAATGCTCGCTTGTTATCTGTAATTTTGGGTATAGCTACTTTACTTTTAGTCTATATCTTTGCTCGTAAAGTAACTGGAAAAGTTGGTATTTCTCTACTGATTACGGCAATTTTAGCAATTCACCCTTGGGAACTTTGGTACTCACGCAATATTCGATTTTATCAACTTCTACAATGTTTAACTATTCTATCTTTTTGGTCTTTCTTTAAGGGTTTTATTGAACAATCGGGAAAGCGTTATCAATATATTTTCTTTGTTTCTATAACTTTAACTTTAATTACTCAAGAGATCAGCTTAACTATACTACCAGTATTTATAATTGGGTTTCTTTACTTTTATCGTCCGTTTAATCTATCGAGAGATTGGCATCTTCTGTTAGGCAGTATAGTAAGTTTAGTCATTTTCATATATGACCTTGGTATTGTTTCTATACGCTCTTTGAGTCCTCTGGCTGCATTATCTGAGAGTACAGGCGGCTATCTACGTCTCCATTTTTCTCAAATCACAGAACTGGTTGCTAATCTGTTTATTGGTTCTGACAGAATGCAAACAATTTATACGTTTTGGTTCTTATTAGGTTTTGTTTATTTTATCAAAAATTGCAGATCTAAGTTATTGTTTTTATTTTTCAGCATATTTATTCATGTGATCAGTGTTACATTACTTAGCTATCAGCTAGAAGAACGTTATGTTTATAGTAGTTATCCAATATTTATTTTGTTATCGGTTTATAGTGCAGTCACCATAGCAAATACATTTGGAAATCACTATCAAAACTTAATGCACAGGCTTATAAATATCAAATCTATTACTTTGATGTTTATCATGATTATTTTTATGATCAATATGCAACCACTACAAGTTTATCTAGGATATCAAGAAGCAATTAATAGAAATTATCAATCGTTATTTGCCTATGTACATACTCATAAAGATAGTGAAGATTTAGTAATTTCTACAACTCCATCCTCTGCTGCAATTAACTTAGGGAAGTTAGATTATTTTTTAATGCCATATAACTTTTTTGATGCGATTTACTGGAACAATGGCAAGTTAATTGATCGTTGGGGAGGCGGAACTATAGTTAATAATATAGACCAAATTAATAATATCCTCAAAAAATCTAAAAATGTGTGGATTCAAATAGATGATATTCGACAAGGTGGGTTTGATCAGGATACTTGGCAATATATTGAAACTTTGGGTAAACCAGTTATAGATAGTTTTGGAACTCGCTTAAGACTCTGGCGACCAGAAGATGGATTACCAAAACGTTTACCCAATCAAGGTAAAGATTTAGGAGCTTATTAAGCTATGTACCTGTATTTATGGATTGGTGAATACAGGGCTATTTTTATAAGAAATCTCAAAAAATATGAAAATAAAACAAATCACTTTTTTCAAAACAACTGTAAGTATTGGTCTACTTTTTTTTGTATTTACTCGCATAGATTTTATTCAAGCATGGAATCAGTTTAAACATTTATCTTTACCCTTTATTATCCTAGCTTTGCTCTATTATACTGGTTGCCAATTGTTGAGTTGCTGGCGTTGGCAGGTTGTCCTCAATTCGAGCGGTCATTCAGCACCAATAAGTAGTTTGCTAAACAGCTATTTTGCAGGAATGTTTCTGAATATTTTTTTGCCAGGTACTCTTGGTGGCGATGTGTATCGTGTTTATAGGGCAATACGGTTCAGTTAAGGCTAGAAAGCTGATTAGTGATATGAAATTTCGGAGCTTCTACTCGTTGTCCAGTCCCTCTGTGTTGCGGTTTTTTAGAACGAAATTTTGATACAGGTTTTTTCACGACT
>Ga0209172_10001114_pt1 | contig 61989 bp, 63 predicted proteins | sample LarsenN4metaG_FD_184113 | JGI IMG/M metagenome (GOLD analysis project Ga0209172, IMG submission 184113) | Hot spring sediment bacterial and archeal communities from British Columbia, Canada, to study Microbial Dark Matter (Phase II) - Larsen... ...
TTGAGCTCGGCCAGGGCCTTGTCAACCATCGCTCGTATCGGACGCAGGGGATGGTCCTTGGGGACGAACGATTCAATGGACAGATAGAAGAACATCCCCTCGGTTTGGCTTTCAATTCCGCGCATAACTTTCTCCAGCAATTTCAGATTGTTATGCGCATAAACATAGCATATTTCGGCAACTTATTGAATCAAAAAGAAATAGTTTTTCAACAACCTGTTAGGTTTCGACCTGCCTGCACCTGTGTTGAGGATGGGGTAAAGAGGTTTTTCGGGTTATGAAATTGTCGGTAGTTATGCCGGTTTATAACGAGAAGGCAACCATACGGGCTGTTTACGCGATGGTGGAGGCGGTGGAAATCGAAAAGGAGATCATCCTGGTCGATGATGGGTCCACAGATGGCACTAGGGAGATCGTCATGGAACTGGGCAAGGGGGCTGCCGTGGCGATTCTCCATGACCGGAATATGGGGAAGGGGGCTGCTTTGAGAACCGGCTTCCGGCACGTCACCGGGGATCTGGTGCTCATTCAGGATGCCGATCTGGAATACGATCCAAAGCAGTATCAACTGCTCATTCAGCCCATTCTGAATGGTGAGGCTGATGTAGTTTATGGTTCCCGTTTTCTTTTGAAAAAAGGCAGTTACGGGATGTCTCTTTGCCATAAACTCGGGAATAAGGCTCTGACACTTTTATCCAACATGCTGACAGGACTCAGGTTGACAGATATAGAAACCTGTTACAAGGTTTTTCGTAGAGATGTGCTAGAAAAGATAGCCATAGAGGAAAACCGGTTTGGCTGTGATCCAGAGATTACCGCAAAGCTGGCTAAGCTGGGTGCGATCATACATGAAGTTGGAATATCTTATTGTGGGAGAACCTACTCCGAAGGCAAAAAAATAGGTTTGAGAGACTTTGTTTCTGCGTTGAGATGTATAGCCAAATATAACACGTTGTATCGGCTTGGTGGTTCCAAGGAAGTGTGATGCCAATTGCAAGGTGAGGTGACCAATATGAAATTTAAATCAATAAGCTTGTTTGTAATGTTGTTTCTCTGTTCAGTACAGTTCAGCTTTGCCGAGGATGGGTCCGGAACCCTCACGGGCAGATGGATCACCAAGGAATACGGCCCCATGACGGGGGGGCAGGTGCTTCTCTTCAACAAGGCCAAGGGGCCTCCCCCCGCAAGCCACAGGTATCTCCGTCTCCCGGACCATGGGACGGCCATCGACGAGGAGGGGAGGTTCTCCCTGGATGTTCCGGCAGGGAGGTACTACCTGGTCATGCGCAAGCGGGAGGATCCGGCCGCCGCAGGCCCTCCCCGGGAGGGGGAGCCCCAGTACTACGCCCGGGACCGAAAGGGAAAGCCCATGGAATACGTGGTGAAGGCCGGCAGGACGACCAATGTCGGCACCATCACGAGCTTCGTCCCCTACCGGAGACCGGCGACCCCCCCGGTCGACGGGACGACCGGCATCGAGGGGAGGGTGATCGACGGGAAGGGCGAGCCGGTGGCCGGCATCCGCGTCTTTGCCTATGAAACGGCGGAGATGAAGGGAATGCCGCGCAATGCCTCCGGGGCGACCGGCGCCGACGGTAAGTATCTGCTGGTCCTCACCGGGAAGGGGGCCTATTTTCTGAAGGCCCGCACCCATTATGGGGGCGGCCAGCCGGAGGAGGGGGAGCTCATGGGGGTTTACGGAACCTCGGAGAAGCCGGAGTCCGTTGCCGTCGAAGAGGGGAAGATCCGGGGAGGGGTTGATATCCGGGTCCAGCGAATCAGCCGCCAGCCGGGCCAGCAGAGAGTCAAGCCGTGATTGGAAGGCTGTTGAAAAACTGCTGCGGAGACCATCTGCTGCGTTGCGCGGTGCCCGCACCCTCGCCTATCCGGTTGATATGTCTCGGGTGCTCCGCTCCGTGCGCCTTGCATCTGGTCTTCCTCGCTACGTTTTTCAACAGCCTTCCAGCCGCGCAGGTTGCCCGCGAGGGCGCGCGGGCTGTCTGATCTTCACCTCGAAGTGTCCAGCCGGGGTCAGGAACGATATGTCGATTGAGTAATTTTGCTCAGCCATTGAGTAAAATTGCTTGTTCGCTAAAAAACTGTTTGCTATAAGCAGGTTATGAGCTACGAACGACCCTTGAAATCAGTCTTGTCGGCTCTCCTTTCACGCCGGACGCCGGTCATTCATGTGCTGATCGGTCCCCGCCAGGCGGGAAAAACCACCATTGCCCGGCAGATCGAGCATTCCGCCGGCATTCCCGTCATCTACGCCACGGCCGACAGTCCGATCCCCCTCGATGCGGCCTGGATCGAGACCCAGTGGCGCCGGGCGGTTGCCGCGGGGACGGAGGCCGGTGTTCCGGTGCTTCTCGTCCTTGATGAGGTGCAGAAGGTCCGGGGGTGGAGCGAGGTCTTGAAGTTCCTCTGGGACGGCCGCGGGGCCGGTCCCGAGGTCCGGGTTCTGATTCTCGGTTCGTCGTCGCTGCTGATGCAGGAGGGGCTGAGTGAAAGCCTTGCCGGCAGGTTCTTTCTTCACCGCTGCACCCACTGGGGCTACCCGGAGTGCCGTGATGCCTTCGGCTGGAGCCTCGGGCAGTGGATCTACTTCGGGGGATACCCGGGAGGGGCTTCGTTTGCGGAGGATGAAACATCCTGGAAGCGCTACCTTGCCGATTCCCTTATCGAAACCGTGCTGGCCCGCGACGTGATCCAGATGAGCAGGATAGCGAAGCCGGTTCTCCTGCGTCACCTTTTTGCCCTTGCAGCGACGTTTCCCGCCCAGTCGGTCTCCTATACCAAGATGCTCGGCCAGCTCCAGGATGCCGGCAACACCACTACCCTCGCCCACTATCTCAAGCTGCTCGAATCGGCTTTTCTGGCAAGCGGTCTGGAGTTGTTTTCGCAGGGGCAGCAGCGCAAGCGGGGGAGCAGCCCCAAGCTGGTGCTCTGGAACAACGCCCTGGTAAATGCCCTTTCCACGCGGAGCTTCGCCGATGCCCTTGCCGACACGATCTGGTGGGGTCGGCTGGTGGAAAATGCCGTGGGAGCCCATCTGTGCAATAGCCTCAATTCGGTGGAATACACGATCACCTACTGGCGGGAAGGGGACCATGAGGTTGACTTCGTAATTGCCAGGGGGCGGGATGTCTGGGCCATCGAGGTCAAGAGCGGCAGAAGCGGCAAGGCGTCGGGCCTTGCCCGCTTTCGGCTCCGTTACCCTGAGGCGCGGGTGTTGCTCGTCGGGGGGGCTGGGATTCCTCTGGAAGAGTTCTTCACCAAGGATGTCGCGACGTGGCTCGTGTGACAAGTGCAGAAGGCGCGGTTGTGAAGTTGATCCTTGCCGTGATCTGCTTCTCCTTTTGGCTCTCCATGGCTCTCCCTGCCCGATGTTTCGCAACGCTGGTGGAGGGGGTGGTGGTCGTGGAGCAGGGACCACTGGCGGGGGCCGTGGTTTCCGCCTATGGTTCAATGAAGGATATCCGGAAGGGGACGCCCCTGTACAGGTCGTCCGAGGGGGAGAGGCCCGGCTCCTACCGGCTGGACCTTCCGCCGGGCAGCTATCACCTGGTTGCCCGCGGGAAGCGGGGTTCAACGGAGTACTTTTCTTTCCACGGGGCAAACCCCGTGAAGATCGGTGGCGAGAAACTCTGGCTTCCCTTCATCGCGGTGCCGGACCTGCCGCCGGCAACGACGGCAGCGGCCGATTTCGGCCTCTCGGGGGTTGTGACCTGCCAGGGGAAACCGGTTGCCGATGCCCTTGTGTCCGTCTATCCCGCGGGAGGTGAGCAGTTCAGGGGCGTGGGCCTTGCAACGCAGGGCACGGGGCCCGATGGAACATTCAGTATCAGGGTCCTGGAAGGGGATTATACGGTGGTGGCCCGCAAGCGGATGGGCGCCAACGGCGGGATGCAGATGCGCAAGGGGGATCTCTTCTGCTACTACCCCGGCAATCCGGTATCCGTTGCCGACGGGGCTGGGACGACCATTGAAATTCCCTGCTATCCCAAGGACGATGTGGAGGGATTTCTGGCCGAGGGGAGCACGCTGCCCCGGAGCCGGCATCACCTGGCGCGGTTCCGGGAGCGGAGCGAGGAGGTATCGGCCCCCCATGGCATTTCGGGCCGGGTGACCGATCATGACGGGAAGGGAGTTCCGGGGCTCACGGTGATGGCGTACAAGGGGGAGCCGGGGCAGCTGTTCCGGATGAATATTCTCCGGCTCAAGTCGGAGTTCATGGGGACAACCGATGCCGCGGGCGCCTTCGCCATCGGACTGAAGGAGCCGGGGACCTACTATCTCATGGCCCGGGAAGCAGCCGGCGCCTCGCCCCGCCGGGGCGAGCTGTTCGGCCTGTATGAAGGAAATGTGGACCATGCCGTGACCGTGGCGGGGGAGCTCAAGGATGTGGGGATAACCGTGGGGCGGGTGATGGCCGACCCGGCCCCCCGAAGGGAGGTCCCAGCGGCGGGGGGGGAGGCGGCGCAACCGCGGCGGCGGAAAGGGCCCCTGCGCCTGGGGGACACGGTCATCGACCGGGACACCGTCTGGAGCGGTCAGGTGGAGATTGCCGGCCGGGTCGTGGTGGCCCGGGGGGCGACCCTTGTCATCCGGCCGGGAACGGTGATCAAGTTCAGGAGGATTGACCGGGACGAGGACGGGGTCGGCGACGGCGAGCTGCGGGTGCTGGGAAGGCTGGCGGCGGAGGGGACACCCCGGCGGCGGATCCGCTTCACCTCCGCCGAGAAAAGACCGAAACCGGGGGACTGGTCGTACATTCTCCTCTTCACCTCGGGGGCCGGGAACGTGCTCCGCTACTGCGTGGTGGAGCATGCCTTCACCGGATTCCAGGCCCATTTCTCCCGGGCCCTGGTGAGCGATTCGGTCTTTGCCGGCAACCACGAAGGAATCCGGTTCGGCCGGGCCGAGCTGAGGATCGAGCACAACGACATCGAGCGCAACCGCTACGGCATCCGCTACCATCGTCTGGAGGGGCCGGTCTCCATGGAGTACAACCGGATCCGCGACAACGGCGTGGGGATCTTCTTCGTGCCGTCGGGCCAGAACCGGGTGGATTTCATGCCCGAAGAGTACGAGGCCGACCCCGCCTACGCCATGATGCCGGTCATCAGGTTCAACGAGATCACCGGCAACCGGGAGTACGGCTACCGCCTCGGCGACCGGCAGCGTTATGACGTGGAGGCCGGGCACAACTGGTGGGGAACGAAGAAGCTGGAGAAAATCCTTCCGAGGATTTATGATAGGAAATCGGATGCTGAACTGGGGGAGGTGATCCTTGCCCCGGTTCTTGCGATGCCGCCCCGCGGCGCCGGAGTCCGCTCCGGCCGGTAGGTGGGGCGATTGAGAGTTGCAACACCCATCCGTGGAAGGAGAATCCCGTTGAAAGACTATTCCCTCGAATCCGATTTCGTCCGTGAGCTGGACCAGGACATCCTCTCCTACGTGGAGAAGGGGCTGGAGCACGACGACGAAGCGGGATTCAACGCCCTGGCCCTGCGCTGCTTCGAGCTCCAGTACCATACGGTGGAGCCCTACCGCCGCTTCTGCATCGACAAGGGGAGGGAGCCGGGGCAGGTGGAGCGGTGGGAGGAGATCCCGGCGGTGCCGTCCATGGCCTTCAAGAAGTTCGTGATGACCTCGTTTCCGGCGGAGCGGGCCGAGCAGCGCTACTTCACCAGCGGCACCACCGATCCCATGAACAAGGGGAAGATCCTCCGGGACCCCGGGGGGGTCGCCCTCATCAATGCCGCCAACGGTCTCCTGACCCGGGAGTACCTCTTCCCCGACGTGGACCGGATGCGGATGTTTCTCATGGTGCCGTCGCCGGAGATCGCGCCGGGGATGGGGATGGCGGTGGGGCTCGACGTGGTGCGGCGGATGTTCGGCACCCCCGACAGCCGCTACCTCATCGGCCGCCGGGGGCTCGACCTGGAGTTCCTTCTGTCGGCCATCATGGAGGCGGAGCGGACCGGGGTGCCGATTGTGATCGTGGGCTCCACCGCCGGCTTCGTCTACTTCATGAAGGCCTGCGAGCGGGACGGGGTCCGGTTCCGGCTGCCGCCGGGAAGCCGCCTCTGCGACGGCGGGGGGTATCTGGAGCAGTTCGGGGAGTGCTCCCGGGAGGAGTTCTACCTGAAGGCCAGGGAGATCCTCGGCGTGGAGGAGCACCACTGCGTGAACGTCCTCGGCATGGGAGAGGTGAGCACCAACTTCTTCGACAACGTCCTGAAGGACCACCTGGCGGGCCGCCCCTTGCGGCGGGCCAAGGTCATCCCCCCCTGGAGCCGCACCCAGGTGGTGGATGTGGAGACCCTCCAGCCGGTGCCCGACGGCGACCCGGGGCTGCTGCGCCACTACGACCTGATTAACCGGGGGATGGTGGTGGCGGTCCAGACCGACAACGTGGGGTTCATGACCCCCGGAGGGTTTGAGATCATCGGACGCTGGAAAAAGACCTCCCGGGAGCTGGAGACCGAGGCGATCAAACAGGCCCACGGTCCCCGGTTCATGACCCCGATTATCGAGTTTCTGCTGAAACGCAGCCTCAAGAAGGTGGGCAAACTCCATGAAAAGATTGTTCGGACGAAATAAGGCCGCCGGAGAGCCGGAGGAGAAGATAACCGACGCCATGCTCGGCACCGGCGAGGCCATGTGCACCTGTGCCGCCCTGGTGGCCGACATGATTGTGGATGCCGGCCAGGAGGGGGCGTCGGTCTCGGCCCTGCTGGAGAAGGTGAAGTCGGGGGAGGCAGTGCCCCCCAAGGCTGAAGACCCCGGCCCCCGGGAGTGTCCGTGATGAAGTGCCCGGGATGCCTGAACGGCGGGCCGGGTCAATTTGCGGTTGTTTTTTGCCGGCAGTGCGGGTAATAGATTGAAGCGGCCCGAGGGCGGAGATGTTGCGATTTGCCGGCACCAGGCCGGATTGCCGGTCTGCTCCCCCCTGGTCCCCGCCCCTTCGCCGCAATCCCCCAGTACGGAGAATTTTCCATGATCAGGAATGGTGTCGTTTTTTTTGCCCTGGCGGCAGCCTTTGTTCTTGCGGGCTGTTCCTCCGGCACCCAGGACAAGGAGCAGGTGAAGGCGGCGGTGACGCGGTACAATCAGGCCCTCTCCGATGGGTACAAGAACCTCAACATGGGGACGCTGCTTGAGGTGGCGGAAGAATCCCAGGTGAACAAGGCCTACTTCCACATGGCGGCCCTGGGCGAAAGCCGGCTGCGGATGGTTTCGCAGCTCAAGGATATCCAGTTCAGCGATTTCAGGTTCGACAGCCCCTCGTCCGCCCGGGTCAAGACCCGGGAAAAGTGGGATTTCCAGCATGTTAACATTGATACCCAGAAGATCGAGCGGAATGAGCAGAATTTCCCCTATGAGGTGAACTATAGCCTTGCCCGCCGCAATGGCCTCTGGAAGGTCCGTGCCGTCGAGACTGCCGTCAATCCCGCGGGGACAGCGGGAAAGTAGGGGCATGGGACGCCGGATGGCTGCCCGGGTCTTTCGATCTCCGCGAAAAAACGCGGCCGGCGCCTATCCGCCGTTTGGCGCCCCGAGACCATCCTCCCGCCCAATGCCTTGTCCCATATAGAGTTTTGCATGCTCAAGCGTTTTTTTCTTTCCCGCACCACCGTTATCACGCTGATTGCGCTCATGCTCGGCGCCGTGCTCCTGGGGTATTTTTTCCCCCAGCGGTTCCTGACGCCGCCGGAAGAACTCGCTGCATGGCAGCTGGCGCATCCCGGCCTGGCGACCCTGTGGCGCGCCCTGGCCCTGGACCATGTCTACACCTCGCCCTGGTTTGCGCTGCTGCTGCTCCTGTTTCTGATGTCGCTCGTCTTTTCCACCCGGCAGCAGTTTCAGCTGGCTCTGAACAAGATGCGGACAGGGGGGCAGGGGGGCGCCTGCTTTGAGACCTCCTCGTCCCTTGACGAGGCGGCGGCGGCGGCACGGGACCTCGGCTATCGACAGGTGGGGGACGTTGCCGGCGGCGGGCTTCGTTTTGTTCGCTATCCGTGGGGGTACTGGGGCAATTTCCTGCTCCATCTGGGGATGGTCGTTTCCATTGCCTCGTTCCTGGTCATCCTCCTCTACGAGAAGCGGGCCGTGGTTCATCTCGTGGAGGGGGAAGTCCATGGGCCGGGAAACCAGTGGCTCCAGGAGGAGCGGGGGCTGCTGGCGGGGAGCCTCAGGCTTCCCGGATCGGTGCGGCTCGACCGGGTGAAGGCCGAGTACTATCCCAACGACAACCTGAAACAGCTGGTGACGGACTTCTCGCTTATTGGTCCCCAAGGGGAGGTCTCCTCCCTCTCAATGCAGATCAACCGTTCCCGAAATCACCAGGGAATCAGGATTTTTCAGGGGAGATCCTTCGGCAGGGCATTTTTTGTGACGTTTGCCCGCGGTCCCGAGGAGCACCGTGAGATCTTCATGCTTGACCACCCCAGGGAGCGGAGCGGCGCATCCTACAAGGATTTCACCCTGGACTGGCTTCCCTACAAGGTGAAGGCCAAGTACTACGCCGACGCGGAGCGCAAAAGCATCGACAGTCTCACCCCCCTGTTCGCCCTGCGCCTGGTGGACGGCACAAAGGTGATGGGCGAGGTGTCCCTCAAGCCGGGAGAAACGGGGCGCCTTGGGGACTACGTGGTTCAGCTGGTGGCCGTCGAACGTTGGGGCGGAATCATTTTTATCGATACGCCCGGCATGGGGGGGATTTTCGCCGGTTTTTTCATCCTCTGTCTTGGCGGCGCCCTCAGCTATTTCTGGCCCCCAAGGGAGTTTACGGCGGAGTCCGGCAACGGCGTGTGCCGGATCAGTTGGCGGGCGTCCCGCTTCGAGCGGCTCTACCGGGAGGAATTTGACGCGATCCGGCAGCGGCTGGCGGCCCGCTCCCCGATACCGGAGGCGGATCGAGTCGCTGCGACGCAGCGGAAGGAGAGGTAGGCATTACCATGGAGCAGACATTTGCCATGATTACCATGATTCACTGGGGCGCGGTGGTCATCTACGTGCTGGCGGCCATCTTCAATATCACCGGCAACATCTTCCGCAAGGAGCGGGCCCTTGCCGCCGGCTACATCTTTGCCTGGGCCGGGCTTGTCGTCCATGGCGGGGGGCTCCTCTGGTGGTGGCGGATCGTGGGGCACGGCCCCTACACCGGCCGCTTCGAAATGCTTTCCTCCACCGCCTGGACCGGGCTGTTCCTCTTCCTGATCTTCGCCCACTTCCTTCCCCGGATCCGGGCCGCCAGCATCGTTGTCCTGCCGGCTACGTTTCTGATGATCGCGGTGGGGCTCTTTTTCGAGCCCCAGATCAAGATGCTCCCGCCTACCCTGCGCAGCGTCTGGCTGGTTCTCCACATCATCTTCTACAAGATTGCGGTCTGCACCCTGCTGGTGGCCCTGGCGTTCTCCCTCTTCTACATCATGCGGAAACGGACGCAGATCGAGTGGCTTGGACGGCTTCCCGACCTGGAAACCATGGATCTGCTGGCCTTCCGTTTTGCCGGTTTCAGCTTCACCTTCTGGGCCATCGCCATGCTGGCGGGGAGCATCTGGGCCTACGAGTCATGGGGGCGCTTCTGGGGATGGGACCCCATCGAGACCTGGTCGCTCATTACCTGGATCGCGTTCGGCATCTACCTCCACCTGCGCCGGTTTTTCGGGCTCAAGGGCGAGACTGCCGCGTACCTCTACTTCATCTGCTTTATCCTGTCGGTCCTGTCCCTGTTCTTTACGCCGCTCATTGAGTCGTCGATCCATTCCGAGTATTTCAAGTAGAGAGCCCATGGGGGCACTGGCAGGCATCAGGCAGAAGCGACGCGGCACATCCCCGGCAAGGAACACCCTTCAATGCACCTAAGGAAAGCAGCCGTCATTCTCAACGGTTTTGTCCATGATTTTGCCGCCGGCATCTGGCTGGCCGCCATTGCCGCCATTGTGCTGATCCACTCCATGCACCAGGGGTCGGGGGGCGAGGTGGCGGCGATCCTCAACCGCCTGGAGCGGATCTTTTTCTGGACGAGCATCGTCGCCATGGTGGTCATTGCAGCCACCGGCGCGGGGCGCACCTTCACCTATGTGGACAACTGGTACGGGGCCGACGCCGAGCGGGTTCGCCGCCGGATGCTCATCATCAAGCACGTGGTCCTTGCGGCCGCCTTCGGCGCCGGCTACCTGGCCGTCTATCCGCAGGTGTTTCACTGACGGACAGTATTCCGCTCCTTCCGCTTCCTGCTCTCCTCCTCTGTTCCGTCATAAGCCGGAGCGGTCCGTGAAGTCGCGGACCGCTCCGCTGGTCCTTCCGCAATAAATGTTGCGCAGCATAAAGGTTCTGTGCCATGGTTAACTATTAATTGCCGCGGCCCGGTTTTTGCTGTTGCAAATGCGAAGTTTCAACCTCTTCGAGGAGAAGTGCATGAAAATCAAGAGAATTGCCCTCATTACCCCCCCCTATCACTCCGGCGTGGTGGAGTCGGCCGGCACCTGGCTCAATGTGGGCTTCGTCTACATCGCCGGGGCGCTCCGGAAGGCGGGGTACGAGGTGGACTACTACGATGCCATGTCACTGTGGCACAAGTGGCCCGACATCCAGAAGCGGATCGAGGCGTTCCGCCCCGATATGATCGCCACGACCGCCTATACCGCCTCCATCGTCGACGCGGTGAAGCTGCTGCAGTTCGCCAAGGCCATCAATCCCCGCATCGTCACGGTGCTCGGCAACGTCCACGCCGCCTTCTGCTACGATGAGCTCCTCACCCACGACCATGGGTCCATCGACTACATCGTCAGGGGGGAGGGGGAGGAGACGCTCCCCATGCTCTGCCACTGCCTCAATGCCGGCGACGACCCGAAGAAGGTTCTGGGGATCGCCTACTGGCGCGACGGCGGGGTGGTGGTCACTCCCAAGGCTCCGTATATACATGATCTGGACAGCCTTCCCACGGCATGGGATCTGGTGGAGTGGCCCATCTATACCTACCGGGCCAAGAAGAACGCCCGCCTGGCCATCGTCTCCTCGTCCCGGGGCTGCAAGTCCCAGTGCTCCTTCTGCTCCCAGCAGCTATTCTGGGCCCAGTCGTGGCGGGCCCGGAGCGCCGAGAACTTCGTGGCCGAGCTGGAGATGCTCCACAACGTCCACGGGGTCCAGGTGGCCATGCTCTCCGATGAGCTCCCCACCTTCGACCGGCAGCGGTGGGTGCGGATTCTGGACCTCATGGTGGAGCGGCAGGTGCCGGTGAAGCTCCTCATGGAGACCCGCGTCGATGACATCCTGCGGGATGCCGACATCATGGACAAGTACCGGGAGGGGGGGGTCGAGCACATCTACGTGGGGGTCGAGGCCGGCACCCAGGAGACCCTGGACCTCTTCAGGAAAGACACCAAGGTGGACCAGTCCAAGGCCGCCATCGACCTCATCAATAACGCCGACATCGTCTCGGAAACCTCCTTCGTACTCGGCATGCCCGACGACACCCCCGAATCCATCGAACAGACCATCGAGCTGGCGAAGCACTACAACCCCGACATGGCCTTCTTCCTGGCCATTGCCCCCTGGCCCTACGCCGAGCTCTATCCCGAACTGGAGAAGTATGTGGCCACCAAGGATTACCGCAAGTACAACCTGGTGGAGCCGGTCATCAAGCCCAGGAACATGACCATGGAGGAGCTGGAGCGTCAGCTGGGGCGGGCGTCCCAGAAGTTCTTCATGCACAAGTTCCAGCACCTGCACGAGCTTTCTCCCTGGAAGCAGGAGTTCATGCTCTCGGTCCTCGATCTCCTCATCAACCACTCCTACCTGGCCGGCCAGATGAAGGCCATGCTCAAGGAGGGGAAGGAGATGCCCGAGGAGGTGAAGGCGCTCCTGAAGACGGTAGGCAAGCACAAGCATATCCCCCATCAGGCCGTTGCTCCCATCCCCTGAGGTGCCAGTATGGTCCCCGGGGGTCCGGCGAGGGCTTATGTGCCGCTGTTAACTCTGGCATGTTGAATGCTAATCAGGTATGTCCATCGTGTGAACTCTTTGAAATCAGCATGGGATTTTACTGATGGGGGCCGTCAAAGCGCGGCGCCCTCCGTCAAATGGCGAAAGGGCTGGGTCGCCGTCCGGAGTCGAGTCAGCCACCACGGTTTGGTTTTCATATACAAAACGTCTATCAAGAGGAGGAGAAAGGGAGTGAACATGTACTCAAAACTGAAAAAGCTGTTGCCGACGCTCATGCTTGCATCGGCGATGGCGGCTGCGATGCTCCTGGCTGGAACCGGGGCATTGGACACCGCCATGGCGCTGACCACGGCCGATTGCCGCGGCTGCCATACCCCGCCGCCGCCTGCCACGAATGTCACCAAACACCACGAGTTAGCTGCTGCCCGGGGGTATGACTGCGGTTATTGCCACAAGTCGATTCCCGATGGCACCGGCGGGTACACCATTCTTGATGTCAATGAATGCGGTTCCTGCCATTCGATGGTTGACCACGCGGCCGCCCACAACAATGCTCAGACGGCCCCCGACTGCGCCCAGTGCCACAGCCTTAGTGTCGTGGACGAGCACCTTTCCCGCACCTCAACCTGTTCCACGTGCCACGGCAGCACCAAGCCCGAGGTCCATAACACCATCTCGATCGGCATGGGGCCCGCTGGCGTGCCCGTCAACTGCAACAACTGCCATATCAACGTAAACCACGTTGCCCAGCATGAGATGGTGAGCACTCCCGCCGACTGCTCCACCTGCCACAACCTGGGCCCCGTCTACGAACACACGAACCGCACCTCCACCTGCGCCACCTGCCACGGCAGCACCAACCCGACGGTGCTGCAGACCATTACCATTGGCCGCTCCGGCACGCTGGTTTCCTGCGCCAACTGCCACGGCCAGGTGAACCACGTCCTGGACCATGACAAGGCCATGGCCAACGCCGACTGCGCCCAGTGCCACAACCTTGGCGTGGTGACCGAGCACACGAGCCGGGGCTCTTCCTGCGCCACCTGCCACAACAGCACCAATGCGACCGTCAAGCAGACCATTGCCGCCGGCAAGGGGGGCACCGCGGTCTACTGCTCCAACTGCCACGTCAGCGTGAACCACATTGATCAGCACAACATGGTGACCACGCCGGCGGACTGCAAGAGCTGCCATGGCAAGCAGGTGGTCTACGAGCATACGGACCGCGGCTCCACCTGTGCCACCTGCCACCAGAGCACCAGTGCCGCGGTGCAGCAGACCATCACCGCCGGCCGCGCCGGCACCGAGGTCTTCTGCGCCAACTGTCACGGCGCGGTGAACCACATCCAGCAGCACGATAATGTCTTTGCCTCCGAGGCCTGTGCCCAGTGCCATACCAAGACCGTCCTGGACGAGCACCTGAGCCGGACCTCCACCTGCGCCACCTGCCACAGCAGCACCAACAGCATGGTGCAGGCGACCATCGCCAAGGGGCGGAGCGGCCAGGCCGTCTACTGTGTCGACTGCCACGGCCAGGTGACCCACCAGAACGCCCACGACGGCAAGGTGGTGACACCTTACGCCGACTGCAACTCCTGCCACATGCCGAACCTGGTGGATCTCCATGCCAAGGGGGGCTTCCAGTGCGCCGCCTGCCATGCCAGCAGCAACGCGACGGTGAAGGCCGCGGTCCAGCAGGGTCTTGGCGGACAAATCGTCAAGTGCGCCGACTGCCACAACGCCATCGGCGGGTTCGGCAACCATGCCGGCCAGCATGACAAGATCACCCTGAGCGGCGCCGCCGGCTTCATTGCCGCCCACGAAGAGGTCAGCGTCTACTGCTTCGAGTGTCACACCAACACCAGCGCCGGCTACCAGAAGGCCATCAACGACGGCATGGCCGGCATTCAGCAGAACTGCGGCTCCTGCCACGCCGCCACGGGCAACCAGCCCCCCACGGCCAACGCCGGGGCCGACAAGGTCGCCACGGTGGGCCAGGCCATCTCCTTCACCGGCAGCGGCACCGACCCCGACGGGACCATTGCCGGCTACCAGTGGACCTTCGGCGACGGCACCAGCGCCGCGGGGCAGACGGTCAGCAAGACCTACACCGCCGCCGGCAGCTACACCGTGACCCTGACCGTCACCGACAATGCCGGCGCAACCGCCGTGGACACCGTTATAGTGACCGTCACCGCCGCTGCGGCCGATGTCTATGCCGACCAGGTGCAGCATATGCAGCGGCTGAGCAACGTCACCTCCTCGGACAGCGGCATTGCCGACGTCACGGCCAAATTCCGGGACGGGAACCTGACCGACCGGTACCTGCTGCAGAACAGCAGCGGCAACAGCTATGTCCTTGCCATGAAGCTGAACCGCGACGCCCTGACCGCCAGCAAGGTGGTACTGCGGCTGTACGTCTCGTCCATCAGCGCCTCGCGGACCCTGCGGATCTACCCGTACCAGTCCAGCGGGACCGCGGTGAACACCGGCTACTACGTGAACTACAGCACCAGCACGACGGGGTGGAAAGACATCGACGTCACCTCCATCGCCCAGCGGATGAACGGCTACGGCTGGATGAAGTTCCGGATCACCCCCACCTCGAGCAGCCTCTACGTTGCCGAGGGGGCCTTCCAGGTCCAGTAAGGGAGGTGTGACGTGAAGAGAATCCAGCGAACCGAATGGAGGAGAGAAATGAAGCGCATCGTCATGACAATCGCCGCGCTCCTCGCCATGGCCGCCCCGGCCATGGCGGGGCACACCGCCGCGGTGGGGCAGGGGAGCTGTTCCTACTGCCATAAGGTCAACCTGGTGACCCAGCATGGCGGCTTTGCCGCCACTGTCTGCCAGACCTGCCACGACAGCACCAGTCAGAACGTAATCGACACCATCGCCGGCGGTGCCGCCGGGCAGCCCTACGCCTGCTCCAACTGCCACGGGGCCGAGTCCCATGGGCAGAAGCATCCTGGCTATGCAGCCAACTACTCTGCCTACAACGGCGTCCAGCCGGTCTACGGCACCACGGCATGGACCGCGCCCACCGGTTACACCCCGGTAACCCCCGCCGCCAAGCAGTACCAGCTCTGCGTCAAGTGCCACTCCTCCAACGGCCTTGGAGCCACCACCAACGGCGTATCGGCCATAGTCGGTCCCTCCGGTCTCAGCCTGACGGACCAAGCCCTGGAATTCAGCCCCAACAACCGGTCGGCCCACCCGGTCATCGTCACCCTCAACAACCAGGTGGGCTCTTTGGCCCCCCGCGCCCTGACGGTATCGGAAATGAAGGCTCCGTGGACCAACGTCGGCAATCAGCTGATGACCTGCGGCGACTGTCACGAATTCGTGGACACCGGCATCCAGGGGTCCGGGATCAGCTGGTCCCTGAAGGGTGCCAACAAGGCGTGGCCCTACACCGCGGCCGGGGTGAGCAGCGGCACCTACCAGACCATGAGGAACAACTCCATGTCCTTCTGCTGGAACTGCCACAACTTCTCCGGGGCCGGCGAAGTGCACACAACCGGTGACCACGACAACGTCCGGTGCATCGACTGCCACATCCGTGTCCCCCACGGGGGGAAGGTGTCGCGTCTGATCGGGACCAACACCCCCGGTCTGCCGGCCCGCTACTCCGGCGACGGCAAGGGAGGAGACATGCCGAAGATCACCTCCTTCAAGAAGGCCCAGGCGGGCAAGTACAGCACCTCCAACTGCAGCGCCGGCTGCGAGGACCACGGCAATGCTGTAACGGGGGGAGAGAAGTGGTAGAGCGGAGCAGCTGAATCGATCCGCAAAAGAAGGCGGCCGGGGGAGTTTTCCTCCGGCCGTCGTTCCTTGTGGGGGATGTTGCTCGCCGGCGGCAGCAGTTGTACCGCCTTTTTTTGTATCTGTTGCAATATGTGTCCGAAATAACTAATATGCTCTAACTTGGTGCGGCTCGCCTTTGCCGGCCTTTTCTCTTTCATGTCGGCGTTTCGTCTCGGTGGGGAAAGGAGGGGGGATGAAAAACGGAAATTGTTGCGGGAAGGGTACGTTCTTCAGGATCGTATTGTCGATCCTGTTCGTGACGGTCCTGATGGAGGGGCCTGATGCCCGTGCCCTTGTTGCCGAAAACTGCCGAGGGTGCCATAACGATGGGGTGGGCTCCACCGTTGCGAGGCATCATGAGCTGATCAACAGCAGGGGAAAGCAGTGCCTCGATTGTCACCAGATGGTTGGCGATCCCGGCAACCTGACTCCTGTTGTGGTCCGTGACTGTATCGTGTGTCACGGCGATCTGGTCCATCAGGGTAGGCACCATCAGCTGATCGCGGAGCAGGGAAAGCAGTGTCTTGACTGTCACCGGATGGTTGCTGATGACCAGGGTTCCCTTACCCCTGAGGTCCAGCGGGACTGCAGCTTTTGCCACTCAACCATGAACCCGAAGACCAACCATGCCTATGCCATGGCCGATGTGAGTTGTTCAGGGTGCCATAATCTCGGTTTGCTTAATGAACATCTGTCCCGCAAATCCACGTGCTACACCTGTCACTCCAGCAGCAATACGACGGTTCAGCAGACCATCCTCTCCGGCAAGGGTGGTACCGTGGTCTACTGCTCCAACTGCCACGTCAGCGTGAACCACATTGATCAGCACAACATGGTGACCACGCCGGCGGACTGCAAGAGCTGCCATGGCAAGCAGGTGGTCTACGAGCATACGGACCGCGGCTCCACCTGTGCCACCTGCCACCAGAGCACCAGTGCCGCGGTGCAGCAGACCATCACCGCCGGCCGCGCCGGCACCGAGGTCTTCTGCGCCAACTGTCACGGCGCGGTGAACCACATCCAGCAGCACGATAATGTCTTTGCCTCCGAGGCCTGTGCCCAGTGCCATACCAAGACCGTCCTGGACGAGCACCTGAGCCGGACCTCCACCTGCGCCACCTGCCACAGCAGCACCAACAGCATGGTGCAGGCGACCATCGCCAAGGGGCGGAGCGGCCAGGCCGTCTACTGTGTCGACTGCCACGGCCAGGTGACCCACCAGAACGCCCACGACGGCAAGGTGGTGACACCTTACGCCGACTGCAACTCCTGCCACATGCCGAACCTGGTGGATCTCCATGCCAAGGGGGGCTTCCAGTGCGCCGCCTGCCATGCCAGCAGCAACGCGACGGTGAAGGCCGCGGTCCAGCAGGGTCTTGGCGGACAAATCGTCAAGTGCGCCGACTGCCACAACGCCATCGGCGGGTTCGGCAACCATGCCGGCCAGCATGACAAGATCACCCTGAGCGGCGCCGCCGGCTTCATTGCCGCCCACGAAGAGGTCAGCGTCTACTGCTTCGAGTGTCACACCAACACCAGCGCCGGCTACCAGAAGGCCATCAACGACGGCATGGCCGGCATTCAGCAGAACTGCGGCTCCTGCCACGCCGCCACGGGCAACCAGCCCCCCACGGCCAACGCCGGGGCCGACAAGGTCGCCACGGTGGGCCAGGCCATCTCCTTCACCGGCAGCGGCACCGACCCCGACGGGACCATTGCCGGCTACCAGTGGACCTTCGGCGACGGCACCAGCGCCGCGGGGCAGACGGTCAGCAAGACCTACACCGCCGCCGGCAGCTACACCGTGACCCTGACCGTCACCGACAATGCCGGCGCAACCGCCGTGGACACCGTTATAGTGACCGTCACCGCCGCTGCGGCCGATGTCTATGCCGACCAGGTGCAGCATATGCAGCGGCTGAGCAACGTCACCTCCTCGGACAGCGGCATTGCCGACGTCACGGCCAAATTCCGGGACGGGAACCTGACCGACCGGTACCTGCTGCAGAACAGCAGCGGCAACAGCTATGTCCTTGCCATGAAGCTGAACCGCGACGCCCTGACCGCCAGCAAGGTGGTACTGCGGCTGTACGTCTCGTCCATCAGCGCCTCGCGGACCCTGCGGATCTACCCGTACCAGTCCAGCGGGACCGCGGTGAACACCGGCTACTACGTGAACTACAGCACCAGCACGACGGGGTGGAAAGACATCGACGTCACCTCCATCGCCCAGCGGATGAACGGCTACGGCTGGATGAAGTTCCGGATCACCCCCACCTCGAGCAGCCTCTACGTTGCCGAGGGGGCCTTCCAGGTCCAGTAAGGGAGGTGTGACGTGAAGAGAATCCAGCGAACCGAATGGAGGAGAGAAATGAAGCGCATCGTCATGACAATCGCCGCGCTCCTCGCCATGGCCGCCCCGGCCATGGCGGGGCACACCGCCGCGGTGGGGCAGGGGAGCTGTTCCTACTGCCATAAGGTCAACCTGGTGACCCAGCATGGCGGCTTTGCCGCCACTGTCTGCCAGACCTGCCACGACAGCACCAGTCAGAACGTAATCGACACCATCGCCGGCGGTGCCGCCGGGCAGCCCTACGCCTGCTCCAACTGCCACGGGGCCGAGTCCCATGGGCAGAAGCATCCTGGCTATGCAGCCAACTACTCTGCCTACAACGGCGTCCAGCCGGTCTACGGCACCACGGCATGGACCGCGCCCACCGGTTACACCCCGGTAACCCCCGCCGCCAAGCAGTACCAGCTCTGCGTCAAGTGCCACTCCTCCAACGGCCTTGGAGCCACCACCAACGGCGTATCGGCCATAGTCGGTCCCTCCGGTCTCAGCCTGACGGACCAAGCCCTGGAATTCAGCCCCAACAACCGGTCGGCCCACCCGGTCATCGTCACCCTCAACAACCAGGTGGGCTCTTTGGCCCCCCGCGCCCTGACGGTATCGGAAATGAAGGCTCCGTGGACCAACGTCGGCAATCAGCTGATGACCTGCGGCGACTGTCACGAATTCGTGGACACCGGCATCCAGGGGTCCGGGATCAGCTGGTCCCTGAAGGGTGCCAACAAGGCGTGGCCCTACACCGCGGCCGGGGTGAGCAGCGGCACCTACCAGACCATGAGGAACAACTCCATGTCCTTCTGCTGGAACTGCCACAACTTCTCCGGGGCCGGCGAAGTGCACACAACCGGTGACCACGACAACGTCCGGTGCATCGACTGCCACATCCGTGTCCCCCACGGGGGGAAGGTGTCGCGTCTGATCGGGACCAACACCCCCGGTCTGCCGGCCCGCTACTCCGGCGACGGCAAGGGAGGAGACATGCCGAAGATCACCTCCTTCAAGAAGGCCCAGGCGGGCAAGTACAGCACCTCCAACTGCAGCGCCGGCTGCGAGGACCACGGCAATGCTGTAACGGGGGGAGAGAAGTGGTAGAGCGGAGCAGCTGAATCGATCCGCGGGAGAAGGCGGCCGGGGGAGTTTTCCTCCGGCCGTCGTTCCTTGTGGGGGATGTTGCTCGCCGGCGGCAGCAGTTGTACCGCCTTTTTTGTTGACAATAGATGGATTGCTCAATAGTATTAAGCACTTTTGTTTATTTTCTGAGGGGGGTGCAGGGATGTCTCAGGTGTTCAAGGTGGCGGTCCTTCCCGGCGACGGCATTGGTCCCGAGGTGATGACCGAGGCGCTCCGGGTGCTGGACGCCATTGAAGCGAAGTACGACGTGAAGTTCGAGCGGACCCACGCCAACGTGGGGGGGGCCGGCATCGACCTGGAAGGGAAGGCCCTTCCCGAAACCACCGTGAATATCTGCAAGGCGGCCGACGCCATTCTCTTCGGCTCCGTCGGCGGTCCCAAGTGGGAGACGCTTCCCCCCGACGAGCAGCCCGAGCGGGGGGCGCTTCTGCCGCTGCGGAAGATCTTCGGCCTCTACGCCAATCTCCGGCCCGCCATCATCTTCCCGTCCCTGACCGGCGCCTCGTCCCTCAAGGAAGAGGTCATCGCCGGCGGCTTCAATGTTCTGGTGGTCCGGGAGCTTACCGGCGGCATCTACTTTGCCCAGCCCAAGGGGATCGAAGGCGAAGGGCGCGACCGGGTCGGCTTTGACACCATGCGCTACAGCGTTCCCGAGATCGAGCGGATCACCCATGTGGCCTTCCAGGCGGCCCGCAAGCGCAACAAGAAGGTCTGTTCCATCGACAAGGCCAATGTCCTCTCCTCGTCGGTCCTCTGGCGCGAGGTGGTCACCGGCATTGCCAAGGAGTACCCGGACGTGGAGCTCTCCCACATGTACGTGGACAACGCCGCCATGCAGCTGGTCCGCTGGCCCAAGCAGTTCGACGTGATCCTTTGCGAGAACATGTTCGGCGACATCCTCTCCGACGAGGCGGCCATGCTGACCGGCTCCCTGGGGATGCTTCCGTCGGCCTCCCTGGCCGAGGGGACCTTCGGCATGTACGAGCCCTCCGGCGGCAGCGCTCCGGACATCGCCGGCCAGGGGATCGCCAATCCCATTGCCCAGATTCTCTCCATGGGGATGATGCTCAAGTTCTCCTTCGGCATGGTGGATGCGGCCGACGCCATCGACAACGCCGTGGCGAAGGTGCTGGACCAGGGCTTCCGGACCCGCGACATCTTCCAGGACAAGCCGGGCGAGAAGCTGGTGAACACCAAAGAGATGGGCGACGCCATCATCGCGGCCCTGTAGCGGTTTACAAACTTCCCCAATAAAAGGAGTTCTGCCTATGAAAGTCGGAATCGTCGGTTGGCGCGGCATGGTCGGTTCGGTTCTCCTCCAGCGGATGGTGGAGGAGGGAGATTTCTCCATCGGAATCGAGCCGGTGTTCTTCTCCACCTCCCAGGCGGGGCAGCCCGCCCCCATGGATGCCGGCACCCTCAAGAGCGCCGATGACATCGAGGAGCTGAAGAAGCTCGACATCATCATCACCTGCCAGGGGGGCGACTACACCAAGGCGGTCCACCCCGAACTCCGCAGGCAGGGGTGGCAGGGGTACTGGATCGATGCCGCCTCCACGCTCAGGATGGAAGACAGCGCGGTCATCATCCTCGACCCGGTGAACCGCAATGTCATCGATGCGGCCCTGGCCAAGGGGCAGAAGGACTTCATCGGCGGCAACTGCACCGTGAGCCTCATGCTCATGGCCCTGGGGGGGCTCTTCCGGGCCGGCCTTGTGGAATGGCTCTCCTCCATGACCTACCAGGCCGCCAGCGGCGCCGGCGCCCCCAACATGCGGGAGCTCCTCTCCCAGATGGGGGTCCTCCACGGCTCCGTGGCCGAGCTGCTCAAGAATCCTTCGTCGGCCATCCTTGATATCGACCGGGACGTGACCGCCACCCTTCGCGGTGACGCAATGCCGAAGAAGGAGTTCGGCTTCCCCCTGGCCGGCAACGTTCTCCCCTGGATCGACCGTGAGGTGGAGGACGGCCAGAGCCGCGAGGAGTGGAAAGGTTTTGCGGAGACCAACAAGATTCTTGGCACCGCCACTCCGATCCCCGTGGACGGCATCTGCGTCCGGGTCGGCGCCATGCGCTGCCACAGCCAGGCCCTGACCATCAAGCTCAACAGGGATGTCCCCCTGGCCGACATCGAAGAACTGATCAAGAACGATAACCAGTGGGTCAAGCTGGTTCCCAACACCAAGGCCGAGACCCTGGCGGAGCTGACGCCGGCCGCGGTCTCCGGGCTCCTCACGGTCCCCGTCGGCCGGGTCCGCAAGATGAAGATGGGCCCCCAGTACGTGCAGGCCTTCACCTGCGGCGACCAGCTCCTCTGGGGTGCCGCCGAGCCCCTGCGCCGGATGCTCCGCATCCTTGCGGAGAAGTAATCCATGGCCAGGCTGTGGAACGTGGCCGTCGTCGGCGCCACCGGCGCCGTCGGCGGGCAGATGCTGGAATGCCTTGAAGAGCGCAACTTCCCCGTGGGTAAGATCCGCTGTCTGGCCAGCGCCCGGAGCGCCGGCGAGGCGCTGGAGTTCAAGGGAAAGCCGGTGCTGGTGGAGGAGCTGACCCGTGACTCCTTCGAGGGGATTGACATCGCCCTCTTCTCCGCCGGCGGCGACCGCTCCCGGGAGTTCTGCCCCGCGGCCGCCGCGGCCGGGGCCGTCTGCATCGACAACTCCAGTGCCTGGCGCATGGACCCGGACGTGCCGCTGGTGGTCCCCGAGGTGAACCCCCACGCCATCGCCGATTACCGGAAGAAGGGGATCATCGCCAACCCCAACTGTTCCACCATCCAGATGGTGGTGGCCCTGAAGCCGCTCCACGACTACGCCGCCATTCGGCGGATCGTGGTCTCCACCTACCAGGCGGTTTCCGGCACCGGCAAGAAGGCCATCGATGAGCTGCAGAAGCAGGTGATATCCCTCTTTCAGGGGAAGTCGCCCGAAGTGGCGGTCTATCCCCACCAGATCGCCTTCAACTGCCTCCCCCAGATCGACTCCTTCGGCGACAACGGCTACACGAAGGAAGAGATGAAGATTGTGAATGAGACCCGGAAGATTCTGGAGGCAGACATCCGGGTCACCGCCACCACGGTTCGCGTGCCGGTCTTCTACGGCCACTCGGAGTCGGTGAATATCGAGACTGAAAAGAAGCTGACCGTGGCCAAGGCCCGCGAGCTGCTGGAAAAGGCCCCGGGGGTGGAGCTGGTGGATGATCCGGCGAGCGGCGTCTACCCCATGCCCATCGACGCCGCCGGTCAGGACCTGACCCTTGTGGGACGCATCCGGGAGGACGAGTCCATCGAAAATGGCCTCAATCTCTGGGTGGTGGCCGACAATGTCCGCAAGGGGGCTGCCACGAACGCCGTCCAGATCGCCGAGATCCTGATCGAGAAATATCTCAAGTAGGACCGTTGTCCGCGCATTCCCGCAGCCGGAACTCCAGGGCCATGCAGCCAAGAGCGGGGCGCCCTCCGGGGCGTCCTTTCTTTTTCATGCGCACCATTAAACTTATCCTCGAATACGACGGCACCAACTACGCCGGCTGGCAGATCCAGCCCAACGGCCTCTCTATCCAGCAGGTGGTCGAGGAGGCCCTGGCAAGGATGCTGAAGGAATCCGTTCGTGTGCATTCCTCTGGCCGCACCGATGCCGGGGTGCATGCACGGGGGATGGTTGCCGCCTTTGCCACTGCCAGGGGGCTGCCGACGCAGGCCTTCTCCGACGGCCTCAATGCCCTCCTCCCCCCTGATATCGCCGTGAGAGAGGCCACAGAGGCCCCTGAAGGCTTTCATCCCCGCTTTGATGCCGCCGGCAAACTCTACCGCTATACCATCTACCGGGGAAGGCGCCGTTCTCCCCTCTGTCGGCACTATGCCTGGCACGTGCGTGGAATGCTCGATCTGGCCGCCATGGAGCAGGCGGCCCGTCACATGGTCGGCGAGCATGATTTTGCCTCGTTTCGCACTGCCGGCTGCGCTGCCCGGACCACCGTGCGACGCATCGACTCGCTGGACCTGGTGGAGGAGGGTGAGTTGCTTCATCTTGACGTGAAGGGTTCCGGATTCCTGCGCAACATGGTCCGGATCATGGTCGGCACCCTTGTGGATGTGGGGTTGGGGAGGAGAAGCGCTGACGACGTGGCGCGGCTCCTCGATGGGGCCGGAGCCTCCGCCGCCGGGCCGACGGCCCCCCCCCAGGGGCTCTGTCTCATGGAAGTCTATTACTGATCAATGTTTTTGTAGTTGACAGCGTGGGTGGGGCGTAGTATTATCCGTCCTTCGCTGAGAAAAGCGTTTTTACTCTTTATTCCATCCAGTTTGAGAGGGTTCGATGAAGACGACGAAGGTTGCAAAGAAAGAAGAAGTAACCAGGGACTGGTTCCTGGTCGATGCCGATAGCAAGGTGCTCGGTCGCATGGCCGCCGAGATCGCCAATATCCTCCGTGGCAAGAAAAAGCCGATCTACACCCCGAGTGTGGACACCGGTGATTTTGTCGTCGTGGTCAATGCCGAGAAGATTCAGCTTACCGGCAACAAGCTCGCCGACAAGATGTATCACAGCCATTCCGGTTTTCCCGGTGGACTCAAGTCCATCACCGCCGGCAAGCTCATCGAGAAGAAGCCCGAGGATCTCATCCGCAAGGCCGTGAAGGGTATGCTTCCCAAGAACAAGCTTGCCCGGCACATGCTCAAGAAGCTCAAGGTCTACGCCGGTCCCGCGCATCCGCACGAGGCCCAGCAGCCCAAGACCCTCGACATCTAATCGGATCAGAGAATATACGGATCAGGAGATAACGAATGGCAGCAATCAGTTACTACGGTACGGGTAAGCGGAAGTCGTCGGTCGCCAGGGTCTGGCTCAAGCCGGGGACCGGGAACATCGTCATCAACAACAAGACCATCGACGACTACTTCGGTCGCGAAACATCCAAGATGATCGTCAAGCAGCCTCTGGAACTGGTCGAGAAGGTCGGCAGCTTCGACATCTACGTGAATGTCCGCGGCGGCGGCGACTCCGGCCAGGCCGGCGCCATCAAGCACGGCATCACGAAAGCCCTTCTCGAAGTGGACGTTGCCCTCCGCGGCACCCTCAAGAAGGCCGGCTTCATCACCCGCGACTCCCGCATCAAGGAGCGGAAGAAGTACGGCAAGCGCGCCGCCCGGAGAAGCTGCCAGTTCTCCAAGCGCTAGGCGCTCCCACGCTGCACCACTGTTCAAGGGGGAAAATCCGGATGGGTTTTCCCCTTTTTCTTTGCCGGTGTTTGCCCTATACTTTTGAGACTTCGTGTCAGTTACTTTCCGTCCAGGAGTTTTCCCATGCTGAATGTCGCCGTTGTCGGAGCAAGCGGATATACCGGAGTCGAACTGCTCAGGCTGCTTCACTGTCACCCCGAGGCGGCTGTCACCTGCATAACCTCTGAACAGAGCGCCGGCCGGCCCGTTGCCGATGTCTTCCCGACACTGCGCAACCGCTACGGTCAACTGCTCGAAAATCTCGAACCGGTCAGGGTGGCCGAAAAGGCGGACCTTATTTTCACGGCACTCCCCCACAAGGCGGCCATGGAAGTGGTCCCCACGTTCCTGAAGCTGGGAAAGAGGGTCATCGATCTCTCTGCCGACTATCGTTTCAATGATGCCGCCGTTTACGAGCAGTGGTATGAGCCCCACATGAACCCCGAAAACCTGAAGGGGGCGGTCTATGGCCTGCCGGAGGTGCGGCGGGAGAAGATTGGCGATGCCCGGCTCGTGGGAAATCCCGGCTGCTACCCAACGAGCATCATTCTGGGTCTGATGCCGCTTCTGAAAAAGCGGCTCATCGGCACCTCGACCATAATTGCCGACTCCAAGTCGGGGGTTTCGGGGGCCGGCAGGGGGGCCAAGGTCGATAACCTCTACTGCGAGGTGAATGACGGATTCAAGGCCTATGGTGTGGGGGGGGTGCACCGGCACATCCCCGAGATCGAGCAGGAGTTGTCACTTCTGGCCGGTGAGCGTATCACCATAACCTTCACGCCCCATCTGGTTCCCATGGACCGGGGGATTCTTTCCACCATCTATGCCCAGCTTGCCGGCACGGTTTCAGCTGCAGAGCTGGTGAAACTATATGGAGAATTCTACGAGGGAGAGCCCTTTGTTCGGGTGCTTCCCGCTGGAAGCGTCCCTTCAACTGCCCATGTGCGCGGTTCCAATTTCTGTGACATCGGTCTGGCCGTTGATGGCCGCACCGGCCGGGTCGTTGTTGTTTCCGCCATCGACAATCTCGTGAAGGGGGCGGCCGGCCAGGCGGTGCAGAACATGAACATCATGTACGGCTTCCCCGAGGCGATGGGGCTGGAAGGGCTTCCCCTCTTCCCCTGACAGGTTTCCATGCCGTTTATTCCAACCACGAGGGAAGAGGTGTCACGGCGAGGATGGCACGAGCTCGACGTCATCTTTGTCACCGGCGACGCCTACATCGACCACCCGGCCTTCGGTGTGCCGCTTCTGGCCCGCTGGCTTGAATCCCACGGTTTCAGGGTCGGGATCATTGCCCAGCCCGACTGGCGGTCCCGGGAGCCGTTCCTGGTCCTGGGGCGCCCCCGCCTCTTCTTTGCCGTCTCGGCCGGCGCCATGGATTCCATGGTGGCCCACTACACCCCCCTCAAGAAACTGCGGCACGACGACGCCTATACTCCCGGCGGCCGTCATGGGGCCCGGCCCAATCGCGCCACCATCGTCTATACCTCGCGGCTCAGGGAGGCGTTCAAGGACGTGCCGGTGGTCATCGGCGGCATCGAGGCGTCCCTGCGCCGTTTTGCCCACTATGACTATTGGGAGGACAAGGTCCGGCGCTCCATTCTGTTTGACGCCAAGGCGGACCTTCTTGTTTTCGGTATGGGGGAGCGGCCGCTCCTGGAGCTGGCCGAGCGGCTCCGCGCCGGCGAACCCCTGGAGCGGATCACCGACATTCGGGGGACGGCATGCGCGGTGCGGGGGGAGGCGCCATCCGGCGCGGTGGAGCTTCCGTCCTGGGAGGAGGTGGCCACTGATTCCCGCCGTTATGCCGAGGCTTTCCGGATGGTCTCGCAGGAGATGAATGCCGGAGGCCGGATTCTTGTCCAGCGCCACGGCGACCGCATGCTCTTCTGTAATCCCCCTGCCGCGCCACTCTCCGAGGCGGAGCTGGACGCCGTCTATGCCCTGCCGTTCATTCGGGCGCCCCATCCTTCGTACAAGGAGCCCATTCCCGCCTACGACCAGATCAAATCGTCAATTACCACCCACCGCGGCTGCTTCGGCGGATGCGCCTTCTGCGCCATAACCCACCACCAGGGGAAATTCATCCAGTCCCGGAGCGAGCGTTCCGTTGCGGACGAAGTCGGGCGCATGGTGAAGATGCCCTGGTTTCGCGGCAGCGTCAGCGATGTGGGGGGGCCGACCGCCAACATGTACGGCCTTCGCTGCGGCAGTCCTGACGGAGGAAACCGTTGCCGCCGCGAGAGTTGCCTCTATCCGTCGGTCTGCCGCCAGCTCGTCACCCGCGACCAGCGGGCAGCTGCCCTCCTCCGGCGGCTGAGAGCTGTTCCCGGGGTCAGGCACGTGGCCGTCTCCTCCGGGATCCGTTACGACCTTCTCGAGCGGCAGCCCGAATACTTCCGCGAACTCCTCGCCCACCACGTGGGCGGTCTCCTCAAGGTGGCGCCGGAACATACGGTCGATGCGGTCACTGAGCTGATGCGCAAGCCGGGCAAGGAGGCGTTTGAGCGGTTTCTTGACCGCTTCAGGAATGAAAGTGCCCGCCTGGGGCGAAAACAGTACGTGATACCTTATCTGATGTCGGGGCATCCGGGGTGCACCCTCGATCACATGGTGGAACTGGCGCTCTTTCTCAAGCGCCACAACTTACGGGTAGAGCAGGTGCAGGACTTTACCCCCACTCCCGGCACCCTTGCCACCGCCATCTATTACACCGGCATTGATCCCTTTTCCGGACGCAAGGTGTATGTGGCGCGGAATGACCGTGAAAAGCGGCTCCAGAAGGCGCTTCTCCTGTGGCATCAGCCCGATGAGCGGCGCCATGTGCTGGAGGCCCTCAAGGCCTGTGGCCGTGACGATGCCGCAGCCGAACTTCTGGGCGCGGCCCGCCGGGGGCCGAAGCCCCCCGCCCCGGAGAAAGGCGTGAGGCGCCGTCCTTGACTCTTGGGCTCAATGGGGTTTAATTGGTTTGGCTGTACGCAGAGGGCTGAATCTTTTTGCCGAACCGGGGGTGGTCGACATGCTTGTCATCTGCTGTATCAAGCAAGTGCCCGACACGACGCAGGTCCAGATCGATCCGGTCACCAATACTCTCGTTCGTGAAGGGATTCCGTTTATTGTGAATCCCTACGACACCCATGCCCTGGAGGAAAGCCTCTGTCTCAGGGATCGCTACGGGCTGCGGGTTGCCGTCATTTCCATGGGCCCCCCCAATGCTGAGGCCGCCATCCGCAAGGCATTGGCCCTCGGGGTTGACGAGGCCGTCCTTCTCTCCGACAGGTTGTTTGGGGGAGCTGACACGCTGGCGACGAGCAACGTTCTCTCCGCCGCCATCCGCCGCTTCGCCGCAAGGGATGAGGTTGCTCTCGTGATCTGCGGAAAGCAGACCATTGACGGCGACACTGCCCAAGTGGGGCCGGGAATCGCCACCCGGCTCGGCTTTACCCAGCTAACCCTGGTGGACCGGGTTGAAAACCTTGATCTTGATACCCGGACAATCAGGGTGCGGCGAAAGCTCGAGGGGCGATACGAATTGGTGGAGGCCCGGTTGCCGGCGATGCTGACGGTGGTCCGGGAAATCAACCGGCCGCGCTATCCCTCTGTTCCGATGCGGATTCAGGCGGCCCATGGGCCCGTCACGGTATGGAACAACGAGGTGCTCATGCTTGATCCGGAAACCGTTGGGCTCAAGGGATCTCCCACCTGGGTAAGCCGCATTTTTTCACCGGAGCGGGCCAAGGGGCAAATTATCGGCAACGGCGAAGCCGACCCGGAGGGGACTGCCCATCTCCTTGTGGAAACACTGCGGAACAAGGATCTGCTCCCCTTTTAGGCAAAGCACCTTCACTCCTCTCTGAGAAAAACTGCAGCGCGTGGGAAATTTACCCTTGACACGATCGGTTCTCTGGTTTATATAAAACGTCTTCTTTGTGCCAAAAAGCTTGACCATGCACTAAAAAGCAGGTATAGGTTTTGTCGCGCTGGCGTAGCTCAATTGGTAGAGCAGCTGACTTGTAATCAGCAGGTTGCGGGTTCAAGTCCTGTCGCCAGCTCCATTTGATAACTCGCTTCTTCGTCTGGAGGGATTCCCGAGCGGCCAAAGGGAACAGACTGTAAATCTGTCGTCGTACGACTTCGGAGGTTCGAATCCTCCTCCCTCCACCATACAACCTTCAGAAGAGGCCGCGGTGCGGGCGTGCTCCAGGAGGCCGAAGGGCCGCTGGTACTGGGGGCGGCAACGCTGCGGTCCTTCAAAGAACTTCAAGGCGGTCTGCGGGAATAGCTCAGTTGGCTAGAGCGTCAGCCTTCCAAGCTGAGGGTCGCGGGTTCGAGTCCCGTTTCCCGCTCCAAATTTGCATTAAGCCCACATAGCTCAGGAGGTAGAGCACTTCCTTGGTAAGGAAGAGGTCACCGGTTCGAGTCCGGTTGTGGGCTCCATCCTTTTGTTTTTAGCGAGAAGTTGATTCTCAAAATAGATTGTCCGGGAGGAATCCTACATGGCAAAGGCAAAATTCGAGAGAACGAAACCGCACGTCAACATAGGGACGATTGGGCACGTTGACCACGGCAAGACCACGCTGACGGCCGCCATCACGCGGGTGCTGGCCGAGCAGGGCAAGGCGGAGTTCAAGGGGTTCGATCAGATCGACAACGCCCCCGAGGAGCGTGAGCGTGGTATTACCATCGCCACCTCGCACGTGGAGTACGAGACCGACAAGCGTCACTATGCCCACGTTGACTGCCCCGGCCACGCCGACTACGTGAAGAACATGATTACCGGTGCGGCCCAGATGGACGGCGCGATCCTCGTGGTCTCCGCCGCCGACGGTCCCATGCCCCAGACCCGCGAGCACATCCTTCTTGCCCGTCAGGTAGGCGTTCCCTATATCGTCGTGTTCCTGAACAAGGCCGACATGGTCGATGACGAAGAGCTTCTCGAGCTCGTTGAGCTGGAGATTCGCGAGCTGCTCTCCTCCTACGACTTCCCGGGGGACGACATCCCGATCATCAAGGGTTCCGCCCTCAAGGCCCTCAACGGCGACAAGGACGAACTCGGTTCCGAGTCGATCCTCAAGCTCATGGCCGCCGTGGACTCTTATATTCCCGAGCCCGAGCGGGCCATCGACAAGCCGTTCCTGATGCCCGTCGAGGACGTCTTCTCCATCTCCGGCCGCGGCACCGTAGCCACTGGCCGGGTCGAGCGGGGCATCATCAAGGTTGGGGAAGAAGTCGAGATCGTCGGGATCAAGCCCACCGTCAAGACCACCGTCACCGGTGTCGAGATGTTCCGCAAGCTCCTCGACGAAGGTCGGGCCGGCGACAACATCGGGGCGCTGCTCCGCGGCATCAAGCGTGAGGAGATAGAGCGTGGCCAGGTGCTGGCCAAGCCGGGGAGCATCACCCCGCACACCAAGTTCAAGGCCGAGGCCTACATCCTGACCAAGGAAGAGGGTGGCCGCCACACTCCGTTCTTCAACGGGTATCGTCCGCAGTTCTACTTCCGGACCACCGACGTGACCGGTGTAGTGGATCTGCCGGCCGGGACCGAAATGGTCATGCCCGGCGACAACGTAGCCGTCACGGTCAACCTGATCACCCCGATCGCCATGGACGAAGGTCTGCGGTTCGCAATCCGCGAAGGCGGCCGTACGGTCGGTGCCGGTGTTGTCAGCTCCATCATCGAATAATCATCAGCAGGGAAAATCGCGAGCAGGCTCCTGGCCTGCTCGCATTCTTTACTACGAAGGGTTAAGCCAATGAGAGACATCATCACTCTTGCCTGCGCTGAATGCAAGCAGAGGAACTATACGACGACCAAGAACAAGAAGAATACTCCGCAGAAGCTTGAGTTTAAAAAGTACTGCCGCTTCTGCCGCACCCATACCGTCCACAAGGAAACCAAGTAACCACGGTCACAGCTTGGGGCCGCTCGTAAAAGGGCGGCTCCGCCAGACGCAGGCCAGTAGCTCTAACGGCTAGAGCGCCGGTCTCCAAAACCGGATGTTGGGGGTTCGAATCCCTCCTGGCCTGCCATTTTATCCATCCCGGGGTCCTCGCGTGATCGCAAAAGCCAAAGATTTCATCACTGAAGTGAAGGCCGAGTTGGGCAAGGTAACGTGGCCAACCCGCAAAGAGACCATCTCTACAACGTGGGTCGTGGTGGCAATCGTAGTCATTATTTCCCTTTATCTCGGAATATGTGACGTGATTCTGGCGAAGCTGATGCGCCTCATCCTTGGCTAAAGGACGCAACGACTATGGCAAAAAAATGGTACGGAGTCCATACCTACTCCGGATTTGAAAATAAAGTTCGGCTCTCGCTGTCAGAGCGAATCAGGAACCTGGGCCTGGAGGATCTCTTCGGAGAGATTCTGATTCCTTCAGAGACCGTTGTGGAGCTTAAGAAGGGGGAGAAAAAGACCTCCTCGCGCAAGTTCTTCCCCGGCTACATCCTCGTCAACATGGAGCTGAATGATGAGACGTGGCATGTGGTGAAGGAGACTTCCAAGGTGACCGGCTTTGTTGGCGGGAACAATCCCTTTGCCATACCCGACGAAGAGGTTGCGAAGATAACTCGCCGAATGGAAGAGGGGGCGGAGAAGCCCCGGCCGAAGGTACAGTTCGAGGTCGGCGAGACAGTGCGTGTTGTGGACGGTCCGTTCCTCAACTTCACCGGTGTCGTGGAGGATGTGAAGCCGGACAAGGGGAAGCTGAGGGTCATGGTCAGTATTTTCGGCCGTGCGACTCCCGTGGAGCTGGAATTCATGCAGGTGGAAAAGCAGTAGGGTGCAGCCCTCTGTCTTGATAAACGGTATATCCTTCTCAGACGAGAAGAACAAGGAGCACGTCAATGGCTAAAAAGATCACGGGTTACATCAAGCTGCAGATCCCGGCAGGCAAGGCGAATCCATCGCCTCCGATCGGACCGGCCCTGGGCCAGCATGGTGTCAATATCATGGAGTTCTGCAAGGCGTTTAACGCTAAGACCCAGGGTGACGAGGGAACCATCACACCTGTCGTCATTACGGTCTATGCAGACCGTTCATTCACCTTTATCACCAAAGTCCCGCCCATGTCTGTTCTCATAAAGAAGGCGGTGGGGATTGAGAGCGGTTCCAGCGTGCCGAACAAGAATAAGGTTGGAAAGCTGACTGCGGAGCAGGTGAAGGAGATTGCCATCAAGAAGATGCCCGACATGAACGCCGCGTCGCTTGAAGCTGCCATGAGATCGGTCGAAGGGACCGCCCGCAGCATGGGCGTTGAAATTGTTCAATAGAGAAAGGGTGGATTAAGAGATGCCGAAGACAGCGAAGAAGCACAGGGAAGCCCTGGCGAAGATAGACCGGAGCCGGACCTACCCCCTCGTTGAAGGTATAGAGAGTGTAAAGTCGGTGGCCTACGCCAAGTTTGACGAGACCGTCGAGGTGGCTGTGCGTCTGGGGGTTGATCCCCGGCATGCCGACCAGATGGTTCGCGGCGCAGTGGTGCTGCCGAACGGTCTCGGGAAGGATGTCCGGGTCCTGGTGTTCGCCAAGGGTGAAAAGGAGAAGGAAGCCCGCGACGCAGGCGCCGACCACGTGGGAGCCGAGGATCTCGTTGCCAAGATTCAGGAGGGGTGGTTCGAGTTCGACACCGCCATCGCAACGCCCGACATGATGGGTGTGGTCGGCAAGATCGGCAAGCTCCTCGGTCCCCGCGGGCTCATGCCGAACCCCAAGGTCGGCACGGTTACCTTTGATGTGGGGCGCGCGGTTAAGGAGTCCAAGGCCGGCAAGGTTGAGTTCCGGGTCGAGAAGGCCGGCATCGTTCATGCGCCGGTCGGCAAGGCGTCCTTCGATGCAGACAAGCTCAAGGAGAACCTCCTTGCCCTTATCGAGGCGCTCGTCAAGGCAAAGCCCTCCGCCGCCAAGGGTACCTACATCAAGAAGATCAGCCTCTCTTCCACCATGGGGCCGGGGCTGAATCTTGATATCGCCGATGTTCAAGCGAAGCTTGTCTAAGCGTTAGCATATAAAGCCAAAGTCAAAGACAGCAGGTGCCCGGACATCTTCGGGCTTAATGGCGAAGGCGGCCTGCCGAGACTTGTGGTAGTCACAGGAAAGTACAAACCCCGCACTTTCTGACTTTGGCTGGGGCTCCGGCCCTCAACCTTAACAGAAAGGAGGAAGGCGCTTGAATAGACAAAACAAGCAACAACAGGTTGCGGAACTGCACGATAAGCTCAAGCGGGCAAAGGCGGTTTTCCTCGCCGATTTCCGCGGCATGAACGTGGAGCAGGCGACGACGCTGCGCAATGAGCTTCGCACGGCCGCTGTCGAGTACAAGGTTGTCAAGAACACCTTGCTGGAACTGGCGTCCAGGGAGACCGACAAGGAATCGCTCTCTCCCCACTACGCCGGTCCGACCGCCGTCGCATTCAGCTACGATGATCCGGTTGCCGCTGCAAAGGTGCTCTCGAAGTTTGCCAAGACCCAGGCCGATGCCTTCAAGCTGAAGGCTGGCGTCCTGTCCGGCAAGCCGATGACGGTCAGTGATATCCAGGCATTGGCAGATCTTCCGAGCCGCGAAGTCCTTATTGCCAAACTGCTCGGAACCCTTAATGCTCCGGCGGCCAATTTTGTTGGCGTTCTTGCGGCGGTTCCCGGAAGTTTCGTCCGTGCGCTGAATGCCATCAGGATCCAAAAGGAAGGCAACTAAGCCTTTACCACACCACACAATAACGATAATCCATTACGGAGGAATACAGAAATGGCAGAAATCACCAAGGCCGATGTCGTCAGCTTCATCGAAAATATGTCTGTGCTGGAGCTCGCTGAGCTCGTGAAGGAGCTTGAGGAGAAGTTCGGTGTCTCCGCCGCTGCTCCGGTTGCCGTTGCTGCTGTCGCAGCGCCGGCTGCCGCTGCCGAGGCTGCGGAGGAGAAGACCGAGTTCGACGTTATCCTCAAGGCCGCCGGCGCCAACAAGATCGGCGTCATCAAGGTTGTCCGCGCCCTCACCAGCCTCGGTCTCAAGGAGGCCAAGGACCTCGTGGACGGTGCTCCGCAGCCTGTCAAGACCGGCGTTTCCAAGGAGGAGGCCGAGGAGGCAAAGAAGCAGCTCGTCGAGTCCGGCGCCGAAGTCGAGATCAAGTAAGGCTCGAGCCGACTGCGTCAGCATACCAGCCAAGGCCGCTTCGTGCGGCCTTGGCTCTTCTATTTTCGTTCCGAATTCGTAGCCGCCGGCTCCGGCCAACAGCGGAGAAGGCACTAAATCCAGGGGGTTAGAGGCTCGCCGAGTCTCGCCAAAGGAGAAAATATGGCTTATTCAATTGCGAATAACCAGCTTCTGCGCCAGAATTTCGCCAAGATTAAGAAAATTATTGATATCCCCAACCTTATCGATATTCAAAAAAATTCCTATAAGCGTTTCCTGCAGATTGACACCCCCCCCGAAGCACGCAAGAACAGCGGGCTCGAAGCCGTATTCAAAAGCGTATTTCCCATCAAGGACTTCAGCGATACTGCGTCGCTCGAATACGTTTCCTATAGCCTCGGCACCCCCAAGTACGATGTTGAAGAATGCCACCAGCGCGGGATGACCTTTGCCGCCCCCATGAAGGTGAAGGTGCGCCTCGTCGTTTGGGATGTCAACAAGGATACTGGCGTCCGTTCCATTCGGGATATCAAGGAGCAGGAGGTCTACTTCGGCGAGATCCCGCTCATGACCGAGAACGGCACGTTCATCATAAACGGCACCGAACGCGTTATCGTGAGCCAGCTGCACCGCTCGCCCGGCGTGTTCTATGACCACGACAAGGGCAAGACCCACTCCAGCGGGAAAGTGCTCTATTCCGCCCGCGTCATTCCCTATCGCGGATCCTGGCTCGATTTCGAGTTTGATCACAAGGACATTCTCTATGTCCGGATTGACCGGCGCCGCAAGATGCCGGCTACCGTTCTGCTCAAGGCCCTGGGCAACAGTGCGGAAGAACTCCTCAACTTCTACTACCGGAGCGAGGAAATCGGCCTGGACGGTGACCGGATCTGGAAGAAGGCAGATCCCGAGCTGTTGACGACACAGAAGACTTCCTCCGACATCGTGGACCCCAAGACGGGCGAAGTCATCATCAAGGCGAACCGGAAGTTTACCAAGGCGGCCATCCGCAAGATGACCGAGCACGGGATCACGGAGATTCCGATCAAGGCCGACGAGGTCGTCGGCAAGTACGCGTCTACCGACATCGTTGACCCGGCCACCGGAGAGGTGCTCGTGGAGTGCAACGACGAGATCACCCAGTCCAAGTTCGAGGAGATCAAGGCGCGGGGAATCGCCGAGTTCAAGGTTCTGTTCATCGACAATCTCCATGTGACTTCCTCGCTGCGGGACACGCTGCTCGTTGACAAGATCAACACCACCGATGACGCCCTTATCGAAATTTACCGGCGCCTTCGCCCCGGAGATCCCCCGACGCTCAAAAGCGCCCAGGCCCTCTTCGATAACCTCTTTTTCAACGCCGAGCGCTATGACCTGTCGGCGGTGGGGCGGCTCAAGCTCAATTACAAGCTGGGTCTTGATGTGCCCCTCGACTGCCAGGTGCTTACCAAGGAAGATATCCTTGAGGTCGTCCGGTACCTCATCGACCTGAAGAACGGCAGGGGGAGCATCGACGACATCGACCATCTGGGCAACCGGCGGGTGCGGGCCGTGGGCGAGCTGCTGGAGAACCAGTACCGCATCGGCCTTGTCCGGATGGAGCGGGCCATCAAGGAGCGGATGAGTCTCCAGGAGGTGGAGAATCTGATGCCCCACGACCTGATCAACTCCAAGCCGGTGTCGGCCGTGGTCAAGGAGTTTTTCGGATCGTCCCAGCTCTCCCAGTTCATGGACCAGACGAACCCCCTCTCGGAGGTCACCCACAAGCGGCGTCTCTCGGCCCTTGGACCGGGCGGCCTCACCCGCGAGCGGGCCGGCTTTGAGGTTCGTGACGTCCACCCCACTCACTACGGACGAGTCTGCCCCATCGAGACCCCTGAAGGCCCGAACATCGGCCTCATCGCGTCCCTTTCCACCTATGCCCGGATCAACGAGCACGGTTTCGTGGAGACTCCCTACCGTATCGTGAGCGAGGGAAAGGTCACCACCGAGGTGAAATTCTTCTCCGCCCTTGAGGAGGAGGGGCACGCCATTGCCCAGGCCAATGCCGAGGTTGACGCTGACGGCCGCTTTGTGAACGACTACGTCTCGGCCCGCAAATCGGGCGAGTTCCTCCTGGTGCACCGGGACGAGCTGGAGCTCATGGACGTGGCGCCGATGCAGCTCGTTTCCGTCGCTGCATCACTCATTCCGTTCCTGGAAAACGACGACGCCAACCGGGCCCTCATGGGCTCCAACATGCAGCGTCAGGCAGTGCCCCTGCTCAAGGCCGATTCCCCCCTGGTCGGCACCGGCATGGAGCGGGTTGTCGCCAAGGACTCCGGAGTTTCGGTCGTGGCACGCCACACCGGCGTCGTGGAATCGGTTGACGCCTCCCGCATCGTCGTCAAGATCGACGAGGACGAGTACGACGAGACCGGTACCGGCGTCGACATCTACAACCTCATCAAGTTCGCCCGCTCCAACCAGAACACCTGCATCAACCAGCGGCCGGTGGTCAAGGTGGGGGATCACGTGAAGCGGGGTGACGTCATTGCCGACGGTCCCTCCACCGACATGGGTGAGCTGGCCCTGGGCCAGAACGTTGTTGTCGCCTTCATGCCCTGGGGCGGCTACAACTTCGAGGACTCGATCCTCGTTTCCGAAAAGCTTACCAAGGACGACCGCTATACCTCGATCCATATCGAGGAGTTCGAGTGCGTTGCCCGCGACACCAAGCTCGGCAAGGAAGAAATCACCTCGGATATTCCGAACTTGGGGGAGGAGACCCTCAAGGATCTGGACGAGTCCGGCATCATCCGGATCGGCGCCGAGGTGAAGCCGGGCGACATCCTGGTCGGCAAGATCACGCCCAAGGGCGAAACCCAGCTTTCGCCGGAGGAAAAGCTCCTCCGGGCCATCTTCGGCGAGAAGGCGGGCGATGTTCGCGACACCTCGCTGCGGGTTCCGCCTGGAGTCGAGGGGACGGTCATCGGTGCCAAGGTCTTTTCCCGCAAGGGGAACGACAAGGATGCCCGCACCGAGATGATCGAGCGGATGGAAGAGGAAAAGCTCCGCAAGGATGAGCAGGACGAGATCCGGATTATCCGCGACTCCGCCATCGGCAAGCTGAAGAAACTCCTGGTCGGCAAGACCGCAGCCGTCAAGGTGGAGGACAAAAACGGCAAGACCGTCATTGCCAAGGATGCCCCCATTACGGAAGAGGCCCTCCTGGCAGTTCCCCTTGACCGCTGGGACGAGATCTCCGTCAGCGGCGGCGATGGGGTCGAGGAGAAGGTCGCGGCGATTCTTGCCACGCTTCAGCAGCAGATTGACCTCATTCGTTACGTCTTCGATGACAAGGTCCAGAAACTCAAGCGGGGCGACGATCTCCCGCCGGGCGTCATCAAGATGGTCAAGGTCTACATCGCCATCAAACGCAAGCTTCAGGTGGGCGACAAGATGGCCGGCCGCCACGGCAACAAGGGTGTCGTGTCCCGTATCCTCCCCGAGGAGGATATGCCGTACATGGAAGACGGCCGTCCCGTCGAAATCGTGCTGAACCCCCTGGGCGTTCCGTCCCGTATGAACGTGGGTCAGATCCTCGAAACGCATCTGGGGTGGGCGGCAAAGGGGATCGGCTGGAAGATCGAGGAGATGCTGGAGAAGCATTCTCCGTCCGCCATGATCAAGGAATACCTCCAGAAGGTTTACGGATCCCAGGAGATGAATGCGTTCCTTGACTCCCTGGATGAGGAGGAACTGATCAACGTCGCCAAGCGGCTCCAGCGCGGCGTTCCGATGGCATCCCCCGTCTTCGAGGGGGCATCCGAGGAGCAGATCCGGAGCATGCTCGACAAGGCCGGGTTCGACGAGACCGCCCAGGTTACCCTCTACGACGGCAAGACCGGTGAGCCCTTCAAGCACAAGGTCACCGTCGGGGTCATGTATGTCCTCAAGCTCCATCACCTGGTCGATGACAAGATCCATGCCCGGTCCATCGGTCCCTACAGCCTCGTGACCCAGCAGCCGCTGGGCGGCAAGGCCCAGTTCGGCGGCCAGCGTCTAGGGGAGATGGAGGTCTGGGCCATGGAGGCCTACGGCGCCGCCTATGCCCTCCAGGAGTTCCTCACGGTCAAGTCCGATGACGTGGCGGGACGTACCCGCATGTACGAAGCCATCGTGAAAGGAAAGCACACTCTGGAGCCGGGCCTCCCCGAGTCGTTCAACGTCCTGATCAAGGAGCTCCAGTCGCTGTGTCTCGACGTGGAGCTTCTGGAAGGCGACGAGGATTAGGCACGGTCACCCCGGATGGTGACCGTTTTGGAACAAGCACGTGACCAGCAGCCACTCCTAAGCAGAGGAGGATTAGACATTGGAAGATTTTTTCAGCTTTTTCGATAAACCGAAGGACCCGCTCCACTTTTCCGCCATTCGCATCTCCATTTCGTCGCCGGACAAGATCCGGGAGCGTTCCTTTGGCGAGGTAAAGAAACCCGAAACCATCAACTACCGGACCTTCAAGCCGGAGCGCGACGGCCTGTTCTGCGCCAAGATCTTCGGCCCCACCAAGGATTACGAGTGCAACTGCGGCAAGTACAAGCGCATGAAGCACCGCGGCATCGTCTGCGAGAAGTGCGGCGTCGAGGTCATCCCCTCCAAGGTCCGCCGCGAGCGCCTCGGGCACATCGATCTCGCGACTCCCGTTGCCCATATCTGGTTTCTCAAGTCGCTGCCGTCGCGAATCGGCAACCTGCTGGACATTTCCCTCAAGGACCTGGAGAAGGTTCTCTACTTCGAGGCCTACGCCGTAACCGACCCGAAGAACACCGGCATGGCGATGGGCGAGGTTCTCTCCGAGGACCGCTACCTGAAGGCCCTGGAAGAGCATAATTACCAGTTCGAGGCCGGCATGGGGGCGGCAGCCATCCGTGACTGCCTCAAAGCGATCGATCTGGATCAGCTTGCTGAACAGCTCCGCCAGGAGATGGTCGAGGCGACGAGCGAGGCAAAGCGTAAGAAGACCGCCAAGCGGCTCAAGGTTGTGGAGGCTTTCAAGGAGTCGGGCAACCGCCCCGAGTGGATGATCCTTGAGTGCATCCCGGTCCTTCCGCCGGAACTGCGCCCCCTCGTTCCCCTTGACGGCGGCCGCTTTGCGACCAGTGACCTCAACGACCTCTACCGCCGCGTGATCAACCGCAACAACCGCCTCAAGCGTCTCATGGAGCTGCAGGCCCCCGAGGTCATCATCCGCAACGAGAAGCGGATGCTCCAGGAGGCCGTTGACGCCCTCTTTGACAACGGCCGCCGCGGCCGGGCCATTGCCGGCCCCAACAAGCGCCCCCTCAAGTCCCTCTCCGACATGCTCAAGGGGAAATCGGGCCGCTTCCGCCAGAACCTCCTCGGAAAGCGGGTGGACTACTCGGGCCGTTCCGTTATCGTCGTGGGTCCGGAGCTTCGTCTCCACCAGTGCGGCCTCCCCAAGAAGATGGCCCTGGAGCTCTTCAAGCCGTTCATCTACAACAAGCTTGAGGAACGGGGCTTCGTTACCACCATCAAGAGCGCCAAGAAGATGGTGGAGAAGGAGCGTCCCGAGGTGTGGGACGTTCTCGAAGAGGTCATCAAGGAGCACCCGGTCATGCTGAACCGTGCTCCCACCCTGCACCGCCTCGGCATCCAGGCCTTTGAGCCGGTACTGATCGAGGGGAAGGCCATCCAGCTGCACCCGCTGGTCTGTACCGCATTCAACGCCGACTTCGACGGTGACCAGATGGCGGTCCACCTGCCGCTCTCCATCGAGAGCCAGGTGGAGGCGCGGGTCCTCATGATGAGTACCAACAACATCCTGTCTCCGGCCCACGGCAAGCCGATCATCGTTCCGTCCCAGGACATGGTTCTCGGAATCTACTACATGACCCGGGAGCGCCATTTTGCCAAGGGTGACGGCAAGGTCTTCGCATCCCCCGAGGAAGTGCGCATTGCGTACGATGCCGGCGAGGTGGACCTCCAGGCACGCATCAGTGTGCGGATGAAGAATATTGAGTCCGATGAATCGGAACAGCCTGCCATTACCGAGACTACCGTCGGCCGGATTCTCCTGCGCGAGATACTCCCCGACGTGGTTCCCTTCTCTGCCATCAACAAGGTCATGAGCAAGAAGGAGCTCGTAAACCTGATAGACGTCTGCTACCGACTGGCCGGCAACAAGGAGACCGTTATCTTGGCCGACCGGCTCAAGGAAACCGGTTTCCGCTACTCGACCCTGGCGGGGATCTCCATCTGCATGAACGACATGGTGATTCCCGAAGGGAAGTCCGCGATCATCGACAACGCCAACGACGAGGTGAAGGAGATCCAGAACCAGTACACCGAGGGTCTCATCACCGACGGCGAGCGCTACAACAAGGTCATCGACATCTGGGCCAAGGCCACGGAAGACATCGCCAAGCAGATGCTCGACAACCTCTCCAAGGACACGATCATCTCTCCCGACGGCCAGGAAGTGAAGATCCCTTCCTTCAACGCCATCCACATGATGGCGGATTCCGGTGCCCGGGGTTCCGCCCAGCAGATCCGTCAGCTGGCCGGCATGCGGGGCCTCATGGCGAAGCCATCCGGAGAGATCATCGAGACGCCGATTACCGCCAACTTCCGGGAAGGGTTGAACGTTCTCCAGTACTTCATCTCGACCCACGGCGCCCGGAAGGGTCTCGCCGACACGGCTCTCAAGACCGCGAACTCCGGTTACCTGACCCGCCGTCTGGTGGACGTGGCCCAGGACGCCATCATCACCGAGCCGGACTGCGGAACCCTTGACGGCCTCACCGTGTCGTCGCTCACCGAGGGTGGTGAAGTCATCGAGCAGATCGGCGACCGCATCCTCGGCCGCGTTGCCCTCGACGACATCCTCGATCCGGTCACCGGCGAAGTGCTTGTGCCGGCCAATCAGGAGATCGACGAGACGCTCGTGAAGCGTATCGAGGATGCCGGTCTGGAGCGGGTCAAGATCCGGTCCGTGCTCACCTGCCAGAGCAGGCGCGGCATCTGCGCCAAATGCTACGGCCGCGACCTTGCCCGCGGCCACATCGTCAACATGGGCGAAGCGGTCGGCGTCATTGCCGCCCAGTCCATCGGCGAGCCCGGCACCCAGCTCACCATGCGGACCTTCCACATCGGCGGTACGGCATCGCGGCACGCGGAGCAGACCTCTCTGGAAGTCCGGACAGAAGGCAAGGTGAAGTTCATCAACATCAACAGCGTTGTCAACAGCGACGGGCACCATATCGTCATGAACCGCAACGGCGAAGTTGCCATTGTCGACGAAACGGGCCGCGAGCGTGAAAAGTACGGCATTGTCTACGGCGCCAAGATCAAGTTCGGCCCCGACCAGCTTGTGAAGCCGGGTGAAACCCTTGCCGAGTGGGACCCGTACACCATGCCGATCCTCACCGAGGTGGCCGGCCGCGTCAAATTCGGCGACATCGTCGAAGGCGTTACCATGGAGGAGCAGCTGGACGATGTGACCGGTCTGTCCCGCAAGGTCATCATCGAGTCCCGGGACGCCGACAAGCGTCCGCGCATCGCCATCAAGGCGTCGGATCCCGACTCCGCAAGCGGGGGGGGCAGCACCATCGGCCGCTACTACCTGCCGGTCGGTGCCAACATTTCCGTTGCGGAAGACTCATTCGTCAATGCCGGAGACGTCATCGCCAAGATCCCGCGCGAAACGACGAAGACCAAGGACATCACCGGTGGTCTTCCGCGGGTCGCCGAGCTCTTCGAGGCCCGCAAGCCGAAGGATTTCGCCGTCATTTCCGAGATCGACGGTGTCGTCACCTTCGGCAAGGATGCCAAGGGCAAGCGCAAGGTTATTGTTACACCGGAACTGGGCGAGCCCAAAGAGTATCTGATTCCCAAGGGGAAGCATATCAGCGTCCACGAGAACGACTACGTCCGCGCCGGCGAACCCCTCATGGACGGTTCCTCCAACCCCCACGACATCCTTCGGGTCCTGGGTATCAAGGAGCTGGCCAAGTACCTGGTTGATGAGGTGCAGGAGGTTTACCGCCTCCAGGGGGTTAAGATCAATGACAAGCACATCGAGGTGATTGTCCGCCAGATGCTCCGCAGAGTCCGGATCAAGGAAGTGGGTGACACAAACCTCCTCATCGATGATCAGCTGGAGCGCTGGGTATTCGAGGAAGAGAATGAACGGGTACTGGCCAAGGGCGGGCGCCCGGCAATCGCCGAGCCGCTTCTCCTCGGCATAACCAAGGCGTCGCTCTCCACGGAATCATTCATTTCCGCTGCGTCCTTCCAGGAGACGACAAAGGTGCTCACGCAAGCAGCCATCGAGGGGAAGGTGGATCAGCTCCGCGGGCTCAAGGAGAACGTCATCATGGGGCGGCTCATTCCTGCGGGAACTGGCCTCTCACGCTACCGCAACCTTAAGCTCGTCGCGGAGCATGTCGAGTTGCTGGAGCCGGTTGCCGCTGTGCCGTCCGAAGTCCAGGAGGATTTTCCCGACGATGATCTGATGGACGATGCAGACGAATAGCTCGTTGCATTTCAATCAGTCGTAATAAAAAAATGTTGACAAGATGTAATGCAGCTGATAACTTTGTCGCTTCCGCAGGGCGAGTACCCCCTGGAGAAGCCGTTATTGGGAGAAACAGAGTATGCCAACGATTAACCAGCTGATCCGTATCGGCAGGAAAAGTAAAAAGGAAAAGTCCAATTCTCCTGCGCTGAAGAGTTGTCCTCAGAAGCGTGGAGTGTGTACACGGGTTTATACCACGACCCCCAAGAAGCCGAACTCCGCGTTGCGGAAGGTTGCCAGGGTCCGTTTGACGAACGGCATCGAGGTTAGTTCGTACATCCCGGGTGTTGGTCACAATCTTCAGGAGCACTCGGTTGTTCTTATTCGGGGCGGCCGGGTCAAGGATCTCCCTGGTGTCCGTTATCACATTGTCCGTGGTACGCTGGACTCTGTCGGTGTGAAGGATCGGAAGCAGGCTCGTTCCAAGTATGGCGCCAAGCGGCCCAAGTAATCGACTTTGGTGAGAGGGTGATATGCCGAGAAGAAGAGAAGTAGCGAAGCGGGTAATTCTTCCCGACCCCAAGTATAATGATCGGGTTGTGGCGAAGCTTGTAAACGTGATTATGGTTGGTGGCAAGAAGAGCACCGCGGAGCGTGCGCTCTATGGTGCGCTAGACGTGGTGTCGCAGAAGACGGGCGAAGAAGCGGTGAAGGTGCTGAAAAAGTGTCTTGATAACATCAAGCCTGCTCTGGAGGTTAAGTCCCGGCGGGTTGGCGGTTCCACATATCAGGTGCCGGTCGAGGTGCGTACTGATCGCCGGGTTTCGCTGGCAATGCGTTGGCTTGTCAAGTATGCCAATGATCGTTCCGAGAAGACGATTACCGACAAGCTTGCGGGTGAGATTCTTGATGCCTACAACAATCGCGGCGCGGCTGTCAAGAAGCGTGAAGACACGCACCGGATGGCAGAGGCAAACAGGGCTTTTGCGCACTACCGCTGGTAGTTTTAGATATAGCTAGACTGGGCAACTGGAGGATTTTGTGGCACGACTTGTACCATTGGCAAAAACCCGCAATATCGGAATTATGGCGCATATTGACGCCGGTAAGACGACGACGACCGAGCGGATTCTTTACTATACTGGCGTAACCCATAAGATTGGCGAGGTGCATGAAGGCGCTGCCACAATGGACTGGATGGAGCAGGAGCAGGAGCGCGGCATTACCATTACTTCCGCTGCTACGACCTGTAACTGGGGTGACCATCGCATTAATATCATTGATACGCCGGGTCACGTTGATTTTACCATCGAGGTTGAGCGCTCGCTGCGTGTACTTGATGGTGCAGTGGCCGTTTTTTGCTCGGTAGGTGGGGTTGAGCCGCAGTCGGAGACTGTTTGGCGTCAGGCTGACAAATACGGCGTCCCCCGCATTGCTTTTGTGAATAAGATGGACCGTGTCGGTGCGGATTTCTTCCGTGGCGTCTCGATGATTCGTGACCGGTTAAAGGCCAATCCCGTGCCGATTCAGTTGCCCATCGGCGCGGAGGATACCTTCAAGGGCGTGGTTGATCTTGTCGAGATGAAGGCCATTGTGTGGGACGAAGAGTCTCTCGGGGCGAAGTTCCATGAGGAGGAGATTCCTGCGGACCTCCAAGAGCTGGCTCTGGAGTACCGTGAGAAGCTTGTCGAGGAGATTTCCACCCACGACGATGTCCTTATGGAGAAGTATCTTGGCGGCGAGGAGCTGACTAAGGATGAAATTAAGGCGGCAATCCGCAATGCCACTATAGCAATCAAGATTTGTCCTGTTATTTGTGGGTCGTCCTTCAAAAACAAGGGGGTTCAGAACCTGCTTGACGCCGTTGTGGATTATCTGCCTTCACCCGTGGATATCCCGGCGATTAAGGGCGTTGATGCCGACTCTGGCGCCGAGATCGAGCGCAAGGCTTCTGATGATGAGCCTTTTGCTGCGCTTGCGTTCAAGATCATGACTGACCCTTTTGTTGGTCAGCTCTGCTTCATAAGGGTATATTCCGGCGTGCTCAACTCCGGCTCCTATGTCTATAACTCCACTAAGGGCAAGAAGGAGCGTATCGGGCGGCTTCTCAAGATGCACGCCAACAAGCGTGAAGAGATCAAGGAAGTCCTGGCCGGTGACATTGCTGCCGCCGTTGGTCTCAAGTACACCACGACGGGGGACACGCTCTGTCCGGAAGATGCGCCGGTTATTCTTGAGTCTATCGAGTTCCCGGAGCCGGTCATCGCGATCGCCATCGAGCCAAAAACCAAGGCTGACCAGGAGAAGCTGGGCATAAGCCTTCAGAAGCTGGCCAGTGAAGATCCTTCATTCCGCGTCAGGACGGATGAAGAGACGGGGCAGACCATTATCTCCGGCATGGGTGAGCTCCACCTTGAGATCATCGTTGATCGTCTCATGCGGGAGTTCAAGGTGGAGGCGAACGTCGGCAAGCCGCAGGTTGCCTATCGTGAAACCGTGACCAAGAAGGTCAAGGTGGAAGGTAAGTTTGTGCGTCAGTCCGGTGGTCGCGGTCAGTATGGACATGTCTGGATAGAGATGGAGCCCCAGGAGCCCGGCAAGGGTTACGAGTTTGTCGACGCCATTAAGGGCGGTGTTGTGCCCCGTGAGTATATACCCGCCGTAGACAAGGGTATTCAGGAGGCCATGGACACCGGTGTTCTTGCCGGGTTCCCCTGTGTTGATTTCAAGGTCACGCTGGTAGATGGTTCTTACCATGAGGTTGACTCCTCAGAGATGGCCTTCAAGATTGCCGGATCAATGGCGTTCAAGGAGGCTGCCGCAAAGGCTTCCCCGGTTCTTCTGGAGCCGATCATGTCTGTAGAGGTTGTGGTGCCCGAAGAGTACATGGGAGACGTTATCGGGGACCTCAATTCGCGTCGTGGCAGGATTATGGGCATGGAAGGGCGTGCGGGCGCCCAGGTGGTGAGTGCAATGGTTCCTCTGGCGCAGATGTTCGGTTATGCAACGGACCTTCGTTCTGCAACTCAAGGACGAGCAACTTACACCATGACGTTTGATCACTATGAACAGGTTCCGAAATCGGTATCCGAAGAAATAATCGCAAAAGTAAAAGGCTAATTAATTATCCATAGGGGGGGAGGAATCCTACATGGCAAAGGCAAAATTCGAGAGAACGAAACCGCACGTCAACATAGGGACGATTGGGCACGTTGACCACGGCAAGACCACGCTGACGGCCGCCATCACGCGGGTGCTGGCCGAGCAGGGCAAGGCGGAGTTCAAGGGGTTCGATCAGATCGACAACGCCCCCGAGGAGCGTGAGCGTGGTATTACCATCGCCACCTCGCACGTGGAGTACGAGACCGACAAGCGTCACTATGCCCACGTTGACTGCCCCGGCCACGCCGACTACGTGAAGAACATGATTACCGGTGCGGCCCAGATGGACGGCGCGATCCTCGTGGTCTCCGCCGCCGACGGTCCCATGCCCCAGACCCGCGAGCACATCCTTCTTGCCCGTCAGGTAGGCGTTCCCTATATCGTCGTGTTCCTGAACAAGGCCGACATGGTCGATGACGAAGAGCTTCTCGAGCTCGTTGAGCTGGAGATTCGCGAGCTGCTCTCCTCCTACGACTTCCCGGGGGACGACATCCCGATCATCAAGGGTTCCGCCCTCAAGGCCCTCAACGGCGACAAGGACGAACTCGGTTCCGAGTCGATCCTCAAGCTCATGGCCGCCGTGGACTCTTATATTCCCGAGCCCGAGCGGGCCATCGACAAGCCGTTCCTGATGCCCGTCGAGGACGTCTTCTCCATCTCCGGCCGCGGCACCGTAGCCACTGGCCGGGTCGAGCGGGGCATCATCAAGGTTGGGGAAGAAGTCGAGATCGTCGGGATCAAGCCCACCGTCAAGACCACCGTCACCGGTGTCGAGATGTTCCGCAAGCTCCTCGACGAAGGTCGGGCCGGCGACAACATCGGGGCGCTGCTCCGCGGCATCAAGCGTGAGGAGATAGAGCGTGGCCAGGTGCTGGCCAAGCCGGGGAGCATCACCCCGCACACCAAGTTCAAGGCCGAGGCCTACATCCTGACCAAGGAAGAGGGTGGCCGCCACACTCCGTTCTTCAACGGGTATCGTCCGCAGTTCTACTTCCGGACCACCGACGTGACCGGTGTAGTGGATCTGCCGGCCGGGACCGAAATGGTCATGCCCGGCGACAACGTAGCCGTCACGGTCAACCTGATCACCCCGATCGCCATGGACGAAGGTCTGCGGTTCGCAATCCGCGAAGGCGGCCGTACGGTCGGTGCCGGTGTTGTCAGCTCCATTATCGAATAACGTAGGAACGAGGAAGAGATGCCAAGTCAAAAAATAAGAATCCGCCTGAAAGCCTTTGATCACAAGCTCCTTGATCAATCAGTAGGTGAGATTGTCGATACGGCCAAGAGAACGGGAGCGCGGGTTGCTGGGCCGATCCCTCTCCCCACGATCATCAACAAGTACTGCGTCCTTCGTGGCCCCCACGTTGACAAAAAGTCGCGTGAACAGTTCGAAATCCGGACTCACAAACGTCTGATAGATATTCTTGATCCGACTCAGCAGACTGTTGACGCTCTCATGAAGCTTGATCTTTCTGCGGGCGTAGATGTTGAAATCAAGCTCTAATGCGAATGCAAGGATAGGAATTTTGCCATGAAGAAGGGATTGATTGCGAAAAAGCTGGGAATGACCCAGATCTTTGCAGATGACGGTAGGCGGATACCCGTAACAGTCGTGGAAGCCGGTCCGTGTATCGTTCTGCAGAAGAAGACCGTGGCTACTGATGGGTACAATGCCATCCAGGTTGGTTTTCTTCCCAAGGATGCAAGCCGGTCAGGTCGTGCTCTTGTAGGACACTGCAAGTCGGCAGGCCAGGGAGTCTTTACTCATATTCGAGAGTTCAGGGTTGAGGACGTTGACGGGTATTCCGTGGGCGACACCATCACTGCGGAGATTTTTGCTCCGGGCGACTATGTGGATGTCACGGGAACCAGTATCGGTAAAGGTTTCCAGGGTGTGATCAAGCGCTGGGGCTTCCGGGGCGGGCGTTCCTCCCATGGCTCCTGTTTCCATCGTGCTCCCGGTTCTATCGGCAGCTCTGCATGGCCTTCGCGCGTGTTCAAGAATAAGAAGATGCCCGGTCAGCTTGGCAATGAGCGCGTTACGGTGCAACGGCTTCAGGTTGTCCGCGTGGATGCAGCAGATAATTTGCTTCTGATCAAGGGTGCGATACCTGGTGCAAAGAACGGTATTCTGCTTCTCAAAGACAGCGTGAAAGCACGTTAGACTCGCAGGCTCTGGAGATTAGTTATGGCTACAATCGACGTATTCGACATCAATAAAACAAAAGTGGGTGAGATGGAGCTCAATGACGCTGTATTCAATGCAGATGTCAAGGAGTATCTTATCCATGAAGCGGTAAAGATCCAGCTTGCAAATCGTCGTGCCGGCACAGTCGGTGTGAAAAACCGTGCTGCCGTCTCTGGCGGCGGGAAAAAACCCTACAAGCAAAAAGGTACTGGGCAGGCCCGGCAGGGCTGCATCCGTGCGCCCCATTACGTGGGCGGTGGCGTGGCGTTTGGTCCGCAAGCAAAGACCTACTCTCTTTCGATGAACAAGAAGGCACGGAAAGCAGCAGTTCGCTCAGCCCTGTCCATGCTTTATAAAGAGAATAAACTCTCAGTCCTTGACGGGTTTGAGCTTCCGGCAATCTCCACCAAGAGCTTTGTCGGTGTGCTGAAGGCCTTCGACGTGACCAAGACTCTTGTGGTTCTCGACGGTGCAAACGTTAACCTTGAGCTGTCTGCGCGTAATGTGAAGGACGTGAAGGTTCTGAAGGCCGAGCATATTAATGTTTTCGACCTCGTAAAGTTCAACAATATCATTCTCACGCAATCAGCGGTTCGGAAGATCGAAGGAGCATTACAGTCATGAATATTTATGACGTACTCAAAAAGCCTCTCGTGACAGAGAAGACTACTCTTGAAAAAGATGCAAAAAATGTAATTTCTTTTGAAGTCGACCGCAACGCAAACAAGATTGAAATCAAGAATGCTGTTGAAAAGCTTTTCAAGGTTGAAGTCTGCGATGTAAATACCGTGAATGTGGCCGGCAAGCTGAAGCGTGTAGGCCGTCATTATGGCAAGCGTTCGAACTGGAAAAAAGCCTATGTGACCCTCAAAGAGGGGAGCAGTGTGGATTTCTTCGAGATATAAACACCTTGGCAGTGGAGTGAGCATATCATGGCAATAAAGACCTACAAACCAACATCAGCAGGACGCCGGCACCAGACGTGCTCCACCTTTGACGAGATCACAAGTTCCAGTCCCGAAAAGTCGCTTCTTGTTACCTTGAAGAAGACGGGGGGGCGGAACAGCTTTGGGCGTATTACATCCCGTCATATCGGTGGTGGGCATAAAAAGAAGTACCGTCTTATCGACTTTCGCCGTAATAAGATCGACATTCCGGCAAAGGTTGCAAGCATCGAGTACGACCCCAACCGCAGCGCACGTATTGCTCTTCTCCACTACACCGATGGTGAAAAGCGGTATATACTGGCGCCTTTGAACCTGAAAGTTGGCGATGTTGTGCTGGCAAGCTCCAATGCCGATATCAAGCCCGGCAACTCGCTTCCGCTTCGTGCAATACCGCTCGGTACCATTATTCATAATATTGAGCTGAAGATCGGCAAGGGCGGACAGCTTGCTCGGAGTGCCGGGACCTTTGCGCAGCTTATGGCAAAAGAAGGCAAGTATGCGCAAGTAAAGCTTCCTTCCGGTGAAGTGCGAATGGTCCTGCTCGACTGTATGGCAACAGTTGGCCAGGTTGGCAATCTTGATCATGAAAATGTGACAATTGGCAAGGCCGGTCGTTCGCGCTGGCTTGGTCGCAGACCGAAGGTTCGTGGCGTCGCCATGAACCCTGTTGACCATCCCCATGGCGGCGGTGAAGGACGCACTTCCGGTGGACGTCACCCCGTGACACCGTGGGGTGTTCCGACCAAGGGTTACAAGACTCGTAAGAACAAAACATCTTCTCGTTTCATTGTAAAGCCCCGTACAAAATAATTCCTACCTGGTTAAAGGATAGAGACCATGGCACGTTCGATAAAAAAAGGTCCTTTTGTAGATGAGCACCTGGCAAAGAAGGTTGCTGCCGAAGGGGCAGGCTCCAAGAAAGTTCTCAAGACTTGGTCACGTCGTTCAACGATCACTCCGGATTTTATCGGTCTGACTTTCGCCGTTCACAACGGGAAGAAATTCATTCCTGTATTCGTGACCGAAAATATGGTCGGACACAAACTCGGCGAGTTTGCTCCCACGAGAACATTTTATGGCCACGCAGCAGACAAGAAGAGCAAGCTGAAGAAGAAGTAACCGGTAAAAGGAGCCTAGAGAATGGAAGCACGAGCTAAATTGTCATTTGCCCGCCTCTCTCCGCGTAAAACGCGCCTTGTGGTTGATATGGTGAGAGGTAAGGGAATACAGGATGCTCTCACAATACTTCGTTTTTCTCCGCAGCCGTCTGCGAAACTGGTATCAAAGCTTCTCCAGTCAGCCGTCGCTAACGCAGAGCAAAAGGGTGCATCTGATGTAGACAGACTTTTTGTGAAAACAATTTTTGTTGATGCCGGGCCAGTGCTCAAGAGATTCACTCCTCGAGCAATGGGACGCGCCAGCAAAATAAGAAAGCCTACCAGTCATGTGACTGTAGTGCTGGCAGATAAGTAATCGGAATGGAGGTGATGTCTTGGGTCAGAAAGTAAATCCAATTGGATTCAGGCTTGGTGTAATTAGAACGTGGGATTCACGCTGGTACGCTGAGGCAGACTATGCCAAGCTGCTTCATGAGGATATCAAGCTGCGGAATTTCTTGAAGAAGCGTCTGTTCAACTCGGGAGTTTCAAAGATTGAGATCGAGCGTGCTGCAAACAAGGCAAAGATCAACATCTATACTGCCCGTCCCGGTCTTATTATCGGTAAGAAGGGCGCTGAGGTGGAAACTCTCAAGAAGGAGCTTGCCAAGCTTACTGACAAAGAGATCTACCTCAACATTCAAGAGGTCAGAAAGCCTGAGCTGGATGCGCAACTCGTTTCCGAGAACGTCGCTCTTCAGCTGGAGCGCCGTGTTGCTTTCCGCAGGGCAATGAAGAAGAGTGTAACGTCCGCCTTGAAGTTTGGAGCCAAGGGGATTCGGATTACCTGCTCGGGCCGTCTTGGAGGAGCGGAAATGTCCCGGACCGAGTGGTACAGGGAAGGGCGCGTACCGCTGCATACTCTGCGGGCGGATATAGATTACGGCTTTGCTGAAGCCAAGACCACCTACGGGATTATTGGAGTCAAAGTCCTTATCTTCAAAGGTGAAGTTCTCCCCGGTCAAAAATAGAAACAGGAGTTTTTCACAATGTTGATGCCTAAGCGAGTCAAGCATAGAAAGCAGATGAAAGGGCGCATGAAGGGCGCTGCATTGCGTGGTGCCTCTCTGTCCTATGGGGAGTTCGGCCTCCAGGCAACTGAGTGTGGTTGGGTGGATTCTCGTCAGATTGAGGCAGCACGTATTGCCATGACCCGTTATATTAAGCGGGGCGGCAAAATCTGGATTCGTATATTTCCCGACAAGCCTCTGACCGCAAAGCCGGCTGAGACACGTATGGGCAAGGGTAAAGGATCTCCTGATTCGTGGGTCTGCGTGGTGAAGCCTGGCAGGGTTCTTTACGAAATGGAGGGCGTCAGCGAGGAGATTGCGCGTGAGGCGTTCCGCCTTGCAGCCCACAAGCTTCCTGTCGGGACGAAATTTATTTCCAGGAAGGAAGGTTATGAAAGCTAGTGACCTTAAAGATATGTCGGTTGCCGAACTGACTGCGAAAAATATGGAGCTGACCAAGGAGTTGTTTAACCTGCGGTTCCAACTTCATACCGGAAGGCTTGAAAACACTGCGAAGATTTCTAAGGTAAAGAAGGATATCGCAAGAGTTAATACCGTCCTCAGTGAAAGAAGGGGCTAGAGAGAAAGTTATGAGTCAGCGCGGGCACAGGAAAACTCAGGTCGGAATAGTCGTGAGCGACAAAATGGATAAGACTGTTGTAGTCAGGGTGTCTCATCTGGTGAAGCATCCGGTTTACAACAAGTATATAAAGCGCAGCGTTAAATATAAAGCACACGATGAAGAAAACAGCTGCAAGTCAGGTGACAGGGTTCTGATTGCCGAGACCCGGCCGTTAAGTAAAGACAAGCGCTGGAGAGTTCGTCAGATAATCGATAGGATCGAGTAATCGGGAGTTAGCCATGATTCAGATGCAGACCATTTTGGATGTTGCGGATAATTCCGGGGCGAGAAAGCTATTTTGCATAAAGGTGCTTGGCGGCTCCAAGAGAAAATATGCTGGAATCGGAGATGTTATCGTTGCCTCAGTCAGGGAAGCGATACCGAATTCCAAGGTTAAAAAAGGTGATGTAGTCAAGGCGGTAATTGTTAGAACGGCAAAGGAGATCGGACGGGTGGACGGCTCCTACATCCGGTTTGACGATAACTCCGCCGTAGTGATAAACAATCAGCGTGAACCTGTCGGCACCCGTATCTTCGGTCCGGTTGCAAGAGAGTTGCGGGCACGTAAGTTCATGAAAATAGTCTCGCTCGCACCCGAGGTTCTGTAAAACATTTCGAGGAGTAATTCAATGCTCGACAAGAAGTTTCACGTCAAAAAAGGCGACACAGTAGCCGTAATCGCCGGTAAAGATAAAAGCAAAACAGGAAAAGTATTGCGGCTGCTGCCCAAGAAAGACGGCGTGCTGGTAGAGGGGCTTAACATGGTTAAGCGCCATATGCGTGCACGTGGTAATGAGCCTGGGGGGATTGTGGAGAAGGAGAGCCCAATCCATATCTCAAATGTTCTGCTGTATTGTGATAAATGCAAGAAGCCTGTGCGTTCAAGGGTGAATCTGCTTGACGACGGCAACAAGGTTCGTGTTTGCATCAAATGCGGCGACTCGTTTGATAAATAGGAACGGAGGAAGAGATGGCTAGGCTGAACGAAGTATATAAAAACGAGGTCGTCCCGCAGCTGACCAAGGATTTTGGTTACTCGAATGTGATGCAAGTGCCGAAAATCGAGAAGATCGTCATTAATATGGGTCTCGGCGAGGCAATTCAGAATGTTAAAATTCTGGATTCGGCTGCTGAGGAACTTTCTATGATAACCGGCCAGAAGACCGTCATTACAAAGGCGAAAAAATCAATTGCGAGCTTCAAGCTTCGTCAGGGAATGCCAATCGGGTGCATGGTGACGCTGCGTCGCGAGAAGATGTATGAGTTTCTGGATCGACTCATCAACGTAGCTCTGCCGCGTGTTCGCGACTTCAAGGGAGTTTCCGGAAAGGGCTTTGATGGACGCGGCAACTATTCCCTTGGTATCAAGGAACAGCTTATTTTCCCAGAGATCAATTATGACAAAATCGATAAGATCAAAGGGCTTAATATAACCATAGTCACAACTGCAAAAAGCGATGAAGAAGGCAAGGCACTGCTCAAGCAGCTTGGGATGCCTTTCAGGAACTAATATATTTGGAGGATTCCAGTGGCTAAAACATCGATGATCATAAAGGCACAACGGGGAAGCAAGTTCAAGGTTCGTGAATATAACCGCTGTCCCCTTTGCGGACGGCCCCGCGCCTATTATCGTAAATTCGATATGTGCAGGATTTGCCTTAGAAAACTGGCTTCAACCGGACAGATTCCGGGCGTAATCAAGTCGAGCTGGTAACGTAGCAAACACGTAAAGAAAGAGGAGTACGCTCAATGTCGATGACTGACCCCATAGCCGATTTGCTCACAAGGATTCGCAACGCCAGTATGGCCAAGCTGCAAAAGGTCGATATTCCTTCTTCAAACCTTAAAGTGAGCTTGGCGAACGTTCTTAAGGCAGAAGGCTTTATCAAGAATTTCAAAGTTATTGCTGATAACAAGCAGGGTGTGTTGCGGGTTTATCTCCGTTATATTGATGAAAAAGAACCTGTCATCAAGGAAATCAAGCGTATAAGCAAGCCTGGGAGCAGGGTGTATGTGGGTTGTGAGGATATCCCCAGCGTAAAGAGCGGGATGGGAATTGCCATTCTGTCTACTTCGAAAGGGATTCTTACTGATAAGAGCGCACGCGAAGCTGGTGTTGGCGGCGAAGTCATCTGTACAGTTTGGTAATATCTGAGAGGCAAGGAGCATCAACTTATGTCCAGGATCGGCAAACGTCCTATAGAGATACCGGGCGGGGTAAAAGTTAACTTCACTGCTCCTCTACTGAAGGTGGAGGGGCCGAAGGGTGTGTTGTCTCGAGAGATTATGAGTGACATAGCTCTCGAGATCGATGAGAAAACTGTCAATGTTACTAGGGTTGATGATGGCATCAAGTCGCGATCTGCGCACGGTTTGACCAGAACTTTGATCAACAATATGGTCGTGGGTGTAACCAAAGGGTTTGAGAGGGTGCTTGAGATAAGCGGTGTTGGTTACAGGGCCGAGGCCAAGGGGGATGTTCTCAACCTCAGTCTTGGGTATTCGCATCCGATTAATTTCCAGCTTCCCCAGGGGATCACTGTCGAAGTAGACAAGATGACCAAAGTCTTCGTAAGAGGGATTGACAAAGAGCTCGTCGGGCAAACCGCAGCAAAGATCCGGTCTTTCCGCGGCCCTGAGCCATATAAGGGCAAGGGTATCAAGTATGCCGAAGAGAAGATCCTTAGAAAGGCCGGCAAGACCGGCAAAAAATAGCCTTAAGGAGAAGTAACGTGAGTCCTCTCGCACAGAAGAAAGTGGCTCACCTCAAGCGGAAAACGCGGGTGAGGAAAAAGATCCGGGGCACTGCCGACCGGCCGAGATTGAATGTATTCAAAAGTGCCCGTCATATCTATGCGCAGATTATTGACGACACAACGGGCGTAACACTTGTATCCGCCTCGACTGTGCAGGACGAGACTGGTGATTCAGTAAAATATACCGGTAACGTTCAGGCAGCGAAATATGTAGGCGCTACAATTGCCAGAAAAGCGCTCGAGAAAAATATTTCATCCGTTGTTTTTGACCGTAACGGGTTCTTATATCATGGGAGGGTAAAAGCCCTCGCTGATTCAGCCCGTGAGAACGGTTTGTCCTTCTAGAAGGAACAACAAGGAGGCGTGAACTTGCAGAAGATCAATCCCAATGAATTGAACCTTACTGATAAAGTTGTCCACATCAGCAGGGTCGCGAAGGTAGTTAAAGGCGGCAGACGCTTCAGCTTTTCAGCCCTGGTTGTTGTGGGAGACGGAAGCGGCTTCGTCGGTTATGGCCTGGGAAAAGCAAACGAAGTCCCGGAGGCCATCCGCAAAGGGGTGGAACAGGCCAAAAAGAACCTGATAAAAGTACCTATTGTTGAAGGCCAGACAATTCCCTATGAAGTACTGGGCCACTTTGGCGCGGGTAAGGTCCTCATCAAGCCTGCGTCTGCGGGTACAGGGGTGATCGCAGGCGGTGCGGCCCGTGCTGTATTTGAGTCGGCTGGACTGCATAACGTGCTCTCCAAGTGTCTCGGGTCAAACAATCCGCACAACGTAGTAAAGGCTGCGTTCGATGGTCTCAAGCAGCTCAGGAGTCCTGAGGAGATCATGGCGCGGCGCGGGATGGCCGAATAGCTCATATTGACGGAGGGATAGCATGTCTGCCGGACTCAAAATAACACTCGTTAGAAGCCAAATAGGGGCCACCGCAGCTCAACGGGCTGTTCTGAATGGCATGGGGCTCAATAAGCTCAACAAGTCAGTGGTTCTGAAAAAAACTCCCGAGATCGTTGGTATGATTGCCAAGGTTTCCCATATGGTTAAGGTCGAAGAGTAATCTACCCAGAGGTGTCTGTGATGGAACTGAATAATCTCAAGCCGGCAATCGGTGCGACTAAAAATAAGAAAAGAATTGGCCGTGGAACAGGTTCTGGTCATGGCAAGACGGCAACCAAGGGCCACAAGGGTCAGAAGGCACGTAGCGGCGGCAGCATCAAGGCTGGCTTTGAGGGCGGTCAGATGCCGATGCAGCGCCGTCTCCCCAAGCGTGGCTTCACGCCGCTTATGCGTAAGGACTATGCCATAGTGAACATCGGTCAGCTGGATGTTTTTGAGGCTGGTTCCACCGTTGATGCAGATGCTCTTGTGAGTGCCGGCTTGATCAGTGGTATCAAGGACGGCGTAAAGATTCTTGCTGATGGTGATGTGACCAAGTCCCTTGTTGTCAAGGCGCACAAGTACAGTGCCAAGGCAAAAGAGAAGATTGAAGCTGTTGGCGGCAGGATTGAGGAGATTGCGCTTTGATTGAGGCGTTCCAGAATATATTCAGAATACCGGAACTCAAGAAGCGAGTACTTTTTTCTCTAGGGATGCTTGCAGTTTACCGAATAGGGTGTCACATCCCTACCCCCGGCATTGACAGCACCGCACTTGCCCATTTTTTCGCACAAGCCCGTGGTACACTCCTCGGGCTTTTCGACATGTTTTCGGGGGGGGCGCTGGAAAAGCTTACGGTGTTTGCCCTGGGCATCATGCCGTACATTTCCTCCTCAATTATCTTCCAGTTGCTGACGGTGGTTGTGCCTGCCATCGAGAAGCTTTCAAAGGAAGGCGAAGCCGGCCGAAAGAAGATCATTCAGTATACGCGCTACGGAACAATCGTTCTCAGTGTCGTGCAGGCACTTGGTATCAGCATTGGACTTGAAAGCATGCGCGGTCCGGCGGGTGAGCTCGTTGTGCCGAGTCCCGGTTGGGGCTTTCGCATCATGACGGTTATCACCCTGACTGCCGGCACTGCATTTATTATGTGGCTCGGTGAGCAAATGTCGGAAAAGGGGATTGGCAACGGGATATCGCTTATTATTTTCGCAGGTATCGTTGCCAGGATTCCGGTAGCGCTTGGTAATTCGCTGCGGCTGCTTAAAACTGGCGAATTGTCGCTTTTTGTCATTCTGTTTGTTCTTCTGGTTATGTTCTTTGTTGTTGCGGCGATAGTTTTTGTGGAGCGCGGCCAGCGCAGGCTGCCGATCCACTATGCAAAGCGCGTTGTTGGCCTGAAGACCTACGGCGGCCAGACGTCCCATCTGCCTCTCAAGGTAAACATGGCGGGGGTGATACCGCCGATCTTCGCGTCGTCAATTATCATGTTCCCGGCAACTGTCGCAAACTTCATAAATATTCCCTGGGTACAGTCTGCGGCAAAGAAATTAACGCCAGGCAACTGGGTATATGATGTATTTTATGTTGCATTTATTGTTTTCTTCTGTTATTTCTACACGGCTGTTTCTTTTAACCCCGTTGACGTCGCAGACAACGTAAAGAAGCACGGCGGTTATATTCCGGGTATTCGACCCGGGAAGGAAACGTCTGAATATCTGGATCGCGTCCTGACGAAGCTTACCTTTGCCGGGGCAATCTATATCTCGGCTGTTTGCGTTCTCCCCTCAATCCTGGTGGGGAAATTTAATTTGCCCTTCTATTTTGGGGGAACTGCGCTCCTTATTGCAGTGGGGGTGGGTATGGACACCGCTGCACAGATTGAGTCCCATTTAATAACGAGGAGTTATGAGGGGTTCATGAAGGGGGTAAGGGTGAGGGGGAGAAGGTAGTGTCTGGAAGCGGGAGTGCAATGAATCTGATTTTTCTTGGCCCCCCGGGCGCGGGCAAGGGGACGCAGGCGAATCTGGTGGTTCGCAAGTATGGAGTGCCCCAGATTTCGACCGGCGATATACTGCGCTCGGCTGTTGCTAACCAGACGCTGATGGGGTTGAAGGCAAAGGAGTATATGGATTCGGGCCTGCTTGTGCCCGATGATGTTGTGGTTGGTATTGTTAGCGAGCGCCTTGCTGGTGATGATTGCGTCTCGGGTTTTATTCTTGATGGTTTTCCTCGTACGGTGGCGCAGGCCGATGCGCTTGACGGCATGCTGAGAAGTGCTGGGCGTTCCATCAGTCATGTGATATCTTTTGAGGTCGATTTTGCGGTCCTTGTAGAGCGTCTTGCGGGGCGCCGCATGTGTCGGGCCTGTGGGCGGGGCTTTCATCTGGTCCATGATCGTCCGTCGATTGAGGGACGCTGCGACAGTTGCGGCGGTGAGCTCTATCAGCGGGATGATGACAAGGAGGAGACGATTCGTCGCCGCCTAGATGTTTATGAGGAGCAGACAGTTCCTCTCAAGGAGTATTATGAGCGTGCGTCTTTGTTGAGGAAGGTTGACGCGCTTGGCTCTATAGAGTCTGTTTTTGGGGCCATTCAGGATATTCTGGCGAGTAGGCAGGGTGATCGTTCTTAAGTCGCCCCAGGAAATCGAAAAGATGCGCTCCGCCGGCAGGATTGTTGCGGAGGTTCTTGAAATATTGAAGGCTGCGGTCAAGCCCGGGGTCGCCACGTCGTATCTCGATAGCCTGGCGGAATCGGAGGCGAGGAAGCGCAAATCGGTGCCCGCCTTCAAGGGGTATGGAGGATTTCCCTATGCCCTCTGTTGTTCGCTGAATGAGCAGGTTGTTCATGGGATGCCAAGTAAGCGGGAGTTGGTCGAGGGGGACATCGTCAGCCTCGATTTCGGTGTTGTTTATGGTGGGTATTATGCCGATTCGGCTGTCACTGTTCCAGTCTCAAGGATAAGTTCACAGGCAGAGCGCTTGTTGAGGGTTACGGAGGAGTCGCTTTACTGTGCGATAGAGGCTGCGGTCCCCGGTAATCGGCTTTCAGATATTTCGCATGCCGTTCAAAGCTATGTCGAGCGTCATGGGTATTCGGTGGTGAGGGATTTTGTGGGGCACGGAATAGGGAAGATGCTCCATGAAAGTCCGCAAGTCCCCAATTTTGGGTTGCCGGGCAAGGGCGTAAGGTTGAAGCCCGGAATGGTTCTGGCCATAGAGCCAATGATAAATGAAAAGGGGTATCAGGTTAAGGTCCTCCAGGACGGATGGACGGCCGTGACCTGTGACGGCGGACTGTCAGCACATTTTGAGCATACGGTTGCTATAACGGAAAATGGTCCGGAAATACTCAGTAAACTCTAGCCGCATTCGAAGCATCGAAAGGATTAAGCATGAAAGTTCGAGCGTCCGTAAAGAAAATTTGTGACAAGTGCAAGATCATCAAGCGGAAGGGGATCGTTCGCGTGATTTGCGAGACCCCCAAGCATACCCAAAGACAAGGTTAAGAGACTACAGAGGAGGACCGCGCATTGGCACGCATTGCAGGTATTGACCTACCAAGAAACAAGCGGATAGAGATCGCGCTCACTTATATCTACGGGATTGGCCGTACTACAGCGCAAAGGATTTTGGCGGAATCTGGGGTCAGCCCTGAGACACGGACTGACAGCCTTACTGAGGCGGAAGTTGCCAAGATCCGCGAGTACATTGATAAAAATATCAAGGTGGAAGGTGACCTTCGCCGTGATGTTTCCATGAGCATTAAGCGACTTATGGACCTTGGTTGCTATCGTGGCCTGCGTCATCGGAAGGGGCTGCCAGTTCGTGGTCAGAGAACAAAAACCAATGCACGCACCCGTAAAGGCCCTGCAAGAACGGTTGCCGGCAAGAAGAAATAAGACCCTAGGAGCCTGGAGGAATAATGGCTAGTCCAGCTAAAAAAGTAGTCAAGAAGAAGAAGGAAAAGAAGAATATACCCAATGGCGTGGCCCATATTCAGGCTACGTTCAATAATACAATCATTACCATAACCGACCCGGCAGGTAATGTCGTTGCATGGTCATCGGCCGGCGGCAAGGGCTTCAAGGGATCTCGCAAGAGTACGCCTTTTGCGGCACAGGTTGCTGCGGAGGATTGTGCGCGCAAGGCCCAGGATCACGGTATGCGCAGTGTAGAGGTTTATGTGAAGGGGCCGGGATCGGGGCGTGAATCTGCGCTGCGGGCTCTGCAGGCTGCCGGATTCCACGTAAACTTCATCCGTGACGTCACGCCGATTCCCCACAACGGCTGCCGTCCGCCGAAGCGCAGAAGGGTCTAATAAACAGCACATCGAGTACGTTTCACTAAAGGAGGTCAGCGTTGGCTAGATATACAGGTCCTTCCTGCAGGCTCTGCAGACGGGAAAATATTGAACTTTTTCTGAAGGGCGAGCGTTGCTACACTGACAAGTGTGCAATCAAGCGTCGTAATTATCCGCCGGGCCAGCATGGTCAAGGGCGGCCGAAGGTTTCCAACTACGGGATTCAGCTTCGTGAAAAACAGAAAGTTCGTCGTATATACGGCGTTCTTGAGAAGCAGTTCCGCGGCTATTTTGAAGAGGCCGATCGCATGAAAGGCGTTACTGGCGAGAACCTGCTCTCGCTGCTGGAGCGCCGCCTTGACAATGTGGTCTATCGGCTTGGTTTTGCTTCTTCCCGCACAGAGGCCAGGATTTTGGTCCGCCATAATCATTTCACCCTTAATGGCAGAAAGGCCAACATCCCCTCCATCCAGCTTAAGGCTGGTGACGTGGTGGAGCTGAAGGAGAAGAGCCGCAAGATTGCCTGCATTAATGAATCCCTTGATGCAGTTGTTCGCCGGGGTGTTCCCCAGTGGCTTGAGCTTGACAAGGACGCCTTCAAAGGCACCGTGAAGCTGCTTCCTGTTCGTGAGGATGTAACGATGCCGATTCAGGAACAGCTTATCGTCGAGCTTTACTCCAAGTAGCACGCGAACAGACCCGTAACAGGGAGGATATGCATGTATAGAAACTGGCGCGACCTGATCAGCCCCAAAAAGCTGCAGGTCGAAACTGAATCGCTTACCAATAAATACGGGAAGTTTTTCGCGGAGCCCTTTGAGCGCGGATTTGGCACGACGCTGGGCAACTCCTTGAGGAGGGTGTTGCTTTCTTCTCTCCAGGGGGCTGCGATCACCTCTGTAAAGATCAAGGGTGTACTCCACGAATTTTCCTCGATTCCCGGTGTCACTGAAGACGTTACCAATATCATTCTGAACCTTAAGGGTGTCAGCCTCAAGATGCATGGCAACGAGGCCCGCACTATCAGAATTATCCATAAAGGTGAAGGAATCGTTAAAGCAGGCGATATCGTTGCTGACGCCAACATTGAGATTCTGAACCCGGACCACCATATAGCGACTTGTTCAAAGGATGCCAACCTGGAGATGGAGATGGTGGTCAGGCTGGGCAAGGGGTATGTGCCGTCTGACCGTAACCGGGATGAGAAGGCGCCAGTCGGCACAATTCCTATAGACGCGATATTCTCGCCCATCAAAAAAGTAAATTTCACGGTGTCGAATGCCCGTGTCGGTCAAATGACCGACTACGACAAGCTCACGCTTGAGGTTTGGACGAACGGCAGTGTAGTGCCTGAGGATGCAATCGCATATGCGGCAAAGATTCTCAAGGAGCAACTGAGCATATTCATCAATTTTGATGAAGAAGCCGAGCCGGTCGAAGAAATGGAAGCCGAAGAGGACCGTGAGCGCGTTAATGAAAATCTTTATCGCTCTGTGGATGAACTGGAGCTTTCCGTGCGTTCGGCAAATTGCCTCAAGAATGCAGGCATCAAGATGATTGGTGAGCTTGTTTCACGGACAGAGGCCGAGATGCTCAAGACTCAGAATTTTGGCCGCAAGTCCCTGAACGAGATCAAGGATATTCTCGCTGACATGGGACTTACTCTCGGGATGAAGCTCGATGGTTTTCCAGATCCTGAAGTTATGCGCAGAATCCGCGGAGAGCGGAAGGACGAAGAATAATCGCTAGGTTTCCTGAAGAAAGGATTATAGGTTATGCGTCACAACAAAGCTGGAAGAAGACTGGGAAGAACCACGAGCCACCGGATCGCGATGTTCCGCAATATGGTGACTTCGTTTCTTGAGCATGAGCGGATTACCACCACCGATGCCAAGGCAAAAGAGCTTCGTTCCATTGCGGAAAAAATGATAACTCTCGGTAAGCGGGGTGATCTGCACGCAGTGCGCCAGGCCGCTTCCTATATCCGGGACAAGAAGGTGGTCACCAAGCTTTTCTCGACCATTGCTCCCCGTTACAAGGAGCGTGATGGCGGCTACACACGTATAATCAAGCTGGGCATTCGTCCCGGTGACAACGCGCCGCTCTCCGTAATTGAACTGGTTGAAGAGCAGGTAACCAGGAAGGAAAAGAAGGCAAAGCCGGCGCAAACGGTCGCTGCGGCACCTGCAAAGCCTGCGGCTGAAAAGGCAGATGCCGAGGAGGCTGCTCCCCAGACTACCGTTACGGACGCGGCTGAGGAGTGCGAGGGCAAGGCAGACTAAGTGCCGGTGCACCAACAGCTTAGGAAAAAAGGCAAGGGAAACCTTGCCTTTTTTATTTCATGGTGGCTGATCATGCATACACATTTACCAGCGTGCCGCTTTCGCCATCGCCTGTAGCGACGGATTGATTAATCAGTGAGACGGCGGCTATCCCCTCCATTTTCTGCACCTGCAGGGCCTTGCGTGCCACGAGAATCGACTGCTCTGCCGCCCGTTCGACTGAAATTGCCGCACTGATGCTGCTGATGTCCATTGCTCTCTCCTTTTTTCCGGTCATCTACTCTGTTGCGAATTTTCATTCTGCGCTGAGCACACCGGTGTTCCCTACCTACATGTATCGTCCCTAGCCATAAAAACTTTAACTTTGCCCCGTTGTTCACCCTCTCGTTGCAATGGTCTGTCGCCCGGGTAAACTTTGAGTGCCTCCGAACGACGATAACGTAAAATATTTTTCGCTTTTTTAAAATGAAGCACGGCAGTGCCTCGAATCGGTTAGAATTGCGTCGCCAAACGAGAATTCAACCCGAAAGGAGCACACTGCCGTGGAGAAACATTGTACCC